>Ga0099364_10000178_pt1 | contig 107454 bp, 97 predicted proteins | sample TergutTh196P3_FD_73070 | JGI IMG/M metagenome (GOLD analysis project Ga0099364, IMG submission 73070) | Microcerotermes parvus P3 segment gut microbial communities from Pointe-Noire, Republic of the Congo - Th196 P3 | ecosystem: Host-associated > Arthropoda: Insects > Digestive system > Gut ...
CTTCACTTCGCTACGCTTCGTTACGTTCTAAAATTTCCGAACTAAGCATAAACTGCATATTTCATTGAGACAAATTCACGTGCGGTTTAGTGAGACAATATCACAAACGGTTCAGATTTAACGCTGAATCTACTAAAAAGTATTTGACATTGGGGGCGTTAGGCTTTATAATGTCTCGGTGAGTGCATGGGTGATGTTATGTTATTAGATCTTCGAGAAACAATTGGTGTTCCGGGCAGCAAGGTTTCGTTTGACTTTGAACCTGATATGTCGGATGTGCCTTTCGGGTCCATTGTCCGTATCAAGCAGCCGGCGAGAGCGGCGGGAAGCGTTGTCAACAGAGCAGAGGTGCTGACGTTTTCGGCGAATGTAGATGCAACATGCGTATGCATCTGCGCAAGATGCCTCAAAGAGTTCGAACATCAAGTGCACAAGCAAATAACAGCGTATCTCACCGAGGGAGGCGAAGACGGAGGAAATCCGGATGGGTACTTCCTTCAGGGAGACAAGGCTGACGCTAACGAAATCATCGTAACAGAGTTCGTTTTAGATATGGATGATAGGATACTATGCAGCGATGACTGTGCCGGACTGTGCGGGAAATGCGGTCAGAACCTTAATGAAGGCTTATGCGGCTGCAAGAAGGAAACCGACCCCAGGCTCGCAGTTCTGGCAAACTTTTTTGACTAAACAGGAGGTGTTTATAGATGGCAGTACCAAAGAGTAAAGTGTCTCATGCAAGGAAAAACAAAAGACGCTCCTCGCATTGGAAGCTGGAAGCCCCGAATCTTGCCAAGTGCAAGTGCGGAGAGCTTTACTTACCCCACAGAGTCTGTAAAGCATGCGGAAACTACAACGGCCGCGAAGTAACGTAAGGACACCTCGAAAAACCTCTGCCGCGCATCTTTGCACCGCCTTTTCCCGCCCATTTCACGCGTTTTTCAGTTAAATACAGCAAGTATTCGCCCTCAAAACCCGTGAAATGGACGAAAAAATACGGCACAAATCTGACGACACAGGTTTTTCGAGGTGCCCGTAAAGCAATGCCCCCTATCGCGGAAAGGCCGCGGTTGTTAGTTTTAAGTTCTCAGTTGTCAGCAAGCCTGCCGGCAGACAGGCAAAGAGGGAAACGGGTTTATCCATTCTTCATCAAGTGCTGTCGCTAAGAACCAAAAGAGACATGCAAAAGGCGGGAGACCCCGCCTTTTCAACTAACAAAACTGCTAGAGGAGAAATGAGAGCTATGGGATGGGGGAGAATAACGCTAAACTCGCCTCTCCGCTCTCAGCTTAGTTCATGTTTGCTGTAGTTAAATCAATTATACCCGGCAGTCCTGCGGCAGAGACCATAATCACGCCGGGGGATATTTTGCTGAAAATCAATGGGCACGAGATAAACGATATTATAGACTATAGATATCACTCAGCCGCCAGCCGGCTGTTGCTGGAATTTGACGGGGCGGATGATAAACGGAAAATCGCGGCTGTCCGCAAACGCCATGATGCAGACCTCGGCTTGGAGTTTGAAACGTATCTCATGGATAAGCAGCGCTCATGCATGAATAAATGCATATTCTGCTTCATCGACCAACTGCCAAAAGGTATGCGGGAGACCCTGTATTACAAAGACGATGATGTACGCCTCTCTTTTTTACAGGGAAATTACGTTACCTTGACAAACCTCCGGCGCAGCGATATCGAGCGTATTATCAAACTTCGCATAAGCCCTATCAACGTCTCGGTGCATACGCTAGACCCCGAACTGCGAAGCACCATGCTGGGAAACCAAAACGGCCTGCTCGGCGTAAAGAGGCTTGCGATTCTGGCAAAAGCCGGCATTATGCTCAACTGCCAGATTGTCTGCTGCCCCGGAATTAATGACGGCATGGAGCTTGACCGCACAATGAGAAGGCTGATGAAGCTGGGTCGTTCTATCCACAGCGTTTCTATCGTTCCCGTCGGGTTGACAAAGCATAGGCAAGGGCTTACACCGCTGCGCCCGTTTGATTGCCGGCTCGCATTGAAAACAATCATGCAGACGGAGCGTTTTGGCAGAAAATGCCTTAAAGAACGCGGAAGCAGGGTGTTCTACTGCGCTGACGAACTGTATCTGACAGCAGGGCTAAAGCTTCCCCCGCATGGGTATTACGAAAACTATCCTCAGTTGGAAAACGGCGTCGGGATGATGAGATTATTTATAACCGAATTTGAGGCACGCTGTTCGCAACTGGAAAGAGATAGGGATAGCGGGAAGCTTTGTAAGAGCGCCGGCAGCGGGGAGCCGTTTTCTGTTGTGACGGGAGAAGCTGCTGCTAAATTCTTAGCGGTTCTTTTGAGAAAAGCCCAAAAAAGATTTGATAATATATCCGGAAAAGTGTATGCTATACATAATGATTTCTTCGGAAACAGCGTGACCGTGTCGGGTCTCGTGACAGGCAGGGATATCCTAAAGCAGCTCAAAGGGAAAAAACTCGGATCAAGGCTGCTGATTGCGCAAAACATGCTGCGCAGCGGCGATGATGTGTTTTTAGACGATATGACTGTGAGCCGGCTGTCCGAATCGCTTGGTGTGCAGATAGAAGTCGTGAAGCAAAACGGAGCGGATTTATTGAACGCCTTTTTAGGAGGATAAGATTATGCCGAAGCCGCTGGTTGCGATTGTCGGGCGGCCGAATGTGGGTAAGTCGACATTATTCAATAAGCTTGCCGGTAAACGGCTGGCTATTGTTGCTAATACGCCCGGCGTCACACGCGACAGATTATATGCCGAGAGCGACTGGAACGGGCGGCAGTTCCAGCTTGTTGATACAGGCGGCATTGAGCAATTGACCAAGACAAAAACCAGGTTGCAAGAGTTGGTGCGTGAACAGGCGCTGCTTGCCATCGACTTGGCTGATGTCATAGTTTTCGTTGCCGATTTCAAGGCAGGGGTCACACCTTGTGATGAGGATGTTGCGGGTATTCTGCAACGGTCAGGGAAGCCTGTGGTGCTCGCTGTCAATAAAATGGACTCTATAGGGCGGGAGAACATAGACATCTATGAGTTCTATTCGCTTGGGCTGGGAGACCCGTATGCGGTATCAGCAGTCCATGGGCATGGCACGGGTGATATACTCGATGAGTGCATTAGATTGTTTCCTGCCGAGCCGGAGGATGACAGTGATGACGATGCTATCCGTGTGGCGATAATCGGAAAGCCGAATGTCGGGAAATCGTCGCTGGTAAACAACATTCTGGGTCAGGCACGTGTCATTGTCAGCGAAAAAGCGGGCACGACAAGAGATGCAATCGACACTCCGTTTGAAAATGAGTCGGGAAAATATGTTTTCATAGATACAGCAGGTATCAGGCGCAGGGCAAAGGTCATAGACAGCATAGAAAAGTACAGCGTCATGAGGGCAAATTTTGCGATCGAGCGTTGCCATGTGTGCGTTATAATGATAGATGCGCGTGAAGGCGTAACCGAACAGGATACAAAAGTAGCAGGCCTTGCGCATGAGGCGGGCAAGGCAAGCATCATCGTAGTGAACAAGTGGGATTTGGTTGAAAAAAGCACTAACACAATGGAGAATATGCGCCATGATATAATGCGCGATTTAAGCTATATGCCATATGCGCCGATTGTGTTTATTTCCGCGCTCACCGGGCAGCGGGTCAGCAAGCTGTTCGAGCAGATCAATTATGTCAACAGCCAAACCTCAATGAGAATTACGACCGGGAAACTCAACACTATGCTCGCCGATGCGATGCTGAGGGTACAGCCCCCCAGCGACAAGGGGCGCAGGCTGAAGATATACTACATAACGCAGCCGGGAATACGTCCGCCGGCGTTCATATGCTACTGCAACAACTCAGAGCTGTTCCATTTTTCGTACCTGCGGTATCTGGAGAATAGGATTAGAACTGTTTTTGGCTTAAAAGGAACGCCGGTTAAGATGTTCATAAAGGAAAGGGACGGGTAATAACTTAGCGGCTTGTGGCGTGAAGCGGATTAGAGGATTTGCGCTCTGCAGTTCACCTTAGTTTCATTCTGGTAGTTATCGGTTTAATGGGGGGATTTTAGTGTTTTTGCTTGTGTTGGTTCTTGTGGCGGCTGTGCCGGCTTATTTGCTGGGGAGCGTCAACGGGGCAATTATCGCATCGCAGCTGATTTACCGTAAGGATATACGAAAGTTCGGCAGCGGCAATCCGGGGCTTACGAATTTTTTCCGCGTGTTCGGCAAGAGCGGAGCGCTTCTTGTGGTTTTGATTGATGCTGTGAAGACTATCGCGCCTGTGATTTTCGGCGGATGGCTGATATGGTACCATTACCCCGATATGGCAGTCTCGGAAGGATGGTTATTCAGCCGGTTTTATGAGGTTTCGCTGTTCGGTATGATAACGACGGGGTTTTTCGTAGTGCTGGGTCATAGTTTCCCGGTATTCTACGGCTTTAAGGGCGGACGGGGCGTGATGGCAGTCGGGACATTTCTTTTCGTAGTTGACTGGCGGCTGGCTTTGATCGGCTGGGGGATATTCATCCTGTTGATTCTTTTGACGCGCTATGTTTCATTAGGGTCTGTTTTAGGTGCGGCAACTCTGCCGTTTACCCAGCTTTATATCCTGGGAATCGGCGGCTACTGGGAGTTTGCCGCGACGTTTGCTACTGTGGCTTTGCTTATTTTACGGCATAGCGCCAACATTAAGAGGCTGCTAAAAGGCGAGGAGTCAAAACTGCGGCTCAAAAAGAGCAAGAATTAGGATTTACGGGGGATTGTTATGAGAGTTTCTGTTCTTGGGGGTGGTGCCTGGGGGACGGCTATTGCATTGCTTCTGCATGATAACGGACATGCCGTCACGCTTTGGTCGAAGTTTGAAGCTGAGGCTGATACTTTGCGTGAAACGCGGGAAAATCCGCTTCTTAGAGGGGTTTCGATTGCGGATGATATCGATATTGTCTCCGACATAGCAAAAGCGACGGATGGCATTGAAGCGATCATGATTGCCGTACCGTCTTACGCCGTACGCGAGACAGCTGAGGCGCTAAAAGGAAAGACCGCTGACGGGTGCATTGCCGTATGTATGTCGAAAGGAATAGAAAAGGACACATCGCTTCTTTTTACAGCTATCCTTGAGGATGTTCTTGGCTCACACGCACAGATAGCATCAGTTTCCGGCCCTACTCACGCTGAAGAAATAGCCAGGCGTATTCCCTCAGCCTGCGTGGCGGCATCTGTGGATATGGCTGTGGCAGAACGTGTACAGGGGATATTAATGAATGAGAAGTTACGCGTCTATACATCGACAGATGTTGTAGGATCCGAGCTCGGCGGGGCATTGAAGAATGTCATCGCGCTTAGCGCGGGGGTCTGCGAGGGGATTGGATTTGGCGATAACACGGTGGCGATGCTTATGACGCGCGGTTTGGCGGAGATGGCGGAGCTCTGCGTCCGGATGGGCGGCAGGAAAGAGACGCTTGCCGGGCTGACCGGGATAGGTGATTTGATTGTCACATGTATGTCACGGCATTCGCGAAACAAGAGGGCGGGGGTACTGATCGGCAGCGGCTTGTCTGTTGCGGATGCAATGAGTGAGGTCGGCGCGGTTGTTGAGGGCTACTATGCCGCAAGCGCCGCTAAAGCGCTGTCTGAGAGGATGGATGTCGATATGCCGATATGCAGCGAGGCGTATAAGGTTCTATATGAGGGGAAATCCCCAAGGGCTTCCATGATAGACCTAATGAACAGAAAAAGAAAGAGCGAGCTCCCGACAGGAGCCGAAACATGGGTTTCGTAAGAATTAGGAATAAGAAATCAGGAATTAAGAATGGGATTTGCGGAATATCTGGGTTCTTTAGCGGGTAAGAGGGTTTTTGTTGTTGGGGCGGGGGTTAGCAATACCCCGCTTATTGAAGCTTTGCTTGGAGCGGGGGTTGATGTAACTGTTTGCGACAGGCGGATGCGGGAAGAACTGGGAGCGGCTGCGGATAAGTTTGAAGCAGATGGTGCCGGGTTACGACTTGGCGATGATTATATTGATAATATAGATGCGGATGTCGTGTTCCGCACACCCGGGCTGATGCCCTGGAATGACTGCATCTCAGCGGCTGCCGCCAATGGGGCGGTTATTACCAGCGAGATGGAAGTGTTTTTCGATGTTTGCCCATGCCCAATCATCGGCATTACAGGCAGCGACGGAAAGACTACCACGACATCGCTGATTGGCGATATACTGAAAAACGAGGGCAGGACGGTACATATCGGAGGGAACATTGGGATGCCGGTGTTATGTAAAGCCGATTCTATGAACAAGGATGATATAGCGGTACTGGAACTATCGTCATTTCAGCTTATATCGATGAAAAAAAGCCCGCATATTTCCGTGGTTACGAATATTTCACCGAACCATCTCGATGTTCACCGTGATATGAAAGAATATGTTGATGCAAAACGAAATATCCTAGCTCATCAGGGTAATTCAGACAGAGCTGTCTTGAACTTAGATAATGCATACACGCGGGCTTATGCAGGGGAGGCATCCGGTGAGACGGTGTTTTTCAGCCGCTGCGAAAAGGTAGATAATGGCGTTTTTCTTAAAGATGGCACAATTCACTTATCGCAGGGAGGCTGCACCGAGCCGCTGATGAAAACAAGCGGGCTCTATCTGCCGGGTTTACATAATGTTGAGAATTATATGGCTGCTTTCGCGGCTGTGCGGGGGCTTGCCGGGGTTAACGCTATGCAAAAGACAGCGAACGGGTTTAGCGGCGTTGCGCACCGCATCGAACATGCCAAGCAATTGCGCGGCGTCAGATACTATAATGATTCCAGCGCATCAAGCCCTTCGCGTACAATCGCGGCGTTGAAATCATTTGATAAGAAAGTAATCCTGATTGCCGGCGGCAAGGGCAAGGGGGTTGCGTTTGATGAACTTGGCAAAGCGATTATCGCTCATGTCAAAACGTTGATTCTGACAGGGATGACGGCATGGGAGATACGCGAATCGGTTGAAAACGCGCCCGGTTATGACGGAAAGCCCGATGTGCATACACACGAAAACCTTGAAGAAGCGGTGATTGCAGCCTCGGAAATTGCTGAGGCAGGGGATATAGTTTTGTTTTCGCCTGCATCCACGTCATTTGACAGTTTCAGAAACTTCGAGGAGCGCGGTGAGGCATTTAAGGACATTGTGAGGAAGCTGGGAATAAGAGACTGGGCAATACGCAGCAGATATGGGGTATAGTGAGTTAGGAATTAGGAATAATGAACATATCAGATCAAATAATAAAACTATCAGAGCGCGTGATGGCTGATGCCGCGGGGCGGTTTCTGGAAATAGACAGGATTGCGCAGGGGAATACCGAGAAGGTCTTGACGGCGTTTCAGCGGCACCGTGTGTCGGATGCCTGCTTTGCGGGTACTACGGGGTACGGCTATAATGATAAAGGGCGCGACACGCTTGACCTGATTTTCGCAGATGTAATGGGCACCGATGCTGCGCTTGTCCGTATCGGCTTCGTCAGCGGCACACATGCGATAACGGCTGCGATGTTCGCAGCGCTTCGGCCTGCGCAGACATTGCTGTCAGCAACAGGGCTGCCATATGATACGCTCCGGGGAGTTATAGGGATTGAGGGTAGCTACAGGGGTTCTTTGAAGGAATATGGCATTGGTTACTTACAGGCGGAGCTCAGTGACAGCGGGGAGCCGGATTATGAACAGATAACCCGGATGCTGCACAGCAATAAGGATATACGCGCCGTTTTCGTCCAGCGTTCGCGGGGGTATTCATCCCGGCGCGCGCTGACGGTAGGCGAGATAGGTGAGATTTGCCGCGTGGTTCATGGTTTTGATGAAGGCATTGCGGTGATAACCGATAATTGCTATGGCGAGTTTACCGAGTTGACTGAGCCCGGGGACGTAGGGGCGGACTTGATTGCCGGCTCGCTTATAAAAAACCCCGGCGGAGGGCTTGCTCCGTCTGGGGGGTATGTCGCGGGTAAGGGTGAGCTTGTAGAAGCGGCGGCTTACAGAATGACTTCGCCGGGGATTGGAGCGGAGTGCGGCGCTTCGCTTGGTGTGAACAGGCTTTTGTACCAAGGGTTGTTCATGGCGCCGCATATCACAGCTCAGGCTATGAAAACCGCTGTTTTCTGCGCCCGGTTGTTTGAGCTGCTGGGTTATAAAACGATGCCGGGTTATCTCGAGCAGCGTTCAGATATAATTCAGTTAGTGGAACTGGGCACTCCGGAACTGCTAGAGCGGTTTTGCAGGGGGATTCAGGCGGGTGCGCCTGTCGATTCGTTTGTTTCTCCCGAGGCATGGGATATGCCGGGGTACGGCAGCCGGGTCATTATGGCGGCAGGGGCGTTTATTCAAGGCGCATCGATTGAGCTATCGGCAGACGGCCCGATGCGCGAGCCGTACAACGCGTACCTACAGGGCGGACTGACCTTTGAATCCGGAAAGCTGGGCATAATGCTTGCCGCTTCGTATCTGGATGAACATTCTAAGTGAGTAAAATAAGTATTGGTTGTTACTAGTTGCGGGATAGGAAACCATTAATGCCGGTGAGGACGGCTATTTCTGTGCCCCGCAGAGCGTAACCATGGACGGTGGAGCGTTCGCGAATTGAAACAGGACGTTTCACCCCGCGACAAGGGGCACAGAAATAGCCGTCCGAACGCAAGGCACGGTATAGTCTTAAATATCCGCGTGACCAGTGGCTATTGATTAACGAAAATAAGTATCGTTTTACGAAATTTCTTGACTTTGCATCAGCTTTATGTTACAATCGGGCATAACATTATAGGAAAGGCGGTGAGAGGTATGAATCTAAAGGTTTACAATAGCGGCGGCAATGCGCTGACAGACTGCGAGATTGTTAAAGGCTTTGCGTTTAACACTACGGCAGCATGGGATAAGTGCGCCTTTTTACCGGTTCTGGTAGCCGATTTCGGGATTGCACGGGATAATTGCGCCCATTTTGCCGTATTGAATACCTCTCGCGTGCCGCGCTATAGGCGGTAGCGCCGAGTTGAAGAGTGATGAGCGTTAAGCTCTATTACCCGGGTGTTCAGACGGACTCCCGGGTATTTATATGCCTATTTATTAGTAAGGAGCATGATATGCAAAAATATTTGAAAACCGCACAGTTGTCCGCACTGGAGACAACGAACGGCGGGGTAGTATACCTAACGGCGGATGTAATAATTAAGATATTCACGCTCATACCGCTTATATTCCTTTGGCGTGTCGTAATGGCCTCCGGCGCGGAGGTCGGGATGAGCTTTGAGCAAATGCTGACCTATACCTATGTCAGCGCGCTTTTAACCGATATGCTCGTGGTTCAGAGCGCGGCATCGGGGTGGCTGTCCGAGGGTGTGCTGATGAAGTTATACGGCAGACCGATGTCGGTGCTCGGCCAGCTCGCCGCGCAGACAGCCGGCAGTTGGGTGCCGATGTTGATACTATTCTCGCTGCCAATGGCGCTGGTCGCGCCGCTGTTCGGTGTGATCATTATCCCTGCATCACCGCTGTTCATTGTGAGCTTGATACTGTGCATCAGCCTGGGATTTGCCATAGACACCCTGTTTGCCTGCCTGTCTATAAAACTGCGCAACATGAGCTGGCTCATAGGGTCAATCCGACTGGCAATCGTTACGTTGCTCTCCGGGACAATAATTCCCATACGCTTATTACCGTTTGGAATAGCTGAGGTGATGAAATTTCAACCGTTTGCCAGCCTTGGGGGCGCACCTTTATCAATATTCACAGGTATGGCAGATGTGCATCAGACGTTGATAATACAGGTTATCTGGAATATAGTCCTATGGCCGACAGCGCTCTTTATTTTCAAGAAGTCCCAAGAGGGCATGGTGAGTTATGGAGGATAGTGTTCTGCGTTGCAGACCAAATGGAGTACCTCTAAAAACCTACTATGATTGTCATTCTGAGGGAGCAAAGCGACTGAAGAATCTTTTAATTAAGTGTTTCATGATGCAGTAAGATTCTTCGCTGCGCTCAGAATTACAGTAAATAGAGGGGCTCAATTGAGAATTGATAGTTGATAATATAGAATGTGGGGGTTGGGACTTGCTAACCTCTGCAGCAGAAAGGATTGTTTATGTTTATTGTTCGTATTTTTAAGCTGCTTTGGATATCGGCTAAGCTGGATCTGCTTTGGCTTTTGCGCGATACGAAGTTTGCTGTTGCCGGGATTTCGGCAGATATGGTCGCCAATCTCTCGGCGGTATCCGGCGTGTTTCTCATTGCGACACGCTTTGGAGGTATCGGTGGTATGAGCGCGGATGAGGTGCTGTTTATGATGGCGTACTCAACACTAGTCACCGGCACATTCATTTTATTCGGCTCTAGCAATAATATCCACATTAGCCGCGTCATCGGGCGGGGGCAGCTCGAGCATCTGTTTATTCAACCCCTGCCGCTTAGCGTGCAGCTTGCAACAAACGGATTCTCACCGTTTACAGGCGGGGGAAACTTCGCGGTAGGGATTGTGCTACTGACAATAGCTGTCAGCAGACTGGGGCTTGCTGTTACGCCGTTATGGATTGTCTCTCTGGTTGCGTACCTGCTAACCACAATGGTCATTATCATAGCGCGGGCGTATCTGTTTTCAAGCATAACATTTTACGCGCCGATAGCCGCAGAGGAAATCACACATAAGGTCATTAACGAAACATGGCTTCTTAGCACATTCCCGCTGTCCGGGATGCCGGGGTATATACGTTTTCCACTCATGACGATTATGCCCGAAGGCCTAATGGCATGGTTTCCCGCACTGGTCCTGCTGGGTAAGCCTCTGCTGGGATACCCGGCGTATTACCCGATGCTCTTCGCGCTTCTTCTCTCGCTCGTTGCGGGTTACTTTTTCAGGAAAGGATTGAAACACTATGTCACGAAAGGCTCAAACAGATATGTCCCATACGGATTCCGCCGTTAGTATTCGCGGCGTTACAAAAACATTCACGCAATGGCAACGCGACAATACCGGTTGGGGGCTAATCAGAAATCTGATCAAGCCGGAAAAACGGATTGTCACGGCGCTCGATAACGTATCATTCGAGGTAGCAAAAGGCGAGTTTGTTGCCTATGCCGGGCCGAACGGCGCAGGGAAAAGCACAACAATGAAACTGTTATCAGGCATGCTCCTGCCGACCTCGGGTGAAATTACAGTGCTTGCGATGTCTCCGAAAAAACAGAGGAGGTTAATCATGCAGCGGTTGGGGGTTCTGTTCGGCAACCGTACGGAGCTGTGGTGGGATCACCCCATTATCCAAAGCTTTGAATGGAAGAAGGTCGTCTGGAATATACCCGATGCAGTGTATAACAAGAACTTGGAGATGGTCACTGAGCTGCTCGATCTAGGCGGATTGCTGAAGACCTTTGCCCGCGAGCTGAGCCTCGGGCAGCGGATGCGGGCTGACCTCGCGATGCTGCTTCTGCACTCTCCGGAGGTGATTTTGCTTGACGAGCCGACCCTCGGGCTTGATGTCGAAGCTAAGCGGCGGATGATCGCATTTCTATGCCGGTTGAATGAAGAAGAGGGGACAACTATCATCGTCACCAGCCATGATATGGATGACCTCGAGGAGATGGCCCGGCGCATACTGCTGATATCAAACGGAGCAATTGCTTTTGACGGAGGCTTCGCGAAGCTGAGAAGTGAACTGGATTGCAAAAAACTCGCAGTTGTAAAATTCGCCGATGGCTCGCAGCGGGAGATAAGCTATCAAGACACAAACAAGCTCCTGCGCGAGCTGTCGGATATGAAAGGCATCAAGGATGTAGCTTTCAAACAGACCTCGCTCGAAGAAGGCCTGGCGAATCTGTTTGAGAAGTGGAAAAACGAAGCAAGCTGACCAAGCAGGGGGACGGTTCTCTTGCATGGTTCCCCTAATCCAAGCACCGAGCAGAAGAACCGTCCCCCTTGTTTGGCCCCCAACTCCATCGCCAAGCAGAGGAACTGTCCCCTTGCATGGTGTCCCAATATCACGCAGCAAGCAAGAGAACCGTCCCCATGCAGTCCCCCTGCATACTGCTTGGTGTCCCCTTGCTTTGTCTATTATTTCGTGCGGATATCATATACCGACCATTTTCATTAAATACTCTGCGTTTGTTGTGGTTGACTTTCCCGGTCTTAGCTTATATTCGAAGAATATCGCGTTGTTTTCGTAACGCTCCGAAAAACTGTAGTTTCTCACCCTGACGTGTACATCATCCAGACTGCAAAGCTCCAAATCATGAGTTGAAACCATTCCGGCTGCGCCTAAAGCATCCAGCTTCGATATCACGGTTTTCGCGCCCGCAAGCCTGTCTATGGAATTGGTGCCGCGGAATATCTCATCTATCAAAAACATCATTTCCGGCTCTTTTTCCGCCATCTCGATAATACCCTTAATGCGCTTGAGCTCCGCATAAAACGTAGATATACCCTCGCCAAGACTGTCTGCCAGCCTCATAGATGTCATGATGCTCATAAGTGAACAAGCCATTTGCTCTGCGCAGACGAAGCTGCCCAAGCGGGCTAAAACAAGATTAACCCCGACTGTCCGCAGAAACGTTGTTTTTCCGGACATATTTGAACCGCTGATGATGAAAATATTATCACTTGAATGAACATCATTATTCACGCGGCTCTCGTTGGGGAGCAGTAAATGCCCCATGCCATGCGCGGTAACAGTCTTTCCGTCTTTAAGAATTGTGGGCATACAGGCATTGCTGCATATATTCGGCAGATGCGAAAAGCACTGCATGCTCTCAAATTCGCCCACGGTTGCAAACCAACCCTCCGCCAAATGCGAATGATTCAGTTTCCATCGTGTAAGCGAAAGGGCACATCGGTAATCCCATAAAAGGAAAATATTTAGTAAAAAGCCGACAATCCCGTTACTTTTGGCGTTTATCATATCAGCGATTCTGCCAAGCTCTCTGATAGCCTCCGAAGCTTCTCTTAACCGGCTTTGCATCTGCTTAAGTTTTATGCAGGAAAAGTCTTTTTTTACAAGCATATCTATGACATTGGTGTAAGCGCTCAACCTATATGGCATACTCGCGATTGTACCTGTATATCTATGCGTCCTAGTTAGTCCGGCAACCCATATAACCGCTTGCGCCAGGATAATCGCACCGCTTGTTATATAGAAGATTTCCAGAGCGAAAATGATTGTGGCGGCAATAAACGCTAAGGAAAGTATTGGCAGATAGGTAAGCATAAACCGGACAGCCCTGCTTTTTACAAGCGGCCTGCTGTTCTCTAATTCGTCAATGAGGCTAACAGCGGAAGATGCCACGCCGATTTTAGATAGGGAATACTCAATATCGCAGGAAAACTCCGTATCCTTGCTCAACTCCGAAATCGCTGCCTGCCTTTCTAATAGCTCTGCTCTGCAGTAATCCGGGTTTAGCAGGTCTGAGGCGAAGCGTTGTCTGCCATGCCATGTGTGTGTCGTGTTCAGGAGCTGGAAAACAGATTTTTGCCCGACAATATCAAGGTCGCAGGCGTATCGATGCTCGGTGTCTATATATTCTGCACCGGTATCCTCAAAGTTCACCCACCCGCCTGTAATCCTATCAATTTGACGGCTGCATATAGATATAATACCCTTTGAGCGGTTGATCCTCTCATGCAAGCGTATATGGTTAATCCATAGAACAACCAAAACCGCTGCCGCCGGAGCGCCAATAAAGACAGGCAGGAAAGAAAAGCCATCAGCAAAAGTAATAAAAGCCAACACGCCAACAAGCAAGACTAACGCAAGCTTCGCATAGCCCATTATATTAAATATCGGGGTACTTTTCTTTAATACATCCTCATGCTTTGCTATGATAGCAACATATTTTTCCTGCAACTGACACCTCGCAGTTTTGATCCGTGGCACGGTAACACCCTATGCGTTACACTATATCAAAACGAGCACGGTTTAGCAACTGTTTGCTTGCAGTCAGGCCTGATTTGCTGGCAACAGTGGTTTCTGCAGCAAACCGGGGTGTTAATACACATTTCAAATGTGTATGGAAATGAGGTAAAAATGGTGATATACTCATTTTGCGTTATCGCCAAGGGCGGCATGGTTTCGCGTCCTGAAAGGAGGGTAGAGATACTCTTACAGAAAGGAAGTGATGCTCATGGATGTTTGGAGATTGCTTGACCTCGTAATTAAATTCTTGCCATACATAATAAAGTTGGTAAAATTTATTGCTAAGAGAGCAAAAGACAAACGCCGCCCCCGTAACAAAGGTCAAGCGACGTTTGATTAGGGCGTAAAAGCCCGACAAAAAAATTTCGCGAGGCCTGCCGCTTTTACGCGGCTGGCGCATCAGGGGGAGTGTTAGCAGCACTCTCTCTGTTTATGTATCCACTATAAAGCGCGGGAGCGGAAATGTCAAGAGGAAAATGGGGGTATGTCGGTGTCAGCTTGTGTTTTCCGCTGGTTGTTACTGTATAGAGCCTAATCAGGTTGCGTCGTTTGGCTGCGGCTTTGACTACGTTACGCACGGGCACTGCGGCAGAAATATGCGATATGGAGTAAACTTGTGTGCGGGACTACGTCAAATCCACATCCAAACGACGCAACCTGAACGGCGACATAGGTGTAAACGTTAAGCATGAGACCCCTGTGAAGTGTAACTACTGGTTTTCACAAAATAATGATTGTCGGGTAATATTATCACGGCTGGCTGATACTCAAACTGAACCCGGCTATTTCTATTTGCTTATGGTATTCACGGAAAGTCATCTCTAACGATTCCGCCAGCATTTCGCCGTCTTCTCCATCGGTATAGTATTGATATTCTGATGAGAGGGTTATTTCGATGGTGAAGCGGTCGCCGACGGTGTAGGAAACCATTGTATCTGGTTTGCCCGGGTCGCCGTGTGTTGTCTCAAAACCGTTGCTGTCTAACAAGTATTTTATTAGCGTTACGCCATGTACATTATTAAGCTCTGCCCATTTTTGGAAAACATCCTCGGGGGTATATCTGATGAAAACGCTCTCGTATGTAAGCGTGTTTTCACCCGTCACGAAGTAGATATTGAGGTCATCGTAAAGCTCCGCCACTTCGCCTATGGCTGTATCCGGGCCTGGGTCTTGAATCGCAGGATCCACACTCGTATTTCTTTGAGTCAGCGGGATTGCTATCGTGAGCGCTATCGCCAGCGCGAGGCAGGCTGCGAGAGATCCCCATTTGAGCATAGTATTCCGGGATGACTTGGAGGCGGCTGCTGTATCGGCTTCCATGATTTTATCGTCGCTTATCTGCCCGATTGCATGGAATATTTTATCGCTGTTCATATCGTTATTCCTTCCTTTATAAGATAATCTCTGAGTTTGTTTCGTGTCCTGAATAAATTGCTTTTCACTTTGCTTTCGCTGACGGAGAAGCGGCGGGCTATAGCCGCAATGGAATCGGCGTACCAGTAGCGGCGCACAAAGAAAACCCTGTCGTCTTTGCCGATGCCGGCCAGGAACCTGTCGATAGTTTCTGAAATAATGCCGGCTTCGATTTCGTCCTCAACGCTGCGCCCGGACGGTATGCAGTCTTCGAGCTCGCTTAGAAGCAGCGCGGTTTCGTCGCCTGCGCGTTTTTGCGTTTTGCGCGCTTTGTATCTGTCAAGGGCAAGGTTTCGCGTAATCCTGCCAAGGAATGCGGGGAAGACGGATGGGCGCTCCGGCGGTATGCTGTTCCAAGCGTTTAGGTATGTATCGTTTACGCATTCGTCGGAGTCCTCCGCATTACGCAGGATGTTCATGGCGATTGCCGTGCAGTACCTGCCATATTGCCGTGCCGTTTCTTCGATAGCGGTTTCGGAGCGTTTATGGTAAAGGTCGAGAATTTCAATGTCTGTCACTAAGGTCACCTCCACGATGTTTTTGAAGCTTCACCTATATAGACGATAAAAATATGATTTGGTTGCATTATATTTCAAACATGACATACAGTTGGCGTATTTAATGTGGTATACTGCTGCCAAGAATAAAAAGCGGGAGGATGAACACAATGAACGTAAACATTTTTGAGAAGGCAAATCAAATCATCAGGGGGTGCGATACGGCTTATTTCGGCGTGATTGACGAATGCGGGTTTCCGAGCGTATCTGCTGTTTCGCTGATTAAGACAGAGAACATTTTTCTGGTGCATTTTGCCACGCAGAAAAATGGGAACAAAGCCAAACGGCTGGCAGCTAACAATCGCGCAAGCGTTTGCTTTAAGACCGAAAATTGCAACATAACCCTTGTAGGCGAAGCAGAGCTGCTAACTGACCAAGAGTCTAAGAGCCGATTTTGGGGGCTCGACTGGATGCCGCATGTATTCCCGGGCGGGGAGACTGATCCGAACTATGTTATTGTCAGGTTCGTTACCAAACGGGTATCGTTGTGGGTTGATAATGAGGATGCGGCATTCACAATCAACGAGCTTTTAACTGTGCAGTCATATTGCGGATGGCTGTGCGATAGTTGCGGCTTCAAGGGTTCGCATGGTTGCATTGGGTGTATTGCTTTGGAAGGTAAACCGTTCTGGGGAGAGTGTCCGGTCGCGAAATGCTGCCGGGAGATGGGCTATATTCACTGCGGCGAATGTTCCGACATTCCGTGCGATGCACTCAAGGAGTTTTCCTGCGGCGAGGGTGAGCATTGCGATATGCCCGCAGGTGCGCGGATTGCAGTCTGTGCGGCATGGACAGGGTATTGATGAATCTGTATTGCCTGCATCTGTAATCTTAAGGGGTAAACCGCACTGCTGAAAATTAATGGAAACTGTTCCCGCTTCATTTTCGGAATAGGCAGTAAGTCGTGAATCAAATCATCAACGCTCAGGTAGATTTACGAAAGGATACTATGGCTATTACGAGTCATAAAGTAAAAATTGGAGCGCTTTATGTTATCCCATGTTGATTTAATATATCCTGCAGGGTTATGCCGTCGAAATACTCGGTTATTATTTTATAGAACCCATTCCACATAGGCAGTGTTTTGCAGAAAGCCGCCCGTTTGCATAGATTCGTCTTGTCGTCTAAACAAGCCACGGGCGCAAGGCTTCCTTCTGTGATTCGGAGTATTTCGCCTATTGTGCATTCCGAAGGGTCTCTGGCTAGCATATAGCCGCCGTTTTTGCCTCGGTTAGCGCGTAAAATATCCGAGGTATTCAGCAGGGAAACAATGTGTTCTAAATACTGCTTCGATATTTCCTGTCTCTCGGCTACTTCTTTCAGTGAAATAAACCCGTCGTTTTTGTGTTCTGCCAAATCGAGCAGCATTCGAATCGCGTATCTGCCTTTTGTGGAAATTTTCATGCTTCATCGGCTCCTTTTATGGATTGGTACGTTTCCGTCTGGATTGCCGCACCGCCACGCTCCTCGCAATAACGGTATTTCGGAACTCTTTCGTGTTAATATGGTTTCTTAATTCCGATTGCCTTTTCTAAATCGCAGATGATATCCTCCGCTGCTTCAATACCGACTGACAGCCTGAGTAATCTACCGTCTATGCCGCGCATTTTTCGCTCTTGTTCCGGAACATCATTATGTGTCTGAGTGAATGGGTGGGTAATCAGCGTTTCCACCCCGCCTAAGCTTTCGGCAAATAGGATTAGCTCTGTGTTATTCAGGATTCTTTTGCGGTATCGTCGCTGTCTGTCCTGAAGCTTATCATTGCGCCGAAGCCTCGTGACTGCCGTTTTTAGCGGAGATGCTGTTGAAAAAGCGGATGGAGCCGCCGTACAGATCGTCGGTGCATATCATTTCATTGCCGGGAGAGAGCAATTCCATGAAAGTGGCTATTGCTGCCATCCCGCTTGCGAACGCTGATGCGCCTGCGCCTTCCTCAAGCCTTGCAAGAAGCTTTTCAACATGTTCGACCGTGGGGTTTTGCGCCCTTGAATAGTCGTACCCTGTGCGTTGCCCGAATCCGGGATGGGCGAAGGTTGCAGATTGGTAAATCGGGACAGCCACCGCGCCTGTGCTGTGGGTGCTATCCCTCGCGGCGTGGATACAGGCAGTTTCAGGCTTCATATTCGGCCTCCTTTTGTAATTCTAGGTGGGGCTTCTTTTTCATGCATAATAAACATATAAGTCATATATGTAATATGTATAGTATCAGAGCAATAAATGCATGTCAAGACAGGGCGCGTTCAATTTCAAAGGGAAAAAGTTAAAATTAAATACATACTTGACATATATGAATAGAACGATTATAATCAATGGCAACTACAATATGAAAGCGGGTACTTAATATGAGTAATGCGAATTTATTCCGTTCAAAGGTATATGATTCCATCACGGACGTTATCGGCGCGACGCCGCTGGTGCGGCTGGCAAAAATCAGTGAAGGGATGCCGGGGGTTCTGCTTGGTAAGATGGAAGCGTTCAACCCCGCGGGCAGCGTAAAGTGCCGCATAGGCGCGGCTATGCTGGAGGCCGCGCGCCGGGATGGCAAGCTGAAGCCCGGCGGCGTTGTGGTTGAGCCCACAAGCGGTAACACCGGTATCGGGCTTGCGTTCGCTTCGGCGGCTTTGGGTTACAGGCTGATTCTGACGATGCCGGAAACCATGTCCGTAGAAAGGCGCAAGTTGGTTAAAATGCTTGGCGCGGAGTTGGTTCTGACTCCCGGCGCTGAGGGTATGTCCGGCGCGATCAAAAAAGCCCGGGAGCTTCAGACCCAAATCTCCGGGAGCTTCATGCCTATGCAGTTTGAAAACCCCGCCAACCCGCAAGTCCACCGCGTTACCACTGCGGAGGAGATATGGAACGACACCAGCGGAGCAGTGGATGTATTCGTATCCGGCGTCGGTACGGGTGGTACGATAACCGGTGTCGGCGAGGTTCTGAAGGAAAGAAAGCCTTCCGTAAAAATCGTAGCGGTGGAGCCGGATGCATCTCCGGTGCTTTCCGGCGGCGCGGCGGGGCCCCATCGCATACAGGGCATCGGCGCAGGGTTTGTGCCGAAAATCCTTAACCGCTCAGTTATTGATGAGATTGTCCGCGTGACTAACGAAGATGCTTTCAATACGGCAAACAGACTGGGGCGGGAGGATGGCGTGCTGGTCGGCATATCATCCGGCGCGGCAGTTTGGGCGGCTCTGCGGATTGCATCGAATGAGGAAAACACCGGCAAAACCATCGTGGTCATGCTGCCGGATTCCGGTGAACGCTACCTGTCAACCCCGCTATCGGACGTAGAGTAAAAGATGACATAAGGTTAAATATGTATAATAACCCATTATGCATATTTTATAGTCAAGTTCAATCACAGCATCAATCTAGCAATTTTTCATACGTTATAATGCTCTGCTAAGCAGTTTGTTGTCAAGCCGGAGTGAAAAAGCACAAAATGTGCTTTTTCACATTTTTGAGCAAATTGATATCATCAAAGGGGATGTGATTGGTTTTACTGTTAGTTTGATAATGGCTTAGACTATAAACGCTCACTTGACTGTTATTCAAAATTGCATAAAATATTTCAAACACCATGAAACTTCCTTGTGAATTTTCGGTCTATAAGAGTGTAGGTACCTATTTCAAACAGCGAGCGGAGGGTGTTAATGGACGATAATGATATTATTGAGCGGTTTTGGGAGCGTTCGGAATCAGCTATTGCTGCGGTAGAGGAAAAGTATTCTCAGTATTGCCGTGTGATTGCGTGTAATATACTCGGCTCTGCTGAGGATGCGGAGGAAGTGCTTAATGACACATATAACCGCGTTTGGAATAGCGTACCGCCGGAACGTCCGGGCAATCTGCGGGCGTTCATTGCTAAGATTGCCCGCAATCTTTCGCTAAACAGACTGGAGAGGGATAATGCTGTGAAGCGGGGCGGCGGGCAGTATATGCTGATTTTATCGGAGCTGGAAGAATGTATAGCCGATAAGAGGAGTTCCACTGACGAGTACCTTGAATCCGAAGCGATAACGACCGCGCTCAATCGGTTCCTATCTGTGCAGAGCGCTGAGAACAGGCGGGTTTTTGTACGGCGGTACTGGAGGGCGGCAAGTATCGGGGATATTGCCTCGGACTTTGGGATGTCGGCCGGGAAAGTTAAATCAATCTTATTCCGTATGCGAAATAAGCTGCGGGAACACCTTGAAAGTGAGGAAATCTATATATGAAAAGCAACAAGCTCTTTGCAGCGTTCGGCAACATAGATGACAGTTTTATCAGCGAGGATGCAAACCAAGCAGGGGGACGGTTCTCTTGCTTGGTACCAAGCAAGAGAACCGTCCCCCTGCTTGGTAAAGTATCCAATGACACCGAGGGCAGGGAGAAAGCAGCTGTACTTAACCGTAAGAGAGTGATCTTCCGTGTTGCGGGTTTGGCGGCTTGCGCGGCGGTTTTGCTGCTGTGCGCGTTATGGGCAGTTCCGATGCTGCTGGATACCCCGGATGGCGATCTGAGAATGGATGACCCTGTAGTCTCAGATGGTAACCCGGGTAGTAACCCAGACAGTAACCCGGACAGTAATCAAACTATCAGCATACCTTTTGACCCGGAAAATACATCCATAGCCGGCTTGCCGGCAGGCGGTTTCAGCCTCGCTGAATTGCATAACAACAGCGGCGAAGAGGCGGATCGTATGCTTCTTGCGGAAATCAGTGATTTCTTTTCCACGAACCCGCCGTATTTCGTTTTCGCCCGTGTCATTGAAACGGTGCAATGGGTAGATACTGACCGCAGTTGGAGCCCTGAGAGGCAGACCTCGGTTTTGCATGTCCTCTCTACGATTTGGAGCGATGTGGAACTGCCTGAAACAATATCCGTAACTCAGTCAAAGTACGGCGGCTGCCATGCAGGCGAGGGGACAAATCTGCTCCGTGCGGGTGGCGTTTATCTTTTGCCGCTTTGGCATTGGCAGGAGGCAGACACATGGATAATAAGCGGCGACCTGGATGTTCTTTTCGAGGTTGACGATCAGGGCCGCATCTGGTCACATTCATCGTTTTATGGATTTAATCAGTTTGACGGTCAGGATTGGAGCGTGGTTGCGGATATTATTACCGAGATTACCTCTGATGAGAATTTCGCTTCGGCAGTTACATCATTTGGGCGGATTGCGCGCGACTGGGGCGTGTTGGCGGAGATTACGGTTATTTCTGCTGAGCATACTGTCGGACAGTGGGGCAATGAGCAGGTGGAGTACCGGCTGAAGCTGGATGATGTATGGTCTGTTTTCACGAGCCGTTGGTACTCATGGGGGGCGGAGAGCGGTGATGAGATAATTGCCATTGCGCATGGGGGCGTTGCGCTTCTTGATCAGGGAGGGCGTTATCTGCTGATCCTTGACCCGTCAGAAGGCGGGCCGTATATCAACATAGGTATGATAGCGGGAATTAATAACGACGGCACAATTTCCGCGCAGACAAACTATAACTTAGGTGCGGATGCTTACTACACCGATGCTGACGATGAAGGGGATTCGCCTGATACCACAATATATGAGTTTAATGTTTTCAAAGAGTTTGACGGTTATACAGTTTCTCAAATGAGCGAGGAAGCAGCGCGCGCAAAACAGTGGCATGAACGCTATGTAGGTTCATAGCGGTGTCGATGGTTACGCGGTTATTATAGTCTATACCGTGCCTTGCGCTCTACGGGGCATATAAATAGCCATCCTCACCGGCATTGATGATTTTCCTATTCCCGTGACTAGCAATGTTTCGTAAGCGATTACTTTGTAAAATATTGGCTTGTCTATTGACTTAGCGATGAAGATAATGTATAAATTATATCGCGTGACATAGTGAGCATAATAATTATACATTAGGAGGAGTATCAGTGAAATCGTTAACAGATTGCTACAAATTATCCAATGGAGTGGAAATCCCGTGCATCGGGTATGGCACATGGCAAAACCCGGACGGCGAGATAGCCGTGTCAACCGTTCTTAGTGCGATAGAGGCAGGATACAGGCACATAGATACAGCGCAGGGCTATGAAAACGAAGGCAGCGTCGGTGAAGCAGTCAAAAAAAGCGGCGTTGATAGAGAGAAGCTTTTTATTACGACAAAGCTTGCCAACAGCGAGCATGGTTACGAAAAAACACTGGCTGCTTTTGAAGGCAGCTTGAAGAAACTGGGGACGGACTATCTTGATTTGTTCCTGATCCACTGGCCAAACCCCATATACTACCGCAGCAACTGGCAGGAAGCCAATGCCGGCACATGGAAGGCTTTTGAGGAACTGTATCATGCCGGGCGCATACGCTCCATAGGCATTAGCAATTTCCGCAGGCACCATATCGAGGCACTGATGAAAACCGCGTCAATCGCCCCAATGGTCAACCAAATCAGGCTTTGCCCGGGAGATACGCAAGACGAGCTCGTAGAGTATTGCCGTTCCTGCGATATGCTTTTGGAGGCATACAGCCCGTTCGGCATCGGAAAAATCTTCAGCGTGCCCGAAATGAACGCTCTTGCGGAGAAGTACGGCAAAACCGTCGCGCAGATCTGCGTAAGGTGGAGCCTGCAGAGGAATTATCTGCCGCTGCCGAAATCCGTCACGCCCGAACGCATAAAAGAAAACGCTGATGTATTCGGCTTTAGCCTGGAGGAATCCGATGTGCAGCTAATCGCCGGCATGGAGGGCATAATCGGCTATTCCCCCGATCCGGATACTATCACATGGTAATCGGCTAGATTGTGCCCGCAAGCATCCTTTCGTGAATCTCATAGGCTTTCCCTGACAGGGGTGAGAATTGCAGCAACCATGCTTACCCTCACCCCGTATGAGGAGAGATAATCTTGCACACCCACCCTGTATGATATAAAATGACTTTATTATTCAACAAGGGGATGCGACGGTGGGGATTATTAATGACCATGTTCCGCGCGAGGCGTTAACAAAGTCTATGAAGCTGGCAGTGAAGCATATATATCTGACAGCGCCGGGCGGATACGGGAAGACGGTTGCCACCGCACAATGGCTCTCTATGCTGCGGGGCAAAACCGAATGCATAACCATGCGCGACACCGACAACGACCCAAGCGTGTTTTATTTCCGGCTGTCGCAAGCTATAGCGGACCTGGCAGGAAAAGGCTTCGAGCACACAACACTTGACGGTTTGCTTGAAGCCGTCCGTCTGCTTCCGAAGCGATACCCGCTGTCTTATCTCGTCATTGACGATTTGCACATGCTGACAAACGATGCCATATCATGCAGCCTGCCGCAGCTCATCGCCCGTTTGCCCGATTATTTCCGTTTATGCCTTATCAGCCGTGCGGAGCCGGATGCAGCACTGCTGGAGGACGGGAGTTTTACGGTTTTCACGCAAGACGACCTTCGATTTAATGATAATGAGGTTTCCTGGCTTGGGTATGAAAAAGGGCACGATTTATCAGATGAACAAATTATCGCTCTGCAGGAGATGACAGGCGGATGGGCAATGTATCTATCCGTTCTGCTATCAGGCAAGGGGTACGGCGAAACGCCGCACTCCTTGTTCGAGTATTTGAAAAACCGTGTCTGGGCGCATTGGAAAACTGAAATGAAGCAGATTCTCATGAGTCTGGCGGTTCCCGCTGAGGTCACCCCCGGGCTTGCCGAGCTTCTTACCGGGCAACCGAACGGAGAGGAGCTTTTAACACGACTGGAAAAAACAGAGAACGCCTTTTTGAGCCGTGCCGGCAACGATACATACCGTTTCCATGATATTTTCCGCGACTTTCTGCTCCAGAGGATGAATGAGCATTACTCAGAAGAAGAAATCAGCCGCCTGAACGAGCTGACAGCGGAGTGGTACTACGAGCGCGGTGATTATTTTATGAGTATGAGGTATTTTTTCAAGAACCGCTGCCATGAAGGGATTGCCCGCTGCGAACGCGCCAGTTCCCAATACCATGCGAAAACAGAAAACACATCCGTAGAAGCTACATGCAACTTCGTCAACCTATACATACTCTCCCTCCCGGTTTCCTTTGTCATGGAAAACCACTATCTTGTTGTAGAGTGCTCGTATGTGGCTTACCTCGACGGGGACACGGATCAGTTTCTGTACTTTAAAGACGAGTTAGTCCGCAGGATGCCCGAAATAGCGCAGCAGCATCCCGACCTCGTAGTGACCGCCGGGTTTCTAAGCAGCTTGGATTTTCGTATGCCAATGCTCGAATACGCGAAGCGTCTTGCCGTTATGATGCCGCTTATGCAGCCGGATGAAACAGAAACGGTCTATTCCAACACAGTCACGCAAAACCTGCCGTTTTTTCACCGTTCCATGCGGGACTTTTCCGAAGTGTATAAACTCAAAGAGAAAGATCTAGCGTTATTCAGAAACACATTTGGGGTGATGATAGGCGACGATTATGAAGTAATGGAGCAATCGCTTATTGCCGGGCTGCTTTATGAACAGGGTGATTTAGTCAATGCCGCATACCACGCCATTTCGGGAGTGCGTACCTGCGGGGATAATAATCATCCCGAAACGCTGTTTTGCGCGAACATGATTCTTTCGGCAATCCTATATGCGATGGGGGCTTTGGCGGAAGCAGGGAAAATTATGGAGAGGACAGGGGAATATATTGAGGAAAAGGCACAGTATCTGCGGCAGAATTTCAAGGCCTTGCAGACAGAGCGGATAATACGCGGCGGGAACACAGGAGCAGCCGGGGAATGGCTGGATGTCTTCGCCTGTCCTTCCGGAGAACTGCCTTTTTATCAGATATGCAGACACTTTACCACCATGCGATCGCTTAGTGCAATCGGCGAGCACGAGACAGCGGTGGAATTTGGCAGCAGGCTGAATATATTGTCAAATGAATATAAGCGGCCACTTGATCAGATAGAATCATGGATTCTGACCGCGATTGCCCTTTGGCGTATCAATAAACAAGAAGATGCAGCCGATCTGCTGCGCGAAGCAGTGGTTATTGCCATGCCTTACGGATTCACGCAATTATTTTTTAATGAGGGTAAGGAAGTGCTGCCTTTGCTATGGAAGCTGCGCGAAAGAGATGACAACCCCGACGGCGTAACCGCATTCATCGACAAGCTGACCGAGGGGATATGCGAAAAACACGGACTTATAAGAGGGGAGATGCCCCAATTGTCAGCCCAGCAGCGTGCGATGCTTCCATATCTAAGCAAAGGCATGTCTTACCGCGAAATCGCGGAAGCGACAGGCATAGGGTACGATACCGTAAAGTCCCATGTGCGGCTCGCGTACAAGCGTTTCGGCGTGCATAATGCACAGGAAGCTGTAATGAAGGCTAAAGCGCTGGGGTTGCTATGAGAAAGCTGCTGATGCAACCGCCGGGCTCTAACGCGGACAAGCCGCAGTTGACAGTTGACAGTTGACAGTTGTGGTGTCCGCTCCGCGGACGGATTTGATTTTGTTTTTTTGCTTAAATAGTTTTTAAGGTACTAATAGAGAATTGGGGAATGAAAAACAGGACGGGGGTGCGGTTCTGGGATAGCGGCGCAGAAGAATACTCACGGTTTATTTTTATCCATGCATACGAAAATCAGGACATTTCTGCCCTGATTTCCATTGCGCGCTATATGCAAAAATGAGGAGTTAGAATAACATATTAAACAAAGCCCCTGCATTTTGCATTTGCTGATACATAATCTGGCCTTTATCAAAGCTGAAGTTCGCTTGCACATCCGCGTAAAGCTCAGTTTTAGCTGCGTTGCTTGCTATTTTGTCGAGCCTTGCGCCGAACCCGAACCTTGAGTCTGCGAATAATCTGTCAGCGCTTCCGTCCATAGTAGCTTTTTGAAGTAATTCTTCATCAACTATGGATAGCTCGCCGTCCTTTGATACGGAGATTCCCATTTTTGCCAGAGATGCGGAGTAGCTTTGGTTCATTGTCTGGATATCGCTGACAAACTTCGCAGAGCCCTTTCCGTCGCTTGCGTTCGCGCTTTTCAGCGCTGAGTTGATCGAGTCGACAAGACCGCGTATCCCGTCCATAGCGCTTTGGGAGTCGCGCTCAAGGGATATGGATGTTGTTCCGGTGCCTGTCAGTGTTGCGTTAACGCCTGCCGCCAGGGAGACATCATTGGATTGTGATGTAATGGTCTCTCCGCCGTTTATGCTGTATACCGCATTTTGCGCATTCTGTGTCGCGTCTGCCACGCCCATAGCCGCTGCAAGCCCGCCCTCGCCGTCCGTAACCGTGAAAGCCGCATCCGTGCCCGTAGCCGCGGATGTGAGCGACAGCGAAGTTGTTGCTGCGTTGCCTTCTGTTGCTGCGGTTGCTGTAACGGAAGCATTTACTCCTATGTTCTGCTCATTTATGGCGGTTGCCATCTTTTCCTGAATGCTTGCGTTCGTGTCGTTTGCATCGACGTTGATTGTGAAGTTGTAGGTATTGCCGCCGGCTTCGATAGCAAAGTTGTACTCACCCGCTTGAACGCCCGTTGTGTCCGCTGTCATAGCGCCGCCTGCATTAGTCTGGGCGGCAGCCGTTTGCGATACGTCGAGCTTAACGGGATTGGTTTGTAAAGATGATGTTGCTGCCGATGTTAGCTTGGCATTGTCTACGGTCACAGTCGCTGCCTTGTCGTTCGTTGTGGTGCCTGTTTGCTGGGCGAACGCTGTTTGCCTGTTCTGAACGGCGCTTTGCAGATCGCCGGCTGCGCCGCGGACGGCAGTACCGGTAGTAAAGCTCGATTTTGGGCTGACCTGCAAATCCGAGCCAAAGGATGCCTGAGACGCAGGCTTCGTCGGCATTGACGCATTCTGAGTGCCTAACAGGGGATTCGTTCCGTTGATTTTATTCATCATCATTGCGTTTCTTGCCATGTTGTTTACAGTCATCATTGTCACCTCCTTGTAGTGTGATGTCAGAGTTATTGTGACTGCCCGCTCCCGACCTAAATCCGTTAGGTGGAAGGCTCTGCCGGTAGATATCGCCTCATGCAAGCTAGTCACGGTGCAATTATAACCTATAGCAACAGCTTTTGCAAGCACACCCCTCCTCACACGGGGTGACATTACACATAACATTATGTTACGGGATAGGAAAATCATCAATGCCGGTGAGGATGGCTATTTATGTACCCCGCAGAGCGCAACCATGGACGGTGGAGCGTTCGCGAATTGAAACAGGATGTTTCATTGAGCGACAAGGGGTACAGAAATAGCCGTCCGAGCGCAAGGCACGGTACGAACTATAATTTCCCGTGGCATGTATCCACAAGGTGCGCGGTGAAATTGATAAGTAAAATGAAGCGGCCTGTATAAAAGGTTTAGGTAAAGGCATAAGGGAAAACATTAACGGATTATTCATAATATATTAATATATGATTAAGACCAAGTCTCTAGAATTACACATGACACTAACAATCAGAGCAAAAATATGCAGCACCGTATGGAGGAATAAGAATGCTTCAACTGACAGATATATCAAAAAATTACGAGGCAGGGACAATCACTGTTGAGGCACTCAAAGACATCAACCTGATATTCCGCGACAATGAATTCGTGTCCGTGCTCGGGCCTTCCGGCTGCGGGAAGACGACCCTGCTCAATCTGCTTGGCGGGCTTGACAGATACACGACAGGCGACCTTATCATCAACGGAAAATCTACGAAGGACTTCACGGACGGCGACTGGGACACATACCGCAACCGCCGTGTCGGCTTTGTTTTTCAAAACTATAACCTTATACCGCACCAGACTGTGCTGCGCAACGTGGAGCTTGCGCTGACCTTGTCGGGGGTTCATAAGGCCGAGAGGCGCAGAAGGGCAACCGAGGTGCTGGATAAAGTTGGGCTGTCCGACCAACTGCATAAAAAGCCCAACCAGATGTCGGGCGGGCAGATGCAGAGGGTGTCGATAGCGCGCGCGCTGGTGAACAACCCAGAGATACTCCTTGCCGACGAGCCGACAGGCGCATTGGATTCAGAGACGAGTACGCAGATACTTGAGCTTATCAAGGAAATAGCGCAGGACCGCCTGGTCATTATGGTCACGCATAACAAAAAACTCGCGGAACAGTACTCGACCCGCATAATAAAGCTCTTCGACGGTAATCTGGTAGATGACAGTAATAATTATGACATCCCGCATGAACGCGTGGATATCAAGAAGAAGAGGAAAGACAAACGCGGCAGGAAACCATCCATGTCGTTTCTTACCGCATTGTCGCTCAGCGCGAACAATCTGCTTACAAAGAAAACCCGCACATTCCTGACTGCGTTCGCGGGGAGCATCGGCATAATCGGTATCGCGCTCATTTTATCGCTGTCAAACGGCGCGCAGCTCTATATAGACCGGGTTCAGGAAGAAACCCTCTCGACCTATCCCATAACCATCGAGAGCAATGTCGCCGACATGGCTGCGATAATGTCCGCTATGAGGGATCTGCAAGCCGAGCCTGAGCATGAAGACCCGGATATGGTTTACTCCCATGATATAATGAGCGGGATGCTGGGGGCGATGTCGGTGGGCAGGGAAGAAAACGACCTTGCAGCTTTCATGTCGCATCTGAGCGGGAACCGCGAGTATGTTGACACGCTGACAAACGCGGTAATGTACACATATGATATAAACCTAAATATATTCAGCGCCGATTACTCGGAGGATATTATGCAGATAAACCCCGTAAATCTCCTGCGGGGGCTGGGCGGCGGTCTTGGGCCTATGGGCGGGATGATGCGCCAAGGCTTTAACATATGGACAGAAATGCTGAACAACCCGGCATTGCTGGCATCGCAATATGATGTTTTGCAAGGCCGCTGGCCGCAGAGCAAGAACGAAATCGTCCTGATAGTGGATGAGCATAATCAAATCACGGACTTCGCCCTGTACGCGCTGGGGCTCAAGGACCGCAGCGAGATTGGCGAGATGATGAGAGCGATGCAGCAGGGCGAGGAGTTTGCGACAGAAGCTGTTCATTTTACTTATGATGAGCTGATGGATAATAGATTCAAGCTGGTGCCAGGTACCGATATGTATCAGGAAATCGGCGGTGAATGGGTTGATATGAGCGATGACCGCGAGTTTATGGAGGATGTGCTGCGCAATGCGCTTGATATTGACATCGTTGGCATCATACGGCCGTCCGATGATGCGGTCATGACAGCAATTTCTGGAACCGTCGGTTATTTGCACACCCTGACAGAGCATGTCGCCACGCATGTCAATGCTTCGGAGATTGTCAGGCAGCAGAAGGAGAATCCGGATATAGACGTATTCAGCGGCAAGCCCTTTGCCGACCCGGATGCCGAGCCGGAGGAGGTTGACATAGCCACGCTGCCCCCGGAGGTCCAGGCATACCTTGCGACATTGAATCCTGCCGAGCAGCGGGAGGTTCTGGCGCAGTACGCTACTACATCGACCGCTACATATGACGGCAATATGGGGATGCTGGGGGTTGTCGATATCAACTCTCCCGATACGATAAGCATATATCCAAAGGATTTTGCTGCTAAGGAGGCCTTTGAGGATTTCATCCGTGAGTACAACAGGGCCAACGAGGACAATGCCATCCGTTACACGGATTTAGTCGGCTTGATGATGAACTCGGTCAGCAGCATTATCGATATCATCAGCAGTGTGCTGATTGCGTTTGTCGGTATATCGCTGGTCGTTTCTTCGATTATGATAGGCATTATCACATATGTTTCCGTCCTGGAGCGGACGAGGGAGATAGGTATATTAAAGAGCATAGGCGCAAGCAAGAGGGATATATCGAGGGTGTTCAACGCGGAAACGATGATTGTCGGTTTCACGGCAGGCACGCTCGGCATTGCGATTACGTTCCTGATCAATATCCCCGCGAACATGATCATCCATGCTGTCACAGGGGCGTCGAACATCGCCGCTCTGCCGCTTATCGGCGCGGCTGTGCTGGTAGTGCTGAGCATGGCTCTGACCCTGATAGCCGGCCTGATCCCGTCGAAAATCGCCGCAAAGAAAGACCCGGTAGTCGCGCTAAGGACGGAGTAGTAATTTAGCGACTCGCTATGTAAGCATAAACAGGATAATTCAGTCGCTAAATTACAATTGAGAATTGAGAAATGAGAATTGAGAATTAGAACGGGGGGACGGGTTTGTGTTGAAGGTGCCGGGATGTGGTAAGTAATTTATGCAGTCAGTTTTATTATAGGGTAAATTTGTATCAGGCGAATTTGCAACGGTGTAAAAAAACTCTTGCAATCGGGTTTATGATGTGCTACAATCCTTTTTGCGCCTTAAATCATTAGTAGGGCGGCACTTGACTGCTTTACGAAGCATTTTGAAATCAATACCGGCGGAGAAACCGCGAAAGGGGTGAACATAGATGAAAGAGGGTATACATCCGAACTATCAGCAGACGGCTATTAAGTGCGCTTGCGGTGAGATTATTGAAACGGGTAGCACGAAGAAAGACATCAGGATCGAGATCTGCTCAAAATGCCACCCTTTCTACACAGGCAAACAGAAGCTGGTAGACACCAGCGGACGCGTTGACAAGTTCAACAAAAAATTCGGCCTGAGTCAGTAATCCCGCCCAACGGTTTCGTTAACGAAACGGAAACCCGCGCTTATAAGCGCGGGTTTTAAACATTCAGCGGATGCAGTATTTATGAAAAATGAGAAGTGAGGAAACTGATTTGGAACATATTAAAAATAAGCTGGCCGACGAGCCTGAAAAGGCTGTCATCGCAGGGCTTGCGGCGGATATCATGAAACCGCGCGACCGCTCGACGGAGGAAAGCCTTGACGAACTGGAAGCGCTGCTCGAAACAGCTGGCGGGGTGTGCCTCGGCAGGGTGCTGCAGAACCGCCGCGCGCCTGAGCCGAGGACATTCATAGGCGAAGGCAAGGTAGCGGAGCTTGGCGAAATAGCGAAAGCAAACGATTGCACGCTTGCTGTGTTTGACAACGAACTGTCGCCGTCGCAGATGAGGGCTCTAACCGAGGACCTGAAGCTGCGGGTGATAGATAGGTCATCGCTGATACTCGACATATTCGCCGGACGGGCTAAAACGCGTGAGGGGCGGCTGCAGGTCGAGCTTGCGCAGTATAAATACCTGTTGCCAAGGCTCACAGGCATGTGGAAGCATCTGGTCAGCCAGACAGGCACATCCGCCCCGATTGGCACACGCGGGCCCGGCGAAACGCAGCTTGAGACTGACCGCCGCCACATACGCCGCAAGATATCGAAGCTGGAGGAAGAGCTTGTTGAGGTGATCCGCACGCGCGACACGCAGCGTAAGCAGCGAGAGAAGAACAATATTCCGGTCGTCGCGCTGGTCGGCTACACCAATGCCGGGAAGTCAACACTGCTCAACACGCTCACCGGCGCCGGCATACAGGCCGAGAACAGACTCTTCGACACCCTTGACACAACAACGCGCCGCCTGAAGGTCAGCGACACGGAAGAAGCGCTCCTGTCCGATACCGTCGGGTTCATCAGGAAGCTGCCGCATCATCTTGTCAGCGCATTCAAAGCTACGCTTGAGGAGCTTAAATACGCCGACTTGCTCATTCATGTTATTGATGCCTCGAGCACGCAGTGGCAGGAGCAGGCAAGCGTAGTAGACGAGCTTATCCTTGAGCTGGGCGCCGGGGACACCCCGAGGCTTGAGGCGTACAATAAATGCGACATCTACAGTGCGGATGTCCGGCTGCGCGGTGAAAGCATTGTAGAGATATCTGCTAAAACGGGGCAGGGGATAGACCTTCTTCTGAGCAGAATCGGGGAACTGCTATCGACGAACAAGAAAAAAGCAACCCTTCGCCTGCCATACGACAAAGCGGGGCTGGTTGAAACGCTGCACAGGGAAGGCGCAGTAACAAGAACGGAATATCTTGATGATTACATCGAGCTTGATGCAGTAATCCCCCCCGGCCTGTACAGCAGAGTGAAAGAATACGCCCGGCTATGATTTACGTTGCGGCTGCTCTTGGGTGTGCTTTGCTGTATACTTCTTTTAACTGCCGCTTCACCGCACGCGCATATGCCTGTGTCGAAGAAATGCCTGCGTGCCCCAGTATTTCCTGAAGCATTTGAAGGTTTGCGCCGTTTTCTATGAGATGGGCAGCGAATGAGTGGCGGAGTGTCTGAGGGGTGACATCAACGCTGATCTGTGCCTTTTCGGTGTAGCCTTTGAGTATTTTCCAAAACCCCTGGCGTGTCATACGCTCACCGTTTGCGTTGACAAAAAGCGCGGATTCGCCGGTTTCCGCCATTATCGGCCTCGCGTTTGACAAATAATGCGTAATCGCTTTGCAAGCAGCCTCGTGGATAGGGACGACCCGCTCCTTCCCGTTACGGCAGGTAACAAGTCCGGCAGCAAGATTAACATCCGATTCGTCAAGCGCAATCAGCTCGCTGACGCGGATCCCGGTGGCGTATAAAGTCTCAAGCATAGCCTTGTCACGGCAGCCCCTGCTATCTTTAGTATCCGGCTGCTCTAGTAAAAGCGTTATATCATCACCCGTTAGTATCCGCGGGGGTTTTTTATCAGCAGCGACAGTCCGGATGCCAACAGTAGGATTGGATGCAAAAGAACCCACGTCCACCAAGCGATTGAAAAACGCTTTCAATGATGCAATGCAGCGCGAGATAGTTGCGGGAGAGCGGCCGTTTTCTTTAAGGACAGATAAAAACGCGCGCACATCGTCCTGAGTCACGCCGGAAAAATCGCTCTTTCCGTCTGCAGAGAGAAAGTCGGCGAATTTTCGTATATCGCGGATATACGAAGATATAGTGTTAGCAGGCGCACGGCGCACATCGGCTAAAAAGATGCTGTAGTCATCAATATGAGTTTTATCAAACAAGTAAATCGTCCTCTTCAAAAATAGAAGTGGACTGATTTTAATACAAGACATTAAAATAATCAACACAAATATGGGTAAATGTTGAGATTTGTAAGTTTATACAATTTTGAACAAATTATTATGATGAAATTTCAACAAGCCAGCGTCTTTACAGACCAAACCAAAAAACGCGATGTTAAGATGATGCTGTTTTTCCAAGGCTCACGGAAATGGGTTGACAGGTATTGCTTAATTTAACCTCAGTCAGTGCGAAAAACATTGAAAACATGCGAAAACAAGAGCAATAATGAGATAAAGCGCCGCACATGCCCGGCGAATAGTCAGGAAAGGTCAAAACAGACATTGCAAACCATTTGACTAAGATGTAAAATACATCAAAGGTCAAAGATAGTCAGAACGAAGTGGGCAAAAACTGTAAGAAGACCTATGCTGTCAGCCGGGAGGTGCGGTTACGACGTGAGAGTAAGCGATATAATCGCCGGGTTCATTGACAATATACTCAAAGAAACCGGCGGGACAGCCGAGCTGCAGCGTGCGGAGCTGGCAAGCAGGTTCAAATGCGTGCCGAGCCAGATAAACTATGTTATATCCACAAGGTTCTCACCCGAACATGGTTACATAGTAGAAAGCAGGCGGGGCGGCGGCGGATTCATCAGGATAACCCGCGTACAGATGGAGCCGGAAATGCTGCTCATGCACACTGTCAACGCAATCGGCGAAAGCGTAGACTTAGGCACGGCAGCCGCCATGGTCGCCAATCTACGGCAGAACGGCGCGATAACAGACACGGAGACAAGGCTCATATTGACGGCTACAGGCAGCAACGCGTTAAGGCCGGCCAGTTTAGCGGACCGCGACGCGTTAAGAGCAAGCATAATGAAACATATGCTAATAATTCTAAGGAGGACAAAACCATGAAATGTCAGAAATGCGGTAAAAACGAAGTGAACTTCCACTATTCATCCAATGTAAACGGCTGCGTGACGGAGGAACACCTGTGTTCGGAGTGCGCGCAAGCATCCGGGTATGATATGGCGGAGCTATTTAACACAGGGGGCTTCATTGAAGCGATGAACCTGCTTGAGGCAGGCAACCCATTTGGCAGGGGCGGCATGTTTAATGAGTATTTCCCTGTATTTGGAAGCAGGATCTATCCTGCTATGCTGCAGACTGCCGGTGCGTATGCACCATATCCCCTGATAGCGCGTATCGGGAACATACCCCAACCGCGGCCACAGTCATGCTGTTCGGTCTTTACCCCGAGGGTACGCGCAGGGAAAAACAGCTGCGTTAAATCAGACGAAAAAATGACAGAACGCCGTGAGCTTAACATGCAGCTGCAAACCGCAATCCAAAAGGAAGAGTACGAAAAAGCAGCAGAGCTGCGCGATAAAATCAAGAGCCTAAACGAAAAACCGGAATGTGGACAATAAACGATGTAAACTAATTAAAGGGGAGCGGAGGGTAAAATGAGATTTGAAGACAGATTCACCGAAAACGCGAAGAAAGTATTGGATCTTGCGCAAACAGCGGCGACTGAGATGGGTCATGCCAATGTCGGAAGCGAGCACATCCTTCTGGGGCTAGCCCAAGACGGCGGCGCGGCGGCGGCTAAGGTGATGCTTGAGTCGGGGCTGGACGATAAGCTGATTTATGACCTGATAGTGAAAAACGTGGGAATCGGCGAACACCCCGACCAGCCGCCGCAAGGGCTGACGCCAAATGCAAAACACATTGTGGAGCTGGCGCTGATGGAGGCCAATAGGCTCGGGCATAACTATGTAGGCTCGGAGCATCTGCTGATGGGGATGCTGCGGGAGCTCGACAGCGTTGCCGCGCGGCTTATCCTATCGACCGGCGCTGACTTGAACAAAATATACTCGGATATAATCAACCAGTTCGGGAGCAATGTGTTCAAACCGGTGAGAACGCCCGTGACTGCCGTTAAGAAGAAGAGCGAAACCAAGAAACTCGACCAGTTCAGCCATGACCTGACGGAAGCCGCCGCCAGAGGCACGCTGGACCCTGTTGTGGGCAGGGAAAACGAGATACAGCGCGTAGTTCAGATTCTATCAAGGCGCACAAAGAACAACCCGGTGCTGATTGGCGAGCCGGGCGTAGGCAAGACTGCGATAGCCGAGGGGCTTGCGCAGAGGATTACCGATGGCGACGTACCTGAAACGCTGAGGGATAAAAGGGTTGTCTCCCTTGACCTTAGCGGGATGCTGGCGGGCACAAAGTACAGGGGCGATTTTGAGGAACGCATAAAAACATCCATCGACGAAGTGCAGAAAGCCGGTGACATAATTCTCTTTATCGACGAACTCCATACAGTCATCGGCGCGGGCGCGGCTGAGGGCGCGATTGATGCCGCGAATATCATCAAGCCGCTGCTGGGGCGGGGTGAAATGCAGATTATAGGCGCGACGACGCTCAATGAGTACAGAAAACACATCGAAAAGGATGCAGCCTTCGAGCGGCGGTTCCAGTCTGTGCTTGTCAACGAGCCTTCGCAGGATGAGTCGATCAGCATCCTGATAGGTTTGCGCGACAGGTATGAAGCGCACCACAAGCTTAAAATCACAGATGATGCCTTAATAGCGGCGGTTAAGCTATCGAGCAGATATATTAATGACAGATACCTGCCTGATAAGGCGATAGATTTAGTTGATGAAGCAGCCTCGCGGGTCAGGCTGGAAGGGTTGAAGCTGCCGCCTAACCTGCGTGAGCTCGAAACGCAGAAAGAAACGCTCACTAAAGAAAAACATGAAGCCGTGGAGAATCAGGATTTTGAGCGCGCCGCCAGCCTCAGAGACCGCGAGAATGAGCTTAGTGATATAATTAAATCAGCGTATAAGGATTGGGAAAAAGCCAGAAGCGGTCAGTCAAGAACCGTCGAGGCGGAGGATATTGCCGAAATCGTGTCCAGCTGGGTAGGAATATCCGTAACAAGCATTACACAAGACGAGGGCGAGCGTCTCCTGAATATGGAAAAATCGCTACATAAGCGCATTGTCGGACAGGATGAAGCGGTATCGGCGATCGCCAAAGCGCTCAGGCGCGGAAGGGTAGGGCTAAAAGACCCTAAGCGCCCTATAGGCTCGTTCTTGTTCCTGGGGCCGACAGGCGTAGGGAAAACAGAGCTTTGCAAAGCCCTCGCGGAAGCAATGTTCGGCGATGAGAGCTGCATGATACGCATCGATATGTCGGAGTTCATGGAAAAACACACCACATCGAAAATGATAGGCTCCCCTCCGGGGTATATCGGTTACGACGAGGGCGGCCAGCTAACCGAGAAAGTCCGCCGCAAGCCGTACTCTGTCCTATTGTTCGATGAGATAGAGAAGGCCCATGAGGATGTGTTCAATATCATGCTCCAGATTCTGGAGGATGGCATACTCACCGACTCGCAAGGGCGCAGGGTTGATTTCAAGAACACGATTATTGTTATGACTTCAAACGCCGGGGCAAGAAATATTACGGAAAAGCGGTCGAAACTGGGCTTTGACCCCCCTGTTGAGGAAGGCGAGGATACGGATTTTGAGCATATCCGCGAAGCGGTGATGGACGAGGTCAAGCGCATATTCAAACCGGAGTTTGTAAATAGAATCGATGAAACCATTGTATTCCATAAACTCAGCCAGGAGAACATCAAGGATGTCTGCGCGAAGATGCTCGAGGATGTCAAGGCGCGTATGAAGGCAGTCGGCATCACTATGGAGGCGGACGATGCGGCCATAGAGCTGCTTGCGGAGCAGGGATACGACCCTATTTACGGAGCACGCCCGCTGCGCCGCCTGATCCAAAGCATGGTGGGGGACACGGTAGCCGAAAGAATGTTAGAGGGCAAAATAAAATCAGGTAACGCTGTGATTGTTACCGTGAATGATGGGAAGATAGAAATTGTATAATACAGCGGTAAATAAACTTTAGCGAGAAATGAGAATCAACCGGAAATATCCCGGCTGATTTCTCATTTTTCTGGTGAAGTTTCTCCGATGTCTTCGCCTTCGTGCCGTTTGCGCACTTCTTCGTATAGCTCCCAGGTTTTGCCGCGCAGTTCTATGTGCCTGATGTATCGGTCTTGTTCTGCATCAAGCCTGCGAAGCACTTCTCTGTCGCGGTGTTCGGCAGCAACTTGCTCCTCGGGTGCCCGCTTCCCCCGGCGCCCGTAAACAGAAGGATTCTTTTTTATACGGATATACAAGGCGACAAAGTTCATTATGATTACAAGGAAAATCACAGCGATAATAGCACCAAAAACGGGGTTCATAACCATGCACATCCTTTCACCGTGTATTCCTTAAGCATATTGTACCATATTATCCGCGTGAACACAATACTTTGTGATTAAACATACTATGAATCTTTGGTGCTTGGTTACAGGTCACGGGGTCATTATAGTCTTTTCCGTGCCTTGCGCTCGGACGGCTATTTCTGTGCCCCTTGTCGCTCAATGAAACATCCTGTTTCAATTCGCGAACGCTCCACCATCCATGGTTGCGCTCTGCGGGGCACATAAATAGCCATCCTCACCGGCAATGACAATATCCTGTGACCCCGTGACCTGTAACGATGCTTGGTTACGCTCTGCGGGGCATATAAACAGCTATCCTCACCGGCAGTAAAGATTATCTTAAGACCCGTGACCAGTAACGTAACGGTGACCTGGCAAGAAAACGTAACGGTGACCTGGCAAGAAAACTGTTGCATAAATGCGGATTTTTTTGTATACTTAGTCAGCATCAAAACCGCTTATGTTCATGTGTTATGCAATCAATGCGGCGGAAAGGTAGAATATAACATGATTACTGTAAACGACCTAAGCCTGTCATTCGGGGGTACGACGCTATTCTCGCGCGTTGATCTGCAGTTCACGGCGGGGAACTGCTATGGCGTTATTGGCGCAAACGGCTCAGGGAAGTCATCGTTTCTGAAAATCCTAGCCGGGGAAATCGAGCATACAACAGGCAGCATTACTATTAAAACCGATGCAAGGATGTCAGTGCTCAAGCAGGACCAGAACATGTACGACGAGTTTAACGTCATCGAAACGGTCATCATGGGCAACCCGCGCTTGTTTCAATGCGGCAAAGAGAAAGACGAGCTGTACGAAAAAGCGGATTTCTCTGACGAAGACGGCATACGCGCAGCAGAGCTAGAAGAGGAGTACGCCGAGCTTGGCGGCTGGGAGGCTGAATCGGACGCGGCGCAGCTGCTGCAGGGGCTGGGCATACCTGTCTCACAACATGAGGCGCGTATGAGCGAAATGGAACCGCGCCGCAAGGTCAAGGTCCTGCTCGCGCAAGCGCTCTTCGGAGCGCCCGATATAATACTCCTCGACGAGCCTACCAACAACCTCGACGTCGGCTCGGTGGTCTGGCTTGAGGATTTCCTCATGGACTACGAGGGCACGGTCATCGTAGTAGCCCACGACCGCTATTTCCTGAACACCGTATGCACGCATATAGTCGATATCGACTTCGGCAAGATGAGGATGTATGTCGGCAACTACGACTTCTGGTATGATTCCAGCCAGCTCATACAGAAGCTGCTCAAAGAGAAAAACAAGAAAACAGAGGATAAAATCCGCGAGCTGGAGGAATTCATACGCCGCTTCTCCGCAAACAAATCCAAGTCCCGGCAGGCGACCTCGCGGCGCAAGCTGATAGAGAAGATAGCAATAGAGGACATGCCCGCGTCCTCGCGCAGATACCCGTGGGTCGGCTTCAAAATGAACCGCGAACCGGGCAAGGACAGGCTGTTTGTCACCGATGTGTCGAAAACCATCGGCGGCGTTAAGATTCTCGACAAGGTCAGCTTTATAATGGGACGTGACGACAAAATCGCTTTCATCGGCGATAACGAGAACGCCATTACAACGATGTTTAAGATTCTGGCAGGGGAGATGGAACCCGATGAGGGCGATGTGAAATGGGGTGTTTCCACGACCCAGGCGTATTTCCCGAAAGACAACACGGAGTATTTCGAAGGGGTTGAGCTGAGCATCGTGGATTGGATACGCCAGTTCTCCGAAGACAAGCGCGAGAGCTATCTGCGCACATTCTTAGGGCGTATGCTATTTACCGGCGACGATGTCTATAAAGAAGTCAGGGTTCTCTCGGGCGGCGAAAAGGTGCGCTGTATGCTCTCGAAGCTGATGCTCTCAGGGGCAAGCGTGATGCTGCTGGATCAGCCGACGAATCATCTGGACCTGGAGGCTATCGCCGCCCTGAATAACGGCATGACAGATTTCGGCGGCAACCTGATATTCACCACCCACGACCACCAGCTTATCCAAACCACAGCCAACCGCATCATAGAGTTCACAGACTCAGCAATCATAGACCGCGTTATGACATATGACGAATATGTGGAGACAGTTAAGGTCAATGCATAATTCATAATTCATAAAGCATAATTATGGCGGGGGACGTGTTTTAGAAAAATAGCTATTCATCGGAATTATACAAGTAAAAAAACGGGCACAGCCCGTATTAAAAGGAGAAACACCAATGATTTACAATGAATTTGGCAACACAGGGATCAAGATGTCCGCGCTGGGTTTTGGGGCTATGCGGCTGCCCATGCAGAGTGAGCGGGAGGATGGCGCGGAGCTCGTTGACTACGACAAGGCGGTGCCGCTGATGCAAAAAGCCTTTGAGATGGGCGTCAACTATGTCGATACGGCGCCGTATTACTGCGGTTCGGACAGCGAAACAGCAGTGGGCATGGCGCTCAAGGGGTGGCGGGACAAGGTCTATCTCTCAACTAAAAACCCCGTTGAGGACGATAGCTTCGACAACTGGCTCGGGAGGCTGGAGAAGTCCTTGAAGAAACTGGATACGGATTACATAGACTTCTACCACATGTGGGGCATAAGCCTTAAAACATTCCAGGAGAAAATCGACATTAAAGGCGGACCCATAGATGCCGCTAAGAAGGCGCTTGAGCAAGGCTTGATCAAGCATCTGTCTTTTTCGTTCCATGATAAGGCAGAGAACATGATGCCGATAATCGACAGCGGTTATTTCAGCTCCGTGCTGTGCCAGTACAATCTTCTCGACCGCAGCAACGAATCGGGCATAACATACGCCAAGAAAAAAGGCCTCGGAACAGTCATCATGGGGCCGGTCGGCGGCGGCAGGCTGGGTGTGCCGTCAGGCGTGATACAAGGGCTGCTGGCCGACAGGAAGCTCGAAAGCACCGCTGAGATGGCGCTTCGCTATGTGCTGGCAAATCCCGATGCCGATATCGCGTTATGCGGCATGGAGAATATGGCTATGCTCGAGGAGAATGTCAAGGTTGCTTCCATCGAAGGGCCGCTCACAGAGGCAGAGACGAAAATAGCGGAAAAGATGATGGAGGAGAACAAGAAACTGGCTGAGCTGTACTGCACAGGATGTAAATACTGTATGCCATGTGAGTTTAAGCTAAACATACCGCATTTGCTTACACTGATGAATTACCACCGCGTTTACGATCTCCCGGACTATGCGCGCAAAGAGTACGCAAAGCTGTATGTACCGCTCGAAGACCGTAAGATGTCATGGGAGAAAGGCTGGGGCCTTGATGCGTCAAATTGCGTGGAATGCGGGGCTTGCGAAGAGAAATGCCCGCAGAAACTGAAAATAATCCAGCAACTGAAAGAAACCCACGAAACACTAAAATAAGGAGGACGATCAATGTTCGAGGACAATCCGTTTCAGACTAATTTCAAGCGCGAGGATATAGAGAAAACAAAGAAAATAGTACGCCGATTCGTGCCGGTTATCCTAATTATCGTTATACTGGGGGTTGTGGCATACAACAGCATCTACATCCTAAACAGCGGCGAGGAGGCCGTAATCACACGGTTCGGGCGATGGATAGTAACAGAGAAGGTTGCCGGGCTTAAGTTTAAGATCCCGTTTGTTGACAACGCCCATATAGTAAATGTATCAGGTGTGCGAAGAATGGACTTCGGTTCAAAGCAGGACGACAGAGGCGATTGGGTCAGCATCCAGGCGGAAGCCCTGATGCTGACAGGTGAAGGCCGAGTCAGCGAGGAGGGTGAAGTCCGGGAAAGCCAGGTAAACGGGCTTGTCAACGCGGATTGGGTTATTCAATACCGCATATCCAACAGCTATAACTATCTGTTTAAAGTCGAAAACCCTGAAGCTACGCTGCATTCGGTGACGCAGGCAGCATACCGCAGGGTCGCCGCAGCCTATCCGCTCGATGCCATACTGACCGACCAGAAGGATGTTATACAGCATGAGATAATGCAGGAGCTTCAGAGCATTCTGAACTTATACGAGATGGGGATCCAGATAACGGCTGTGCAGCTACAAGACGCGTCGCCGCCTGATCAGGTAAGGGATGCGTTTCTTGATGTAACAAAGTCGCAGGAGGACAGGATTGCGAGGACGAACGAGGCGGAGAGGTACAGAAACGAAGAACTCCCGCGGGCTCACGGCCGTGCGGCGCAAGTGCTCAACGAGGCGGAAGGCTACAGGGCGCAGCGCGTGAACGAAGCCGAAGGCTCTGTCTCAAGATACCGCGCCATCGAGGAGGAGTACCGTAACCAGCCGGATATCATGCGCACAAGGCTCTATCTGGAGATGATTAGAGAGGTCATGCCGAGGGTCGAGAAGGTTTACTTCATCGACCAGACATCCGGCGGGCTGCTCGAGATTCTCCATCTCGGACAATAGGGGGGCAGAGAAATGAGTGATAACAAAAAGAAGAAAAAGAGCGGTATAAGAAAATTTATCATAATAGCTGCTGTTGCGGTTGTAATCCTTTTTCTCATGTCGGAGGCCATCTTTGTCCTGTATGAAGGGGAGTCTGCGATAGTGCAGCGTTTCGGGGAAGTTGTGGCCGTCCATATGCGTGAGGTTCCCGATGTGACAAAAGCGCATATCGACACGCTTGATGAAGTTTCAATGCATACGGGAACCGGCCTTAGGTTTAAGATTCCGTTTATTGAAAGCGTGACTAAATACCCGTCTAAGCTGATACTGTACGATTCGCCGCCGCGCGAGGTTCTTACAAGGGACAGGCACAGGCTGTATTTTGACAATACCGCTCAATGGCGCATTGAGAACCCCTTGCTGTTTTACATGGCGTATAACAACATAGACAGCGCAAAGGAACGCATCGACGACGTTCTTTACTCCGAAATGCGGATCAGGGTAGGTCAGCTTGATTCCTATGATATTATCAGCAACCGCTCGATATCCGGCAATATGCTGCAGAATCTTGCTGCGACAGTCAGCAATACATTTCTCGAGCAGGGTATCACCGTAGTCGATATCCGCATCAAGCGCACAGACCTGCCGAGCGAGACGTACGAGAGCATCTACAACCGTATGAACACGGAACGTCAGCGCGTCGCTGCGGAGAACCGCGCGGAAGGCGAGAGAACCCTCCTTGAGGTGCGCTCAGACACCGACCGCCAGGTCATGTTGATTACATCAGAAGCCGAGCGCGACGCAGAGCGGATACGCGGCGAGGCTGACAGCAGGGCCGCGCAGATTTACAACGACGCATACAGCAGGGACCCCGAGTTCTTCGAGTTCTACAATCTCCTGTCCACCTACCGCCTGACGGTAGGGCAGAGGTCGACAATGGTAGTACCCCTGGACAGCCCGTTCGCGAAGTACCTGCTCGGCATAACCCCGTCGCTGGCTGAGGATCCAACGGAGCAGCCGGTCGAGGACCCGGAACTGGATGATTAACCGGTAAACAAATATGAACAACGCGGCGTGGGTGGATACCATCGCCGCGTTTTCAGCTTGTTTGCGTATATACGAAAATAAAAGTATGTCTGTTTTTACAAGTATTTTCAAGCTGTATTTACTACCAATTTTCTACTTATGGAATGATCCCTAATATGCCCATAAAATCCTTGTTGACAGGAGCAGAGAGCGGAACGCATTAACAATATGTGTTCTGCTTTTTGTCTTTCATGGGATTATAGCACGCCACCGGGTAATGGAGAATTCTATACTGCTATAAAAACAAACTTATTTGCTCACTACCTCCAACCTGTTCCACCAGCGTCTCTGACTCGCATGGAGAAACTCTCGAATTGAAATCCAACGATACTATCTCCTCCGGTGTCAGAGTCCCGTTCAGCCACAGTTCTATTTGGCTGACCTTCAAGCAAACGGGCATACGGTCATGCAGGCCAACTATTTTTCCGCATGGTTCTTTTGTTATGATAACGAACTCCATGCCGTTATCGCCGTCCCTATACAATCCAGCAAAGAAAAGCAAGTTACCTTCGGCATCCTTGACATAATGCTTGATTTTCTTCGGTTTCTTCGGTTTCTTTCCTACATCATCGTCTGCGTCGGCTTGCTCTTTCCATTCATAGTATTCGCTGGCAGGCACTACACATCGGCCTGAATCCAACAGCTCCTTAAACATCCGTTTATCTTTCATCGTTTCCGACCGGGCGTTAATGATTACGCCTTTGCCATCGAATCCCTTAAATCCGAATTTGGCGGATTCAAACGCAACTCCGTTACGCTCTTTCGCTATGATAGGAGCTTTATCTGTGGGTCTTACCTCGCCGGAGCGGGCTTCGCAGTTTTCCAAATCGTCACGTACCATGCGAAGCGATATTTCTTGAATGATTGACCGCACCTCGATTATTTCATCCTCGGTCAGTACACTGTATCTGCCACACATATGGCTACCATCTCCTGTATCATTTGTTAAAAATCATTTGCTGTGTCAGTCCAATGTCATGCCTACCGAGTGTTGTTACCACTCCCTTGCTGTTGCTGTCTTTTCAAACTCCAGTTTACCAAATCTCTGAGTGAGGTTTTTTATTCGGCTGCTTATATCAACGCAGAGGTCGCAATTGTCATTTTCAAACAAGGATATTTGGTCATGCTCGTCCAAGTTATCGACACGCACACCTATGCTGCGTAGTGGATTTTGCCAGTTGTAGTGTATCTTGAACAAGTCAAACGCATGGTTGAAGATGGCGTTCACGTTGTCGGTGAACTGGGCCAGTGTTCGTTGTCGTATTGCCCTATCAAATTTATTGTTGCGGGTACATATGCTGACACACCTTGTTTTTAAGCTATGCTTCTTCAATCGTGCAACGATGGCGTTCACGAGCAAGTAAATAACCGCGCTTGCATCCTGTTCGGTGCATATATCTTTAGGCGGCGTAATTGTGTTCCCAATGCTGCCTATTTCGTCAATGGTCGGGTCAAAGCTACTGTCATCGCCATTGGCGAAACACCAGAGGTCGTAGCCGACTTTACCTAGCAGCTTGGCCATATATTGCGGGTCGGCTTGGGCAATATCGCCGATGGTGTTAATCCCTGCGCTGCACAAGGTCTTTTTCCTTGCACTGCCTACAAACAGAAGCTCTTCCGCAGGAAGCGGCCAAATCCGTTCTTTGTAGTTCTCACGGGTAATGACGACTGTTCCGTTCGGCTTGTTGAGGTCGCTACCCATTTTTGAGAAAATATAGTTGAAGCTCACGCCAACGGAAGCGCTTAGGCCCAGAGAATACATAATCTCAATGCGTATAAGGTCAGCGATTTGCTCCGCGTCCTTCAATGTCGCTCCCGTATCGGTTAAGTCCAGCCAGCTTTCATCCATGCCATAAGGTGCGATTTTTTCCGAGTATTTCAGGTAGACTCCACGCGCAGCCTCTGTTTCCGCTAAATACTTCGGCATATCGGCTTTCACATAGCCCAGCGCGGGACATATCTGTCTGGCCTGTGTATACGAAAACCCGGTTTTAACACCCGCACGTTTCGCTAAACTGTTTTTCGCCATAACAATGGAGTGACGCATAGCAGGGTCTCCGCATACAGCGAAAGGGATTTTCATGAGAGTGGGATTGTGTTTTTCCTCGACGCTTGCGAAATAATTGTCGCAATCACAATGAATCATTACTCGTTCCACGGCGGAATCTCCTTTTATCATACCAAAATAGCAACTTGATTTCAATGAGTTTTATTTGTGTTTTATGAGCCGGCGAGCATATTCATTGGCCAACACTGTCTTTATACTCCTTTCGCCACATACCATTTATTTACTTCAAAATACACCGAAGCCAAACGCCGCACGCTGTTCTTGGGGTCAGGGTCTTCGTCGTCGTTCTCGTTCACTACTCGCACGTCAACTTTATGCCTAATGCCTATGCCGCCTGCATTGAAGTTGCCGCGAGGCTCGACGGCTACGGTCTTTTCGACCGCATACCGCGCCTCATTAACTTTGAAATAGACCAGTTCATACTCACCGTTCGGAAACACATCCAACGTCACAGGGATGAACTCCTTTCCCTTGTGACCGTAACGCCCGTCTATAAAGCTCTTACCGCAGAACCAGTTGCCTATGAAATACAAGTAGGTTTCATGCTGAGCGTGCAGCAGCTCGTCGTCCCATTCTGCAGTTTCCGTAAGTTCAGCCTTGACTCTAAAACGTAAGCCTGCGCCACGGTCTTTCAAAAACGCATTAGGCGAGCGTTCATACATATGCTTCACTTCAAACCGTGAACCGTCAGGCATCCAGTAGGTCAGCGGTTTTATTTGTCCGTCAGGCAGCCACACTATGCGCACCGTAACAGGCACGGATGGCTCGCCGGACTGCTTAATGTATATAATTGGGCTATCCGCAAGCATATGTCCACCTCTCTGCCCTAATACATGTAGAACGTCGGCGCATCACCGATGTCGTTGTTGGCGTTGACTCCCTTAAGACGTTCTTTTTTCAGTACGGCACGTTGGATTACGGAGTGACCGTATTGCCCGCGCAGTCCGTCAACACAGCGTTCAAGCAACATCATCTTACGTTGCTTGTTCTCGTCGTCGAACAGATTGAGCTGGTAGACCGAACCTTCGGGTATGAGGTCTGAACCTCTTATACCAACACTTCTTATCGGCTTCCCCGTGCCCCACCGATAATGCCTCTTAAACAAGTCCATTGCTGCCGGAACCAACTCCGCGCACAGATTGGTCGGCCTGTGGAGCTTCATCTGCCGTTGAAATGAGTACAGGTCGTTGTCCCGAACACTTATTTGGAGCATGGTCGCTTCAAAGCCATTCTCCCTCATGCGTTCCGCAACGCTCTCACCCAGCATAAAGAACGCGGCACGAACGTCTTCGTCATTCACAAGGTCACGCGGCATAGTGTTGCTGTTGCCGATGCTCTTAATATCCGATACGCTTTCAAGACCGGCAACTGGCGTTCTGTCCTGCCCTGTTGCCATTACCCAAAGATGCTCGCCTGTCTTATTCCGAAGTATCTGGCAGATGCGTTCAGGGCTTGTGTTAGCTAAATCCCCGATAGTCCTGATGCCATATCTGTCGAACTTCTCAGTGGTTGCCCGTCCAACGTAAAGAAGGTCGGATACAGGCAGTGGATAAACCTTTGCCTCACGGTCTTCGCTCCATAGCTCGCAAATGCCATTGTTAGGGGCGATGTCGCTTCCCAACTTGGCGTAAGGAAGGTTATCGCTGACTCCGATAGATAACGTAATGCAGAGCTGTTCCCAAATCGCCTTTTTAATTTCCTGTACAGTTTTCAGTGCCGCAGTGCGGCATCCATAGAGCTGCGCCCACATTTCATCGCTGCCGAAAGGTTTTATTGTGTCCGTGTATTGCAACACGATTTCTCTCATCCGCTGAGAGAAATATAAATATAGCGGATAATTTGCAGGAAGCACGATGAGCTTGGGGTCTATATTAAGAGCTTCGCGGATTGATGAGCCTGTTTTTATCCCCATCTTCTTGGCGGCCGGTGATTTCGTCAGGACGATACCTTTGCGGCTCTCTTGGTCGCCGCCGACAACAAAGGCTTTACCACGTACCTCCGGGCGGTACAAAGCCTCTATTTGTCCGTAATAATAGTTCGCGTCTATATGTGCAACCGCTCTCATTTCATTCACCTGCCAATATAAGCATCACAAATCATCAGTTTTGTAAGAAGCTGTTTTAAATTTTGCTTGACACATGGTGCAATATCTTGTATAATTATGGTGCAACCGTTTTCATTATAGGCGAAACATATTGCGTTGTCAATCGGAAATATGTTGCAGTATGAAAATTTCGAGGTGATTACATATGGCCTTTGCAGAAAAGTTCAAAGCGGCGCGTATGCAGGCGGGTTTGTCGCAAGATAAACTTTCAACAGAACTTGGTATCACTAAAAGAACGATTGTAAATTATGAGAGCGGGCAAACCCTTCCGCCGAGTGATAAACTGCCGACAATTGCTAAGTATTTCGGCGTTTCTATTGAAAGCCTGATAACTGAAGATGAGGAGTTCGTTGCTCAAGCCTACGAACAGGGTGGCAGTAAAAGCGCACGAGAAGCGAAAGATTTGGTGAACGAAGTCAGCGGACTATTTGCGGGCGGCAAACTGTCCGCAGAAGATATGGATGCTGCGATGAGAGCAATCCAAAACGCATACTGGGTCGCAAAAGAAGAAAACAGGCGCAAGTACACGCCGAAGAAGTACCGCGACTCTGCTCTCCAAGAGTAATCCCTATGCTATAAGACACATTGTTGAACGGCGGTGATTTTATTGGGTTCCGACTATATTCATAAAGAAGCTCGGCGCTTGATTCGGTTGTGCGGAACTCGTGACCCATTCCAAATCGCAAAAGAGTTAGGTGTCCATGTGATGTACAACTACGAATTTAACGCGCTTAAAGGCATGTACAAGGTAATAAAACGGAGTAGGTTTATTTTTATCAACGGTAATTTAAGTAGGCGGGATAGAAAAATGGTCTGCGCCCACGAATTAGGGCACGACCGTTTTCACAGGCATTTTGCAAAGGACTCCGCTCTACAGGAGTTCATGCTGTACGATATGAAAAGCCGACCTGAATATGAAGCGAATATATTTTCCGGCGAACTCTTGATTAGTGATGGCGACATACTCCCCCTTATTGAACAGGAGTACGACATTTATCAGATGGCAAGCGAACTCGGCGAAGATATGAACCTTGTCCTGATAAAATTGGATGAGCTGCGTAAGCAAGGGTATGAATTGAGAAAAACAGACCGACCACCATCCGACTTTCTCGGCAGGAATTAAACACCCGTCTATTCGGCGGGTGTTATTCAATTAGAAAAATAAAGGGGCGCAAATCACCCTCTGCCCGTAAAGCGCCGGGGATTAGAACATCAAACATCAAGCGCTCTTGCAATATACACCTTTACCTGATAAAATGGCTGTGTCGAATAACTGAGAGGTGGTTTTGCAATTATGACAGATGCCATTTTAATAACGGGAATCTTCAGCGATACGGTCAGTTTTGCCATGCAGCAGAACCATATACCTATTGTGCGGCAGCTCGTTGTCAAGAACCGGTCCGATGCCGAGCTGACAAGACTTAGGGTGACTGTCACAACCGACCCCGCCTTGGCTGAGATATGGACAGCGGAGATAGCTTCGCTCATGCCCGGGCGAGAGCGTGTACTCGACAGCGTTGATATACGCATTTCGGCATCCGGGCTCTTTGAGCTGACGGAGCGCATCAACGGCACTATGACGATTACGGTGTCTGACGATACAGGGGTTCTGGCGAGGGATGTGCGCGATCTGTCGTTCCTCAGCTATGACGAGTGGAGCGGCGCGAACACATACCCTGAGTTTCTGGCAGCATTTATCACGCCAAACCATCCATATACCTCGGAAATCATCAAAAAAGCGGGTAGCCTCCTCGAGGAATGGATGGGCACGCCTTCCTTCACAGGCTATCAGAGCAAGAACCCGAACAATGTCAGAAAGCAAATGGCAGCTATCTACGGCGCGCTTTCGCACGAGAACATAGCATACTGTATGCCGCCTGCCAGTTTCGAGGAGCATGGGCAGAAAATCCGCCTCAGCGGCACAATAAAAGAGCAGAAGCTGGCGACCTGCTTAGACTTGGCGCTGCTCTATGCCGGGTGCCTTGAAGCTGCCGGGCTTCATCCGATGGTCGCGGTTATCAAAGGCCATGCGTTTGCCGGCTGCTGGCTGGAGGAGGATTCCTTCGCGGAATGTGTACAGGACGATGTATCTGCGCTGACCAAGAGAACCGCTCCGGGTATAAACGAGATATGTGTTGTGGAAACATCCGCTTTCACAGCTGGTGCGAACATGGATTTTGAGGCAGCGGCTGCATCCGCTGAGGGCAGTCTACGCAAGCCCGAGGAATTTTTATATCTTATTGACGTGAAGCGTTCGAGGGGCAGCGGCATCCGCCCGATTCCGCAAAGGCGGGAGGATGGCACGTTTGCATCTGATTCTGATGACGCGTCCCCCGGCGGCACATTTGTCACCTCAGCACCGGGAGAACTGGACATAATCGGGAAGCTGTCACAAGCGGACTCCCTTGAATTCACCAGACAGCAGATGTGGGAGCGTAAGCTTCTCGATTTGAGCCTCCGCAACTCCCTGCTCAGTTTCCGCGTGACCAAAAGCTCGATTCAATTGCTTGTGGATTCCCTGCATGACTTGGAAGACGCGCTGGCAAGCGGAGAGGAGTTCCAGATTCTCCACAAGCCGCAGGACATGCTGAACTCTCCGCGCGATAACAAGATATACGAGGGCATCAACAATGAGTCCATATGGAATACTCTGATAAAATCAGAGTTTCAGAGCCGCCGCATCCGCACATACCTCAGCGAGGATGCTCTGAGCTCGGCTATCACGCATCTATACCGTACGGCGAGAGCGAGCATGGAGGAAAACGGCGCGAACACGCTCTATCTTGCGATGGGGTTTCTCAAATGGTATGAGAGCGGCGTGAGTGAAAAAGCCCGCTACGCGCCGCTGATTATGATTCCCGTCGATATCATACGCAAATCGGCGCAGCGAGGATATGTGTTCAGGCTGCGCGACGAGGAGCCGCAGTTCAACGTCACGCTGCTCGAGATGCTTCGTATGAACTTCGGTATCACCGTCAGCGGCCTTGACCCGCTCCCGACGGATGAGCATGGAATTGACATCAAGCTCATTTTCAACATCATCCGCCGGGCTATCATGGACAAGCCCCGCTGGGATGTTGAGGAACTGGCGTTCATGGGCATATTCTCGTTCTCGCAATTTATTATGTGGAACGATATCCGCAACCGTGTTGAGGATTTGAAGCGTAATAAGGTTGTGTCCAGCTTGGTTTCAGGGCAGATGGAGTGGGAATCGGATATATCTTTCCCAACGCCCGAGGTGCTCGATGATACTGTCGCGCCTTTGGATCTGGCTGTGCCTATCAGCGCGGACTCATCCCAACTGGCGGCGGTCTACGCCTCAGGACAGGGGCAGAGCTTTGTGCTGCACGGCCCGCCCGGGACCGGCAAGTCCCAGACGATTACAAATATCATCGCCAATGCGCTCTACCATGGCAAGACCGTTTTATTTGTAGCGGAGAAAATGGCCGCCCTCACCGTTGTCGAAAAGCGCCTTAATGCCATAGGTCTGGGCGATTTCTGTTTGGAGCTCCATTCTAACAAGGCCCGTAAGAAGGATGTCCTTGGGCAGCTCGAAAAGGCTTTGAATGTCGGGAGAATCAAGCCACCGCAGAGCTATAAGGATGAAGCGGATGCCATACTCGCGCTCAGGCGGGAGCTCAACGGCGTAGTTCGCGAGCTGCATAAGCCACGAGGCTTCGGGTTCTCAGTCTACGATGCCATATCAGCCGTCGAGCGGCATGGTTATTGCCCCGACTGCATTACATTCACAAGCGATCAAACTGATTCGCTGACCCCGCAAAAATATACGCTCTGGAAAGACCTCTGCGAGACTCTTTCAGCAGTGGCTCTGTCATGCGGCGGCATCCACAACCACAGCCTAAGAGAGTATAAAAACCCCGCCTACACCCAAACCGACCGCTCAGATCTGGAGCAAAAACTAAAAGAATACACAACTACCTTGGCAGGCCTGAAAGAAGCAATAGCCCAAGCATTAGAAACCATAGGCCTGCCACCTGCATCCCCATACCATGACGCTCTTCTCAACTCACCGCTCAACTCTCCTCTCTCAACTCTCAACTCTCAACTACCAACCCTCCTCTCGGGTCCCCGCGCTGTACGCACGCCATCCACGATTCTCGCATACAAAGACCTTCCATCCTGGAAAGGGCGTATTTTGGATGCTTGCGCCGCCGGGCGAAGGCGGGATGAACTGAAATCCGAGCTGGGTAAGGCATTTTCCGAACAGATTCTTAGTTTCGACGCGGGGACTGCGCTTCTTATGTGGAAAAAAGCCGAGGCTAGCTGGTTCTTGCCGAAAATGACGGGGAAATCGAAGGTAGCGAAGTCTATCCGGCTGTATGCCTTGGATATAAAAGGATTCAACAAAGCGGATACGCCGAAATATCTGGAGCTTGTTGCCGAGTATCAGAAAAACGAAGCCGCTGTGAAGGAGTTATCACCGCTGCTCAATCAACTATACGGCGCGATGTATAATAACGGCAGCTGCGACTGGCCGCTGATTGGGCGGATTGCGGAGTTCTCGGCAGACATTCAAGGGCTTATAAAGGAAATCACGGGCGATGAAGCCGTGCAGGATACGGTCATCGAATCGCTGAGCAAGTCGCTCGATCATAATTTCGATAGATTCATTCAGGCAAGCCGTCCGGTATGGGACAGGCTCTCCGAGCTTAACAAGAGCGTAGCCGAACAAGAGGATTCCCTGTCCGATAAATTCAGAAACTCTTTCGGGCAGTGGCACGAAGAGCCTGACTGGATTGCCTCCATGTCTGAGCGGGCTTCACGCTGGATCGCGAATCTCTCCGAGCTCCGTGATTACTGCGGCTATCTGCAAGTAAAGGCAAAGCTGGCAGCCGAGGGACTTAGAAACGTGTACACCGCGCTGGAGAACGGGGATGTAAACGAGGCGCAGCTAACAGGCGCGTTTATCAAAGGCATATCAAAGGCTTGCGCGATGCAGGCTATTGACGGCACACCCGAGCTAAGCTCATTTCATGGCAACCTCTTTTCTCAGAAGATTGAGAAGTTCAAAGCGCTCAACAGGCAGTTCGAGTCTCTCACCAAGAGGGAGATCGCGGCGCGTCTTTCGTCTCAGATCCCGGCAATCGGGGTCGGTGTTTCGGGTTCATCCGAGATTGGCATATTGCAAAGGGCAATAAAAAGCGGCGGGAGGATGATGCCTGTCCGTAAATTATTCGAGAGCATACCCAATCTTCTGCGCAAGCTCAGCCCGTGTATGCTGATGAGCCCGATTTCCGTAGCGCAGTACCTTGACCCGAAATACCCCGCTTTCGACCTTGTCGTCTTCGACGAGGCCTCGCAGCTCCCGACGAGCGAGGCTGTCGGTGCGATAGCCAGAGGCAATGAGCTGATTGTCGTAGGCGACCCGAAGCAGCTCCCCCCCACGAACTTTTTCAACTCCACGCAGATTGACGAGGATAATTACGAGAAAGAGGATTTGGAGAGCGTTCTCGATGATTGCCTTGCGCTGTCTATGCCGCAGGAGCATCTGCTCTGGCATTACCGCTCACGCCACGAGAGCCTGATTGCGTTCTCCAACAAGACATATTACGAAAACAAGCTCTATACCTTCCCATCCCCAAATGATATGGTCAGCCAGGTACGGCTCGTGCCTGTCGAGGGATTTTATGACAGGGGGAAGACCAAGCAGAACAAAGCGGAGGCGCAGGCTATTATAGACGAGATTATACGCAGACTCTCAGACCCCGTCCTGAGTAAACGCAGTATCGGTGTTGTGACATTCAGCTCCGTGCAGCAGACTTTGATAACCGATATGCTTGATGCTGAGTTTAGCAAAAATCCCGAGCTGGACGAGGCCGCTAATAATACCGAGGAGCCTTTGTTTATCAAGAATCTTGAGAATGTTCAGGGCGACGAGCGTGATGTCATTCTATTTTCCGTCGGTTACGGACCTGACGAGCAGGGGCGCGTAGCGCTAAACTTCGGGCCTCTGAACCGCGAGGGGGGATGGCGCAGGCTGAATGTTGCCGTCACCCGCGCAAGATATGAGATGTTGATTTTCTCCGTATTAAGGCCGGAGCAAATAGACCTCAACCGCACCCGCGCCGATGGGCTTGCTGGGCTGAGGGCTTTTCTGGAGTTTGCCGCAAGAGGGGTATCCGCTCTGCCATATGCCGACGAAAAAAGGGATTCCGCAGACGGGACAGGCGTGGTGGAGATTATCGCTGACCGGCTCAGGGAGCTTGGTTATCAGGCGCATCCGAACATCGGTTGCTCGGGTTATCAGGTGGACATCGGCATCATTCACCCGGATAATCCCGATGCTTATGTGCTGGGGATTTTATGCGACGGCGTGAACTACCATAACAGCGGGACTGCCCTTGACCGTAACAACACGCAGGAGGCTGTTTTGCGGGGGCTTGGCTGGGGTATCAGCAGGATTTGGGTGCTCGACTGGTGGGATAACCCCGAGAAAGAGCTGCGGCGCATACAATCGGAGGTTGAGCTGGCACTCTCCGGCGGCCATTCTACAACCGATGCACAGGAGCCAGCAGGGGATATACCGACCGAAGCCGGGTCTACAGGGGATATGCCAGTCATTGCCGGGTTTGCCGGGGATATGCCTTCTGCGAACATGTCTGCTGCTAATGTATCCGCCGTTTCTGCTGATGAGGGGTCTGCCGCATCTGAGTCTCCCGCAGCCGGGGATTCAGCAACCGAGGCGGTCAACGGCATTGCTCTGGGTCATGAAGAGGTTGAGCAGGGCGCACAAGATATGGCTCTGAAATACTATGAACCTGCGCAGCTGCCGCCGGTTAAGGATTATCTTGGTAACTCAGAGTTCTTCGCAAGCTACAAAAGCACGGCATTCGTCAGGCGCCAAATCGAAACCGTGCTAAATGCCGAGGCACCCATCCATAAGGACATATTGCACAAGAGGATTCTCGGCGCCTGGGGGATAACGCGCACCGGAGCAAAAGTCAACGCCCGCCTGGATGAGCTGTTGATTGCTACTCAGATTAAGCATACGAAAGCTAATGATGCCGTTTTCTACTGGCGCACCGGCATTGAACCGTCGCAGTATGATGATTTCAGGCTGCCTTCTCCCGATGAGAGTTCGCGCCGCAGCATAGAACATATAGCGCCTGAGGAACTGGCCTGCGTTGTTAAGTATGTACTCAACCAACAGTTAGGTTTACCAAGAGAGGATTTAGACCGCGAGGTATCGAAAGCCCTTGGCTTTGCGCGGTGTACAGAGATTATCCAAAGGCACATACGCGTCGGTGTGGACATCGCCGTCACTAAAGGATGGGCAGTAATAAGCGGCGGACGAGTAACAGTCGGTAATTAGAGAGTTAGGAATTAGGAATTATGCATAAATGTGAAAAATGCGGGATTATACTGGATGAAGGCGTAGTTTCCTGCCCCGGATGCGGGGCTGCGGGGGATTCTCCGGAGAAACATGGCGGTCCGGTGCAGGACTTGCCCGCGCCATCGGCAAGGCGTATATTTTCATCATCGCACGATCATTCTTCTCAACAGGAACAGCCCCCGCAGCAGGGGGCTGATTATGGGTATAATGCAACAGATAGCGAACGAACCATGTCTGTGCTGGGGTATGTTTTCTTCCCGATTCCGCTAATCAAAGGCGCGCATAAAGATTCGCCGTTTGTCAGGCACCATACCAACCAAGGCATAGCATTATGGATATTGACTGCTGTATGTATAATTATACATATCATACTCAGTGCGGTTATACAGGTAGAGCTGCTGCATTATGGGGAACCTATGGGTGTCTATGGCACGCCGCCCTGGCTGACAGGCCTGCTGTGGCTCTTGTTCGTGCCGATTATTACTATGATGCTGATGGGAATAGTGGATGTAATAAAGGAGCAGATGAAACCGCTGCCGCTTGTCGGCTGGATAACTGTCCTGAGGAAATAACCGGTAAATACTCTCTGTTTCACATGTAATGCCGGAGGAAAAACCCTTAAAGCAAATACTTTCGGAGTTTGCTGAATACTTGCTCAATATCAAGAGGTTTGCCCAGATGGTCGTTCATGCCGGCTGCCAAGCAAGCCTCTATGTCGCTTTTGAAAATATGGGCGGTCATCGCGACAATAGGGAGGGTGGAATATTCCGAAGCGGGGAGCCGCCTTATCCTGCGTGTCGCTTCAAGCCCGTCCATTTTTGGCATTTGAACATCCATGAAGACGATATCGTACTTGCCGGGAGCGGATTGAATCATCTCCAATGCCTCTATGCCGTTTTCCGCGCAGTCAATGATGAGACCGCTATCTTGCAGCAGCGTAACAATTATCTCGCGGTTTATTTCGATGTCCTCCGCAATCAGCAGTTTTTTGCCCTCAAATTTGCGAACATCCGCTGTGTGGCAAAAATCCCGCTCTTCCGGTGTCAGACAGTCGCTTATACACTCATCGTGCGTCAAACGGACAGTCTTTATCCCGCGCTGAACTTTAACTGTAAAGCAGAAACGCGCGCCTTTTCCCAGTTCTGATTCCACCCATATCCGGCCGCCCATGTTTTCCACTATGCGTTTTGATATCGCAAGCCCAAGCCCTGTGCCGCCGAACTCCCGGCTGGTGCCGCTTTGCGCTTGCATGAATGCTTGAAACAGATGCTCTTGCTGTTCTTTGGATATGCCTATGCCGTTGTCGGTAACAATAATCCGCAGTTCGCAATCTCCGTCATTTTCCTCGGCCAAGGAGGCTTCAAGATGGATATTGCCGCCTTCCGGGGTGAACTTTACGGCATTGGACAAAAGATTAGCTATGACCTGGGCCAATCGTTGATCATCCCCTATAATGAACGGGGGGATGCTCTCATCGATATCAACGGTAAAATGCTGCTTTTTTTCTTCGATGCGGAAGTTGACAACCGTAATAACATTCTGCAGCATACACTCAAAATCAAATTCTTCAGTGGAAAACTCGAGCTTGTCTGCTTCGATTTTTGACATGTCAAGGATGTCGTTGATAACCCCCAGCAAGTGGGCGGAGGCATCGCTTATTTTTCTAAGCGCGTAGTCCTTTTCTTCTTTTATATCGGTTTTCTTGCCGATTGCCGTCATGCCGATGATTGCATTAAGCGGAGTGCGCATCTCATGGCTCATGTTTGAGAGAAAATCACCCTTTGCTTTGCTTGCGGCGTTTGCCTGCATGAGCGCTGTAGCCAGCAGATTGCTTTGATGCCTGATTTCGGTAATGTCATTGAGCATAAGAAGTATACCCATGCTCTTGCCGTCCTCGCCGTACATGGGTATGATTGAGACGGAAAAGGTTTTTGGCATACCTTTGGATGCAAAGTCGATTTCCTGCTCAAAATAAACGTCATTCCGGTTAGCCACAGCCCGGTCGACAGCTTCGGTGAAAACCGACAGGTTATAAGCGGAAAGATGGCTTTTCAGTATGTCGCTGTAATAAGTGCCGTTAATAAGCCCGAAGTTCGCAATGTCCGTGGCCTCAAGAAATGTATTGGATGCATAGGCGAAACGTCCGTCAAAATCCAGAAGCAGCAGTATATTATTCGTGTTTTCCAGCACAAGCTGAAAGAAACGCTGCTCTTTGCGGAAAGACTCATTTAGCGTAGCTTCGACACGGCCTTTCGCATCGCTGACATGCTGTGCCCGTGCAAGATTCTGCTCAGCGAGCATAAGCCTTCTTTTCAGTATTCTGTTTTCCTTTAGCAGCTCGTCAGTTGAACCGGCGGGCTTATCAGTATCAGTATTGCTCATAAAACCTTAGCTTAATTTACAAAACACTATGCTGTAATTATGAAAATAGTTCCTGAGGTTGCCGTCCGGGTCGTATAACGGGCAGATTTCGCCGCCGCTGTAGGCGAAGTGATAGTCTGCGCCGTCTGCGGTTTTCTTCACTATTTCTGCTTCGGTAGTGACATTGAGACCCAAAGCAAGATACCGCGCCAGACAGGAATAGCACAGGATCACGCTATCGCCGCTGTCATCGATCAGCTGCTTCATAGCGTGTTCCGTTGTGTGCAGCACATCGTCTGCATCTACGCGCCCGATCGCTAAAGTTGCGCCTTCCGGCATCAGCCCGCCGCAAACGGCGTGGCCCTCGGGCGTGAAGGTGTAGACAGCGCGGGCGACCGCTTTTGTGCCGTCTTTATGCTCGACAACAAACGGCACGATTCCCATACCCAGCTCTGCTTGCATCAAACCGATATCTTCGAGGTACTTCTGCACGCTTTTTCCGTTTACCCCGAGCAGGAGATTGCCGTTGGATTCTGTTATGATGGCTTTTTGCTTCCTGATTTTATCCTCGTTAAGAGCGGCGATTTCAAAAGATACGTTAACTGTGCCGCAGACGGCTCCTAAAACCATCGCTTCGCGGTACATAACACCGTTATATATTGTCTGTGAGGCTACATAGTCAATGTTGTGATCTACAGCCACCGTGCCGAATACGGGGATACCTCCGGTTACGCGGTCGATTGCCATAAGCATCAGATCGCCGCCTTTGGTATTAAGCAGCGGGAAGTACCCAAGAAGCACCGATGGCTTAACTGCGGACTGAGTTAATAATGCGTTTACCGATGTATTGATGTTTGCTTCATAATCGTCGTCAATGTTAATCAGAGCGGTCGGGAACTCACAGTCGTCGCTTGTCAGGACTGTAATGGCAAGAATCATCTGGTCAATTTCTTGCCCCACTGCGCTAAGGCATGTTGTTGTGCCGATGCATTCAAAAGGCAGCGCGTCGCAGATGGCTTTCAGCGCGCCTGTTTCCCCAAATTCCGCGAAGCAGGCTATCAGCCCCAGTGAGTTTTTTAACAGATTGTTCTCCGGGTCGAGTGCTGCTGTTATTTCGTCAACGGCTGCCTGCACATCGTCGAGTTCCCTTGTCGTTGCGGTCAGTATTCTAATCATTATTAATATCCTCCATATATTTATTTCTCGTTTTCTGTATACGACAGGGCAAGATTCCAAATAGTTGAATTAGAGTTTATCTGCGCTTCATTATTATGACACGAATTAATATATATTGCAAGAGCAACAGCTATTCGGACATGACAATCGCTTACAAATGATACCGGTCACTGGTTGTTGTAGTTTGTACCGTGCCTTGCGCTCGGACAGCTATTTCTGTGCCCCTTGTCGTTCAGAGGCGACATCGTGTCGCTACTGAACGAACGCTCCACCATCCATGGTTACGCTCTGCGGGGCACAGAAATAGCTATCCTCACCGGCAGACAACATTTTTGGTTCTATAAGCGATTGGGTTGCTATTCTGACACTGCCTCCCATTGTTCGTATAATCCTTCAAGAAGCTCATGGATGCCCTGCTGTGTCAAATCCAGCTCCATCAGTTTCTCGTAATCGCTTGAGAACTCTTCCGTCAGAAGCTTGATTTCATCAAGTTTTCTTTCATGCTTCTCAATCTCACGCTCAAGCCTTCTCAGTTCCTTTTGCGTATCAGCAGGCTTTCTGGCTTTCGGTTTTTGGTAAGAACCGGCAGGCACGGTTTTATTAGGCCGCGAGCTTGGTTTTTGGGTTCCGGAATGTGATACAGCGGAAGCATCAGTTTGCTTGGCTTGCTTTTCCTCGTAGTCGAGGAACTGCCCATAATCTCCTTGGAAATCGGTGAAATTCCCGTTATCCAGCTTCCATATCCGCGTAGCGAATCTGTTGATGAAATAGCGGTCATGCGAAATGAATATCAGCGTTTCATTGTAATTATCTAAAGCATCTTCGATCCACTCGCGTGATGACAGATCAAGGTGGTTTGTTGGCTCGTCCAGTATAAGAAGATTAATGTCTTCGTTCATCAGCATACACAGGCGAAGACGGCTCTTTTCGCCGCCGGAGAGGTCGCCTACCAGTTTGAACACATCCTCGCCTGAGAACATGAACGCGCCCAGCCTGTTTCTGGCTACCTGCGGGCTGACATTCAAGTCGTATAGGAGCGTTTCAATCAAGCTTCGGCGGGGGTGGTTGAACTTAACAATTTGAGGCAGGTATGCGGCCTTGGTTGCCGGGCCGCGCCTCGCGGTGCCGGAATCCTGTATTTCCTCTCCCATTATCAGCTTTACCAGCGTTGTTTTCCCGCTTCCGTTATCGCCGATTACAGCGATACGCTCGCCGCCATGCACTTCAATCTCGTCAATATCTATGAGCTTGCGCCCGTCATATGATTTCGTGAGCCCTTTTATGACCATGACCTCATCGCCTCGGAACTTCTGCTCCCCGAACTTTGCCCGCATCGTCTTGTCCTTGGAGGGTCTGCCGATGGTAACAGCGCGTTCGGCGCGTTTGCGTATCGCGAACGATTTTTTCATCAGCATCTCGTTGCCGGTGCCCCACTGCTTCAGTCTGTCGGCTGCGTCATTGAGCCTTTTCGCTTCGGCTTGCTCCCGTTGGTACTTTTCAAGCAATTCCTCATAACGCCGCTGTTTCTCCTGTACATAGTAACTGTAATTGCCGCTGTAGAACTCAGCCTTTCCGGCTTCAATTTCTACGGCGCGGTTTATGGTTTTGTCAAGGAAGTATCTGTCGTGGGATATTATCAGCGCCGAACCCTTAAATTTCCCCAAAAACTCTTCAAGCCAGATTGTAGCGCGCATATCCAGATGGTTCGTCGGCTCGTCGAGCAGAAGGATGTCGGTGCTCTCGAGAATCAGCCTCGCCAGGTTTATTCTCGTCTTTTCCCCGCCGGATAGAGAATCGAAAAGCTGCCCGCGCTGTGCCTGAGGAATACGCAGTCCGTTAACGACGCGGTTTATCTCAAACTCAATATTGTAGCCGCCTGACCGTTCAAACTCAAAAGCAAGCGAGTCATAAGCCATAAGCAGACTGTCGCCATTGCCGTCGGCCATAGCCTTTTCGAGTTCTTCCATTTCGTTCTTTATCGCGATAAGCCGCGCTGTGGCTGTGCGTATTACGTCATCTGCCGTGTAGCCGTGCGGGTATTGCGGTATCTGCGAAATCAAACCGAGCTTCTTAAACCCGGGTACGACTACGCTGCCCTCGTCGGCTTCAATCTGCCCGGTAATTATATTGAGAAGCGTAGTCTTCCCGGCCCCGTTTTTCCCAAGCAACCCGACCCGCTCACCCTGATTGACATCAAAAGTAATACCGTCAAGAATGTCAACGCCTTCCTCATAAGCCTTCTTCACTTTTTGAATCGATATGTCTATCATGCAAGATATTCCTTAACCGGTGTTTTATGTATCATACCACAATGCAGGTAAAAATGACAAGCAGAAACGCATGGCAGCTCCGGTGTCAAGTTGTTGTAGGATAAAATTAGTGCATCAACGCATCATATGTGATATAATCCCGTTAGAAACATAGCGAGGTGGGAAACAATATGCCATTCACAAAAGGACGCTTGCTGATTGACGGGGGAGAGGGGTATATATACGAGGTCGCGGAAGACCCTAAACTCCTTATGAAGATATATAAAGAAACCGACTCGCTGGGGGAGCCGGTCATTACCCCTGAGCTTATAAAGAAACTTCAGTTTATGGTAGAAAACCCGCCGTCGGTTCTTATCGAAAAGGGAATTATCGCATGGCCGCTTGAACTGGTATATAGCGGTGTTTCGGCGGCGCAGGAGGGCGGGGAGCTTAAACCGTCAGCTTCGGCAGATACGGTGTTACCGGAGGATTCACCGGCCTCGGTTGATCACGAAGGCGAATCAGAGCGCTGTGTCTCAGGCTTCGTCATGCCCAAACTGGACATGGACGAGCACCTTCAGCGCGTGTATGGCTACAGGCATCCGCAGCTGGATGCAGCCGAGTATTCTAAGTTCCCGTCCGTGCAGTCCAGAATTTCTATAGCGATAAATCTATGCGCAGCTCTTCATGAACTGCATAAAGTAGGCTATGTAGTCGGGGATTTCAATCATAGGAACATAGGCGTAAACTATAATACAGGGCAGATATACTTTGTAGACTGCGATTCATTCCATATAACGGATTTTCAAGGAAACGTATATAGGTCTAACGTTATAATGGCGGGCTACCTCGCACCGGAGATAATCAGCCACTGCAGCTATGAGCGGGCAGAGGGCAGATACTATAACTTAGACAAGGTTTCACCGCCTACATTCACGAAAGAAAGCGACCTGTTCTGCCTTGCGATACATATTTTCAAGCTGCTTATGAACGGTGTAGATCCGTTCAGAGGCGTTAAGTCCGATGCGACAGGTTCGACAGCATCGCCGTTTGTAGGGAATGATGCCATAGAAAGAGACGCGTATGTGTTCAAACCGGGGAACAAGCCGTCTGCTGTTTTCTGCCCGCCTGTCGAGTCCGTGCCCCCTGAGATATTTTCCCTCTTCGACAAAGCGTTCATACAAGGAAAATCAGACCCAGGCGCGCGCCCTGATGCAGAGAAATGGTATTACGCGCTGACACGCTTCCTGACGAACGATTTAGCGCAGTGCCCGAAAGACCCTAAGCATCAGTATTATAAGCAACTGCCGCAATGCCCTTACTGTGCGGCAGATCATCAGCACATGGCGGCGCAGGGGACTGACTATGCAGCAAGCCTGCCGATTAGGCCGGTCAATCTATCCTCGGAACCGGTTTTGCGCCAACAGGCCGGCCAAATCACCCAATCCGGATTTCCTCAACAGGCAGCCTACGGGGTGCAGCAGAGCGCCGGGCATCAAACCGGATTTTCGCAGCAGCAGGGATATCCTCAGCAATCAAGCTATATGCAGCCGCCATACGCTCAGACAGCAAAGAAAAGCAAGGCGGGCGCGATAATTGCCGTTGTGACAGCAATCGCCCTGATTGCCGCGGTTTTGGTGTTTATATTCGTGTTCGACGGATTAGGCGCTAATCCGCCAACCGACGATGAAACCGATGTAAGTCAGGATTTACCGACAGGCAATATATCACAGCCTGAAACGAACGAGCCTACTGACACCACCGGCACACCCGCACCGCCTACAGACAATAGCCCGGGTGCAGTCCCTGCTTCACCCGCACCATCTCCGCCGGCTGAAGTGCAGTCTGTAACCATCACATACGCCTATGCGGAAGTGCGCGAGCTGCAGATGGAGGTTGGGGAGCAATTGCAATTGCGTGCGATAATCGCGCCAGCCGGCGCTCAAGCCGATGTAATCTGGTCAAGCAGCAATACCGGTGTTTTTGAGATTATCCCGGCAGACATGGGTGGCGCTGCCGCCGCCATTAGAGCGGTAGGCACAGGTGAAGCGGTGCTAACGGCTACAGCAGGGGATGCCGAGCAGATATGCTATATCAGGGTATCATTAAGCCAACCGCCGGAAGAACCCGAACTGCCCGCGACGGATAAGTTAGCGGAGGTAATAAACCATTCCGCCGATTGGGTAAGAATCATTATTCACTGGACCGGCACGACAGGAGGACCGACGGTATTTGAACGGGATAAAGACAGTCCTGTGTGGATTATGCTCAGCCGCGACGGTTATTGGAGGATACTCGATCCGCACTTCTCGATAAGCAGAAACACAATTAATATAGGCTTCCCCACTTCAAGAAGCGAGTACAGCCTGTTTGACGATATGACAGGATTCTTCGGCTCAGATAGCTTCTATTGGGAATATGAGACAGATCCTGTTTTTTCAAGGGAAAGCGGCTGGGGTATGTACCAGAGTCAGGGTTTGGGATCTGCGTTTTCGATATACCCCCTTGTAGCAATATATATTTACTGGAATAATGGCGATGCTTCGATTTTCTATCTCCACGACGACGGCGGGTGGTCGGTGCTGGCAAGAAACGGGAACTTTAGCATGTCGGCTGCGCCAACTATTAACTCGCAGAACAACAGGGTCGTACTAAGCTTCCCGAACTCAACCAATCAGTACACCCTGCTTGACGGAGGCTCGGGTACATTTGGCACCGAAAGTTTTACTTGGGGGTATAGTTTTTACGGATAGAAGCTGTAAGTTTTGCATAGGTATATAAAGAATGGACTGCTATTGATATGAAACACAAAAAATCATGGATAAAGACTCTGCTCGCTGCTGTGCTGATTGTTATAGTGTCGGTTCCTCTTTTTATTTTGCTTACGACTTTTGCGCCGCGGCAGAGTAGCGGGGATGACTCGCTATCCACGCTCTTCCCGCCTGTAGTTTCAGACGGGCCTGATGAGCACTTGCCATCTTCACCCGAAACAGATCATACAGCAAAGGGTGAAGAACCTCGAGATCCGGAAGAGGCTGATACACCTGCTCAACCGCCAAAGCCTACTGAACCGCACGAACCTCCCGAACCGACGGATGAACCCGGAGCTAATGGAGAACACAACCCCGGAACCGGGTATGAGCCGCCTGGAGCAATTGATTTGCCTGTTGTAAGCATCAATAATACGGATGAGGAGCTATCGGAGCTGCTTGCCGGCGCCGCATCGCGCTTTAACAGCGTCGCTGTCAGCCTGGCTTCGTTTGACAGGGAAAATGGGTACTTCACATATCAATACGGCTATGCGGATGTCAGCGAACGTCGTCTTATAGAAGAACAGACTAAGATACGCGTGGCATCGCTTACAAAACTGGTGGTTGTGATACTCGCTATGAACCTCGTTGAATCGGGCAAGCTGGATTTAGACACGGATATATCAACATATCTGGGGTATGCAGTCAGGAATCCTCACTATCCCGGCACACCCATAACCACCCGGATGTTAATGCAGCACACATCCTCGCTATATGACACAGGGGCATTCCGCTCAGGTAATGTCGCATATGAAGCCAATACCACGCGCAATCTTCTTAATGACAGCACTGTGCATAGAGACAGGGAACCGGGTACGCAGCATGAGTACTCCGATTTTGCGTACACTGTTCTCGGCGCGGTCTGTGAAAGTGTTTCGGGGAAGCTTCTTGATACGCTTGCCGGGGAAGTGCTGTTCGCGCCGCTGGGAATAGATGCCGCCTTTGCGCCTGTAAACCTCAAAAATAAGAATCTTGCCGCGCTCTACAACTCAAATCATGCCGTATCCAGAAGTGTTCAGGCGCAGCTAAATCACAGCGCATCCGGTGTTTTGGGGCATCAGCACAACCTTGCCGTCGGCAATCTCACAGTCAGCACGCTCGACTACGCAAGGATTCTTAATATGCTGATTAACGGAGGCGTATACAATGGAGTCCGGGTTCTTTCTGAAAAATCAGTAAATGATATACACAATACAAATGTAGCCGCAGAACATTATGAGCAAGGACTGTCGGTGCGTTATCAGGAAGAGGCTTTTATGGGCGGCGGCGTTTACTGGCACACGGGCAGCGCATACGGGACTTTTGCGCAGTTTATGTACTGCATCGACACCGGCCGGATTGTTGTGGTTGTAGCAACAGGGGTAAACGGCGAACGTGAGCCCAACGGCATGATCAAAGCATGTCTTGCGCTGGCGGAGCTTGTTTGGTAGCTGCAAATAATCCTTGTCATGGGGCGTAATATGTGATATCTTATAAAAATCAGGCTTAAACTTTGAGATATTACACACTTATTCCGAAGATTGACTACAAGTTAGGAGCGCATCCATGAACGAAGCAAATGTTGAAGCCGGAGGGCAGAGGAACATTAAGCATAAAATTTACGCTCGTCATGCAGGGTTGAAAGACCCAAACCGGCTTAGGCTGCCTCTCATTAAATATTGCATTGGCTTGGCATTGGATATAGAAGGCGTGGATATGCCTTGCGAGATTAGTGTTCTGGTGACAAACGACCATAACATCCGCGCTCTAAACCGAGAGTTTCGCGCGCTTGATGAGGCCACGGATGTATTGTCGTTTCCAATGCTGGAGTTTTCGTCTCCGGGTTGGGAAACCCCGGATGCGGATAAGCCCGATATAGAGACAGGGCTGCTGCCGCTTGGAGAAATCGTGTTTTCGGGAGAAAAGGTAAGCAAGCAGGCGCAAAGCTACAGGCGAAGCCGGGAGTATGAAACTGCATATCTCACGGTTCATTCTGTTCTGCACCTGCTTGGATACGACCATACCGACGAAGCCGAAGGGAAGAGGATGATGCGCGGGCGGGAAGAAGCAATCATGAGCGAGATTATCAAAGCAAGCGCTTTGTAGAGGAATCCAACCAGTCTCGCGTGAATAGCGACCCTAAAAATACAGCCGGGTAAATTTATCGCTCAGATAGTTGACATAATAATCCGGGTTGAATGGTTCGCCTGTGGACTGAATAAGGAGGTCTTTCGGCAGCAGAAGCTGTCCGTGTTTATGGACGTTTTCTTTAAGCCAGTTATTCACGGGCGAAAGATCGGAGTTATTTACGGCTGCATCGATATCGATGCTTTTCTTTATTGCGTTTACCATCTGAAGCCCGTAGGCGGTGCCGACTGCATAAGAGGGGAAGTAGCCGACTAAGCCGTTGCTCCAGTGGACATCCTGCAGCACGCCTTTTGCTATGCTGTCAGGGCGCAGACCAAGCAGCTCTTCGTACTTGTCATCCCATAACCCGGGGAGGTCGGCGGCTTTTATCTCGCCTGTGATTATGCCCTTTTCCAGCTCATAACGTATCATGACATGCAAGCTGTATGTCAGCTCGTCAGCCTCGATGCGGATCAGCGAGGGGCGGGCGATGTTAACAGCTCTATAGAGCATGTCTTCGTCCCAATCGTTGAAGTAATCAAAAATCTCCCGCAGCTTAGGCAGAAGCCGGCCCATGAACGCGCGGCTCCGGCCTATTACGTTTTCATACAGCCTTGACTGGCTCTCGTGAACGCCCATCGAAGCGCAGTCGGCAAGACCGTATCGCGTGAGAGCATCGTCCATGTTCTGCTCGTAAAGAGCGTGGCCGGCTTCGTGGATTATGGAGTATAGCGAAGATTGCAGATTGTCCTCGTGGTACTTCGTCGTTATGCGAACATCATTGCGGCTGACTGTCATACAAAACGGATGTTCGACCTCGCCGACCTTGCCGCGCTCGCGGTCATAACCGAAAAAGTCGGTGAGCCAGGGCATAAGCGTACGCTGTTTGCCGATATCGAAATTACCGGTTATTTCCTTTGGAGGCTTGCCGTTTTTAATTATTTCTTTGATAAGGGGCGATATTTTACCTCGTAAAGCGGCGAAAAATGTATCAAGCATATCTACATTCGCGCCTCTTTCGTAATCGTTGAGCAGCGCATCGTAGGGGTGGTTCTTATATCCGTACCAGTCGCACATGCGCCGCTGAAAGTCGAATATCTTTTCATAATAAGGCAGTATAAGCGCATAATCGCAATTATCGCGTGCGGTTTCCCATACAGGTTCGGCTTGTGCAACCAGTGACATATAGGCCTGGAACTCTTCCGGCGGGACGGCCATGTATTTTCTGTAGCTTATGCCCAGTTCGCGGACCATTGCCTGTTCGGTGATGCTAAGCTCGTTTAGCACAGATTCCAGTGTCTCGATTGCCTCCATTGTGTCAGGCGCCATAAATCGGCGGAAAGACTCGCCGTAAAGCCAGCCCGCTGCGGCTCCGCGATCGGGGAGGGATTTTGCGGGAACGCCGCTGGTCGTTGAGTCCCAGTGGAATAAGGAACTTGCCATTGCGATATAGCGGTTGACCTCGGTTTTCTCATAGAGCAGTTCAAGGGCTTCTGTTTTTGTCATAATGCAAATACCTCCTTTAGATTTAAGACGGGTTCTAATGCCGCCTACGGATGATTATAATGCAAAGGGTAATAGAAGTAAAGTTATTTCGTTACTGGTCACGCAGCTATTAAAGTCTATACCGTGCCTTGCGCTCGGACGGCTATTTCTGAGCCCCTTGTCGCTCAATGAAACGTCCTGTTTCAATTCGCGAACGCTCCACCGTCCATGGTTGCGCTCTGCGGGGCACATAAATAGCAGTCCTCACCGGCATTGATGATTTTCCTATCCCGTGACTAGTAAAGTTATTTCATAAACGAAATACTAGCATTTTTATGCTTGCTGTGGTACAATGCGTCATGTGATTTCCGGTTAGCGGAAACGATCGGGGGCGTATTTTTTGAAGGAGAGAACTATTGGAGTGGACAGGCTTGAGAACATCATTAGCGTGTTTGGCGCATTTGACGAGAATCTCAAGCTGGTAGAAGACGAGTTTGACGTAAGGATTACCGACAGGAACTCCGAACTGAGCATAACCGGCAGTGACGAGGGCATACATTATGCGGAGCGTGCTATAGACGGGCTGCTTGCGCTTGCTGCAAAAGGCGAACATATAGATTCACGCAGCGTAAGGTATGTAATCGGGCTTGTAAGAGCCGGGCAAGACGGCAATATAGCCGAGATAACGCGTGATGTGATTTGCATTTCCGCTAAGGGTAAGCCGATTAAGGCAAAGACGCTCGGGCAGAAAAAATATATCGACGGGATATTAAACAGCACTGTATCTCTCGCGATAGGACCTGCGGGCACCGGCAAGACATATCTTGCTGTTGCGGCAGCGGTGGCTGCGTTCAGGTCGAAATCGGTAAACAGGATCATCTTGACGCGCCCGGCTGTCGAGGCAGGGGAGAGGCTGGGGTTTTTACCCGGCGATATGCAAAGCAAGGTAGACCCGTATCTGAGGCCTTTGTATGATGCCTTGTTTGAACTGCTGGGTGCAGATACCTATGCAAAGTACCTTGAGCGCGGCAATATCGAGGTAGCTCCGCTTGCGTACATGCGCGGGAGAACTCTCGACGATTCTTTCATAATCCTCGATGAAGCGCAGAATACTTCGCGCGAGCAGATGAAGATGTTTCTTACCCGTCTCGGTTTCGGGTCTAAGATGGTGATAACCGGCGATATAACGCAGATAGACCTCCCGCACGATAAAGTGAGCGGCCTCAGGGATGCGCTGCGTGTCCTGGAGGGCATCCCTGATATAGCCATACGCTATCTGACGTCGGCGGATGTCGTTCGCCACGAGCTTGTCTCAAAAATCATCGAAGCATATGACAAACGTGAAAAGCGCAAAGGCTAGGAATTAAGAATCAGGGGGTTGTGTGTATTAATGATCAATAAGACTGCTATGATAACTATAGCGGGGAGGCCGAATGTCGGTAAGTCCACGCTTACGAATTTTCTTACCGGGGACAAAGTGGCCATAGTCACGCCGAAGCCGCAGACGACCCGAAACCGGATTTTCGGCGTGTTCTCACATGGGGAGACACAGATCATCCTGCTTGACACGCCGGGGTTCCACAAAGCCAGGACGCGGCTTGGGGAATACATGGTCGGCGTGGTCAAAGAGAGCGTGGCTGATGTTGATGCCGTTGCGCTTCTTGTCGAGCCGGTAGATAATATCGGAACACAGGAGGAGCTTCTGATAGGTCTTATCGAGAAATCCGGCGCGCCTGCCGTGCTTGTCATAAACAAAATAGACACTGTCAAACCAAACGAGGTCCTTCCGATAATACACAGATATTCGCAGCGGTTCGGCTTTGATGCCATTGTGCCTATATCCGCGCGAAAGGGCGATGGGGTAGCGCAGCTGCTTGAAGTATTTGAGAGACATGCTAAGCCGGGTCCGCAGCTTTTCCCTGACGGGATGACGACAGACCAGCCGGAGAAGCAGATTGTCGCGGAGATAATCCGCGAAAAACTTCTGATCTGCATGGACCGTGAGATTCCTCATGGCACAGCGGTGGAAATAACAAAATTCGCCGAACGGGTTAATACCGATTTGCAATTGCCTATCGACGAGGGTGATGAGCAAACACTTGCCGTCATAGAACCAAAACACTCTGAAACAGATTTATCACCCGGAGCGGGTGATGGGTTTGGCGGGGATATCATTGATATTGACGCGACTATATTTTGCGAAAAGAAAAGCCATAAGGGTATGATAATCGGCAAGAACGGCGCTATGCTTAAGAAAATCGGGCAGTATGCGCGAGAGGACATTGAACGGTTTATGGGCGCAAAGGTATTTTTACAGACCTGGGTCAAGGTAAAAGAAAACTGGCGCGACAGCCGGACGATGATGAAAAACTTTGGATATAATAAATAATGTATATTAACACTGACGGGCTGATACTGCGTGAGACAGCCTACAAGGAATCCAGCAAAATACTGACAATCCTCACCGCAGGGCATGGGAAGCTTACCGTTACAGCGCGCGGGGCGCTGCGCCGCAACAGCAAGCTCGCTGCCGCTACGCAGCTGCTCGTTTTTTCGGAAATGACGCTTTTCGCTAACCGTGACAGATGGACAATGACCGAGGCAAGGACGGCAGAGCAGTTTATCGGTCTAAGGCGGGATGTCAGGCTTCTGGCTCTGGCATCATATTTTGCCGAGCTTGCCGAAGCGGTTGCCGATGAGGACAGTCCGAACCCGGAGCTGCTTCCGCTGTGCCTGAATGCTTTTTTCGCGCTGAGCGAGGGTCTGAAAGAGCCGGGTTATGTAAAGCCGGCATTCGAGCTGCGGCTGATGTCGGCGGCGGGTTTTGCGCCGCTTATAGGGCAATGCGCGAGGTGCGGCAGCGAAGAACCGCAGCATGTTTACCTGAACATCACAGAAGGGACGTTATTTTGCGATGTTTGCACGTCATCCGGACAGTACGGTCTCAGCAGAGGGGCGCTTCATGCTGCGCGTTATGTTATCGGGTGCGAGTCGAAAAAACTATACTCATTCACCCTTGGTGAGCAAGCGCTCAAAGAACTGTCCGTTGCGGCAGAGGGATATCTCCTTGCTCATCTTGACAGATCATTTCGGACATTAGATTACTATAAAGGAATATGACCATGTTATATGAAAAATCATTAAAAGTGCTGGAGCTTCCGCATATATTGAATATGCTGGCAGCAGAGGCTGTCAGCGAGACCGCAAAGGAAGCGGCATCCATGCTTGCGCCATCGGGCGAACTGCATGAGGTTAGAAGACGGCTGGAAGAAACTACAGCCGCTAAGGGCATGATGGCGCTTAGAAGCAGCCCGCCGTTTTCCGGAATCAAAGACATCCGTGTCGCGGCCAAGCGTGCCGATATCGGCGGTGTGCTTAACACCAGGGAGCTGCTCGATGTAGCATCCCTGCTGCGGACGGCCGGCTCGGCGATAGCATACGCAGCAGCCGACAAGGACAATGCGAAAACGGCAATAGATTATTTATTCGATTCGCTGAAATCAAATAAGTTTGTTGAAGACAAAATATCAGCGGCGATAATCGGAGAGGATGAAATAGCGGATGCCGCCAGCCGTGAGTTGGCGGATATACGCAGGCACATGCGGCTTGCGGCGGAGAAGATACGCCAGACACTCAACAAGATTATTACATCGCAGACTTTTACAAAAGCCCTTCAGGAGCCTATCATCACAATGAGGAACGGAAGGTATGTAGTGCCTGTAAAGGCCGACCAGAAATCAGCAATCCCGGGATTGGTGCATGATATCTCATCATCCGGCGCGACGCAGTTTGTGGAGCCGCTGACGGTCGTGCAGATAAACAACGATCTGCGGGAACTGGAGGCAAGGGAGAAACAGGAGATTGAGAGAATTCTTATGGAATTATCTGCGGATGTCGCTTCCTGCAGCAATGACATTATCAGCGACTTTGAGATTCTTGCTTCGCTCGACCTTGTGTTCGCTATGGCGAAACTATCATACAAGCTAAATGCAGCCCCGCCTGAACTGTCGGAGGAAATACGCGTTAAGCTTGTAAAAGCCAGGCATCCGCTTCTGCCGCAGAAGGAAGTAGTGCCTATTGATATACGCCTGGGGGGAGAATTCGACACGCTCGTAATCACAGGGCCGAACACAGGAGGCAAAACAGTGGCGCTGAAAACGCTGGGTTTGCTATGCGCTATGGCTCAGTGCGGTCTGCATATTCCCGCGGCAGACGGGAGCATTATACCTGTATTTGACCGGATACTGGCAGACATCGGTGATGAGCAGTCGATAGAACAATCGCTGTCTACTTTCTCATCGCATATGACGAATATAGTAGGTATTCTCGAAGAATGCGGGTTCGGTTCGCTTCTGCTGTTTGATGAGCTTGGCGCCGGCACAGACCCTACAGAGGGCGCTGCGCTTGCGATATCCATAATAGAATTTGCGCGAAACAAGGGGGCTGTGATAGCGGGCACTACGCACTACACAGAGCTGAAGGCATATGCGATTACGACATCCGGCGTAGCAAATGCTTCCTGTGAGTTCGATATCGAAACACTCAGGCCGACATATAGATTGATTATCGGCATACCGGGTAAGTCAAATGCCTTTGCCATATCGAAAAGACTTGGTTTGCCGGAGGAGATTATTAATGACGCAAAAAACCGCGTAAACACCGATAACGTAGCTTTCGAGGATGTGCTGGCTACTTTGGAATCCACACGCGTTACATTGGAAAGCGAGCGTCTTGAGGCGAATAAGCTGCTCAGGGATGCAGGGGAAGAGCGTAAGCAGGCTGAGGAGTTCAAAAAGCGGCTGAACCGGGAGCGCGATAATGCAGTGCAAATCGCAAAGCGGGATGCGGCTCATATTCTGGAAGATGCCCGGAAGACAGCAGAGGCTGTTATGGAGGAACTGCGTGAAATGCGCCGCAAAGCGGCAAGCGAGGCAGACTGGCAGAAACTCAACGAGGAAAAAGCCGAGATTTACCGCAAGCTGAACCAAGCCAATGAGGAGCTGGGCACGCAGTCAGAACCGGAGGAATACGCTGCGCCATCCAGGGATATTGTCGCAGGGGACAGGGTGAAGCTGCGCGCGCTGGGCTTAATGGCTGATGTCATATCAGTGTCTCCTGACGGCGTATTAGCTCTGCAGGCGGGAATCATGAAGGTGACGGCGCGGACTAACGAGGTAAACCTTGTTGAATCAGAAACGCCGCAGGAGGTAAAAAAATACCTGTCGGCTTCAGATGCGCAGCTTCGTGAACTGACAGCAAAACCCGAGGTTGATCTGCGCGGTATGCAGTCAGACGAGGCTATCCCTGTGCTGGAGCGTTTTTTGGATAATGCGCGCATGGCGAAGCTCAGTACGGTGACTGTTATCCACGGCAAGGGAACCGGTGTGCTGCGTAAGGCTGTCCACCAAACCCTGAAGCGTGAGCAGCGCAGCATTAAATCATATCGCCTTGGCCGGTATGGCGAAGGCGAAGACGGTGTCACAATCGTGGAGTTGTAACAAAACGTTATAAATTTTCTCTTGACGTTATGGTCTTAATTTGGTAAAGTATACGCACCGCATAAAACCGCCCTTAATTACTGAGGAGGTGTTCTCCATGTATGAGAGAAAAGCGACCATAAAAAAACAGGTAGGGCTTCATGCCAGACCCGCTACATTCTTCATCCAGAAGGCGAATGAATACCGAAGCAGCATCTGGATTGAAAAAGACGACCGCAGAGTCAATGCGAAGAGCCTGTTAGGGGTGCTGTCGCTGGGTGTCGCGCAAGGCTCTGTAATCAACATCATCGCCGACGGCCAAGACGATGTAAAAGCGGTAGATGCGCTTTGTGAGCTTATAGACTCGGATTTTGCCGAAGAAGAGCAGGAAAGAGGGACCGGCTAAGCAAAGCCGGCCCTTTAAGAAACCCTTTAATAAACATTCCGGGAGCCTTTGGCAAGGCTCCTAATGTTTTGTCTTTTCTTCTGTTCTGTAAAACAGTATCCCGACGCAAATCGGCCCGCAGTGGTTTGATATGACACAGCCCGCATCACAGCAAATAATCTCGTCGAAACTCTTGTATGAGTTAATCTTATCTACAATCATTTTTATGAGGTCTTCCGACATGGTCGGCGGATATGTGACAAAAATGCGTTTCGTGTCTATATTGCTTTGATCTTTTAGTTTATCCTCGACGTAGTTGAAAATAATTTTGTCGAATGCGCCCCGGTATTTTTTGCCGACATCCATTTTGCCGGTGGTGACTTCTATGCATGGGTTGAGTTTCAGCAGGTTTGCCCCGAGCGCGGCAAGCGCCGAGCACCGGCCGCCTTTATGCAGGTATTTGAGCGTGCCGATGACAAAGCTTGCGTCTACTTTCGGAACAAGAGCATCCAGCTCGGCAATGATTTGCTCCGGGGTCATTTCGCCGCTTTGCGCCATAATCGCGGCATCAAGAACGATATGGCCGCTGCCTGTGGATAAGTTTAGAGAATCCACGATATAAACATTGCTTACTTCCTCTGCCGCCAGACGTGCGTTCTGGTTGCAGGCCGAAAGATGGTTGCTGATGCTGATGTGGATTATCGCATCGAAATCTTTTCTCCATTCGGAAAAATACTCGATATACTCTGATGTGTTGATTGAGTTTGAGCGTGTCATGCCTGCGCCGCTGTCGACGTACTGAAAAATATCGTTTACAGTGATTTCTAAGCGGTCTTTGTATGGTTTTTCGTCTTTCATGATGTATAGCGGCGTGATACCGATGTTGTATTTTTCAAGTTCCGCGACCGGAAGGTCGCAGGTGCTGTCTGCGGAGATTTTAATACGCATGTTGTTTACCCTCCATTTCTTTGTCCAAGGCTCCTAGCATTATAATATATTTTCTGTCTAAAATGCAATAGGTAATTTTCCACGAAAAAGTACGGCAAAGAAATACATTCTAAGCCGTACTGTTTATGTGGGTATTTTATTGCGCTATTTCTTCGTATATGGACACGCACTTGCGGTCGCGGCCCATTGGCTCAAAACGCACTCTGCCGGATTTTAGCGCAAATAGGGTGTCGTCCTTGCCTTTGCCTACGTTTACGCCGGGGTGAATTTTTGTTCCGCGCTGGCGGACGAGAATGTTGCCCGCAAGGACGTACTGACCGTCTGAACGTTTTGCGCCCAGGCGTTTGGATTTGCTGTCGCGGCCGTTTTTAGTTGAACCCATTCCTTTTTTATGTGCCATTTCTATACCTCTCAATCATGCGGAGATCTGTTCGATCTTGATTTTTGTGTAGGGCTGTCTGTGACCCTGCTTTCTTCTGTAGCCTTTCCTGCGTTTCATTTTGAAGACTATGATTTTTTTTGCTTTTACATGTTTTACGACGCTTGCGGTGACGGTGGCTCCTTCTACAAAGGGTGTTCCGATTTTTGTGCCGTCTTCGTCAAAAACCGCAAGGACGTTGACAAATGCGATTTCGTCTTCAGCTTCGGAAGGCAGTTTTTCGATGAAGATCTCGTCGCCTTCTTTGACCTTGTACTGTTTGCCGCCGGTCTCGATGATGGCGTTTTTCATGCGTGTTTCACCTCGTAATAAATAAGTCTCGCTATCAGGGGCGGAAGAATAATCTTCGCTTTTTCGTAAGAATTTACAAGCCCAGTCAAAGCGGCCAGAATATATTACCACCCGTGCAAACGAATGTCAAGCATTTTCTCAAATCAATAATTTCGTATCGGGTTATTGCAGTTTGCACCGTGCCTTGCGCTCGGACAGCTGTTTCTGTGCCCCTTGTCGTTTAGAGGCGACATCGTGTCGCCACTAAACGAACGCTCCAACGTCCATGTATGCGCTCTGCGGGGCACATAAACAGCTCCTCACCGGCATTTATGATTTTGCTATCCTGTAACCAGTAATGTATAGCTGTATGACATGCCGGCGACTTGTTTGCTGCTGATGTTCAGCCCGCCGTCCGTAACCGCGTAGCCCCAGTGTTCTTCATACTCCGTGCCGGAGTTTATGATTAGGAAATCATCTGTGTTGAACCAATCAAACATTTCCATTGCAGGCCTGAAACCGCGCAGCCCGGTGCCGTCAGAATGAAGGGTTAATAAGTAAGAATCATCGATGTCCCAGACCCATGAACCGATAATGTCCGGGCTGTTTTCCACCTTTGCGTAGCTGTAAGCCTCGCGCTGACCGTTGCTGCGGACTAAACTGAGAGTATCGCCATTGATTTTGTAGTCCCAGCTGTCGTTCAAATATCCGGAACCGAAATGCAGGATAAGGCGGCTGCCGTCTCTTGTTGACCACTCAAAAGACAGCGCATCCGGTTCGGAGCCTCTGCGCCCCGTGCCGTTGCTGTCAAACTCATATCGCCAGGCGGAGTTTTCCGTATACGACCAATGACCCACCAGTGTGTTGTCATGTGTAACGCCGGTGCCACAAGCAGCTATAAATGCTGATATAAATATAAATGCAATATATAATATAACCCTTTTCATAAATCAACCAATCTATTTACTGACAATAGCCATCGTGTCACGCGCTATAACAAGCTCTTCATTTGTCGGTATGACCAGTACCTTGACCGCCGAACACTCTCCGGTAATGTTCATTATATCGTTTTTGCCTCTGAAACGATTTGCTGCCTCATCGATATAAATGCCGATGCCGTTTAGCAGCCGGCATATTCCTAAGCGTGTGAAAGGAGAATTCTCGCCGACGCCTGCCGTGAAAACGATAGCATCGAGTCCGCCCATAACGACGGTATATGAGCCTATGAACTTAGCGACTTGGTAGTTGAAGATATCGAGCGCGAGTTTGGCACGGGCGTTTATATCCGCGCCTTCTATATCGGTGCCGTCGTTAATATCTATGCCGGCTGCGGTCTCCACGTCACGGAAATCGGAGGATATGCCGGAGACACCCAGAATGCCTGATTCTTTGTTTAGGATGTCCATTGTCTTCGGTATTGATAAACCGCCGCAGATATCGGAGATAACCGATACAAGCGCGGGGTCAACACTGCCGCTCCGCGTACCCATAGGCACTCCCTCAAGCGGGGTGACACCCATAGTCGTATCGAGGCATATGCCGTCTTTTATGGCAGCCAGAGATGAGCCGTTACCAAGATGGCAGGTTATTATCTTAGTGCCTTCCGGACCGTTACCAAGAAATTCGATCGCCTTTGCGGAGACGTAACGGTGAGAAGTGCCGTGGAAACCATAACGGCGGATATCATTGTCCTCGTAGAATTTGTATGGAATAGGGTAGATATAGGCATAATCCGGTATTGTGTGGTGGAAAGCTGTATCGAATACCGCGATTTGCGGAACACCGGGCATAGCCGCTCTGCAAGCGTTAATGCCCATGAGGTTGGCGGGGATATGCAGCGGGGCGAGTCGTATGCAGTTTTCGATAGCTTCGAGCACATCATCGTCAATCAAGGCGCTGCCGAAGAATCTCCGCCCTCCGTGGACGCAGCGGTGACCTACGGCTTCTATTTCGGAAAGGTCTGATATGACGCCGTAATCCGGGCTTGTGAGTTTGGCGATTACAGCGCTGATTGCTTCTGCGTGAGTGGGAAGGGGTACGCTGCTGTTGAACACAGGCTTGCCATTGGATACAGGAGTATGCTTTAGGTGACCGTCGATTCCGATGCGGTCGCAAAGGCCCTTTGCGAGAATCGATTCCGACTTCATGTTGAATAACTGGTACTTTAGAGAAGAACTGCCCGCATTGATTACTAAAACATTCATAAAATCCACCACTTCTCAGGCGACAGTTATTTTGATAGCGCGCCCGTCACCTGTCGCCTGATAAGTGATGGGTGGTTTTATCACAGCGGTGATAGTGTAAGGAAGCTTTCGACAGTAAAATAATAGTGTTGCCTTGAATAACGGTTATATTGTATTATATATGAGAATAAATATCAATGGTGATTTTTCTGTTTTGTTTATGAAAGCAGGGGGAATCGGCTAAGCATGTGAAAACAGGATGAGGAAAATGAATGTAGGAATCATCTGCGAGTATAACCCGTTTCACTACGGGCATGAGGCGCATATAAAAGAGACGAAGCGGCTGCTTGGCGGGCAGTGCGCGGTTATATGCGTTATGAGCGGCAATTTTGTGCAGCGCGGCGATTTCGCGGTGTATAATAAACATGCGCGCGCCGAGGCTGCGGTGCGGAGCGGGGCAGACCTTGTCATTGAGCTGCCGACGCCTTATGCGCTGTGCTCTGCCGAAGGGTTTGCGAGGGCGGGCGTATTTCTCCTCGACAGCCTTGGGGTCTGCGACTTTATATCATTCGGAAGCGAGACGGGCAGTATCGAAATGCTTGAGGAAGCCGCAAAAGCGCTCGTTCTTCCGGAGGCGGCTTCGATAATGAGGAAATGGCTTGAGCAAGGCTTGCCGTATGCGCTCGCAAGGCAGAAGGCGGCGGATGAGCTTATGGGCGCACGTTCACAGGTGCTAAAAAAGCCGAACAATCTGCTGGGGATCGAATATCTGATTGCCATATCTTCGCTGAAGTCCGGTCTTACCCCGATTACAGTAGCGAGAACCGGCGGCGAACATGACGGTGTTTCGGGGTACAGCGCTTCAGCAGTCAGAGGTATGCTGCTTAGCGGAATTTTGAATGGCGGTGCGCAGAGTATGCCGGGCGGCACGAGCGGGCAAAGCGCTTTGCTTGACAAGGGAGGCGAACTTTCGCTCCGGGTTCCGCATACGGCGCTCGGCGTATATGAAAATGAAACAGCCGAAGGACGGGGTCCTGTTTCCATAAAGCACTGCGAATTGGCTATATTGTCGCGTTTGAGGGAAATGGACGATTACAGTAAGCTGCCGGGCGTGTCGGAAGGCCTTGAGCATAGGTTTTTGAAATACTCGAGGCAGGAAGCGACAGTTGCCGCGATACTGGATAAGGTGAAATCAAAAAGATACGTCATGTCGAGGCTTCGCAGGATGCTGCTATGCGCTTGCCTGAATATAACAGCAGATGATTGCGCGGAGCTGCCGCCTTACATAAGGGTATTGGCGATGAACAGCTCAGGAATGAAAGTCCTAAAAGAAGCGCGGAAAAAAGCGAAGCTGCCCATTATCACGAAACCGGCATCAGCACGAGGTTTAGGCGCACAAGCCGTAAACCTGTTTTGCAAAGAAGCTGTGGCTACGGATTTTTATGTGCTGGCATACACCGGCGAAAAGCACCGGCGCGGCGGGAGCGAATGGCAGACATCGCCGATAGTATCGCAGCATCTTAGCGGCAGCTAAAGAGAAAAAGAGATTTATTACGGATCGCTACTCCTCGTCGGGCGGGTGGGCTTGGCGTTCTTCTCTCAGTTTTTGTTTTGCCTTTCTGATGGCGGAGATTCTTTTGCGGCGTATTATATTGTAGCGTATCACCAGGCCAATGTATGCCGCGACGATAATTGAGAGTATAATCGCGATGTTGCGTACAGCAGGGGTGCTTAGCGCATCTGATATCTGCATTTGGATATACACGAAACGGTGCAGTTCTATGCTTGTGTTTGCGACCAGCAGTATCGGGTCATACTCGAAGACCGTGCCGTCTTCGGAAAACCGCGTTATAGTCACATGACCGAGTACGTCGCCGGCTTCTATCGGGGCAGTCAGCGTTTCATCATTCTCGATTGAGTATATTACGATATCCCGCTGAAACTCATCAAGCGATATATCATTTCTAAGAAGCAGCTCGATAGATGATACCGGCCGCAGATTGATTGAGTCAGCCCCTGCGCCGTGCTCAACCGGTACGCTGATGACAAGCTCGGTAGATGAGATGATTTGGCGCATTCCGAAATTCGCGTATCCCCATTCAAAAAGACGACGCGCTTCGGTGAGATTGCGCCAATCCACGGATTCGTCCTCATACATGATTTCATCTGAGCCGAGGATGACTGTAATAAGCGACAGCCCCTCGGATTCAGACATGCCGACGAAAGAATGGCCGCCTTCGAAAGTGATGCTTGACATGCCTGACAGGCAATGCCTGTAGTAATATTTGCCGTTCTGGTTGAGCAGGGAGTTGTTGCTTATGAGCCTGCGCGCATCTGAGGCATTGGTCTCAGGCAGAGTATATCTGTAAGTGCCGGATATCTCTACAAAGAGCGGTTTGCTCATAGCTTCGCGAAAGATGAGAAACTGGTCGCGCGCAGTAGTGTACTGATTCTCGTTGTGCTGGCCATGGGTATTGACGAAGTTGGTGTTATTGCAGCCGATAGAGGCAGCCAGGACATTCATACGCACGATGTATGCTTCGACGCTGCCGGAGATGTGTTCGGCAATCATGTTGCATGCCTCGTTTGCATTGCCGACATAAGCGCTGTACATCAAGTTCAGAAGCGTCATTTCTTCCCCGGGCCTTATTTGCCTTGTCGAGCTGTTTGCATTGATGTTAAACCAGGCGGACTCCGTCATCACAACAAGGTCGTCTGCCTCTGCTTCGCCGTCTTCTATTGCCGCTACAGCTACCAAAAGCGTCATAATTTTTGTTAACTCGTCAGCGGGGTGGCGTTTTAGCGCATTGTAGTCAAACAGCACAGTGCCGGTATCAGCCTCCGCCAGCAAGCCGGCTTCGGCCACGATGCCCTCAAAATGAGACGAGGCCTCAGCGGATTGATTGAAGAGAAGCAGCAATGCGGGAAGCAAAAGCACCAGTATTGCATTTTTTAGTTTATCCTGTGTTTTTTTGTTCACGCTGTACTCCAAAAAATGTTTATCAAATATAGCTGCCGAAACAGCAGATTAACACCGCTGCCGGAAAGGTGCATTATGTCAAAGCGCAGACTATATTACCCCGCGAATGGTAAGTGCATTATACCATAAAAAAATTTTTTTACAAGCATTGTTGAAATATTACGCAAAATGAGGTATAATGCTGCTTGCAGTGTGTAGAATTTCATATTACAGGAGGATGGGTCATGATCAAGACTATAATCGTTCACACAGACGAGCTGGACAATGAGGAACTGGCGGTTGAGCAGATAAAATCTCAGCTGGATACCGGGTCGCTGAAAAAGAACACTTTAGGCATCGTTGCCTGTCATTACGAGTTTGTCATTTCCCCGGTTTTTGAAGCTATATGCCGGGCACTCCCGTTTGATGTAGTCGGTACAATATCGTCCGGGCAGTCATACGCGGGGGAGACAGGTTCACTGCTGCTGACCCTGACAGTATTGACAAGCGATGATGTGGAATTTGTCAAAATAGTGACGCCGTCTTTGCTGACGGAGCCGATTGAAGCCATCAGCAGCAGCTATAAAGAGGCTTGCAGGGAAACGAACCCTGCATTGATTCTCACCTTCGCGCCGTTTATCGTCCAGAACTGCGGCGATGATTATGTGAACGTTTTATCTGAAATATCAGGGGGAGTGCCGTGCTTCGGCACGCTTGCGGTTGACGATACCCTGGATTTCTCGAACTGTTTCACATTAGACAGCGGGGTGCATTACCGAGATAAAATGATTATGGTTCTTGTATACGGTGATATTAAGCCGAAGTTCTACGTCGCCAATATATCCGAAAGCAGGATGCTTGATAAGAGCGCTGTCGTAACAAAGAGCATGGGTCCTGTACTTATGGAGGTTAACGGCCGCCCGGTAATCGACTACTTTGAGGATTTAGGCTTAGTCGAGGCAAGCGAAACGCAATATGCGATGTCATCCATACCTTTCCTGCTGGATTATAACGACGGTACGCCGAAGGTGTCGAAAATTTTAGTCACGCTCACACCCGAGAAGTTCGCGATATGCGCGGGCGCGATGCCGGAAGGCAGCACATTATATATGGCTACGACCGATAAAGACGATGTTATCCTTACTACAGGGCAGTCGGTGGATATGATCCTAAAAGACAATGACGGTGCCTCGCTGCTTCTGGTTTACTCCTGCATCAGCCGCGGCATGACTATGGGGGCGGAGCAGTTTAAGGAAATGGATTTCATAAAAAGCAAGCTTGGCGATAAGCTGCCGTACATGATGGTTAATTCAGGAGGCGAGATATGCCCGACTCAGTATTGTGGAGGGAAGGCCAGCAATCGTTTCCACAATAACGCGTTCGTTGCGTGTATGTTCTAAACGCTGCCCGGGCTTTACAGGGAGGTGGAATTTTGCCGGTGTCCGCTTTTGAAGATGAAAAGCAAGAGCTTCTTGACGAAAACAAGAAGCTTCTTGGTGAAATCGCCGAACTGTCCCGCGAACTGAAGAAATGCCAGCGTGAGCTTAGAATTTCATCCAGCTATTTGGATAAGGTAACCAAATCCTCTGATGCGAAGGATGCTCTCAATACAGCTCTGTCGAACGCCAACATCAAGCAGCGGGCGTATACGGATATGCTCCTCCAGAGCTGTCCTAACATTATCATACTTTTTGACGACAACGGCAGGTTCATACTCTCTACGGATAGTCTGTTAGCCGCGATGAATATTCCGAACTTTGACTACATAAAAAACCGCAGATTCGATGAGGTCTTTCCGGAGTATTTTAACGATGAGGGCATGGAAAACTTTACGAATGCATATAGTAAGGCGATATCAACCAACGATATCGTCCGTTTTGATATGTCCATAGACTTTACCAAAATCGGATTGCCTAAATACTACTCGTTTGAACTAAGCTCAGCGGGATTGGGGAAAAACGATAAATCTATGACAGGCGTGCTGGCTGTCATGGTGGATCTGACCGACTTGATGCACGAAAAGCAGCGCGCGGAGGATGCCAATAAGGCCAAATCCGAATTTCTTGCTAATATGAGCCATGAAATCAGAACGCCGATGAACGCAATCATGGGTATGAGCGAGATGCTTGCACGTTCTAAAATGTCAGGTCAGCAAATAAAATACGTTTCAGATATTAGAAAAGCCTCTGCTGCGCTTCTTGTCATTGTAAATGATATCCTTGATTTCTCAAAGATCGAAGCCGGGAAGATGGATTTGTATAATACCAACTTCTCCTTAAAACAGCTTCTTGACAATCTGCGTTCTATGTTCACGGTCTTCTGTAAAGACAAGCACCTTAGTATGGAAACTGTTATTTCCGAGGATTTACCCGATGTTATTTACGCCGATGAAACACGCCTGCGGCAAGTCCTGACCAATTTGCTTTCCAATGCAGTCAAATACACAAGGAAAGGGAGTGTGTCGCTCAATGCGTGGCTGGAGGGCGCGTATCTGCGGTTTGATATACAAGACACGGGGGTAGGCATACGCGAGGAGGATCAGTATAAGCTCTTTGAGCCGTTCGAGCAGCTTGATATACGCATGAACAGGAATGTGATCGGCACAGGTCTCGGGCTTACGATAACTTATAATTTATGCGGCTTAATGGGCGGGGATCTTTGGTTTAGAAGCGTGTATGGAGAGGGGTCTGTTTTCTCCGTCAGCATCCCTTACGAAGCCGCCGTTTATGAGCCTACTGACGAGGTTATTGAAACTGCGGAGTTTACGGCATCCAATGCGGCGGTTCTTGTTGTAGACGATATTGATATCAATCTGGCGGTCGCTGAGGCATTGCTTAGCACATTCATGATCAAACCGGATCTTGCGCAAAGCGGTAAGGAAGCTATCAACCTAATCAAGCGTAAGCGTTACGACATAATCTTTATGGACCATATGATGCCCGAAATGGATGGTATAATGACGACTGAGCATATCCGCAGGCTTGGAGGATGGAATAAAAAAGTACCGATAATCGCGCTTACGGCCAATGCGATTGCCGGGGTCGAACAGTTCTTCATGGAAAACAAAATGGATGATTTTTTACCTAAGCCTATTGATACGGATGCCTTGAATCATTGCCTGAGAAAATGGCTCCCGCCTCATGTCGTGCAGGAGGAGAAAGCAGATACTCTGCCGGAATAAAGCAGAGCAAAGGTTATATGTAAATGGATGAGATAATTAAGGCGATTTCCGGAGATAAGTTCGTATCTATTTCCGTTATATCCGCAAGGGAAATGGTTGAAAGAGCGCGGCGTATACATGATTCATCACCTGTTGCTACGGCTGCTGTCGGCAGGATGCTGTCGGCGGCAGCTATTATCGGCAGCGATATGAAAAAACCTGATGCTTCGCTGACAGCGAGGATCAATGGCGGGGGGCCGTTAGGGACGATTATGGTCGTTACGGATTATTCAGGTAATGCGCGATGCTATGTTCAAAACACAAAGGTGGATTTACCTAAGAATACTCAAGGGAAGCTTGATGTCAGCGGCGCTGTGGGAAAAGCAGGCAGCCTGACTGTAATACGCGATCTGCGGGGCAAAATGCCTTACATAGGCACTACGAATTTAGTCAGCGGCGGGATTGCGGAGGATTTTGCCGCATATTTATCCCAAAGCGAGCAGATTCGCGCGGCCTGTGCGCTTGGTGTGCATGTGGCGCGGGATAGGTCTGTGGTTGCCGCCGGTGGGTTTATAGCCAGATTGCTCCCGGGCGCGCCTGATCATATCATTGGCGCTTTGGAGAAAAACACTGCGCGGATAGGCGCGGTGACGGGGTTTTTGAAGAAAGAGGCAGGCGCGGATTTGCTTCTGGGGTCTGTGATGGATGGGTTTTCGCCGAGGATCATAGGGCGCGGCAGTGTAGAGTATAAGTGTACATGCAGCCGGAGCCGTTTTCTGGATGCGCTTTTGTCGCTGGATAAAAGCGAACGGGATGATATAAAGAGCAAGGCTGAACCGATTGAGATAAAATGCCAGTTTTGCGAGGCTGTTCATGTATTTGAAGTTGATGAAATCAGCTAAGACGCGCCTTCTGCCGCTATAGGCGCAAGGCGTGGCACGTCAAGGCTTAACAACTGTCTGTACAGCAGGCTTTAGATCGAGAAGAAAAAAGCCGCCCGTCAGGGCGGTTGTTTTATGGAGGCGACACCCGGATTCGAACCGGGGAATGAAGGTTTTGCAAACCTTTGCCTTACCGCTTGGCCATGTCGCCTTAAGCGTTGCTGCAGGAACCCCGCTGCGCCGGCATTCGCGTAAAAAAAGAAAAGAGCCGGCCAGTTATGCCGAAACGGCTTACGGAAGACAGCCGAAGCGGGGAACTGGAGCGGGCGACGAGGCTCGAACTCGCTACCTCCACCTTGGCAAGGTGGCGCTCTACCGGATGAGCTACGCCCGCTAATATATTGTATTGGATAAGCAGTTTTAAGTGCTTAGATGATATTGGATTTGGTGCCTCCGGTCGGAATCGAACCAACGACACGTGGATTTTCAGTCCACTGCTCTACCGACTGAGCTACAGAGGCATGTTCCGGGTACATTTTAGTATTATGCTCTGCTAAAATGTACCCGGTGGCGACCCAGAACGGACTCGAACCGTCGGCCTCCAGCGTGACAGGCTGGCGTTCTAACCAACTGAACTACTGGGCCCTGTACGCTTCCGGCTGCGGCTGTTTAGCGCATACCGCTGCCGGTCTCGGGGCTGCGTTGGTGGGAACAACAGGGCTTGAACCTGTGACCCCATGCTTGTAAGGCATGTGCTCTCCCGGCTGAGCTATGCTCCCATGCTGTATCCCTGTTCAGACGCTCAGCTATTATACTAAATCAAAAATCCATTGTCAATAATAATTTTTTTCAAATAAAAATCATGTTTTTTTGGTTGTTTACTAGGCACGGTATAGGATAATCATCAATGCCGGTGAGGACGGCTATTTATGTGCCCCGTAGAGCGCAACCATGGACGGTGGAGCGTTCGCGAATTGAAACAGGACGTTTCATTGAGCGACAAGGGGCACAGAAATAGCCGTCCGAGCGCAAGGCACGGTGCAGACTATATTACCCCGTGACTAGCTACATCAAATCTCAACCACGCCGTCAAAGCACTTAGTAGCCCCGCCTGTCATGAACACTCTGTCGCCGGAATAGCGGATAATCAAGTCCCCGCCCAATAGCTTCACTGTGATATCCGTATCCTTGGCGCAAAGCCCATTTTCAACCGCCGCGATAGCCGCAGCGCAAGCCCCCGTACCGCAAGCCTGCGTCTCACCGTTCCCGCGCTCCCACACGCGTACGAATAACGTCCTCTCATCCAAAACATGCACGAACTCCGCATTTACGCGGTCAGGAAAAATCGGAGCAAACTCGAACCTCGGGCCCAATACCCCCAAATCCAAAGTATGCACATTATCTACAAACACGATGCAGTGCGCATTACCCACCGACAAACAAGTTATCGCGTACTCTTCGCCGCCAATCAAAACCGGCCGGTTTACAATGCGGTCATCAGCATCGAGTTGAGAATTACCCTGTCCTTCGTCCTCTAATTCCGAATCCCGAACTCCGAATTCCGAATTTTCAAGCAACACCGGAATCTTCTCGGGCGCAAACTCCACCTCGCCCATATCCACTTTAACAGATGACACCTCGCCGCCTGTTGTGAACGCTTCCAATCGCCGTACCATGCCATCCGTGCTGATAGCCATCTCATGGCTGCGCACAATCCCCTCGTCAAAAAGATACTTGCACACGCAGTTGAGGACATTGCCCCCGACCCCCGCATCAGTACCGTCCATGTTGAAAATCCGAACCATAACATCCGCGCAGCCGGACGGCTCTATAAGAACCACGCCATCCCCGCCGATGCCGTAATGCCTGTCGGACAAACGGATGCTCACGCTTTCGGGATCCGTAATGATGTCTCTCGGATCAAGGCAGTTGAAGTAAATAAAATCGTTGCCGCATGTCTGCATCTTCGTAAACGGCAGTGTCCGCCTCGCATGACGCATATTGTTTATATCGACAAGCTCGATTGTCGTCTGCGAATACTTGCTGGATAAACAGTCGGCGATAACATCCGCCGTGTCCACCGAAGTCAGGCAAGGAATAGACCTCTCCACCGCCTTACGCCGAATTTTCACACTGTCTCTATCCGGATTCCTGCCCTTAGTAGAAGTCGAAATAACATAAGCAATATTCCCGCTTTCAATAAGAGGCAGAATATTATTCTCCGCTCCGCGCTCCACGCTCTCCCCGGAGCCGGAGTTCTCATCCTTCTGCTCCCCGCTCTCATGGATTTTACCAACAGACACAACATCCAGCCCCACGCTTCTCAGGCATGTTGCAGTTCCGGTTGTCGCGAATATGCTAAACCCGAGGTTCGCGAACTTCCGCGCCACATGGATAATCTGCGCCTTATCCTGATCTCTGACGGTGATAAAGATGCCGCCTTTTTTATTCATCTGATACCCTGCTGCCCGCATCCCCTTGTAAAGAGCTTCCTCACGCGTCGAAGCAATGCCAAGCACCTCTCCCGTGGACTTCATCTCAGGGCCGAGCTGCGTATCGACATTACCCAGCTTCTGGAACGAAAACACCGGAACCTTGACCGCCACATAAGGCGGCTGCCTGTGAAGCCCCGTGCCGAAGCCCATATCCACGAGCTTCTCACCCAGCATACAGCGCGTGGCGAGTTCAATCATCGGAACGCCCGTGACCTTGCTGATATAAGGGACAGTCCGGGACGAGCGCGGGTTGACCTCGATGACATAAAGCTCCCCGTCACACAGAAGATATTGAATGTTGACAATCCCTATGACTTTCAGCGCCAATGCGAGCCGTTTCGTGTGGTCTATGATTTTCTCCCCCATAGCATCATCGACGTTCCATGCCGGGTACACCGCAATCGAGTCGCCCGAATGGACACCCGCCCGCTCAACATGCTCCATGATACCGGGTATGAGGATATTCTTGCCATCGCAAATTGCATCAACCTCAAGCTCCGTGCCGACAAGGTATTTATCGATCAAAACCGGGTTTTCTATATGCTGCCGCAGAATTATCTCCATATACTCGCGTATATCCTCCTCGGAAAACGCGATTATCATATTCTGCCCCCCAAGCACATACGATGGCCGCATAAGGACGGGATAACCGATCTCCCTTGCCGCTTCTATGGCTTGTTCTTCTGTCATTACCGTAGTGCCTTCAGGGCGCAAAATGTTCAGTTCCTCAAGCAGATTGTCAAACCGCTCCCTGTCTTCGGCGGCATCAATGCTGTCAGGCGGAGTTCCCAGAATCCTCACGCCGATGCTGTTGAGGTATGATGTGAGTTTTATAGCCGTCTGGCCACCAAAGGCAACGACTGCCGCATAAGGCTTCTCCGTTTCGATAATATTCCTGACATCCTCTCCCGTCAAAGGCTCAAAATAGAGCCTGTCGGCAGTGTCAAAATCCGTGGAAACCGTTTCCGGGTTGTTATTTACGATAACAACGTCGAACCCCAGGCTTTGCAGCGCCCAGACACAATGAACCGATGCATAGTCAAACTCTATTCCCTGCCCTATGCGTATCGGCCCCGAGCCGAAAACAATGACCGTCCCGCGCTTGGCATCGCCCTCTGAGAGCCGTCTTTTCTCAAGCTCCCGCTTAAACTCCGCCGCCTCATTCTCATCATCATAGGTGGAGTAGAAGTAGGGTGTTTCAGCGGCAAACTCCGCGGCACAGGTATCGACCATCTTATAAACCGCCCGCCGCGGGCTTTCGATCTTCGCCCCGGAAAGCCGCTCAATAACAGCATCCGGCCACCCCATGCGCTTCGCCTTGATATATGTTTCGTCGCTCAGGCGGGCGGAGGCCGCGAATTGAGAATTGAGAATTGAGAATTGAGAATTTTTATGTTCTTCGTCTATTAATTCCGAATCCCCACGTTCTCCGCCCCTTAATTCCGAGTTCCCCAGTTCTTTCTCCATCATCGCCAAATTGTTCATTTTATGCAGAAACCAGCGGTCTATCTTTGTTATGTCGAAAATCTCGTCAATCGGGATATTGCGGCGGAGGGCTTCGTAGACCACGAATATCCGCTCGTCCGTGCATTCATGCAGGCGCCGCCTGATTGTTTCCGTGTCTTGGGCTGCGCAGGTTTTGTCAATGAAGCAGTCCTTACCAATCTCAGAGCCGCGCACGGCTTTCATCATGGCTTCCTCGAATGTTGTTCCAATCGCCATGACCTCGCCGGTTGCTTTCATCTGGGTGCCGAGGTCGCGCTTGGCATAAACAAACTTATCGAACGGGAATTTCGGGAATTTCACCACGACATAGTCCAAAGCAGGCTCAAAGCAGGCACTTGTCTTTTTGCCTGTGACTGCATTCTTTATTTCATCGAGGGTGTAACCTATAGCGACCTTCGTGGCTACCCTTGCTATGGGGTATCCCGTTGCTTTCGAAGCTAGGGCGGACGAGCGTGAAACACGCGGGTTGACTTCTATAACTTTATAATCAAAACTGTTCGGGTCGAGCGCGAGCTGCACATTGCAGCCTCCCTCAACCCCGAGCGAGCACACGATATCCAGACTTGCCCGCCGCAGCATCTGGTACTCCACATCCGAAAGCGTCACGGCAGGAGCAATGACGATGCTGTCCCCGGTATGCACCCCGACAGGGTCTATGTTCTCCATAGAACAGACAGCCACAGCATTGTTCGCCGCATCGCGCATAACCTCGAACTCGATCTCTTTCCAGCCTGCAATGGACTGCTCAACCAATATCTGACCGATAGGGGACATGCGGATACCGTTTGTAGCTGTCTCATCAAGCTCTTGCGCGTTATTGACAATGCCGCCGCCTGTACCTCCGAGAGTGAACGCAGGGCGGATGATAAGCGGAAAGCCCAGTTCGTCGGCAAACGCCCGGGCATCCTCCAGCGTTGTAACAACCTTCGATGGAATGACGGGCTGGCCGATGCCGATCATCGTGTCTTTGAATATCTGCCTGTCCTCCGCCTTGTCGATGGTTTCGGGGTTCGCCCCGAGAAGCGAAACACCGTGTTTCTCAAGAAACCCTGACTTAGCCAGCTGCATAGAGAGCGTAAGCCCCGTCTGCCCGCCGAGTGTCGAGAGCAGACTGTCCGGTTTCTCCTTGAGGATAATCCTCTCCAGCACCGGAATCGTCAGCGGCTCTATATAAATCCTGTCCGCCATCTGATTGTCGGTCATAATCGTAGCGGGATTGGAATTGACAAGCACAACCTCGATCCCATCCTCCCGCAGTGCCCTGCAAGCCTGTGTCCCGGCATAGTCAAACTCCGCAGCCTGCCCGATAACAATAGGCCCGGATCCTATGACGATAATTTTCTTTATCTTTTCGTTTAAAGGCATAAAAATAACTCCTAATTCCTAATTTATCCCATCATCTGCACAAACTTGGCAACATCATCATCCTCTGCGTTATACTGCACGGAAAAAGCCGGCTGACCGGCGTAACTTATCCCCTCGCATGTGCCGTCGTTGATATTCGTATGGCTTACCAAAGCATTGCCCGGCAGCGAATCTGCGGCGACCGCATACCCGTGGTTCTGCTCTGTGACAAACGCCCGCCCCGTCCCGTGCTCCAGCACCGGTACATTAGCCCCCCGGTTGCCGAACATCAGCCTCTCAGTCTTAGCCCCGTTAGCCAGAGCAAGCAACTGATGCCCAAGCCCAACAGCAAAAATCGGAATATCCTTCTCCCTGCACAATATACAAAGCTTACCAATCTCGGAAATTATATCCAGATTCTCAGCAGGATTCCCCGGCCCGCCCGTGAGCATAACCCCATCCGGATTTTGCTTCAGTATACCCTCTGCCGTCATCCTATGCCCGACTACAACAGGAACACATCCATGCCGAAGAAGCAGCTGCGAAGCCCTAAACCCATCCCCAAAGTCCCATAAGGCAACCCGAATCCGCTCTCCGGCGTTCATTATCCCGGATTCCGAACTCCGAACTCCGAATTTAGGATACACCCCCGGCGAGAAATTGCTCTCAGCGCAAGCAGCGGATACAGCTCCTGTAATCTCGTAGCCCCGCAGCGTTGCCCACTGCTTCACGTCAAGCTCCGGAGCTTTAGAAATCATGGCGTTCATACTGCCATTGTCCCTGATAACCCGTGTCAGTGCCCGCGTATCTATACCGCTCAGCCCCGGGATTTTATGGTCGCATAAAAAAGAATCAAGATTTCCCCCGCTTCTGAAATTCGAAGGCTCTTGACACCATTGTCTGACGATATATGCTTTCAAATACATAGGTCCGGGACCGAAATCTTGAGGGATAACGCCGTAGTTGCCGATAAGCGGAAATGTCTGAAGTACAATCTGACCGTAATATGCGGGGTCGGAGAGTGTCTCCAGATAACCAGTCATTTTAGTGGTAAAAACAAGCTTTCCAATAACATCCGCATCGTAACCGAACGACTGACCCTTAAATACTGCTCCGTTTTCCAGCATCAAATACGCATCACCCAAAATACCCACCTCCAGTTTATCCGACAAATTCTATCATAAACCGCTGCAAGTGGCAATATGGGATTTTAGATAATTTTTCATTTTCACCGAAGATGATTATTAGGGAAAATCAAGTAGGGGAACCGAACGCATCCGGCTCCCCCATTGTGAATTATGCATTGTATATTGCCTTATCACTGCTCTTCTTTTCTTTTCCTGCTCCGCTTCATGTTCAGCAGCCCGAGCAGTACAAGGATTACACCAAGCGATGCCAGCAGGATTATCAGGACATCCCAGTTCGTGATTCCGGTCTGAGGCAGATCCCCATCCGGCGGAAACTGATCCAGCGGTACATCCGGTTCCGTCAGTTCCACATCATCAGGCGGTTCTTCCTCGCCGGGCTCTTCTTCCTCATCCTCCTGCCTCGGAATGGTTGGCGGCGTGGTTGGCGGCGGTTCGTAGGGCGGTGCCTGTGTCTTTGGCTTAACCTCGTATTCGACATCTCCATTGACAACGACCAATGCGGATGTAAATGTATACCCCCCGGGTGCAGCCCCGCCTTGCGTGTATAGGTATAGCCCTATTTCTAGATCCTCGAATACAACCCTGTCGCCTACTGTGGCGCCGCTCTTCAGCGGTTCGATCGCATTGCTCCTGATATGTGTTTCAAACAAGCTGACAATACTTTTTATGGTGTTTACATCCGGCACCCCGGACCAGGGTTCTACAACACCTTCAAAATCACCCCTCGGCACTATCATAACCTTGCCTGACACAATCTCGATTGCTGCCACGCGATAGATGTTCACAGGCACGCCGCTGAGCGCACTGCCGTTGTATGTTACCACGACACTGAGCTTCCCGCCTGTCTCGGGCGGGGATGCGCTTGCATAAATGCTCGTCAGCAATAACGCAAAGCATAGCATAAGGCATGTGACCGCAATCAGCTTTTTTGTAGTTTTCATTGTCATCACCATTCAACCGCCTTTCCGGTATAGGGAGAGTAGCGCGTAGTTTGTTATTCGCCTCTTGCGAAAATCCTTCTCAGTCTGATGAACAGCGCCACCGATATTGTAAGCGTGACCGGTATCATCACTATCATCGCGGATAATGCTCCGGGGAGGACTAAGGCTCCGGCAGGTATGACTGCCGATCTAATAAATTCCGCTTCCTCGTCAGTGACGCGGATTCCGCGCACCAGCATTCTGTGTGTGTTTACTCCGTATGGGGTGCATGTAACTAAGGTGCAGTAATCGGCATCCCTGTAAATAACCAGTTCGGCTGTCTCATGCGGCTCCACGATTACTATCCTGTCCACCCTGTAAACCAGCGTGTCGCCAGGGATGCGTACGGAAAACGTATCTCCTATCACGAGGCTGTCGAGATTGCTCAGCAGAGTCGAAGACGGCAAACCTCTGTGGCCTGTGATAACCGCATGTGTCCCGGGTCCGCCTACCGGCAGGGATGAGCCTTCAAGATGTCCCAGCCCTGCCTGTAGGACGCTTTCGTCGGTTCCGTGATATATGGGTAGGTTGATGTTCAGTATCTCAATTTCCAGCACCCCGATGATGCCTAATCCGGTTGGGTTTAGAAGATTCTTGTATTCCGCTATTTCTGCCTCCGTCATTACCAGACGGTTCGGATTCCGAAGCAGGCTCTCATTGAACTCATGCGCTGCCTGCATCATCTCCGAGCTGGCCCTGCCATCCATTCCCTCAACAGCCGTTATGAAATGCCTTACTGATTGCGTGTGTTCATCAGCGTTGAACTGTTTGCTTATCGACGGGTACAGCAGCATAGTCAGTCCGGAAAGGAACAACAGTATGAAAAACGATATCGCCAGTTTTCTGAGGATTCCCCGGTTTTTTCTGATTTCGCTTTCGCTTTGCAGCTTACGGTAGCTTCCTACCCTCCGGCTTCTTGACATCAGCTTCTGCTCTTGTTCGCTCTTCTTCTGCCCTTAGTGGCAAATATAAGCAGACCGATTATGGACACTCCCATGAGCAGCATGCTGCCGATGAAGAGCACTGTTTCCCCCATGCTGCCGGTTCCGGGGAATTCGCCTACGAAGGAGTGGTTCTCAACGAACAGCGGGTCGATGACGGGAATATACGCTATAATCTCGGCTAAATCCCCGAACAGCTCATCCCAGTTTCCTTCTGTAAGCAATCCATACACATAACCCCATTCGGTTTCGCCGCCTTCAAGCAAATGCCCGTTCAGGTCAGCCGCGATCCTGAGCTGGATGGCGATATCTTCACCTAGTGAATAGTAGCCGTCCGGAGGGGTAATTTCCTTGAGGATATAGTTGCCCAGATCGTCAAACTTTTCCTCCTCAACGTTCCATGCGCTGGCGCCCAGACCAATGAATACAACCTTGCCGCTTACATCAGTTACTATATCCGCTTCGGCTTCAGCGCTTGTCGAAACCATATATACCGCGGCTTCGTCAAACAGCGTGTACTCATCTAATAAATCGTCATAATCAAACTCGATTTGACCTTTAATGTCTTCAATGTCTTCTATTTTGATGAACTTTATGGGGTCATCCGCATCGTACTTACCGTCTTCGTCGGCTCTGAACAAGTTAAACACTGCTCCCGGAAGCCCTTCGCCCGTATCCGCGTCGACTTTTATGAAGCTGAACGCGCCTGTGTACACGATAACCGGATACCATGGTGTATAAGTCTTGGATTCTCCGTCGTAAGGATTATTGCTGTATTCAAGCTGAACTTTGTTCGGGTTGCCCTTGAGTTCAATTATTGCAAACTCGTTGAGCTCCGCTTTGTAGTATGTATAAAGCGACGTAACATCAATATGGTTTTCATCGTCCTCGTCATCCGCAAAATATTCCACAAGTGCTTTAAGGTTAACATCTATTGCGAACACAGAGCCTTCATTCAGGCGCACCGGGTTTAGCGGGTCTGTTAAATCCCAGCCCCATTCCGCAACACTCACTGTGTAATACCTCGGCGGAACTAAAACCGAACCGGCAGTGTCGCGCTCCGCATTGATGTACATCTGAACACCGTTTGCCACAAAGTCCAGCGGCAGGCTCAGCCCCGCGCTCATCTGATCGTGAATTACATACTTGTACACATCAAACTCGCGCAGTATACGTCTGGCCGGCACTGTGGATACGAACCTGAACTCTACTTCTTCGCCAATCGAGGTATCATTCCACTTCGCCCATTCTTCCTCATGGTCGTTCATTACCCATTTTTCGATTACAGGGGCATCAGCTTTCAGGACGAACTCCGCGTCGGGCTTCGTTGTGGTAAGCGCAGCAAGAGCAACCACTACTTCATCGCCATTTTCGCCGGCGATGCCTGTTCCGAGTACGATGTAGTAACCAAGAGGCAGCCCTGTGAACTTTACAACAGGCGGATTGCCGCTGGGTGTTTCTGTTTCCAGTACATCCTTAAAGTAGTCCGGATCACCTGTATCCTCATCCTCCATCTCGAGGATATATGCCCTCAGCGCTTCCGCTAAAGCATCCATTTCCTCAGAGTTGTTCTCAAATTTGCCCTCATTGAGGAACTCGAACAGGCTGTCAAAAGCGGAATCGGCTATAAAATCGCTGTTGTCGAAATCCTCGAACTCTGCTGTGATGATGTATCCGAACTTATCTGCCCCGGCTTCCACTTTGCCGAAAATGTCAAATACTCTGTACGCTTTGTATGTGCCACCCAAGGCGAGGTTGCCGCTTGTCGGCGGGGTGATTGTTATTGTGCCGTTTGTCTGCTGCTCAAGGTTATTCGCCCCGGCTGTTATGCCCGCGAACATGGTTACCGCGAGGGTCATTGCCATGATTAGCGCTAAAATCCTCATTGTCTTTTTCATTGTTTCCTCTTCCTTTACTTTTAATTTATGTTTTGTGTTATTTATACCCTTGTTCTGTCAAGGGGAAGTCCGGAGTTATGGGTTTCGCATCATTCCAGTTGGTCGTATCGTCGTTTCTCTTTCTTCGCCATCAGCCGCTTCCCGCTGCGGGATATCAGCCTCATGCGCGTGTGCCCTGCACCCTGCGCCGTTTGCTTTACAGGCCTGACATTCCCCATAAAAATCGCCGCCGCCGATATGAGCATTACAAACGCTCCGGTAATATACAACATATCTGCGCTGATGCCGGACGTTATGGGGAATTCGAACACGGTATGGAAGTTCGTGAACCTCAGCGGATTGCCGCCTATGGTAACTGTATATGAAAGTGTCATAAACTGTGCTGTACCGAGTATGAGGTCTTGCTTTTTTTCAATTGAAGGCGGCTTCAGCCCTACTGTACCGACCAGCTCTTCCGAGCTGAGAAATCCCGTTCCTGTCAACAGGCTTCCCCTCACGCTGTTATGCGCTAAGGATATAATCGTATCGGAAAGCGTGAACGTCACAGGGGTCACGGATCCGTTGAATGTCACCTGGATTATTTCATCAGGATACACCCGGCTTCCGCGTGTCAGTTCCCTTTGGCTGCCCCCGTCAACAACCTTTACAGTCACATCAGACTCTTCCGACCATGTGAGCGTCAGCCTGATACGCGGATTATACTCCCAGTATCCCCATCGTTCCCAATAACCAACATACCTTACGGTGAGGTTCATCGCAGGATTTCCCTCAGATATGTAAATATTGCCTTGCTCAAGCCTGAGTTTGGATATGCTCTCACCGGATAGTCTTGAATAATCGTCCGCATTTTTATCTATGCACCTACCAAGCTTCATAATTGGATGTGGCCCTACACGTTCAATTAAACAGCCGGTCGCATCACACATCATTATGTAGCACTTCGTAGGATCATAAGTGTCACGATAATTGTAGGCAATGGGTTCACAACCTTCGCCGTGATTATATGCATCCATCATTACAGCCATGCTGCGGAGCACATGGAGAAGGTATTCCCCCTTATCTGTTCCCGCATAACGAGTGAAATCCATGTAAAGGTTCGCGGAATACTTTACAAACCCATTTAGGCGGTCATAGACATTTTCCGGATTATACGGCCAGGCATCTTCAAATCGATTCTGGCTTGGGGGGTTGGTAAGATGCGGATTAAATAGACAATAGCGGCTCGGGTCATACTTATCGCCTACAGTAACACATTTATTAACATCCTCATAATACCAGACAGCATACTGCATCAGAACTTTTCTGAATTCCTCACTTTCCGGCAGATTAGAAATCTTTTCAAGCTGACCTGGACCCGGGTTATCAACAAACCCGAACAAATCGTCGAATTCAGCCATCGTTATTCTTGCTCCATCATTTTCGGAATAAAGTGAGTACGCAAACGCAGAATGGGAGTGGTCTCTCGTCTCTTTCCTCTCATACTCCTCACCTATCACGCCCTCCACTGCGCCCGGGTCCGCTTGAGCTCCCGGAGATGGCTCCATCCAGTCAGCGCAGAGGGCAAGGATATCATCAAGCTTACCGTTCTCTTCAAGCTCACCATATGTCAGGCGAAAATGCTCAAATTGCACTCCATCGTATAAATACTCCTGATTATCAATCAGCCAAAACCTATCAGCGGTCGGTACATGAATGTTCGGGTTTCTCATATTATGCAAACCCGATATCTCAACCCCGCCGATTGGAGTGCGGTTCCCTATTACTTTATTATTAGTGTTTGGATCTGTGCTAACAGTCATACTGTTCACAGCTATACCAATGCCGCTTTCGGGTATAACTACCTCTATTAGATACATGTTTGTGTCATATATCCAGTTTTCTCCCGCAGTGCCTATCTTCTCGCTGATAATAAAGTATTGCGGTTCGCTTAGGCTGGAGTGTGTTTTAACATCCGCTGTCAGAAACCCCTCTTCGCTGATTTCGCTATATAAGCCCACTTCGTTTACGAAATTATCTATGTTAAAATTTACATAGCCAATAGGATCGTTCGGTATGTTAAAACCAAAATACCCGCCGGCATCCACGCGTGACTGCCGTCCGATATCACGGATTTCTATCCTAAAGTGATCTTTGTCATTGCTTGCATCAGCGGCAAGCCTGCGCAGCTCTTCCAATGCGCCGTCGCCCCCAAGATGCTTTACGACAGGAATGTTCAGCCTAGCGACAAAACCGGGTATGAAGGGTATGTAATCATCAATATCGTCATTTGATAATCTACCGGCATCGAACGTACTGAGCAATCCCCCTGTTTCGTCTTCGCTTTCCCCGGATTCCGCTTCTTCATCATCTATGTCTACTTCATCCGCATCGTCAAAATCTTCAGTGCCATCAGAATCGCCCAGATTGTCACTGCCCTCCCCGTCGCCCGGAACCGTCTCATTACCGCCGGGCTCTTCGCCATCATCTTCCGTATCGGCTTCCTGCTGCCCGTTCTCATCCGGCTCAGGTTCGCTCTGCGGCTCTGCCGGCAGCAAGCAACTGCTGTCATGCTCATGCAATGCGCCAAACCCGCAGATCTGCGTTTCTTCAACAGCCATAACACCTAACGGCGACAATAGCGATGCAAGCATAGCAACAACAAGCGCAGCCGCCACGACCGCGCCGGCAATGCCTCGCCCTCCTTTCCGGGTTATTCTGCTGCTCTTTGAGTGAAATTGTCTCTTTTTCATTTCCATCACCCTTTACCCTCGCATAATCTATGGCACTAGCCCAATTCTATTCAGCGGCCAAATCTTAAATACTGCTTTTCCTATAATCTCATCCTTGTGTACTGTTCCGAATTCCATCGTGCGGCTGTCTATCGAAATCGCTCTGTTGTCCCCCATTACGAAGTATTGATTGTCCGGCACCTGCATCGGCATCGTAATATCGCATATGCCCAAAGCGAGATTTGTTACATACAGTTCTTCTATCGGTTCCCGGTCTACATACACCACTCCGTGCTCGTCGATCTCCACTCTCTGCCCCGGCACTGCTATAACGCGCTTTACCATAGTTCTGTTGCCAAGGTTGAATGCTATGATGTCCCCGTTGCCTATGCTGCCTATTGTAGTGAATACTATCCGCTCCCCGTCGAGAAGCGTCGGTATCATAGTTCCTCTTCTGACCGCCACAGTCGGGAAAAACAATGTTGCCAGAAGCACGATTACTGCGGCGATAACTATAAGTGTCCTTATTGCTTTGTAAATAGTGATGCGGACTTCCGATGCTATTTCCCTGCGTCTTATCACTCTTTTGATTTGCCTGCTGTTCGGGCGGCTTTTTTTCTGTTCAGATTCTTTTTCCATATCACTTTTTTCCGTTTTCCTGCTCGCCTGCATGGAGCAGATGGTAAAGGTTGTTTTCTTCAATTAGCTCCGACAGCCGCGCCCTCATTTCAGAGAAGCTGTTTAACTGGTTGTTAAACGTCCTGATGATATCTCTTACCAAGCGTTCCAGCTCTTCTTTCAGCAGCGTATTCTTATACTCTATCGATTGCAGCTCGCGGACTCTTTCGTCTCCGTCCAGTGCCGCCGCAGCCGTTACCGCGTTTTGCTCTGCTGCTTTTATCCTGCTAAGGTACACATCCGCTGCTTTTTGCGCTGCCTGTATGATCCCGCTTACCTCGATTGATGCCTCTGCCAGCGAGCCTTTTTGCTCCTGCCTCATCTGCAGCTCTGCCAGCTCTTCGTTTTTTGCAGTCAGCTTCTCTATTTCGAGTTCTTGCTTTAGAAGCAAATCGTATAGTTCCTTTTTTGAGAGTTTAGTCAGTTCCTTATCCGTCATATGTCCGTACCCTCATCCTCATATCGTTATGTTGATAAGCCCGTCTGCAAAAAGTGCTTTCCGCGAGTATTCATCCATTCCCAGTGTTCACATTGGTTGCATTGTTGTTACTTTTTTCGATTATCATTTGCCTTGTTTGCTGATTTTTGATTACAATTATTTACAATTTTAGCTTTTTGTTGTAATAATATTTACAATTTTAAATTTAATGTATCAAGATTTCAACGTTGGCGTTTTCTGTTGCTTTTTGTATGTATTTATGACATATTTTCTTGCCTGCGCTCATTATTACACACTGTTTACTAGCTTGTCAAGCATTTTTTTGAATTATTTTCTTATTTTTCATAACAAAAAAAGCGGGATTATTCTCCTAATCAATCAGACATTTTTTTGGTGTAAAATTTCAATTTTCAATGTAAATTACCCGCAAACCCTTGTGTTATCAGTGTTTTTCGGAATAGTTACAAAATTAATTACAAATATTTACAGAATTATTTACAATTTTCCGGCGCATAAATAAGTAAAAAATTAAACTTTCCCGAAAAATCTATCAGGAAAGTTTACATTCTGTTCATATTCAAAAATGCCGAAACGGCGAAAAAATCACCCTTACGGCATTTTGAATATTATATTCTAATCTTCTTGATTATCACATAGTACGCTATAGCCAACAGACCGAGCGCGCCCACCCACCCTGCGGGGTCAGAGAGCATGACACCAAGCTCGCCGATAAAAGGCGTCAGGGCGAAAATGCACGCTATCCTGAAAACAAGCTCCACAAACCCGGACAGCATCGGTATTAACGGCTTGCCAATTCCTTCCAGCGTTGACCTGTATAAAAGCAATAAGTACAACAAAGGGAGGCCGATCGTCATTATACCCAGCTGACGTACGCCGACATCAAGAACAGAACCCACAAGCTCCGGATCGCCATCGAACAGCAGCCCCAGCAAAACTCTGCTAAGCGGTAATGTAACAGCCATTATGATAGCGGCAGAGATCAGCATCAGGCGGCGGCCGCACGCAAGACCGAGCTTAACGCGATCCATTCTTTTTGCGCCGAAATTCTGAGCGCTAAAAGTCCCGTTAGCGGCTTCAATTGCATTGCCTGCAACCATCAGCAGGCTGTACATGCGCTTTGCAACGGAAATGCCTGCGATAAACACCTCCGTGCCAAAATTTATATTAATATACCACTGCACCAATACGCCGCCGGAATTAACAACGCCGTTACGGAACCCCAGCGGCAGCCCAAGGCGCAAAAGCGCAGCAGCGGAAGGCGTATGCCAACCAAACCCGCAGCCGTCCAGCACCTTTGATTTGCGTAATGCAACATAACAGTACGCACATGCCGAAAACTGAGCAATCAACGTCGCCGCCGCAACACCCATGATCCCAAAACAATAAGCAAACGGAACATTCAGAGCTATGTTGATAACCGAAGAAGCAATCATTGCCTTAAACGGCGTTTTGCTGTCGCCCAGCGCCCTAAGCAGACCTCCAAGCAGATTATAGGAAAACGTGATAACCATCCCGCCCAGAAGCCAGCTCAGATATGTAACCGCTCCCGGCATCAAATCAAGGGGGGTGTCCATCCACTCCAAAAATAAGCCGCTGCCAAGCACCCCGGCACAGCCGATTAAAAAACCGATCAACAACACCAGATAGACCGCTGTCACAAAAGCCCTTCGCAGCCCATCCATATCCTTCGCGCCGAACCGCTGTGCAAAGACGATACCAAAACCATGTCCGATCCCCAGAATTATGCTAAACACCATAAAGTGCAGACTGGCGGTCGCGCCAACAGAAGCGAAAGCGCGCACGCCCAGCATCCGCCCGACAACCGCGCTGTCCGCTATCATGTAAAACAACTGCAGCATATTCCCAAAGAGCATCGGCAAAGAAAACCGCAGCAGGAGGGGAAGAGGCTTCCCCTCCGTCATATCATTAATATTGGTCACGAAAACAAACCCTTTCTATATATTATCAGCATCAACCCCTTTCAAACCAAATGCACCCGGTATATAGATAATAATCATAATAACCCAACTCCTAGTTCCTACCAAAATAAATTGAAAAAGGCCTTTAGTTTCCGTTCCCATAACGAACGGCGAAAGCCGCACTAGCGTGGCGGTTACATTTTAGTCCCTCTAAAACCCCGTTTTGTCATTCTGAGCGAAGCGAAGAATCTTTATCTTAATACCGCTTAAGACCCTTCGCTACGCTCATGGTGACAGTTTTTGAGGTACTTAATTTCCCAACTAATGCTATTCTTTCTTAAACTCGCTGCCCAGCGCTGAAATCGTGGCTTTTGCGTCACCGTAAATCATCAGCGTGTTCGGCGCGTAGAAAAGCTCATTCTCAATCCCAGAGAACCCCCTGCCTTTGCCGCGTTTGAGCACAAACACAGTCCGGGCCTCATGCGCGTTGATAATCGGCATACCGTATATCGGGGAAGACGGGTCTGTCAGGGCAGCAGGGTTGACGACATCGTTTGCCCCGATGACGATAGCCACATCCATATTCGGCATGGACGGATTCATCTCATCCATGGTTTTCAGCTGATCATAATCAATATCAGCCTCAGCAAGCAGAACATTCATATGCCCCGGCATACGCCCCGCCACAGGATGAACCGCAAAGCTGACCTCCGTGCCGTTGTCTTCCATCTTCTCAGCCAGTTCCTTGACCACATGCTGCGCCTGAGCAACCGCCATGCCATAGCCGGGAATGAACACGACCGACGATGCCGCTTCCAGGATCAAATACGCGTCTTCAGCCGTTATGGCTTTCGGCTCCGATGCAGGCCCGGCTTTCTTCGATACCGCATCAGTGGCGCCAAAACCGCTGAAAAGCAGATTTGCGATGGAGCGGTTCATCGCCTTGCACATTATCAAAGTGAGGATTATGCCCGATGCCCCGACCAGCGCCCCCGTGACAATCAGCACAGGATTGAGGATTATAAACCCGGCAGCCGCAACGGCAACACCCGTAAGGCTGTTCATCAGAGAAATAACAACCGGCATATCCCCACCGCCGATCGGCAGCACGGCAGTGAACCCAAACACCAGCGCAACACCGCTGAGCGTGATAATTGCAATGGTTTTAATCTGCTCATCAACGCCGGGTATAGCGTATAAAACGATTGCTGTGATTGAAACAAGAAGCAACAGCAGATTAACGAAGTTCTGCCCCTTGAACACAATAGCTCGCCCGGAAATCTTCTCCGCGAGCTTACCCCAGGCCAGCACGGACCCGCTAAACGCCATAGCGCCGATAAGTATCGTTAAACCGATAGCCGCCGCATATGCGACTTCGCTGACCGCCTGGTCATTTGGATTGAGAAACTCCGAAAAAGCCACCAGCGCGGAAGCAAGCCCGCCGAAACCGTTAAACAAAGCAACCAGTTCGGGCATACCCGTCATCTTGACTTTCTTCGCCCAAACAAATCCAATTGCCGCGCCGACGGCAATCGCGGCAATGCACCATAAATAGCCGTTATAAAACCAGTCCGTGTGATTCCATGACTCAACCACGTTCTCCTCTGTAAACACTGTAACGATTGCTATGAGCATACCAATGATGGATAATACATTCCCCTGCCGCGCGGTATGAGCCTTACCCAACCGCTTAATACCCATAATGAAGAAGATGCAGGCGACCATGTATGCCAGAAACTGAATCAAATTCTCTTCCATCAGCCTTTATCCTCCTTCTTGCGGAACATTTCCAGCATCCTCTCAGTCACCTTATACCCGCCAACGACATTAATCGTCGCGAGCACAATGGCTATGGTTGCCAGAATCATCGCAGGTTTGCCGGTAGGCTGATATGCGCTGATTGCTATAGCGCCTACGAGCGTTATCCCGGATATAGCGTTTGTCGCTGACATAAGCGGTGTGTGCAGCTGCGAGGGCACCTTTGAAATAAGCTCCCTCCCTAAAAAAGCCGCAAGAACAAACACAAAGAATAAAAGTACCAATGCTCCCATAATTATGACCTATCCTTTCCGAACGCAAACGACATCAACGACCATGAAAGGTCATAATTATGTCGCAACAGCGGCGGTTTCGCGCAGTGAGAGCCGCTTGCGTTCATTAAATTCATAATAAGTTTGAAGACTTTCAAACTTATACCTCCTGTATATCAGCGAACTTCTCATGGACGATCTTACCATCGGAAGTGATAAGGCAGCTGCCCATGATCTCATCGCTTGTGTCAATTTTCAATGCCTTCGCCGTATCATCCCGGAAATGTGTCAGCAGAGCTTTTATATTCCCGGAAAACATCTTAGACGCATCAACCGGAACGAAGCGCTCGAGATGGTCTCCGCCGATTATCGTCACGCCATTGCTGAGCAGCACATCCTTGTCCGGGTCGGAGCCTTCGACATTCCCTCCCGTGCCGACCGCCATATCTATAATAATCGCCCCCGGCTTCATCTTCGCGAGCATATCCTTAGTCACCAGAAGCGGCGCTTTACGTCCGAAAACCTTCGCCGTGGTGATTACTACATCCGAATGGGAGCAAACCTTAGCCTGCGCCTGCTGCTGAAGGCCGATCTGTTCAGCCGTCAGTTCCTTGGCATACCCCTGATCTGTCTGCCCCATCTCGCCCAGGTCGATCTTAATAAACTTCGCGCCTAGCGACTTCACCTGCTCCTCAACAGCAGGCCGCGTATCAAAAGCCTCAACCCGGGCTCCCAGGCGTTTCGCAGTCGCAATCGCCTGAAGCCCCGCAACACCGACCCCGATAATAAATACCCTGGCGGGCGAAATCGTCCCCGACGGCGTCATCATCATGGGAAAAAGCTTCGGCAGTCTTGATGCAGCCAGCACAGCAGCATAATAACCCGCAAGCGATGCCTGCGAGCTCTGTATATCCATACTCTGCGCAATCGTCGACCGTGGCACCATCTCCAGGCTTATCAGCTTAATCCCGGCCTTAGCATACTCCAAAATCGTATCTTTCTCGTTGAAAACATCAAAAGAGCTGATATGAAGAGTTCCATCCCGGATACCGGCAATGCTGTCCGGCTTGTTAATTCGGACGATAATATCAGCAAACTGATACCCTTCCTCAAGCGACTGCACGATTTTAGCGCCGGCAGACGAGTAATCCCCGTCAGTAAACCCGGACATTAATCCCGCCCCGCTCTGCACGGAAATATCGTACCCCAACCCGATAAGCGCCTTAACATCAGGCGGAATCAGAGCAACCCGTGTTTCCAACCCGGCAACATCGTTGCATATGAATACTTTATTCAATACAAATTCTCCTTTCAAATTTTGAAACTATTATAGTATTTACCGATATAGAATGTCAATAGCAAAAAGCAATCCTCCGGAAGGTTGCTGGTCACGCGGTTATTATAGTCTATACCGTGCCTTGCGTTCGGACGGGTAGGTTGCCGCTATTGACTAAACTCGATATCCCCGAAAATCATATGCCCGCCGTCTTCCAGTATCAGCAGAGCACCGGCAACACCCGCAATCCTCTCCAGCAAACCCTCCGCCCTCTCGCTCCCAGCAAGAAGCAAGACAGTTGACAAAACATCACCCAACATCGAACTGTCCGACACAACCGTCGCGCTGACAACATCCGACCTTGCCGGAAACCCTGAAAAAGGATCGAGAATATGATGATACAGCACCCCGTCAATCTCAAACGAACGCTCATAAACCCCGGAAGTCACAACAGAAGCTTTTCCGACCTCGATAACCCCGAATAAATCCCCGCCCGCGCCAAACGGATGCTTCACGCCAATACGCCAAAGCCTTCCATCAGGCCGCTCGCCAAAAGTAACGATATTGCCTCCTAAATCTACAATCCCCGAAGCCGCGCCGTTGTCAGCCAGAAACACCGCCAGCCTATCTGCGATATACCCTTTGGCAATCCCGCCCAAATCAATCCACGCATCTGCATTGGCAAGCCGGACCATGTCACCGTCAACCATAATCTGCGTATAATCAACGGTTTTTTGCGCAGCGGACAAATCCTCTTCATCCGGAACAGCCATAATCCCGGAAAAATCCCAAAGCCTCGAAAGCCGCCCGATGGTAATATCAAACAAGCCCTCCGAAAACCCGCCGTATAAAACCCCCTCACGGATAACCTCAGCCGTCTCAGGCGAAACCCTCACAATTTCGCTCCCCGCATGATTTATGCGCCAGACATCGCTCCCCTCGATTGAAATGCTGAAAAGGGCCTCCAACTCCTCACATAGCTCAAAAGCCCGCAAAATTAAATCAGGATCTTGCAGCTCGTAAATAGTTATCGTGCAGACAGTATCCAGCAAAAACTCAGTACCCGAAACCGGCACCGCGCTCCGCTCAACAGCGCACCCGGGAAAGACAAGCACCGCTGCAATCAGCATAATAAATGTAATTACTCTCATGCAAAACCGCCAATTCTCAGCCGCGCCAGCGCAAACTGCGCCACAAACCCCGTGACTGCGCCTGTGATAACCCCTGCGGCTATCAGCGCCGGCAGATAAGCCGCTACCGCCGGTATTCCGGTTATTACCATCGCAGCGCAAATCTGCCCGATATTGTGAAACATAGCCCCGAAAGCCCCGCAAACCCAAATCTGCTTATCAGAAACAAACCGCCTCATAACCGCCATAACAGCGAAAGCCAAAAGCCCGCCGCTAAGACTGTACGCAAAAGCAATAACCCGCCCCGTAAGCAACGCCCCAAGCACAATCCTGCAAACGAGAATCATAAACGCAAAAGACACAGGCAGTCGCCCATCTATTTCCTTTGCACCTAGAAAAAGCGCAAATAATGTCACAGCATTAGCCAGGCCAAGCTTTATCCCAGGCGCATTAACAGGCAGCGGAATCTGAGCCTCGAAAATAAAAATAATAAGCGCGGCAGCCGTAAGCACCCCCATCAAAACCAGTTTTCTAACCGAAAAGCGCATAAAAAAACAAACACCTACCCATCAACTACCTACCCTACCGCGTAACCGCATCAACATCCGGCAAACCGCCGCCATCAAACCTGATTACAAGGCGGTGAGGCAAACACACAATCGGAACAGCACCACCGCTGACCCAACCCTGACGGATGCAATACCCATTCGGGCAATTCGCCTGAACCACCCTGACGCGCCCACTATCGACCACAATCTCATTATACCCGAAATCACCCTCGACCACAAATGAACGTGAGGAAGATGATCCTGTTAAATCAAAGCTCTCAACCAAAACCCCGTCTAAATAAACAAGCCCCCTCTCCGCCGGCATCAGCCCAAGCAAAAAAGCAGCAGCCAAAGAAACTGTCAAAACCCCGCCCAACACGAAAACCCAGAACCTATTGGCCCTCACAGAAACCAACTCCCAATCCTATACCGGCTTTCTCTATAGCCCGGTTTGTCATTCTGAGTTAAGCGAAGAATCTTTATGCAACACACTGTTTAAGACCCCTCGCTACGCTCAGTGTGACACTTATAAAGGCACTTCATTCCTAATTCCAACGCACTTCGTCACGCAGACCTCAACGCATTTACCGCAGCCAACGCACTTGGCGGCATCGACACGCGCAAGATTGTCAAGCATAGAAATCGCCTTCTCGGGACACTCCCGAACACACTTCGTACAAGCTATGCAGCCGGCGGAACACTTCTTTCTGACAACAGCGCCTTTCTCGGTATTCCTGCAACCGACAAACGCCTTTCCGTCCAGCTCCTCCAGAACAATTATGTTATTCGGGCAGGCAGTCTGGCAAAGCATACAACCCGTACATTTGCCCGCATCCACCCGAGGCAGCCCGCTGTCCAGGCAAAGCGCACCGAACTTACACGCCGCCAAACAATCGCCAAGCCCCATGCACCCATAAGCGCAGGCATTCGGCCCCCCATAAAGCAGCTTCGCGGCAGCACAGGTGTTCACCCCGCTGTAATCAATTTTCCGTAACCTGGCCTCAAAATCGCCCATGCAATAAACAACCGGCAACTTCGCGGCAACATCCTCAACCGAAACACCCAGTATCTCGCCAATTGCCCTTGCTGCAGCAGCCCCCCCGGGAGGGCAGGCATTGGCAGGAGCAGCATCAAACACAAGCGCATGAGCATAAGCCCCGCATCCGGAGAACCCGCAGGCACCGCAATTAACACCCGGCAAAATCTCTGTAAGCCGCGCAACCCGCTCATCAACCTTTACAGTCAGAAATCTTGAAGCCACAGCGAGAACAATCCCGCACAAAACCCCAATAGCCCCGACAGCAATAACAGCATATAATATGTTCAAACAATCACCCACCAAAATAAATCACTATGCACAAATCCTAATTCCTAATTCCTAATTCCTATCTGCCAAACAAGTTCTCAACGACCCCGTCGAAACCGAAAAAGGCGAGGGAAAGGATCGCTGCGGAAATCAGCGTAAGCGGAGGCCCTGCAAAAGCCTCCGGCGGATCGGCAGACTCCGTATGCTCCCGCACAGACGAGAAAAGCATCATAGCCAGTAAAAAGCCCACCCCTGCGCCCAGCGCGTTTAGGAGCGCTTCTACATAACTGTAGCCTTCCTTGATATTCATAATAGTCAGCCCGAAAACAGCGCAGTTGGTCGTAATCAGGGGCAGATATACCCCCAGTGACTTGTAAAGCGGGGGAATGAATTTCCTAAGCACAATCTCAATAAGCTGCACCAGTGTCGCGATAACCACAATAAAAACGATAGTCTGCAGATAACCAAGCCCATGCGCATCGAGTATAAACATCTGAATCGGCCATGTACACGCAGTAGCAACAAGCATAACGCAAATCACCGCCACGCTCATGCCAAAAGCGCTGCTCCTCTCCTTTGATACGCCTAAAAACGGGCATATCCCCAAAAACTGCCGTAAAACAAAGTTATTAACCAAAGCCGCGCTCATCATAATAGCCACAAGCACCTTAAAATCCATAACCAAACACCTAATTCCTAATATCTTCCAGGTGGGACTTCGTCCCCCCTGGGAAATGAATTCCCCTGCGGACGTTATTTAATTCCTAATTCCCCAGTCCGCGCTTTCTCGCAGCCCGAAGCAGCCGGGCAGCCTGAACAGCCAAAATCGTTTCTCTTGCGTGAGCGACCCTTTGTAGTTTTATTTACAATCGCAATGACAATAGCCAAAGCAATAAACCCGCCCGGAGCCAGCGCGAAAACTGTAGTATTGTTATCCCTCAGCCAGAATAGCTCAATCCCAAACCAGGAGCCGCTACCGAAAATCTCCCTGATGCTGGCTATAGATAAAAGCGCCAGCGTAAAACCCGCACCCATCCCAATAGCATCAATAGCGGAGTTGATAATCCCGTTTTTTCTTGCAAACATCTCAGCGCGCCCAAAGATGAGGCAGTTGACGGTTATCAGCGGAAGAAAAATCCCCAGCGACTGGTAAATCGAAAACGCATACGCTTCAAGAACCATGCTCACTAAAGTGACAAAGCCCGCAATCAAAACAATATAGCTGGGTATGCGCACCTTATCCGGAATGACATTGCGCAGAAGCGAAACCACAATGTTAGCGCCCAGCAAAACCGCCGTCGTCGCCAGCCCCATCCCAACAGCATTCTCCGCAGAAGAAGTAACAGCCAAAGCAGGACAAAGCCCCAGCAAAAGCACAAGCACAGGATTTTCCTTAATAAGCCCATTAGTAAGAATATCAAGCTTTCTCATAAAAACCTACCCCTTTAACTCTTCAAACGCATTGAACGCTTCCTCTAATGCGGTAACAAACGCCCTAAACGTAACAGTCGCTCCCGTCACGCCATCAATGCCCTCAAGCCGGCTGTCCTTACCCTCCAGTCTCCGGGTAAACGCGCTCGGATGCTCATGCTCAATGTAATCGCCGAAACCTCGGGTCTCCGAATGTTGCAAAGTCCTCACTTCAATAATCCTGCCATCAGGACCGATACCGCACATGACCCTCATTTCCCCGCCAAAACCATTTGAAGCAGCTACTATAATATACCCCAAAGGCTGACCTGCATCACCAACAGCCTGATACGCTTCCGTAATGCTCGCCAAATCCTCCGTATCCAAAGGTTCAAAAGCAACCGCATCCGGCATAATAGCCTGCATATCCAGACGTGCGCGCTCCGCAGCCGCTTCTTCAATTATAGGATATGTAGCATCGTTAACAAACGCCAACGCCCCGGCGACAACAATGCAAATCACAGCAAGCACCAACACAGGCTTAATAAAATCGTTAATCAAACTACGCACCTCACTTAAGATGTTCTTTTATTCTTCGAAGCGCAATGGGAAAAGAGGTATGTTTTGTGGTCCGCAGAGCGCAACCAAGGACGGTGGAGCGATCGTGAATTGGCGCATGGATGCGCCATTGAACGACAAGGAACAGAAAATATACCTCTTTTCCATGCACCGCACTTACGGATTGAATTAATTCCTAATTTTTGTTTTTAATTCCCCCAAGCGGCTTAGTAGCGGTAAATC
>Ga0099364_10000179_pt1 | contig 107084 bp, 89 predicted proteins | sample TergutTh196P3_FD_73070 | JGI IMG/M metagenome (GOLD analysis project Ga0099364, IMG submission 73070) | Microcerotermes parvus P3 segment gut microbial communities from Pointe-Noire, Republic of the Congo - Th196 P3 | ecosystem: Host-associated > Arthropoda: Insects > Digestive system > Gut ...
CTCCTTATTATGCGATGTTCCTGTAGGGGACGGCGTCCTCGACGTCCCGCAAATTTGCGGGCGTTGAAATGGGACGTCGAGGACGCCGTCCCCTACGGTTGATGATGTTTTTGTGTAGGGCGCGTATGTCAAGCGCAGTGCGCCATCGCGCCTAAAAAACACGAAACATCTGCTGATTGCGGTGCGATGTGGACATCGCACCCTACGACAACGATTGCGGTGTGTACGGGCGGCATATATGCCGCCCCTACAAAAGGAACTGCGCATTTTATAAAAAACCAATAAATTAACAGGGTCTAATGCTTTTTAGCGGAAGTTAAATGTGTTCGATTTTGCAATTGGGCAAGACTTTACGAATCTGGTCTATTTGCTCATTATCAATATTATTTTTCGGTATATATAACCAATTTAATTTAATCAGCTTTGACAGTGGAGTTATATCGCTAATTCTGTTATATGCTAAATTCAATCCTCGCAAATTAACCAACTCGCTTAACGGAGATAAATCACTGACTTGCGCCACTGCTACATTTAGACATGTTAAATTTACTAACTTCGCTAATGGTGATAAATCACTTATTGGATTACAACCTAAATTTAAGTTTGTTAAATTGACTAATTTAATCAACGGAGACAAATCGCTAATGTTATTATTATTCATCAATAACGCTGTAGCATCATTTGGAATTTCGCCGCCTGACACCATTTCTGCTAATTGCGTGTTTGTAATATCTTTCATACCTAAATCAATACAATCTTCATATTTGTGTGTCATTTTTTAACCTCCCATTATATAAATTCCAATACATCAACAGCAATGAATATCCATATCTATATCTTGCTTCTCGACCAACGAATACGTAAACCCTTGCTTTTGTAATTCTATTTTATTTACGCTTCTGTGTCCGTTGATTTTGCTGAAATTCCTTTTGTCGGCGTAGATTAAAAAGCACTTGCAAGGCAATGCTTTTTGCATAATTTCAAGCATCCTGTTATAATAATACCGCCCTATACAAAGCTCTCCGAGTTGCAGTCCGTAATTGCCGCCAATCACTTCATTCTTCATATCACTTTTACTGCTGATATTAAGCCCTAATCGAATTACTTTTATATTATTTTCGGTAAATCTGCGGTAAATTTCCGCACAAAGCTCTATAGTTTCTTCGAGCGAAAATGTCTTAAACTCGCCGCGTTCATATAAATCGCCGAGTAGAGTGCCTTTAATTATTACAGTCGGATAAATACGCGCTGTATCGGGTTTTAATTTAATTAATTCGTCGGCAGTATTCAGTGATTTAAGGGGCGTGTCACCGAGAAGCCCCGTCATCATCTGTACACCGAGTTCAAACCCGAAATCTTTTATGAGCTTCGCGCTTTGTCTTACCTGCTCTGCGCTGTGATTTCGGTTGTTCAGGTTTAAAACTTCTTCGTCCATGCTCTGAACGCCGAGTTCAACAGCATTTACGCCAAAGGCGCGGAGTTGCTTTAAAACACTTTCGTCTATATAATCCGGGCGGGTTGAACATCTTATCCCCTTGAAAAGTTCGGGGTGTTTTTCTAAATATAAATTAGCCGTACTCAGCAGTTCTTCTCTGTACTGCGGAGAAAGTGCGGTGAACGTACCGCCGAAGAATCCAATTTGCGCGGTTAAGCCGCGCTGTTTCAGCGACACGGCGTAGCTGTCTAATATGTCACAAACCTCTTTGGCTCCCACGGAGTTTTGTGCCCTCGTGGTTTTATTCTGGTCGCAAAAGCTACAGGTATGCGGACAACCGAGGTGCGGTATAAAAATTGCGGCATTAGTTCGGCGAATCACCGCCGATGTTTCGCACTTCTCGCGGTGTTCATTCATCGCAATGCTCCATATAGCAAATCGCCTCCCGTGCCGCCGCCTGTTCGGCTTCTTTTTTGCTTCTGCCCGTTCCCGTCCCCATACGCTTTTCATTTAAAAACACGCTCGCCGTAAAAGTTTTATTATGTGCTTCGCCGCTTTCGCTTTCGAGGCAATAGGTAATTTTATCATCGGGATTTTTTTGAATTATTTCCTGTAAAGCGGTCTTATAATCGTTCAGTAACGACTTTCCGCTCATCAGCTTATCTTTCTTCGGCAGAAAAGACAGAACGAACTTTTCCGCCTCTTCCGCTCCTCCGTCAAGGTAAATAGCGGCAATAAGCGCTTCAAAAGCATCCGCTAATATTGAACGGCGTTCACGACCGCCTGTCTGCTCTTCGCCCTTGCCCAAAAAAAGCTGTTCTCCGAGCGATATTTCCCCGGCAAAACCGAAAAGCGACTGTTCACAGACTATTCCGGCACGCAGTTTTGTAAGCTTTCCTTCAGGGACATCGCAAAGCTGTTCAAACAGATATTTTGATGTAATAAGCGACAAAACGCTGTCGCCAAGGAACTCTAACCGCTCGTTATTCGCACAGTTTCTACCCGCGGTGTATGACGAGTGGGTTAAGGCTTCGGTAAGTAATTCTTTTTTTTTAAATCTGTACCCTATTTTCTTCTCGAATGATGTCAATTTCTACACTCCTTCGTATTTTTGTTCGTAAATCTTAACTTTGTTTACATCGTTTTTCATAGAATAATAGGCTTTGCTATAAAGAATAACCTTCTCATTGTTCGGCTCTAAAATTCTTAAACAGCTTAGTATAGTCATCCATATTAAATCGTTTTCATTTAACGCCTCTTCAAATAAACTTAATAAACAATCAGCATCCATATTCAAAAAATTAAATTTATTATTTAATTGCTCCAAATATTCAACGCAGAAGTCCCTGCTGTTAGACAATTTTTTAGTATAATCAAGAAATTTACCGCAGGAATCAACGGAAACATTATCACTACAAATATTATAAAATGACTCGTATAATAATGATAACCATTTCCTGTTTTTAATTATGTCGTTTTCAGAGAACAATAGGGTTATTTCATCAAGAAGCTCACATGAATTAAACGGAACGGCACTACTGTGATATATCTTTATAAAATCAGGCTCGGAAATATTTCTTCCCAAAATCCTTGATACTATGGACGCGTCGATGTTTTCATAATATTTTTGCTTTGGCTTCTTTTTGATTATTTCGTACATACTCTTGCTCGCCGCCAAGGCATAATCATTTTCAAAATGCACCGGGGTAAAATCCGCATTATGGCTTTCGTCTGATATAAAGTATTTGGAAACATCAATAACATACGGGTTGTATTTTTCAATTATGCAGTCTTCCAATTCTTTGAGTTTCTCATTATATAAAGCATTACCATAACCGAGTTTCCATTCGGGGAAGTCCTTTACCACTCCCCCTGAGGGGACGTTTTTACCTATATAATACTTAGCGCATTGCAACCTTACGAGAATTATATTATCTCCAAATTTTTCTGTCATTTTATTCAGATATAAATCAATATATCCAAACCATAAAAACATCGGCATATCAAAAAAATGAACTATTTTGTATTTATCGACGTTCTCTTTATACGCGCTTGTTGCGAAAAAAGAGGTGTCATAATGCGAGAATGTGGTGTTTTTATAAGCGACCGCATTTTGGCACAAATCGAAAAAATCAATAACTAAAAATTGAGAAGTTGATTTTTCTAAAAGCGGTACGGTGTTTTTATGCAGCGCGTAGCGCATACATCTATATGAATAGTCGCTTTTATGCAGCATTTCGGATTGTTCCACGTTAAAATCTACGGGAGGCATCATTGATGATATAACGCAATTTCTGCTGAAATGTTGATTAACTTTGATTTTTGAGTTTTCAAATATATTAACATTAAAAATGTTTCTGCTGACACATGAACCATGTACATCTACTAAAATCTCATCCTCTGTATTCGGAATATGGTTAATTTCTTTCATTTTCCAACCGCTCCTACTTCTTTTTCTATCTCCCCGATTGCCTTTTGAAAAGCTATTGCCTGTCCGATTGCATTTTTAAACGCTCTTTCGTCACTTGAACCGTGTGCTTTTATAACAGGGTGTTTTATTCCGAGTAGCGGCGAGCCGCCTACCTCTCTGTAATCGGTTTTTTTCGACAGAGCCTTAACGCCTTTTTTTGAAAGCAGATAGCCGATTTTTGAGCCGGCGCTTGCCCCGAAAAGTTCCCTGAGAGACGCTTTCATAAACGCACCCATACCCTCTACGGCTTTTAAGTAGATATTACCCGTAAAGCCGTCCGTGACCGCCACATCACAGAGATTTGCAATCGGGTCGCGTCCTTCAACATTACCGATAAAATTAATCGGTGCGTTTTGTAACGCTTCGTATGCTTTTTGCTCAAGCTCGCGTCCTTTTTCTCGCTCGCTTCCGATATTTAACAGTCCCACGCGCGGGTTTTCGACCTGCATTATTTTTTCCATGAATATACTACCCATGACGCCGAACTGCACTAACATATCAGCGCGGCATTCTACATTCGCCCCCACATCGAGTAACATATATTGCCCGTTTATGCCCGGCATAATAGGCGCAAGCGCGGGGCGTTTTACGCCTTTCATTCTGCCTATGAGCGTTGTCGCTCCGACTACTAATGCCGCAGTACTACCCGCGCTGACAAATGCGTCGGCGTCTCCGCTCGCAGTAAGCTGAAAGGCTTTACCCATAGAGCAATCTTTTTTCTTTCCTCTTATGTCGAGCGGGTCGTCTTCTATTAGGATTACGCCGTCTGCGTTAACGATTCTTATATTTTTATCTGAAACGCCGAGAGCTTCCATTCGAGACTTTATATTCTTCTCGTCTCCCGTAAGAATTATCTCTACGTCATATTCAGCGACCGCCAAAGCCGCGCCGAGAATTACCTTGTCCGGAGCGTGGTCGCCGCCGAAAGCGTCTAATGCAATTTTCATATCTTTATTCCTCCAAATTTATATAATTACTTCCTTCAAATCTCTGAGTGCACGCTCTGAAATCGCCGCATAACGCTCCCTTTTGTCTTTGATTTTTATGGTTAGCGGCGGCAATAAGCCCATATTTGCACCCATGGGTTGAAAATCGGTCACGGTTTTATCGCTGATATAACGTGTAAGCGAACCTGTTATAGTTGTTTCGGGTAGCTTGAGCGGTTTTTCACCTCTCAGCCGAGCCGCAAGTGCGAGTCCCGCAATTATTCCGCCCATCGCACTTTCGGTATATCCCTCTGTTCCTGTGATTTGCCCCGCAAAATAGATGTTATCCGAACCTTTCAACATAAAATACCTGTCTAAAAACAAGGGGCTGTTAATAAATGTATTGCGGTGCATCACGCCGTAACGCATGAACTCGGCGTTTTCAAGTCCGGGTATAAGCCTGAAAACCCTCTTTTGCTCATTGAATTTTAAATTGGTCTGGAAGCCGACTATATTGAAAAGAGTATGGTTATTATTTTCAGGACGCAACTGAACTAAGGCATACGGGCGTTTTCCCGTTTTCGGCTCTGAAAAACCCACCGGTTTCATGCATCCGTAACGGACACTGTCTTTACCGCGTTTTGCGAGGATTTCCACCGGCATACAGCCCTCATATACCGTCAAATCTTCAAAAGTTTTCAACGGCGCGGATTCTGCATTAATAAGCTCATTATAAAAATATTCATACTCGTCTTTTGTGAACGGGCAGTTAAGATAATCCGAAACAGAAGTCCCGTCTGTACCCGTTTTGCCGTAACGATTTCCGAAAAAGGTTTTGTCCAAATTCACGCTTTCGAGGGTTACGATAGGTGCGGCGGCGTCATAGAAATTTAAAAACCCACCGCATTTTTTCTTAATAGTTTCAGCAAAAGCGTCACTTGTCAGCGGTCCCGTACATATAACGGTGTTATTTTCGGGAAAGTCTGTGACCTCTTCATTTATTATTTCTATATTAGGGTGATTTTCAAGCCTTTTAGTGACCTCGTCCGAAAATGCCTGTCTGTCAACCGCCAAAGCTCCTCCCGCATTAACTCTCGTTTTTTCGGCTGTTTCGAGAACTAACGAGCCGAGCAGACGCATTTCAGCTTTGAGTAGTCCCGCCGCACTATTCTGGTTGTCCGCTTTAAAAGAATTTGAACAAACAAGCTCCGCAAAACCGCTATAACTGTGTGCCGCACTCATCTTATGCGGTTTCATCTCATACAGTTTTACGCTGAACCCTCTTTGCGCCAAAACCCACGCGGCTTCAGCCCCTGCAAGCCCTGCGCCTATAACTGTTACAGACATATTATTTTTCATCATTGTTATTCGCCGTCATAGGCTTACTGTCTCTTTTAGCTTTTTCCTTTTTAGACATTGGTCTCAGCCTCCGTATCCGCTTGTTCAAAGCTACAGCTTTCCGCCGCGCAGTATAGTGTGCCTTTTTTACCGCCTTTTCTGAACAGTTTCTTTTGACAGTTGGGGCATATATCCGATACGGGGACATCCCAGGTCATAAAGCCGCAGTCCTTGACGTTTTCGCACCCGAAATAAGGTTTACCTTTTTTGGATTTTTTGCTGACCATTTTACCGCCGCATGAGGGACATTCGCCGTCCGCCTCGTTAATAATTTTTTTGGTCTGCTTACATTCGGGAAACCCCGAACAACCTAAAAACTTTCCGTAAGGACCTATTTTAATCGACATCATTTTTCCGCAAAGTTCACAGGGAATATCAGTAGGCTCGTCGGGGATTTTTACTCGCTTGCCTTCCATTTCAGTTTCAGCCTTCGATAATGTTTTTTCAAAATCACCGTAAAATTCACGCAGAACCTCAACCCATTCCTCGCTGCCCACCTCGATTTTATCAAGGTAGGTTTCCATTTGTGCAGTAAAGCTTGTATCTACTATATTATCAAAATGCTCTTTCAAAAAGTCGGTAATAACACGCCCCAAAATCGTGGGTTTTAATTGCTTAGCTACTCGCTCTACATACTGCCTGTCAAGAATCGTGGTAATTGTCGGCGCGTAGGTCGAGGGTCTGCCGATTCCGTTTTCCTCAAGTGCTTTTATCAGTCCGGCTTCCGTATAACGTCCCGGAGGTTGTGTAAAATGTTGATTTCCGTCTAAACTTTCCACACTAAGCTCTTCACCCTGCGTAAGCGGAGGAAGTGCCGTTGCGCCTGCGGCGTTATCTGCGTCGTCTGATTTTTCGGGATTCTCGCTTTCGCTCGCCTCAACGTACAGTTTCATAAATCCGTCAAATTTGACGGTATAGCCGTTAGCTTTAAATAAACAACCGTTTGCGTTTATATCAACAGACACTGTATTGAGCTGCGCGTTTTCCATCTGGCTCGCCATAAAACGCTCCCAAATAAGCTTATACAGCTTATATTGGTCACTCGTGACGCTGCTTTTAATCTGTTCGGGTGTAATATGCGGTACAGTAGGGCGTATAGCCTCGTGTGCGTCTTGACCGCCTGCTTTCGACTTAAACAGCCGTTCACCTTTAAAAACGTATTCCGCTCCGAATTTCTGCTCAATCAGCTCTTTAGCCGCTTGCTTTGCCTCTGCCGAAATCCGAACGCTGTCGGTTCTCATATAGGTTATGAGACCGATTGCACCATGTTCGGGTAACTCCAACCCCTCATATAATTCCTGTGCGATTTTCATGGTTCTGCGGGAATTAAAGAACAGCTTACGAGACGCCTCCTGCTGTAAGGTGGATGTGGTGAAAGGCGGCGCGGGAAGCTTTTTTCTCGTAGACTTCTTAACTGCCGACACGTTGAAACTTGCACCTTCGAGACGCTTTAAAACCTTATCGGTGTCTTCTTTATTATTGAGTTCTGCCTTAACACCGTCTACTTCTGACAACCTTGCGGGAAACAGTTTTTTAGCATCAGAGACTGAAGACAGCAGAGTTGCATCAATGCTCCAGTATTCTCTGCTTTTAAAGCTCTCTATTTCCTTTTCTCTGTCTACTACTAACCGCACAGCCACCGACTGTACCCGACCCGCCGACAGACCTCTGCGTACTTTTTTCCATAGAAAGGGGCTTAGTTTATAACCGACGATTCGGTCAAGAATCCGTCTCGCCTGCTGAGCATTGACCAATCCCATGTCAAGCCCGCGCGGATGCGCCATACCGTCTTTTACCCCCGTTTTGGTAATTTCATTAAAGGTTACGCGAATCGGCTCCGCCGCGTCTAAATCTAAAATATGCGCTAAATGCCACGAAATAGCCTCGCCCTCGCGGTCAGGGTCTGTCGCGAGGTAAACGCTTTTTGATTTATCTGCCTGTTTTTTCAGGTCGCGGATTAGAGCGGTTTTATCCTTTTTGTTTTCATACATCGGTTTAAAATCCTGCTCTATGTCTACGCCGAGCTTCGACTTCGGCAGGTCTCTGATATGACCTACCGATGCCATTACCTTAAAATTCTTACCGAGGTATTTCCCGATTGTTTTCGCCTTTGCGGGTGATTCTACAATTATTAAATCAGACAAAACTTTTCTCCTTCATGCGTTTATTCGGGCGAATAAAATCCATCCCTATGCTGCATTTTATATATAATAATCGATGCGGCGACTGCCGCGTTTAAGGATTCGACATTTTTTACGGGTATATAAATTCTTTCGGTGCATAGCTTTATTATTTCCGGGCTTATACCCCCACCCTCGGAGCCTATTATTACAAGGCTTTTCTGTGGAAATTTAAACTCGTCAGCAGACAAACACCGCTCTCCCCCGCAGTCCGCACCTATTATGCAAAACCCTTTTTCCTTCAGCCGTAAAATAAGAGGTGATAATTCACATCTGTAAACAGGAAGCCTGAACACCGACCCCATAGCGCTTCTGATTAACTTCGGCGAATTTATATCGGCACAACCCCCGGATAGAAAAAGTGAATCTATGCCGAAAGCGTCACAACTTCTTATAATCGCGCCGACATTCCCGGGGTCTTGAACCGCATCAAGGGCAACGAACGAATATACCCCCTCATTATACATTGTATTCATATTTAAAGTTTTGTCAAGGAGGGGAAGGGTAAAAAATACCCCGCTCGGCGTCTTTGTATCTGAAATATATTCAGCTAAATCGTCGCTTATTATGTCTATATTGCATAAATTTTCGGCTTTTTTCCGAAAATTGTCGTTTTTTTGTGAAAATTTTTCAGTTATTAATAAATTTTGCGGTTCAAGCCCTGAAAGGACAGCTTCAAAAAATAATTTTTCGCCCTCTACAGCAAATACACCCGCTTCTCCGCGAGCCTTCTTACTTCTCGATAAGGAGCGAAGCAGTGCTATTTTGGGGTTTTGGCGGCTTGTAATCATAATTCACACCATTTACACCATTTACCCCGCCGCCATTATAGCAGGCGGCGGGGTATAATTTATTCTTACCTTATGCCCCCGCTTTTGCCTTTTCACAAAGCGCGGCGAAACCGTCTGCATCGTGAATAGCTATTTCCGAAAGCATTTTGCGGTTAAGGTTTATATTAGCTTTTTTTAAGCCGTTCATGAAGGTCGAGTAGTTCATGCCGTTACTTCTGCAAGCGGCGGAAATTCTCGTAATCCAGAGTCTCCTGAAATCTCTCTTTTTGAGCCTTCTGCTTATATATGCGTATTGAAGCGATTTCCAGACCGCCTCCTTCGCGGTTTTAAAAAGCCTGCTTTTACCGCCCCAATAACCTTTAGCCTGCTTTAAGACTCTGTTTCTTCTTTTGCGCGTAGCGAGCGCACCTTTTACACGAGCCATAATTTACATTCCTCCTGATTTGTCCTTTTATTTTTAGTTGTATGGAAGCAACGCTTTTACTTCCGCGACGTTGCTCTTGTCAACGTAGTTTGCCTTGCGGCTCGTGCGCTTCCGCTTAGTCGCTTTTTGTGTCAGTCTGTGTATACGGTTTGTACGGCGGTACTTTATTTTTCCGCTTTTGGTGACTTTAAAGCGTTTTTTTGCTCCGCTGTGGGTTTTCATTTTTGGTTTAGCTGCTTTTGCCATTTTTAAGTGCCTCCTTTTTTCTTATTCTTACTCTGTATTTGCGTCTTTCACACTAACGCTTGTGTTTGAACCCGCCGAGACGATGGCGGTTTTCTTCGGTGCAAGTATAACGTGTAAATTCCTGCCCTCGAATTTTGATGGCTTCTCAGCCGCTCCAAACTCAGCGCAGGCGTCAAGAAATCTCGTCATGAGCTTCTCGCCTAATTTCGGATGCGTCATCTCTCTCCCTTTAAACCGAATTGTCACCTTTACCTTATCACCGCTTTTTAAAAACTTAACAGCGTGACCGACCTTTGTGTTGAGGTCGTTAGTGTCAATATTCAGCGACATCCGTACTTCTTTGAGCTCTACATGTTTTTGGTTCTTGCGAAGCTCTTTCTCGCGCTTCGATTGTTCAAAGCGGTGCTTCCCGTAGTCCATAATGCGACATACGGGCGGATTACCCTGCGGCGCAATCAGTACAAGGTCTAAGTTCCCTTCATCGGCGATTTTCTGCGCTTTTTCACGCTTCATTACGCCGAGCGGTTCACCTGTTTCTCCTAATACACGCACCTCTTCGGTCACTATCTGGTCATTGATGAGTAGCTCCTTGTTGGCGATGGCTTACACTCTCCCTCCGAAATAAAAATAAAATCAATAAATAAAGCGCGGGAGAAATTTCCCGCGCCGATGTTACAATACACAGCGCATACGCATTACATAACCGAAATATAGGGATAAAAACCCGATAGACAGATTAAATAAGCGACCACGCCCGACGCATTTAAGCCGGCGGGTGAGAGAAATCCTCTGCTTTATTACTTACCACAACATTATACTACGAGATTTTTTGTTTGTCAATAGTTTTTTTGCACTTATTTTAATTAATTCTTTTTTTTATCGCCATTTTTACCCTTTTTCCTTCACCTATTCGTGTTTTTGTGCATATTTTACAGACTTGATTTTGTGCATATTTTACAAATTTTCCTCTATATATTGATTTTATGTTTGTTATATGATAAAATTATCTGGTAGATAAAATTTATAGAATCGTAATCCGGTGGAGTTTCGTCAAAATTCATAAAACGAAAACCGAAAGGACGAGTAAAAATGAACACAACCGGGGCGTATGGAAACGTCATCAGCGCGAAAAAAAGCGAAGAAAATTTAAAAACCGAAAAACGCCGTGCGTATACCGTCGTCAAAAGAACCCTCGATGTACTCGTTTCTTTTTTCGGGTTGGTTTTACTTTTGCCTTTTTTTCTCGTAATAATAATCGTGATAAGAATCGACTCGAAAGGAAAGGCTGTTTTCACCCAGACAAGAATAGGCAAAGACGGGAAGCCATTTAAGTTTTATAAGTTTCGTTCAATGTGCGATGATGCAGAAAGAAAGCGAGCGGAATTAATGCACCTGAACGAGCGGGATGGTCCTGCGTTTAAAATAAACAAAGACCCGCGAATCACCGCAGTCGGTGCTTTTATCAGAAAATACAGTATTGACGAGCTGCCGCAGTTATTGAATATACTTAAAGGCGATATGTCATTTGTGGGACCGCGTCCCCCTCTGCCATGCGAGGTTGAGCAGTATTCGGAATTTCATAAAAAACGGCTCGACATAAGAGGCGGACTCACCTGCTACTGGCAAATCAGCGGACGAAGTAATATAACATTCGACGATTGGGTTAAAATGGATATAAAGTACATAGAGGAAATGTCTTTTTATACAGACTTAAAAATATTTTTAAAGACCTTTAAGGTCGTATTCGCTCGAAAAGGGGCATGTTGAAGGAGAGCTTATGAACGGTGCCGAATTAACCGTAGATATAAAAACCCTGCTCCGTATACTGCGGAAATATGCCGCAGTGATTACCGTTGTCACTATTACAGCGGTCTTCACGGCTTTTGCCGCGGCGGAATTTATTTTACCGAAAAAATATTCGGCGGTCGCAAAATTTTATATAGAAAACAGCAGAATCCAGAGCGAAATAGTAAACGTACAGGACATTAACGCCGCCCGAAATATGGTTAACACCTGCGCCGAGCTTTTTACGACCCGCGATATAACCCAAAGGCTCAAAACCGAATCGGGTGTGCTTTATTCCGTAAACGAGCTTATGAACATGATTAGCATGGGTACCTCGAATAACACCGAATTTTTACGAGTATCTATAACCGCCGACAGTCCGAAAGCGGCAGTTTATATGCTTGAATTTTTTGTCGATATATGTATAGAAGAATTTGATAAAACTATTGAGTCGGGCAGAATTACATTAGTGGACAGCCCATATTCTACAGGAAATCCGATTTTCCCTGACACTCTCATGTTTTGTGTCATGGGTTTTTTCGCAGGTTTCCTGCTGTCTTATTTAATTGCCTTTATAAAAGAGATTCTTGATATTAAGGTAAAAGCGGAGGACGACCTGTTTAAAATTTATGACATCCCTGTATTCGCCGAGGTCATGTGCTTTGATATAAAGGTTAAGGGGGATTTCGGCTATGAGTAACGGGAAGAAAAGAAACCTGTTAAACGACGATACGCCGTTTATGATTACCGAGGCGTATAAAACAGCGCGTACAAACCTTATGTTCTCACTCTCCACAGGCGAGCGAAAGGTTGTAGTTATCACGAGTTCAAACCCGTCGGAGGGTAAAAGCACCACCTGCTCAAACTTAGGGCTGACTCTTGCAAGTATGGGCGCGCATACACTTATAATAGATGCAGATTTACGTAAACCGACTATTCATAAAATGTTCGGTATTCCGAATAAAAAAGGGTTATCTACAATTTTAGGCGGCTTCGATAAAATTGACGACTCTATCGAATACAGCGTCCGCGAAAACCTTGATATTATTTCATCGGGACCGATTCCGCCTAATCCTGCCGACTTGCTCGCTTCTGACCTTATGGACAGCCTCTTAAAGGCTCTGTCGAAACATTATGACTATATACTAATCGACACGCCGCCAATAAACGTCGTCACCGATTCGCAGTTAATGAACAATATTATTTCGGGGATTATTTTCGTGGTATGGGAGGGATTAACCACCCATACGGATATTAATGCCGCTCTTCGTTCGATTAAAATGGCGAGCGGAAAGGTTCTCGGTTTTATTAAGGCAAACTGTAACGCAAAAGGTGCGAAGAATTATAAAGGCAACTACAAGTATTCATATGCAAGAAAGTCCCAAAGGAAAAAGGTATAATGATTATAGATTTCCACTCGCACATATTACCCGATTTAGACGATGGTGCAGAAAACGTCGCAGAGTCACTTCGTCTGCTGAAAATGCTTAAAAAAGACGGCGTTGATATCGTCGTTGCCACCCCGCACCTATATCCTCACCGCGACAGCGCGAGCAGTTTTTTAAAGAACCGCGAAGAAAGTGCGGGTATACTAAAAGACGCTATGAAGGACGGTGATTATCCGAAAGTGGTTTTAGGCGCGGAGGTGTATTTTTTAGACGGGATTTATAATCTGCCTTTGGATAAGCTCTGTATAGGGGACACAGATTATTTGTTACTTGAGTTACCGTACATGAATTTTGACGATGATTTCATGGACTCGTTTGCAAACTTCATGAATTCTTGTAAGGTAAAAATAATACTTGCACATATTGAACGGTATTTTGACTTCAGCGAAGCGAAGCGCGTGTTTGAAATAATCTCATACGGACTACCCGCTCAAGGAAACTGTGATTCTCTGCTGTCTGTCCGAACGCGGAGATACACGTTGGATTTAATAAAAAACGGCAAAATAAACCTTCTCGGAACCGACCTGCACTCCATACGAAGAAGACCTCCGAGATTTAAAGAAGCCGAGCAGGTCATCCGAAAAAGTCTATCCGCCGATGTATTTGAAAACATGATGAGAACAGCCGAAGAGGTTTTAAATTCAAAAAAAGACAAGGAGAATCAAAAGTTATGAGAAAAATCAAATTTATCACCGCCGCATTTCTGTTAATCGTTTTCAGTATGAACATGGCGGCTTCCGCCGCATCCGGCAGACAGTGGGATTTAACGCTCCCATCGCTAAAGGATTCGTTCGCCGAGTACTTCGGAATCGGGAATATAATAGAACCGCCCCAGGTCGCAATGGAAGCCATGACGGATATGTTCAAGCACCACTATAATTTCGTAACAGCCGAAAACGCAATGAAGCCGAGCAATATGTCGAGAGAGCAGGGAGTCTACAGGTTCACCGAGACTGACTTTTTAGTGAACTGGGCAATCGAAAACGATATTCAAGTCGTCGGACACGCCTTAGTATGGCACTCGCAGTCTGCGGGATGGCTGACTATAGCCGAAGACGGCGGTCCTGTTACCCGTGCTGAGGCTCGCGCAAACATGGAGGACTACATAAATGCAGTTGCGGGGCATTTTGCGGGACGAATATACTCATGGGACGTCGTTAACGAGGCTTTCATAACGAGTATTACATCTGCCCCCCTCGAAATGGAAGAGGGATGGTGGAAAGGAAGGCTGAGAAAACAACTCAGCGATACCGAAAACAGACCCTCTTGGTATGCGGCATATGCGAACGGAGCAGACGAAGAAGCCGGTGAAGACGGTTCGGACTATATATACGATGCTTTTATTTTCGCACGAGCGGCAGACCCGAACGCCATACTATACTATAATGATTTTAATGAGACGGACGCCGGAAAACGCGAGGCTATAGCCCAGATGGTCGAAGAGCTTAACGAAAAGTGGGAGAGTGACCCTCAAAATACCGAACCGGGGCGTCTGTTGATAGAAGGTATAGGTATGCAGGCACACTATTGGACAGCCAATCTGTCTCCTGTCAGCGTTGAATTAACCATATTACGTTTCGCCGAAACAGGCGCGGTTGTGAGCATTTCCGAACTCGACATACCTATAGGCAGTTGGAACAATTACGGAGAAGCCACAAAAGAAAATCTTGAACGTCAGGCGGAATTATACGGCGAGCTTTTCGAGATTTTTATAAAACATTCCGATAAAATAGAGCGAGTCACATTCTGGGGAAAGATGGATTCGCAGAGTTGGCGAAGCAGGGGTAATCCTCTGTTGTTCGATGTCGCACTCTCAGCCAAACCGGCATTTTTCAGCGTAATCGAAACCGCTCCCGAAGCCGTACTTCCTCCCGAAGCCGCGCAACCGTCCGAATCATCGGGTGAAGAAGCCGAAGAACCGACACCCCCACCGACCGCCACCGAATCCGCCGCGCCGGACTTCACAGAAAGCGATACCGAAAATTCTGACTTTTTATTAATTATAATAGCCTCAGCGGGCGGTGTTCTGCTAATTATAATCGGAGCCGTCTTAATTATTAAAAAACGAAAATAACAGTTGTCATTCTCCTCATGCTATTTTTTGATAGCCTTTTTAAGCGTGGGGAGAATAATTATTGCTATAAACCCTCCTACAGACGCCGTTATTAACTGCGGGTAGGAAAACATAGCGGCAATAGTATCCGTCTGCTGTTCCGATAAATCTAACAGGAAAGGAAGCGCGACCATAACGACCCCCGTGTATAAAACAGCGACCTTTCCCATCGCCCCTATAATAAGCGCGATAACATACTTAACACGCTCGCCCTTAATCCCGCAGTTACCTATGAAATGCCAAAGAATGACAAGCGTCAGATTCCCCGCGCAGATAAAGGGAATAATGACAGGTATTTGCGGACCTAATGATATAGGTAACAAGAAAGCCGCAACAGGCGAAAGCACGGCAACTGCCGCTCCCGATGCAAGACCGCAGGTCATTACTGAAACAATCAGTATTAAGTTAACGACAGAGCCTGTCACAAGTGTATTAAACGGCGGAGGTGCGGCTGAGGTCAACGCCCCGACACCCCACTGTAACGAAACTAAAAGCGCGACAAAAACTCCCGTTTGTGCAATGCGAAGGATTTTCTTATCCATGTCAGTTCTCCTTTATTTCTCGTTTTGATATGGCTGTTTCGGCGGAAATTTTCGGTATTTTTCCGTATCTGCCTGTCAAGTTGTTTATTATAACCTAAATCTATGAAAATGTCAAGTAAAAATTAAATTCAAGAACATTAATATGACAAAGGACACAAATAAGACGCAAATATAATAAGAGTATTTGTTAATTAGCATAAAAAACCACTTGGCTATTGCTTTTTATTCTACTATGTGATAGAATGGTAAAAGTCAGCGGCTTTTTTTTGTTTTTTATCAAAGAAAAAGTAATATTTTTAAAAGGAGTTGTTCATCATGGATAAAAAGGTTAAGCTTTCCGCAGGAACGAGAGTTTTCAGCGGTTTGGTCGGGTTATTCTTGATTTTAATGGGTATTTTCTTGTTTTGGGATTTTGTGTCTTTTGTGTTAATGTTCTTTATCGCTATCGTTGTTCACGGTTTTTCTTTAATTATTAAATACTTGTTCTCAAAAGGTTCGCGTAATGGCTGGGACTTGGTCGGCGGTATTATGAATATATTTTTCGGTATGTTTATACTGATTAGCGGACCTGAAGTAAAGGTAGCCGGTATTTTCGTTATCGAAACATTTATGGCGGTTTATGCCATATTCTTCGGCATAATAAAAATGGGAGCCGCTTTGAGTGATAAGAAAATTGAGGGCAAAAAATGGGTGGGTGTTTTCGTCAGCGGTATTCTCATGCTTATCGTCGGTATATTGCTTCTCTGCTTCCCCATTCTCGGTACGGGCGTGATAGTTTTAGCGGCTAATGTGTATGTGAGCATTTTGTTGATTTCTTTGGGTTTAACGGGTATAGCTGAGGCTCTTTCTTCTGTGAAAACCGTTAAAGCAGATAACGATAATGACAATGACGCGAATTCGGGTACAGCCGTAAATACCGCCGCCGTGGCGAGCGACGAATAATCCGCAGTATTTACTTACGGAGTGAAACCTTATGAATATTATTTTAATTCTCGGGATTATACTCATAATAAGCGTTCTATCGTGTAAAATAACAAATAAAACCGGCTTGCCCTTGCTCGTCGGTTTTATTCTCATTGGCGTTTTAATTGAATTTAGGTTCAAGATAGCGGTAAACGCATCGACCGCCGAAAATATATGCAATTTCGCCCTGCTTTTCATAATATTCACGGGCGGTCTCCAAACAGATTTTGCTAAGACGAAGCCCGTACTTCCCGTTTCGGTATTATTATCAATGGCGGGAACCGTTATGACAGCCGCCGCCGCCGCGGTTTTTGCCTATTTTGTTTTAGGCTTTGAGCTGTATGCGGCTATGCTTCTCGGCGCGGTTATGTCCTGTACCGATGCGGCGTCTGTCTTCTCAATATTAGAGTCGAAGAAAATGAACCTTAAAAATAATCTCGGTCCAATCCTCGAAATGGAAAGCGGCTCAAACGACCCGACGGCGTATATGCTTACCGTTGTGTTTATCGGTTTAGCCGTGGGTGCATCGCAAAACGTAGCGGTTCTGCTAATCATGCAGATTCTCATAGGGGCGGGTATGGGTGTTATTTTCGGGTTACTCGGCAGACGGATGATAAACAGGCTGAACCTTGAGATTGACGGACTCTATGTGGTTTTACTCGCGGGGAGTGCATTACTTATTTATGGTTCGGCAAGCGCACTCGGCGGAAACGGATTTTTGGCAGTATATATAGGCGGAATGATTTTAGGTAACGGCAGATTAATCTACAAAGACTTTTTATCACGGAGTTTCGGTGCTTTTTCCATGCTCATGCAAATCATTCTCTTTATCGTGTTGGGTGTACTCTGGCTTCCGGGTACGTTCAGAACTGTCGCAATCACGGGTATACTGTTCGCACTGTTCTTGTTCTTTGTGGCGCGTCCGTTAGTGGTTTTCCTGATTATGAAGCCTTTTGGTTATAAAATAAAACAAATCGCCTTAGTGTCATGGGCGGGTTTTAGGGGTGCGTCCTCTATCGTGTTTTCGACCTATCTGCTATCTGCGGGTTTTGATTATGCCGAGACTGTTTTCAGCGTCGTCTTTTTCGTGTGTATGCTGTCGGTAATCCTTCAGGGTTCGCTGTTGGCGCCTATTGCGAAGAAATTAGATTTAACGGAGCGAGAGTAAAATGGCTACTTCCGAAAAAACCGAAAAAACAATTAAAAGCCGTATGCTTTTTTTGCTTGCGGCTGTTTTCCTCGGCGCAGTCGCAGGAGGGGTCGTCTGGCTGTTCCTTAAAGCTATGGAATTGGGAATAGCTTTTATATGGGACTTCTTACCCTCCCGTTTTGAAATCTCATATTATCCCCTTTTAATCTGTGCGGCAGGCGGAATAATAATCGGGCTGTGGAGAAAATTTTTCGGGGACTATCCTGAGGATTTTGAAGAAGTTATAAAGGTCATAAAAGAGACAAAACGCTATGACTCACGCCTCGTCTTTGTGTTATTTGTTTCCGCATTATTGCCGCTTGTATTCGGTGGAAGCATCGGTCCCGAAGCGGGACTTGTCGGAATTATTGCGGCGTTATGCACATGGGTCGGCGACCGATTCAAACACATATTTAAAGAAATGAAGGAATTAGCGCAGATAGGTGTGTCTGCTACTCTCAGCGTCTTGTTTACCGCTCCTTTATTCGGGTTTTTAACCCAGGTTGAAGACGAGGGTGAAAACAATTCTTTCCCCGGCAGGTCTAAGCTCATAGTGTATTTTGCCGCTATTTTCGGCGGATTCGGCATTTTTATGTTACTCATTTTTTTATTCGGCGGCGGACTGTATTTTGAGAGATTTGAAGAAGCGGTAACCGGGCGGCTCGAAATGATATTCTTCGTTCCGTTAGCTGTTTTCGGCGCGGTAGCGGGTTGTTTTTATCATTATGCGGGAAAGCTCACACTTAAAATTCTAAAACCGCTTAATCGCCTGCGTATCGTGTCTTCTCTCACGGGCGGTATACTGCTCGGACTCTGCGGAATGTTCATACCGCTCGTCATTTTCACAGGGGAAGTACAAATGGGCGAACTCACGCAGACATGGACGGACATGACGCCTGTTTTCCTTTTGGGTGTGGGATTTTTAAAACTACTCTTAACGAACATATGTCTCGGTACGGGTTGGCGCGGCGGTCATATACTGCCCATAATTTTTGCAGGGGTAAGCTTCGGATATGCCGCATCACATCTTTTCGGCGTGGATTCAATTTTTGCCATAGCGGTAATAACGACCGCTCTGTGCGGTGCGATTATGAAAAAGCCGCTCGCCGTTATTATGGTTATGCTCGTTTTCTTCTCTTTTAAGAATATTATTGCTTTATCGTTATCCGCTTTTATAGGAGCGTTTTTATCTCTTAAAAATAAAAAATCTATACGGAAGACACAAGTTTGAAAGAACCGGTGCAAATCGGGGAAAACGAAACTTTCAAATGCACTTTTGTGCGGAAAGGACATGGTGAATAAGTTTGAAAGAACCGGTGCAAATCGGGGAAAACGAAACTTTTAAATGCACTTTTGTGCGGAAAGGACATGGTGAAAAATGAAAAAACTCTTCACGGCAAAAAGGCTTATTCGTTTTATTTTCGCGGTGTTTATAATATCGACGGTTTTTGTTATAATAAGGATTATTCTCGCTCCTTCTGTTGTGCCGCAGGGCGAAGACGGCGAAGGGGTCAGAGTTAAAGCCGATTATATCTTAATGTTTTTGCAGTCGCTTCTCGGAATAGCCGCCATGCTCTTACCGCGGATTTTAAAACAAAAGGCGGGATTAGTCATCCCCACCGGTATGATACTCGGTTATGCTGTATTTTTGTTTTGCGCTATTTATCTCGGTGAGGTGAGGGCATTTTACTACAGATTTGAAAACTGGGACGCAATACTTCATACCTTCAGCGGAGCCGCACTCGGCGCACTGGGTTTTTCGTTTGTCAGCCTTTTAAACAGGTCGGAAAAAATCACCTTTGAACTCAGCCCGTTTTTTGTAGCTTTGTTCGCGTTTTGTTTCGCGCTTGCACTCGGTACGTTGTGGGAGCTTTATGAGTTCGGTATGGATTATTTATTCGGTACAAATATGCAGAAATTCGCACTCGAAACAGGCGAGCTCTTTGTCGGGCAAGAAGCCTTAAAAGACACCATGACGGATTTTATTGTAGACTCGCTCGGCGCACTCGGTATGTCGATTATCGGTTATATATCATTAAGATTTGAAAAAGGCTGGACTGAAAAGCTCAGAATTAAAAAGCAATAACGATATAAAATTTAAGGGCGACCGCAAAGGTCGCCCTTAAATTTTATCCGAATCGTCCCGTGATATAATCGCTGGTTCTTTTATCTTTCGGGCTTGAAAAAACCTCGATATTCGCACCTTCCTCAATCAGCCGCCCGTCAAGCATAAACGCAACCCTATCTGAAATACGCGCCGCCTGTTGTGTGTTGTGCGGTGAAATAATTATTGTCACCTGCTTTTTCAGCTCTGTCAATGATTCCTCTATCTTAGCTGTCGAAATAGGGTCAAGCCCCGAACACGGTCTGTCGAGTAATACAACCTCAGGTTCGAGCGCTAATACGCGGGCAAGACAAAGCCTCTGCTGTTGTCCACCTGACAGACTCATCGCAGGGCTTTTCAGCCTCTCCTTAACCTCGTCCCAAAGGGCAGCCTGCCGCAGGGCTGTCTCTACGCTTTCGAGCGGTGTTTTTTTATTTTTTCTGCGGACAAGCCGCAGACCGTAGGCTACATTATCAAAAATCGACATAGGGAGCGGCGTAGGCACATCAAAAACGAACCCAACGCGCCGTCTGAGTTCGGTTATGCTGATTTCCTCGGAATAGATATTTTTATTATCAAGTAGTATTTCGCCCTCTATGCGCGTCCCCGGCGTCAGGTCACACAAACGATTCAGGGTGCGAAGCAGGGTGGTGATTCCGCTGTTCGCCGGACCGATTACCGAAAAAACCTCGTTCGCAGGGATATTAAGTCTCAGGTCACGGATTGCCTGTTTATCATCATAATAAAAATTCAAATCTTTTATAATTATTTTATTTCTGTTCATGATTACCGTCCTTTCGCCACAAAGCGGTTTATGAGCATGTTTGCGACGACATTAATAAAGAACACCAAAATAATCAGTACCGCCGCCGTGCCGTATGCGTTCGTCATGGATATGCCCTCTATAACAAGCTGATAGAAATGCACCGCCATAGTACGCGATGAATCAAGAACAGACTTAGGCATACTCAGGCTTACCCCCGCCGTCAATATAACTGCGGCTGTTTCGGCGACACAACGCCCGACGCTCAGAATCAATCCGTTTACAATCCCCCTTATCGCAGACGGAACCACCGCCTTTCGTATCGTCTGCCACTTTGTTCCGCCGAGCGAAAAGCTGACCTCGCGGTATGTTTTAGGGACGGCGCGAATCGCTTCCTCCGATGTGCGTATCAGCGTAGGGAGAACCATTATGGCGAGCGTCAGTCCGCCTGACAAAATCGACCATTTTAAATCTAAAATCTGTACAAAAAATATAAATCCGAAAAGCCCGTAAATTATAGACGGTATTCCCGCAAGTGATTCGGTACAAAAACGGATAATACGGGTAAGGATTCCGTCTTTAGTATACTCGGCAAGATAAAACGCCGTCCCGATACCAAACGGCATGGCTATCAATATAGCAAGCAATGTCACAGACAGCGTACCGATAATCGGCGTCAAAATACCGCCCTCACGCCCCGAACGGCGCGGAATACGTGTAAGAAATTCCCAGTTTATCACGGACAGACCCCTGTAAAGTATGAATACAATAATGAATATAAGCACGGCAATAACCATAAGAGCGACTGTCCAAATCACACCCTTGGCTAATTTTTCAGCGGTATGCGGATTAAGTTTAATCATTTACTCTTCCTCCGAGTAATAATCTGAGCGGTTATGTTTAAAATCATGATTAATATGAAAAGTACTATCCCGGTGGCGAAAAGCGCCTGTTGATGCTTGCCTGCGGCATAGCCCATTTCTATGCCTATATTCGTGGTCAAAGTTCTCACGGGGTCGAGAATGGATTCAGGCAGAGCTACCGCATTACCGAGAACCATGATGACCACCATTGTTTCGCCGACAGCCCTTCCTATGCCTAAAATCACTCCGGCTACTATTCCCGACTTCGCCGCAGGTAGCTGTACGCGCCATATAGTCTGCCAGTGGGTCATTCCGAGTGCAAGCGCGCCCTCTTTATAATGCCGGGGTAACGCCATAATCGATACTTCCGATATACTTATAATAGTAGGGAGAATCATAATAGCGAGAATCACAGAACCCGCTAAAACACTAAGCCCCGGACCGCCCAATCTGTCTCGGATAATCGGCACTATATAAATTAACCCCCAAAACCCGTATACGACTGACGGTATACCCGCCAATAGCTGTATCGCAGGTCTGAATATACTCCTCATTCTCGCGGGTGCAAATTCTGCCATGAAAATACTACAGCAGATACCGACGGGAATACCTATCAAAGCCGCACCGAATGTAACAGAAACAGTGCCGACAATCATGGGGAAAATACCGAAATGCCCCTGACTCGGCGACCAGACCATACCGAAGATGAAATTAAACAGCCCTACCTCGGCTATGAGCGGCATACCTTCAACGAAAATGAATATAGTAATCAAGACGAGTGCGGATATGGTAGACAGAGCCAATATGAAAAATATACGCCCCGACAGCTTTTCTTTAAACTTCTTCATCGCTCACACCCTCTCCGCCCGTAAGAGCCATTTCCCTCGCGGGAATCAGCCCTTCACCCGACAATATACGCTGTCCCTCTTCAGAAAGGACAAAGCTAACGAAATGCCGCGCCGCACCTGTCGGCTCATCCTCCGAAATAAACAGAAACGCCCTGTAAAGCTCATATTCACCGCTCAAAACATTTTCCTGCGTGGGTGAGAAGCCATCTAAATTTAACGCTTTTACGGGTTGAAGCCCGGGTTGCGGCTCGGCAAGCCCCAAAGAAATAAACCCGATTGCGTTTCGGTCGCTCGAAACAAGCTGTCTTACCGCGCCGTTTGAGTTTTGTACAATCGCACGCGGCGCAATCATCTCATCTCCCATTACGAGGTCTTGAAACGCGCTTCTCGTTCCCGAACCTTCCTCGCGGGATATGATGTGTATTTTACGGTCCTCGCCGTTTACCTCGCTCCAGTTAGTGATTTTACGCGAGTAAATGTCACGCACCTGCTCCATTGTGAGGTTCTCGACTTTATTGTCGGGATGCACAACTATGGCGAGTCCGTCTAAGGCAATCTCAACAGACCACAGTCCCAGTTCTTTTTCCTCTTGGTTCAATGCGCGGGAGGACATACCTATTTCGGCGATTTCATTTAAAACCGCCCGTATTCCCGCCGATGAACCGCCGCCCTGAACGCCTACCGCGTTATCGGGGTACAAAAGCCTATATTCTTCGACTAAAATCTCTACATACGGCTGAACCGAGGTGGAGCCGGCGACAATAACCGTCGTCGGATTAAGCCCTCCGTGAGCCTTTCCCGCCATACACGAAGACAAAAGGTTCACCGAGAGCAATAATACCGATAATAAACCCACCTGAATATAATGTTTCATTTTTTATCCAAACCTACCTGTTATATAATCCTCTGTACGCTTGTCCTTTGGGTTGGAAAACATATCGGAGGTACGGCTATACTCGACTAATCCGCCTACACCGTCTTGGTCAATCATCATAAACGCCGACATATCCGACACACGCATAGCCTGTTCCATGTTATGCGTGACTATGATGATAGTGTAATCTTTAGCTAATTCGAGCATAAGCTCTTCAATTTTCATTGTCGATACGGGGTCAAGCGCACTGCACGACTCGTCCATAAGTATTACCTCGGGGTCAACTGCAAGCGCGCGGGCTATACACAGCCTCTGTTGTTGCCCGGCGGAGATTTCCGTTGCGGGCTTTTTCAGCATATCCTTAAGTTCGTCCCACAAAGCCACCTGCGTCAAACACCGCTCCGCAATCCCGTTCAGCAGGCTCTTGTCCTTTATTCCGTGGCTCTTCGGTCCGATAACAAGGTTTTCATAAATACTCATCGGAAACACGTTAGGTTTTTGAAAAACCATGCCGATTTTTTTTCGCAGGTTTACGACATCGGCGTTTTTTCCGTAAATTGAAAAATTATCAAGCAGAGCATCTCCCTCGACGCGCACGCCGGGGATTAGGTCGTTCATACGGTTAAAAAGCCGCAAAAATGAGGATTTTCCGCATCCTGAAGGTCCGATAATCGCCGTAATGGCACGTGCGGGGATTTTTACCGTAATATCCGCGAGTGCGTGATGATTACCGTAATAAAGGTTTATTGACTTTGTTTCGATTTTTGTTTTTCGGGAGTTATTCTTTCGGGAACCTGCCATTCTTTATTTTACCGCCGTTCGCAATTTTTTTGCATATTTATGACCCATGTCCTCTGCACACAAAAGCATTTTGAAAGTTTGGTTCTCCTTGATAACCTCGGTATTACTTTCAAACTTTTCCGGTCAAAACAATTATATCAAAAAAAAGAAAATTTTGCAAGGGGTTTGAAAAAAAAGTGATAAAACTTGCTCTAATATCGAATTGTTACGATTTTAGGACATTTTAGTTTTTCCTTACATTTAAGGTTGACAAATTACGATGTAACTGGTATAATATATTGGGATATGTCGATTCCTTAGTACCTATTAAGAGTGAATCGCAGGAAATTTAAGGTAGGTTCTTTGTATGAAAATCGGATTTTTGAGCATGGACCACCTGCGCGATTGGACGGGGATTACCCGTCTCATCGACCGAATCGCCGCTGAAATGGTTCGGCGCGGTCACAGCGTCGTCATAATAGCCCGTGATTTTAAAGCCTCGGCTAAAATCCCCGTGTCGATGCTCGATTATCCCCATGAGCTTATCAGAATAGACATAAACAGCCCGAAGGCGCGGGAGGAATCACGCGAGAAAATCTCAGCTTCCGATATACAAGTCTGCGCCGTATCAATAGGAGACAGCAGTTTACCGCAGGTCAGCGCAATCTTCAAAGGGAGCGTCATACCTTATGTCTTAGGCGAGCCTTTTGACCCCCGTGTTCTGATTTATCAGCGGGGAAACCCTTATGTTCATTTCGGTGCGTTATACTCTGCCGATGCGGTTCAGGTGTTGTTATCACGGTATCTGCCCTATTATCCCGAGGTTTTGCGGCGGCGTGCCTTCGTCATAGGAAACCCTGTTCATCCGCCGTCAGACGTGGATTTTAAGGCGCGTAGGGAAAAAACGATACGCACAATAGTCTCAGTCGGACGTTTTAACGAAGACGATAAGCGGTTTTCACTGCTCATTCGCGCGTTCGCCCTGCTGTATAAGGATTTTCCCGATTGGCGGTTAAAATTAGTGGGAGACGGTCAGTTTTGGGAATACTATCATATAATGGCGGAACAGCTCGGTATAAAAAAGGTTGTTATCTTCACGGGCGGAGTTCCCGACCCTGATAAGCATTATGCGGATTCGGACATATTCTGTCTGCCCTCTCGTGCGGAGGGGTTTCCGATGGTTTTGACAGAAGCGGCGGCTCACGCTCTGCCGCTCGCGGGGTATCGGACTTGTATGGCTTTAGATGTACTTATCGAGCCTGATATGGGCGTACTCGCCGAAGCGGAGCCGATTTCTGAAACTGAGGAAAGCGACACACCGCAGGCATTAGCGGATAAGCTACGCTCTTTAATGGAGCTTTCTCCCGAAGAACGCGAAAAAATCGGAAAACGAGTGCAGGAAAAGCTACAGTCAGACCACGGCGAAAGCATTGTTTTCGATAAATGGGAAGAGCTTCTGAGCGATGTTTGCAAAAAAGTCAGTACCACGGGGAAAACCGCACTCGAACGTATAAGCGAGGATTTTACCATGAACGGTATAAACAGCATACCGCCTGAATGGGACGGACTCACCCCCGACAGCCCTGTCTGGACGGACGAGACTCTCTCGGCGGCGGCTCGTTTTCTGAATAAACCCGAAGGCTCGGAAGAATCGGGCGTGAATGAGCAGGACGCGAGCGAAAGCGAATTGCTTCGCCTTCGTTGCGAAATCGCAGGGTTAAAGCGTGATTACGCCACGCTTGAAAAAAAATACGCATCCCTTTTAGGGCAGTTTCAAGCCGCGGCAGGCAGAAGAAGGAAATAATATGCACTTTACGTGCTTTTATGTCAAAAGCAACTTAAAATTTTTTGGAGGTAAACATGAACAGAGAGCAAAAACGAAAAACAAGAAAATCGCGGCATCGCGCCTTGGCTTTTCTTGTCGCGGGAGCAATCGCGGCGGGAAATATTAATACAATGCATGTCGCCGCGGCTGACCCGGCAGGTGACCTGACAATCACAGGCGGATATGGTGGTACGGGCGATTCCGGTAACTATGGTGGAAACGGTTCGGTAATTTATACACTTTCCGAACCGGGCGATTGGACTATCGTTAAAGGGCTTGGGAGTTATTTTGGTGAGGGAGGTGAAGCGAGCGTTATAACAACCGGAAATGTTACACTAAACAGCCTCACATTAATAGGCGGGGACGCCCCGAGTGGCGCAAACGCCGGTGATGCAATCTTCAAAGCGGGAAAATTAGATGCGAAATCAATTACATTAACCGCCGGAACAAAAACGGGAGGCGGTTCGGCAGGTTCTGTTTCGTTCGTTGTCGACACGTTAGTAGCGGGTAAGGGTTACAGTTTTGACAGAAGCGGGGTTGTGCCGTATATAAATGACGGCTATGAATTTAACCTTACCGGAGTAGGAGACGGCGATACACTGCTGACGAGTAGTAATCCTATGCCTTCATCGTTTGGTAATATATCTTTCACAAACTTTGAAAACAGTACGCTTGATGATGGCGATACTATAACATTGATAAACTTATACAGCGGCGTTTATTACTCCGATATGTATATCGATATTGGCGATTGTAAGAAAATGGAGTTTTGGTCTGACGGCGCATTGAAGGCAAAGCTGATAATAGACCATACCCCCGGAGCGGAGGCGACCTGTATAACAGACCAGGTCTGTACGGAGTGCGGCGAAATCTTAGATGAAAAATTAGGGCATGACTTACCCTCGGCATGGACGTTAAGAACAAGGTCTACCTGTATCGTAAGGGGAATAGAATTTAAAGAATGCAGTCGTTGTGATTTTGAAGACACGCAGTATATTAATCTTGTAGACCATTCATGGGGCGAGTGGGTTTTGACGAAGTCTCCGACCACAACAGCAGAGGGTGAAGAAACACGAACCTGTTCCGTCTGCACTATGCAGGAACAACGCAGTGTTGATAGATTACGCGGCGGCGGCGGTGACGGCGGCGGCGGTGACGGCGGCGGCGGCGGCGGTGACGGCGGCGGCGGCGGCGGTGACGGCGGCGGCGGCGGCGGTGACGGCGGCGGCGGTGACGGCGGCGGCGGCGGTGACGGCGGCGGCGGCGGCGACGGCGGTGGCGGTACCGGCGGCGGCGACGGTGGTGGCGGCGGCGGAACTATAGATATTTCGCTCGTTGAAGAAGCGTTAAAAGATGACAATCCGAGGATTTATCTTGACGATGATTCCGGTACAATCATCACCGAAGAAATATTACAGATGATAAAAGACCAAGACAAACCCGTAGAATTTGTACTGCCCGACGGCACAATCGTGATTATAGACCCCGATAAAATCACAGACGCCGCACGCAGTATCGACATCAGAGTTATCATCGTGGTTGAGGCGGCTTTTATCGAGGGACTGAATATTCCCGATAACTCTATTTTGATTACACCGATGACAAAGGGCGAATTCGGATTTGAGATTCAGTATGTTATTTCAGCGGCGCAAATTGCCGCGGCAGGACTTACAGGCTATGAAATAATGATGTTTTACATCAACGACCAAAACGAATACACCTATCTCGGCATACTCGATTATAACGAAGACGGCTCGGTAACGGTTGCGATAAGCTCGGCTTCTCACTATCTGCTGACCAAAGAGCCGCCCGAAGGTTTTGTATTCGCCGAAGAGAGTGATTCTTCTGAAAGAAATCCCGGTACGGGATTAACCCTTCTCGGCTTTACAGGTCTCTCTCTTGCCTGTGGTATGGCGGTAATAAGCAGAAAAAGAAAACAGAGCGTGTAAAAAAACTATTGACAAGAGATAATTTATTTGATATAAGCGACAGAGCAGTCGCACACAGAAAGTAAAAGAATTTAGCCGCTCGCTTGAGACGCAGGGCGGCTATTTCCTTTATTTACGGAAAAATAATTTCCGAAAACGCTTGACGTTATATATGACGTTATGATATAATAAAAATAAAGCGGGGTGTTTAAGGTTTGAGCAAAAAGGAAAAACAACTGCAAGCTATCAGAAATAATCCGACAAACGTGCGGTTTGACGTACTTAGAAGCATACTTTTAGATTATGACTTCATCGAAACAAAGCCGGGAAGCGGCTCAAGCCACTATACTTACCACAGAGGGGTTTTTAGAATTACTATTCCTAAAAAGCACCCTATAAACGCAATCTACGTAAAACGAGTAACACAAATAATAGACAAATTGGAGGCAGAAGAATGAAAGACTTAAAATATTACATGGCTCTAAAATATCCTTTCGTCTTAGAGCAGGACAAAGACGGCAGTCACTTCATTGAATACCCTGATTTGCCGGGATGTATGAGTTGCGGCGCGAGTGTTGAGGAAGTTTTAGAAATGGGTGAAGATGCAAAGAAGTGTTGGCTTAATTCGGCTTTGCAAGCCGGCGATTTTATCCCCGAACCAAAAGCCGTTTCCGATTTTCCCGATAATTTCAAACTTCGGCTTCCTAAGACCCTGTATAAACAACTCTCGATAAATGCAAGTGCCGAGGGTGTTTCTATGAATCAATACTGCCTGTATCTTCTGTCCGGCAGTGTAAATAACAGCGCGAGTAAAGGTATAAACGCTTGAATAAAATGGGTGGTTACAGAACCACCCATTTACCGTTTTTATCGGCACCTTCGCGTTTAATTTTGCCTAATTTTTTCAAGTCACTTATATTTGATTCAACCCTGCGTTTTGTAATACCTACAATATCTGCTATTTCTTGAGCAGTAACAGCCCCATTTTCGACCATCAAATCAAGAATTTTCTGTTGTTTTTCATTTACACCGACGTTTACACCGATGTTAATTTCATTTACACCGACGCTAATTTCATTTACACCGACGTTTACACCGACGCTAATATTATTTACAGGGACATTTACAGGGACATCAATCTCATTTACACCGACGCTAATTTCATTTACAGGGACATTTACAGTATCATTTACAGTATCATCGCCCTTATTTACAGTATCATTGTCACCGTTTACAGTGTCATTTTCTTCCAAAACAACTCTTTTATGAGTATAAAAACAAACTCGAAAGCCGTCTACGGTTACGTCAAATTCCGGCTCCGGTAATCCGACCGCTACGCAAGCCGCCTTAATTTTCTCGATTCCGCGTCCCCACGCCTCAATCTGCCCCGAACGGAAAAACACATTCGCAATCAGCGGATTGTACGGTTGCGATTTATGAGCATTCTGCAAATCCTTTTCGGTAATTCCTACAGGGAATCTTGCGGAATTGTAAATGCAAACTTTGTCATCAAAAACCCGAATTTGAATCGGATTTCCCGTTTCATACGAGCGATGAACCACTGCATTCAAAATCGCCTCGCGCAAGGCGTCACGCGGCATTGGGTAATGGTCTACCCGCTGAATCCCCTCATAGTGAATTAAGCCTTTGAAATATTTCGTGTAAATTAAATCCATAACCTTATCGGGAATTGTCAGAATAGGACCGCCTATTTCGTCTTGATAAATCAAGTCTGCCGCTGTTTTAAAATACCCGATTTTCACGTAACAGCCAAGACACCAGTTTTCGGGTTCGTGGTGGAAAAGCAACACGCCCGCCTTGAGCAGATAGTCGCCCTCTGTCAGCTTCAAAGCCTTGAAAAGCTCTTCATCACTCATATTCACATCTTCTTTGGCAAGCCGACCGCTTGCTATTGCTTTTTTGCGGAAAATGTCGAAAGTATCATGATAAAATTCACTCGCCTTTATTCGCGGAACAGGAACACTGTCCCATGTTTTGCCGTATTTGCCGAGTAAAAGTTCATCTAACGGAAAGCCGGTCAATTCTTGATTTGTGCTTCCCGACCTGTAATAATATCTGCCGCGGTAACTGATTGCATTATGCTGTACAGGAATACTAATCGTTATATATTCTTTACCGGACTGCTTTAAATCACGGACTATATTCACATCGGCGATTATGCCCATAGTAGTGCGTATTTTGTTGGGAAGCTCTTCTAATAACTTTTTTGCATCGGAAAGCCCGACAATCTCGCCCTTGTCGTTACGCCCAATCTCAAGAACGCCGCCCTGCGCGTTTGCAAAGCCGCAAATCCATTTCAAATGCTCGTCACGCCACGATTCTTTCCACTCGATTTTTTGGTTTTCCATTATTACCTCAATCATGCTCTTTACCTATTTATTTTATCACTGCCTAAAGGAAATGTCAAGAAAATGTTCAAAAAGTCAACTACGGAAATTCGTAAATTGTTGAAATATTTTCGAGAAAACTATTGACAACATCGGAATCTTATGATATAATTTCTTGTGTTGGTCTTATGCCGAGCGTGTGAGAAAACGCAAAAGGTTTAAAAGATGAACAAAAGCTGTTCTAAAGACAGCAGGTACGCGCCTTTCCTTTTATGGAATAAAGTGCGTTTAAAAACCGCCTGCCGAGGAATGGGACTATACGTATTTTATATACCTTTGTCCTTTTTCCTTATAGCAGGGAAAGAGGGCTTTCCTTTTTCTCTGCTGAAAGGTTCATTTATATGAATAGCAATAATAAAGAATAGGAGGAACGATATGCCGAGTAACAAGATTTTAAACGAAAAAGAAAAGTTTGTAGACGAACTCGTCGAAAAACTTAAAAAATCAGTCTGCGGCGTCATGGTTGATTATAAGGGAATAAACGTAGCAAGTGATACAAAACTGCGTAAGTCCCTTCGTGACGAAGGCGTTGACTATTTCGTGGTCAAGAATACCCTTTTAAAACGCGCGCTTGAAAAAGCGGGTATAGAAGGGCTTGACGAGTATCTTAAAGGTCCTACTGCAATCGGACTTTGCGAGAGCGACCTGATTACCGCGCCGAAACTGTTGCACAAGCAGGTAGAAGCGTCAAAGGGAACGTATAAAATCAAAGCGGGCTTCATGGACGGCGCGGCGGTCAGTGCCGAGCTTATTGAAGAATACGCTAAACTTCCGAGCAAGGAAGAACTCGTAGCAAAACTGCTGTTTATGTTGCAGTCACCAATGCAAAGAATGGCAATCGCGATAAGCGAAATCGCAAAAAAAGAAGAAGGCGCGGCATAAACGCCGTAATAGTTTTTAACCCGACAGCCAATCAAAACAGCGTTTTTGAAATAAACAGGCTGACGGAATCGTAAAAGGAGGAAAATAAAAATGGCATCAGAAAAAATTACTGCTATGGTAGAAGAGGTAAAGGCTCTGACGGTTTTAGAGCTTAATGAGTTAGTAAAGGCACTCGAAGAAGAATTCGGCGTATCTGCGGCGGCTATGGTTTCAGCAGGTCCTGCGGCAGGAGCGGCAGCGGCGGCTGAAGAAAAAACCGAGTTCGACGTAATGCTTATGAGCTTCGGTGAAGCGAAAATGAACGTAATTAAGGCTGTTAAAGACCTCTGCGGTATGGGTCTTAAAGAAGCAAAAGACTTCGTAGAGTCTGCTCCTAAAGCTGTTAAAGAGGGCATTTCAAAGGCTGACGCGGAAGAACTCAAGAAAAAGCTTGAAGAAGCCGGCGCGACTGTTGAACTTAAATAAGTTATTACCGACATAAAGGGTTGCCGTATAATTTGCGGCGACCTTTTTTTGAGCTTTTTTTAAACCTGTTGACAAATAAACGATTTTAAACTATAATTAGTTTAATGTAAAAAATGACAGGAGGACAAAAATGTGAAAAAGCCCGTACCTGAAAAAGAACCCCACCTCGAAGCCCCGCACACCGCACTGTTAAAGCATAATGTCTTTATCGTCTGGCGACCGGAGTATAATTTAGGCATACCGATTATAGACGAACAGCACAGGGGTATCGTCACGACTATCAATTCCTTGTATTACGGAATGCAGAACAAATATGCGGCAGACATGCTTGTACCGATAATTGATATGGTTCATGATTATACGCATATTCATTTTCAAATCGAAGAAGGCTTTATCCGGAAATACCGCTTTCCACAAGCTGAAGCCCATCACGAAATGCACAGAGAGCTTATAATGAGCTTGGCTCAGGTCGGCAGAAGAAGTATGTTAGACAAAGACCCCTATCAGTTTTTAGAATTTCTGAAAAAGTGGTGGATTGAACATATTTGTAATGAAGATTTACTCTTCTTTAAGCATATTTCAAAACTGTCCTCAACAAATCACGGCATCTAAAAACACTTTACCCTACGACATACATAACTTTTTCTTAATTTTTTATCGGGTTTCGATTATGATTAACAGAAAAAATTTGGTTTCGCGCCATAATCCCGTGCTTTCCGACATTGACGCTGAGAGTCCGCTGACGGTAGGAAACGGAGACTTTGCCTTCACCGCCGATATAACGGGATTTCAGACGCTTTATGACGAATATGATGTCGCCCCCCTTTGCACTATGAGCAATTGGGGCTGGCATACTGCACCCACAGAGGACGGCATTTTTTTTAAGCCCGAAGATGTTGAACTAACCCGCTACGATATAGACGGTCGGGTCTATGAATATGCAGTAGAAGAAAAAAGGGGCAATGAAGACGTCTACAATTGGCTTCGTCATAACCCGCACAGGCATAACCTCGCCCGAATCGCTTTAGTTTGGAACGGACGCGAGATTTTGCCCTCTGATATAATCGAAATAAAACAGGAGCTTGAATTATATACCGGAGTTCTCCGCAGTGAATTTAAACTATTCGGTTTTAAAGTCAACGTGACTACAGTCTGCACTCAAAGCTCCGATATAATCGGTTTTTGCATAGAGTCCCCTGCTTTATCTGAAGGACTCGCGGTTGAATTCACCTTCCCTTACGGCTCGCATAAAAAAAACGCATCCGCATGGGATAATGCACAAAGGCACTCGACCGATGCAATAAATGGTCAGCCGCTAATTTTAAAACGCACACTCGATAACGATGTTTATTACATCGCAATAAATGAAAATAAGCCTGAACCGCATGTATATGAGCTGACTGCGGCTTTTGCAAAAGAGTGTTACTTACCTGTTTGGGATTTTAATAAAGTTATAAACGACAGCCGAACATCATGGGCGGCTTTTTGGGAAAACGGCGGTATGGCGGATTTTTCGAGCTGTACGGATGAACGCGCATATGAGCTTGAACGGCGGATTATTTTATCGCAGTATCTGTTAAATGTCCACAGTGCGGGTAAACTGCCGCCGCAAGAAACGGGGCTTTTATGCAATAGTTGGTACGGAAAATTTCATTTGGAAATGCACATTTTACATAGCGGTTGGTTTCCGCTTTGGGGCAGAGCCGAAAGGCTTGAAAGAAGTATTGCGTGGTATGAGAGTGTGTTGCCGAACGCCTTTGAAAATGCCGCATCTAACGGCTTTAAAGGTATGCGTTGGGTAAAGATGACAGCTCCCGAAGGTATAAACAGCCCGTCTCGAATCGCCACGCTTTTAATTTGGCAACAGCCGCATATCATTTATATGCTTGATTTAATCCTGCAAGCAAAGCCGCCGGAAGAGCGAGCAGGGTTTGTCAAACGCTATTTTAAACTCATAAGGCATACAGCGGATTTTATGTGCGATTTTGCGCGGCTGAATGAAGTGACGGGAAAATACGAACTCCCGCCGCCCCTAATCCCCGCACAAGAAGAGCATAAACCCGAAACTGCGTTAAATCCCGCTTTTGAACTTAGTTATTGGCGTTTCGGTTTAAAACTTGCGGTTAAATGGGGCAGGCTTATGGAGAGCGATGCTTTTAATGATTCTATTAAAAACTGGGAAAATGTTTGTAACAATATGGCGGACTTACCCGTTCAGGACGGTCTGTATTCGGCGCATCAGAATTGCCCCGACACCTTTACGCACTATAATCGAGACCACCCTTCAATGCTGTTCGGGTACGGGTTTATACCCTGCGACGCGGCAAAGCCCGATATAATGTCAAAAACTTACGACAGAGTACTTGAATGTTGGGATTTTAAAACCATGTGGGGCTGGGATTTCGCGCTTATGGCAATGACTCTTGTAAGACTCGGAAGGACTGATGAAGCCATTAATCTTTTATTAATGGACGCTGATAAAAACAGCTATGTAAAAAGCGGAAATAATTTTCAGCGCGGCCGCTCAGACCTACCGCTTTATCTCCCGGGAAACGGTTCACTTTTATTCGCGCTTGCTATGATGCTCGCAGGGTACGGTGAAAAACACGGTATCACAGGCTTTCCGCAAAACGGAATGTGGGACGGAATAGAGGTCGAAGGGATTATGCCGCTACCTTATTAAATTTAAACAATTTTATAAATTATTTTAAAGGAGCAAAAATCATGAAATTTATCGACTGCAAGAACTTAAAAATCGCCTACATAGGCGGCGGTTCACGCGCTTGGGCGCGGGTATTCATGAACGACCTCGCGCTTGAAGACGAGCTTGGCGGTGAAATTAGGCTTTACGATATTGATAAAGCCGCCGCAGGCGATAACGAAGTTATCGGTAATTTAATCACCGCCATGCCCGAGGCTAAAGGCAAGTGGAAATATACAGCCATCGATACCCTTGAAGGCGCGTTGGCGGGTGCGGACTTCGTCATTATTTCGATTTTACCCGGCACCTTCACCCATATGCACAGCGATGTACATTTACCCGAACGGCTTGGAATCTACCAATCTGTAGGCGATACAACGGGACCCGGCGGGATAATCCGCGCATTTCGCACTATTCCCGTTTTTGAAGGTTTTGCAAAAGCTATAGAAAAAATTTGCCCCGATGCGTGGGTCATAAACTACACCAACCCTATGAGCCTTTGTGTTCGCACTTTGTATACCGCTTTTCCTAAAATAAAAGCGTTCGGGTGCTGTCACGAGGTTTTCGGGGCGCAGGAGCTTTTGGCTTCAATGGTCAGACTAAAGACGGGCGAAAAAAATGTGAGTCGGAGCGATATACACGTAAATGTTTTGGGACTCAATCACTTTACATGGTTTGACAAGGCTTCGTGGAAAAATTATGAACTCATGGCTATGTATAAAGACTTTGTCGATGAGTTTTATACAGAAGGCTTTGCTAACGACGACAGCGGAATGCCCGATAAGTGCTTCACCTGCAATAACCGCGTAAAGTTCGACTTATTCAAGAATTACGGACTTATTGCGGCGGCGGGAGACCGTCACCTTGCCGAATTTATATCAGGCGATATTTATTTAAAAAGCCCGAAGACCGCCGAGAGTTGGGGCTTTTACCTCACGAGCGTTGATTGGCGCATTGAGGATTTAAAGCGTAAACGCGACAGAAGTAAACGGCTCGTTTCGGGCGAGGAAAAAGTTATACTTGAACCTTCGGGTGAGGAGGGTATTCTACTTATAAAATCGCTCTGCGGACTTACACGGGTTATCAGTAATGTGAATTTGCCGAATACAAGCGGGCAAATCGGAAACTTCCCCAAAGACACTGTAGTCGAGACGAACGCTGTCTTTTCTCATAACGATGTACGCCCTCTTTATGCAGGGAATGTTCCCGAAAATGTACTGGAGCTTATGAGAGTGCATATTGAAAATCAAGCGACAGTACTTAAAGCCGCTCTAAACTATGATAAAGAAGCCGTCTGTAAAGCCTTTTTAAACGACCCGCTTGTACGTAATAGCTGTAACGGAAAAGATGTAATTAAGTTAGCATATGATATGCTTAAAAACACACTTGAACGAAGAGCTTACGAAAGGATAGTTATACATGAATAAAATAAAGGATATTCAAATCCGCGACCCTTTTATAGTGCCTTATGAGAATAAATATTACCTTTACGGTTCGACAGATTCTGATATTTGGAAGGGTTCGGGGAGCGGGTTTGATGCCTATGTCAGCGACGATTTAATAAATTGGGAAGGACCCTGTAAAGTCTTTTCACCACCTGAAAACTACTGGGGAACGCGTAATTTTTGGGCTCCCGAAGTACATTTTTATAACGGTGCGTTTTATATGTTTGCTTCTTTTATCGGAGACGGTTTTAATCGCGGGACGGCTGTTTTAAAAGCCTGCGAGCCGAAAAATCCTTTCGGGAAGTTCATACCGCACAGTGAAAAAGCAATTACTCCGAGCGAGCATATGTGCCTTGACGGTTCACTTTATGTTGATAAAAAAGGTGAGCCGTGGTTGGTTTATTGCCACGAGTGGGTTCAAATTACAGATGGTACAATAAACGCCGTGCGTCTGAGCCGTGACCTCAAAACCGCCGTGGGTGAGCCTGTTTTATTGTTTAAATCTTCCTCCGCACCGTGGAGCAGAACGGTTCATTCAAAAAGCAACAACATAACCGGTTATGTAACGGATGGCTGTTTTATGCACAGGACGAAATCGGGACGGCTTTTAATGCTGTGGTCTTGTTTTACCGATAATGGTTATTGTGAGTGTTATGCGGTTTCGGATAACGATGAGATTGACGGTAAGTGGGAGCAAGGCGGCGTTTTATTTGACGAAAACGGCGGTCACGGCATGGTTTTCACGGATTTTAACGGCAGACTGATTCTAACGCTTCACACGCCTAACAATTCACCCGACGAACGCGCGGTTTTTCTTGAAATAGAGGAAACGGAGCGGGGGTTGAAGGTGAGACATTGTTTCTAACATTTCACTTAACATTCATGTGAGAATATGTTAGAATGTTAGAATGTTAGAATGTTAGATATTTTATCAGAAAACCGAGCAAGCATAAAGATGATACCCATAAACCTTGAAAGGATTATAAAAAAATGGAACAACTGAGTAGAAAGCATCCCGCCGCAAAAGATGCGAAAAATTTTCCCGAAAAGGTTTTAATGTTCGGTGAGGGGGCTTTCTTACGGGCTTTTGCTTGTTATGCTTTTGACGAAATGAACAGTAAAGGCTTGTTCGGCGGGAGCGTTGCAGTCGTTCAGCCGCTCCCCGAAGGGAAAACCGAGATTCTAAAAAAGCAGGACGGGTTGTTCACGGTCGTTGCGAGAGGACTTGAGCATGGTGAAAAAACAGTCAAGACGAATCTTATAACCTGTGTCAGTGACTATGTAAATCCATACTCCGAATATAGCAAGTACATAAAAAAAGCACGGAACCCCGAACTTCGCTTTGTCGTATCGAATACAACCGAGGCGGGTATTACATATCGTTCCGGCGAGCGATTAAACGACCGTCCTCAAGTTTCATTTCCGGGGAAAATCACGGCATTTCTATACGAGCGGTTCACTTTCTTTAAAGGTGCAAAAGACAAAGGTTTGATTTTTCTGCCGTGCGAACTAATTGACGATAACGGTACGAAACTGAAAGAGCTAATAAAAAAATATGCCGAAGAGTGGGAAACGGAAGAGACTTTTACACGCTGGATTGATGAATCGTGCGTTTTTGCGAATACGCTTGTAGACAGGATTGTCGCAGGCTATCCCGAAGCGGAAGCAGAGTATCTGTGCCGCACATTGGGCTATAAAGATGAGCTTTTAGACACCTGCGAATTGTTTTATTTTTGGGCGATTGAAGCCCCTATATCGGTAAAAGAAGAGTTGCCTTTTACCGAAGCAGGGTTAAACGTGGTTTTCAGTGAGGATATAACCCCTTATCGTCTTAGAAAAGTACGGCTTTTAAACGGAGCGCATACCTGTTTAGCCCCCGCTGCACTGCTTTATGGATATACAACCGTGGGCGAAGCTGTAAATGACGAGATGTTTAAAAAATATCTCGAAAAATTGCTTTTTGATGAGGTTATTCCCACGCTTGATATTAACAGAAACGTGCTTGACGGTTTTTCGAGGGCGGTTATAGAGCGGTTTTCAAACCCTTATGTACGGCATGAACTGCTCGGAATCACTCTTAATTGCGTATCTAAGTATAAAACGCGGGTGTTACCGACTATTTTTGAATATCAGAAAAGGTTCGGCAGACTACCCCCTGTGTTGACTTTTTCCTTTGCCGCGCTTATCGCGTTTTATAAAAACGGCGGACGATATACTTTAACAGACGATGAAAAAAATATCGTTTTTTTACGTGATAATAAAATTGATACAATCATAAAAAATATAAGCGGTGCATGGGGTGTGGATTTTTCGGGACAAAACGAGTTATTTGCACAGGTCGAACTTTTGTTCGGCTTAATAAAGAAACATGGTGTAAAACCGTTAATTGAGAGGTTGTTATGATAAAGATTAATGCGAAAGATAATGTTGCGGTTTTACTCGAAAATTACGGTTCGATTCCTCGTGGTCATAAGGCGGCGGTTTTTGATATAAAAAAAGGCGAGACAGTTATAAAATACGGCTTTCCGATAGGAGTTGCAACTGCCGATATAAAAGCGGGCGAGCATGTCCATATTCATAACTTAAAAAGCGGGTTGTCGGGAGAAAATACATACATCTATAAGCCCGAACCTTTACCGCAATTAACAAAAAAGCAGGGTGAATTTCAAGCGTATTTACGCACGGACGGCAGGGTAGGTATCCGTAACGAAATTTGGCTCATAAACACCGTAGGCTGTATCAATAAAGTTTCTGAAAAAATCGCCCTTAAGGCAAATGAAAAGCACGCCGGAAAAACAGACGGTATATTCGCCGTAACCCATCCTTACGGCTGTTCACAGCTTGGCGATGACCATAATAATACTGTGAAAATTCTCGCCCGAATCGCAGGTCATCCGAATTCGGCGGGCGTTCTCGTTTTGGGTCTCGGCTGTGAAAATAATTCAATATGCGAGTTTAAAAACTCGCTTGGTGATTACAACGAAAAGCGTGTAAAATTCTTGACGGTGAGCGAATGTGAAAATGAAACGGAAGATGCTCTGAAACTAATTGATGAAATAGTAAACGAAATTCAAAATGAACGACGGGTCAGCTTAGGACTCGACAAACTTATAATCGGGCTTAAATGCGGCGGTTCAGACGCATTTTCGGGTATAACGGCAAATCCGCTTGTCGGACGCATTACCGAGCGTGTTTGCGAATACGGCGGAACCGCGGTTTTGACAGAAACGCCCGAAATGTTCGGTGCGGAATTTATACTCATGAACAGGTGTAAAAGCGAAACCGAATTTAATAAAGCTGTTAATATGATTAATAATTTCAAGCGATATTTCATTGACCACGGACAAAAGGTTTACGAAAACCCTTCACCCGGGAACAAAGACGGAGGAATAACAACCCTCGAAGAAAAGTCACTCGGCTGTATACAAAAAGGCGGGACAGGCGTAGTTTCTGATGTTTTAAACTACGGCGAACAAGTAACGGGGACAGGCTTAGTTCTGCTCGACGGACCGGGAAACGATATAGTTTCAACCACTGCATTAACTGCGGCAGGGTGTCATTTAATCCTCTTTACAACAGGACGCGGAACGCCGCTCGGTGCGTTTGCCCCCACTATCAAAATTTCGTCCGGTTCGCCGCTCGCTTTAAAAAAGGCAAACTGGACTGACTATGACGCCGGAAAGTTATTGAACGGTGCGAGTATGGAAGAAATGACGGACGAGTTGTGGGATTTAGTTATAGCGTGTGCCGAGGGTAGAGTTCGTACAAAAAGCGAACTCAACGATTATCGCGAGTTCGCTATTTTTAAAAATGGCGTGACATTGTAGTATTTTATTAGTCGGGTAATTTATTTACGGCTGTGAAACGTAAATTTCATAGAAATTATTATACGATTTCTTTTGCACTTGCGACACGCTTGAAACCATATTTTTTTGCGGCGGCTTCACCAATTCTGTTCACACGTTCCACACGCTCACGGACGGTCATATTCTTTGTTTCCTCGTAAATCTGCAAGCGAATTTCATTTATCTCTTGCTCGATAGTATTAGGTGTCTTCATTTTCGTTTACCTCCATCGGATTATAGATTTCAACAGCGCGATAGCCGTTCGCTATGTTGATGTTACCCGTTTCAATTTTTGTTTTACGTTTGACGATATGCTCAAAGTTCATGCTGATAATCATGTTCAAATCATTTTATGATTATAGCACGATTTTATTCTATTGTCAATCAAAAGTTAAAAATATTTGAAACACAAAGCCAACGGTAAGCAAACTTAGTATAACTTCAATGAGAAGCGTTGTTAATATTTATGCCCCGAAAGGTAAACAACTTTTTCTTTCTTCACATCATCACCCATGAAATAATCTTGCCTGTCGTAATACGACAAGCCGTGAGAAGTCATGCCGCGGAACAACTCCACGACCTCGGCAGATTGAACAGGCTCTTGCCCGAAATCCACAACATCTACAACCACATTCATGTCTTCGGGGAAACTTTTTAATAAAATTCGTAGTTCTTTTACAGTCATCGCTAATCCCTCAACTTATATTTTCTGTTTCGATATACGTCAATCGGAATGGATAATATTTTCGTCTTCAAGTTGCGAAAGCGTTCTTCTCGCCGTCGCTCAGTTTAGGCTCGCCGCCGGAATAAATCTTCGTAAACTTATAAAGACTCCTCACGCCCGAACCGCCTTTCTTTAACGAATATACCACAAAAGCCGCTTTTTGTCAATACCAATCATATAAGTTGTTATAAAAATGGCGTGACATTGTAGTATTTTATTAGTCGGATAATTCATTGCTCTAATCCATAAGAAACTTTATGCGGGTCGTTTTTCGCGGCAGAGTTTAAGAAATTTTCAAGTTGGGAGTGTTCTCTGTCTTTATAAGATTTCTCAAAATACTCTTGCCGCCACCCCGTATAGTCGTAAGCGGATTTCGTTATTGCCGAGATGAACATTTCAATCTCGACTATACCTAAGTTCTTAGAAAGGCAGTCCATGCCTTTTTTCAATACTATCTCTTCATTTCTTAACATACTCGTTATCCTCCCACACACGAATAAAATCAATAGGGTTTTTGACGTTTATTTTGTCCGGCTTAAGGGGCGGTTGTAACAACAGTTATCCAAATAGATTTTTTAACTTATCTTTTAGAAATATTTTTCAAAAAAGGGTTGATTTTCTGTATAGTTTGTGGTACAATGGTATTTGTACAACTATATCTTGAAAGGTAAATTCAATATATGAGCAATTCAATTACGTTTGTTGACTTATTTTGCGGTATTGGCGGAATACGTCTTGCCATGGAGAGTTCGGGGTTTAAATGCGTTTTCTCGTGTGACATAAACTCCGAGTGCCAAAATACTTATTATGCCAACTTTGGAGAGTTGCCGAAAGGCGATATTAAAAAAATCTCTGAAAAATCAATGCCCGACTTTGATATTTTGTGTGCAGGATTCCCCTGTCAGCCCTTTAGCATATCGGGGAAACAGAAAGGGTTTGAAGATGATAGAGGGTCTATGTTTTTTGAAATATGCCGCTTTATTAAAGAAAAGAATCCTAAAATCGTATTTTTAGAGAATGTCAAGCATTTAATTCACCACGATAAAGGTCAAACGCTTAAAACAATTCTTGCCGAACTGCTTTCACTTGGCTATGCTCCCGAATGGAGGTTACTCAACGCTCTCGATTATGGCGTGCCGCAAAACCGCGAACGCATTATTATCATAGCAACAAGAATAGGAGATTTTGATTTTTCGCAAATAAAAACAACAAAACGTAAGATGTTGGTTGATTTTCTTGATGAATATGGCGATTTCGAGTATTTGACCGAAAAGGAATATACTCTTATTGAAAACCCTAAAACGCAAAAACAATCCGGACTGTGTTTCGTGGGTTATCGAAATAAGTCTATTCGCAAAGCGGGGGTTCGCCCCGGAACCGAACATCTCTCAAGAGTTCACAAGCAACCTAATCGTATATACTCAGTGTTTGGGACACACCCGACACTGCCTTCGCAAGAAACATCGGGGAGGTTTTGGGTTCTCAACCAAGAAAACAAGGTGCGAAAGCTTACTATTGATGAATGTTTCCGTATTATGGGTTTCCCCGATGATTTTATTCGTCCTTCAATAGTCGGCACTCAATATAAACAAATCGGAAATTCTGTTTGTGTGCCTATGATTAAGGCGGTATCCAAAGCGATTAAGAAACAATACTTTAATCCCGAAATTAAGGAGGCGTATATTTATGACCCACGAAGCATTTTTGCGGCAAACGTATGAATCTGCTTTAGAAAAGGCTTTTGATAAGTATTTTGTCTTTGATAAAATTGATAACGATATGAAGAAGCTCGTTGAGTGTATTGTCGAATGCCAATACAAAAGCGTTTTAACAGTAACCGTAACTTTACTCGCAAATAAAGCGGTTGTGCCTAAACAAGATATGCGTTATCACCAAAAACAGCTACCAAATGGTTATTCCGCAAGAGTAATTGACAATAAATACATAACGCCTTTTATGAAAGAGGTGTCTTTCCCTTTTAATTCGCAATCTGCTTGGCTTACTCGCTCTTTTGAACAAGTTTCACCGTTTACACTTGATTATCCCGGAAGTATATCCCCCAAAAAAGTAAAGCTTGCTTTTTTAACTTTAATTGATTTTGTTGAAAATAAAGGATTAAATCCTTCTGATGTCTTGTTTTATATGTTCATGTTGCTGATAAAACAACGCGATAGCATGAAAGTCGAGTTAGCTAAACCACACAGGCTTTCCATATCAGCGATTGTAGAGTTATTGCAGAAGCATTTCACCGTCAAATATGCCTGTTCGGGTGCTTCAAGATTACCAACTTTGGCGATTTATGCGGCTTATCAATGTATGACCGAACAAGTGCAACGCTACAACGGTAAAATACTTTGTTCTTTAGAAAATCACACATCATCTGACACACAGTCGGGGCGAATAGGCGACATTGATGTCAACAACGCAGATGATACTGCTTTTGAGGGAGTGGAGATAAAACACGAAATCATCATAACCAAGGCTCTCATTACCGATTCTTACGAGAAATTTAAAATCCACAACACGGACAGGTATTATTTGTTGACAACCGCAAATATGGAAAGCGCAGACTGGACGGCTATAAACGAGGAAGTGCAAAGGATAGCCCATATACATGGTTGCCAAGTTATTGTAAATGGTGTTTACGATACTTTGAAATACTACTTGCGACTACTTGACGATACTGCTGATTTTATTGACCATTATGTCGAGTGCATGAAAGCAGATACGACAATTAAGTTTCAACATAAGACTATGTGGAATGATATAGTGGGCGGGAAGATATAAATGCTAAAAGTAATATTGCCGTTGAACGTTATAAAATAAGACATTCATTTAAAATGATAATAAAAGGGGATAATTATGTTTACTAACGTAAATTCAAATCAAAAACGGTTATTAGTAAAAGCTATTGAAAAAGCAAAGGACGGTTTTTTTACAACAAACGATTTAATATCAGAAAATAGCTACAACGGATATGTACGAGTGCAAAGCATATTAGATGAATTAACGACAATGAGGTTTATTTCAAATATTTGTGACGGCGGTTATATGCTTTTGGACAAAGCATTTACATATGAAGAGGATTTAGCAGAATACGACCATCGATTATCTCCGTTGAAAACAAATAATGTAATAAATGTGTATGGCGGCGGTAATAACCAAATACAACAAAACACAATCAATTCTACCCAAAGCATAGACTCTGATAATCATTTTGATTACGCAAAAGCCATAGAAGTCCTCACGCAGACACTTAATAATATTGACTCATTTAATTTATCATGTGAAAATAAAGAGAGTTTAACAAAAGTTGTAAACGATGCAATTTCCTCTGCAAGTAACGAAAAAAACAGTATTTTTGTCAAAGAGTCCCTAATTACGATAAAGAATTTTCTTATTGGGGTTACTGGAAGTCTTGCGGCAAGCGGGATTTTGTATATGCTGTCGAATTTAAGAGTTTAGGTAATAATTTGCATAACAGCAAAACCGCCAACCTCACAGTCAGCGGTCAAGTATAGCGTAGAAGCATATCACAAATTCTTATCCATTATTTGTCCATTAAGTTTACAAAAACATAATGGAAATTACGTTAAGTTGCGAAATTGTAAGGTCGATAAAATGCGATGATAACGGCGTTTACGGTAAGTTATGAAAAGTTAGAAAATGCTGTTTAGAAAATTCAAATTATTCCACACGTGTCAATACGGCGTAAAACGAAAGCTCCGGAACAGTAACCGATATGCTTGAACTGCTCCCCGGGTCACGAGTTAAAACAAAAACCTCTTCAAAATACATGGTGTCACCTTCAATTGTTGCGGTTACAAAATACTCCTGCCCTTGGTAACTATAATCGGGGGCTTCAACTATTCCCGCATCTATATAAGCGGTAATCACATTCTCGGATTGTGTGAAATTGCGATACGTGCTACTGCGAACAGTAATGGTCTCAGCTGAATAGTCAACCGTTACTGTTGTTTCGCCGTCTGAATACACTTCAATGTTTTTATCAACATTTGATGTGTCATCCGTTTGCGTGATTGGAACGTCTGAATGTTGCGGTTGTGTTTGCGATTGCGGTTGCGATTCCTCCGGCGGGGTTTCTTCTTTTGGTGAAGTTTCTTGCGATAATTCCGGTGTCGTGCTACCGATTTCATTTGTGTTTTCGGTTTCGTTTTCGGGTTCATCGCCGCAAGCCGCTAACGTCAGCGACATTGCGAGGGCTATGATTAGTGCGAGAATTTTTGTTGTGTTTTTCATGTTCATGCTCCTTATTAATTTTATTAACAATTGTTTTACACGTGAATAAAGGTAACTTACCGCCGATTAACTTGAGCTATTTGCTATTATAAGCTCATCGCCCGTGCCGTCGGTGTGGATACGGTAAATTTCGTCGCTTATTTTATAAAAGAGCCAATCTCCCGCCACGTTCAAATAAGAACCGTCTGCGTTGTTCAACTGCACATCTCCCGTGCCGTCCGTCCCAATACTGCGCAAGCCAATCGGAGTATCGCCGTACCGGTCAGGGAAATAGAAAATTTTATCGCCGCTGACAACAAACTGTTCGCATCCCTTCTCAATCAGCGTGACATTTTCCTTAGTGTCGATGTGGAATTTATGCAGAGTTCTATTTTCGGTGTAGTAAATCCAATCGCCATCCACGATGCTTCGGTAAATATGCTCGACCGGCAAAATAATGCTATCCCTCGCCGAGCCGTCTTTTTTGACCCTGAAAATCGTGTCGTCTGCCTCTCCCTCATAACCTTGCCGATAGTAAACCCAATCGCCCTCTATCCCGACCATAAAGCATGAACCCTCGGTGGTTAGCTGTGTGTCCTCCGTGCCGTCAGTACGGATTCGGCAGACATTGGTAGAATTACCGCTATAATCATTATAATAAATCCAATCGCCCTCGAAAATGAACGGCGAGCTGATGCCTTCCGGGGGTATCTTTTGCAACCCCAGACCGTCTGTGCGAAGCCTGAACATGCCTTTGTTGCTTGTGTTTGCATAAATAAAGTCTCCGATGACATTGAGGGGTGTGTGGAAATAATACCCCGGCTGTTCTAACTTGATAAGCTCCGAGCCATCGGCACTCATTTTGTAAATCGAGCTACCTTTCAACATGTAAATCCAGTCGCCTTTTTCCGCGACATAGCCCTCGAACGCGATGTTGCTGTTTGAGATTCCGCGCTCGTTCGGGTCGGCGGAGTCGGGAGGAACAATGGAATCACGGTGCGTAAGCATTATACGCGATGACGGTTGCGGCATATCATCTAAAAATTCTCCTGAACCGTCCGCGTTCCAGACAAAGGTGTTGCTCCGCACAAGAACGTCATTGACCATGACTTCAAAATAATATTCCGCCGGACATTCCTCAAAAACACCGTAGGTCAAAGAATAAGCCTTGACGGTATCTTCATCTTTGGAGGCATAGGGATAGTGGTCTACATGCTGCATAGACCAGAGAAAGGAGCTTTCCCCGAGCGGCATATGAACATTAGGCTCGTGTGCCTCTCCGTTGATGAATAGAGTAAAATTGCTTATCCGCGGCGGGAAAAAATTAAATTCACTTGACTCCCGTACGCCCGCGCCTGTGAACAGTAGGCTACCTCCGGCAACCTGAGTGATAGTAGCGATTTTTCCCGACTCGTCGCTGTTACCGCTAATACCCAATTGCGCGTAAAGAAATTCGCTCTCCGCACTCTGTGTTTCATTGCCGCCGTTGCCCTGTGTCGGGTTCGTTGACAGGGCTTCTGCTCCGTTGTCGAGGTTTTCAGCGTTTGTGTTTTGGTTGTTGGGGATGTTTGATGAAGCTTCATCACCGCAAGCCGCTAAAGTCAGCGACATTGCGAGGGCTATGATTAGTGCGAGGATTTTTGTTATTTTCATTGTTTGGGGGTTCCTTTCGTGATAATTTATTTGGTGTCGTTTACCCTCTCGGACCGTCCGAAAGCTGAAATTGCGGGGGAGGTTCAGGCGCGGGAATGTCTATTACTTCACCGTCCGGTCCTACCGCGCTTATATAGACCAATGCTACTTCGTCCCTGTAGCCCGGTTCAGTATATATATACTGTGTCACATCGTCAATCGTGATTGTCGAGCCCGGCGGCAGAAATTCCGGCATTTCGGGAAAAACGGGGTAACTAAGAAAACGCTGACCTTCTCCCAAATCCACATGATTAAAGCGCACGCTGAATTCCGGTTTAGTCCCGGGTCGTCTGTAGTTGAGTTTGAACGTCACGACCTCGCCGGGAAGCACAAAATTCAACGCCTCATTTCGATTCCACCATTGACAGGCGAGTTCTCCGTCCGTAAGAAGGATAGATTCGAGACTAAACTCATAGGGCGAATTATTGATTATCGTTGCTTTAAGACCGGGGTACATTAGGTCGGGCTCGGAATCATCAAGCGCGAGAGTCACGTCATAACCGTTTTCGGTAATTTCAGCCCGATACCAAACCGTGGCGGCTGTATCCACAAGCTCTATCACAAGTACGGGGTCTTCGATTTCGACCCATTCCCCATCAACAAAGTCGCCATTCAGATTACCGGAAACAGCATATGGCAAGTCCTCTTTTCGCTCTTCTATTTTAGCGACAAACCAATCGGCGGTAATCTCCGGACCTTCGACAACTGACCGGGGTTGGAATCTATATTGCGCTCCCTCGTCTTTGCTTGGGCTAAAGGTAAGCACAAGAATATTGTCACCACCGTCGCCCGCCGTGGCAGATATGTCAAAGGTATTCCCTATGGAATTTCTAAAATAGCTTGTAATGTTGGACATAACCTGACCGTCGTTGTCGATAATCGCCTGCATACGGTGTTGATGTACGGACGGCGTTTCTGTCCCGTTGTCGGGGGGTTCTGCTCCGTTGTCGGGGGTGTTGTTGTCGGGGGTTTCTGCGTTTGTGTTTTGGTTGTTGGGGGTATTTGATGAAGCTTCATCACTGCAAGCCGCTAACGTCAGCGACATTGCGAGGGCTATGATTAGTGCGATGATTTTTGTTACTTTCATTTTTTGTAATTTCCTTTCGTGGTACTTTGTTTACGGCTGTGAAACATAATAAGCATATCCCAATTCATCTAATTTGCTGATAACCTCATCCATAGTATATCCCACACCAAATAATGGATTACCGTCCAACGCGCCATACTCGACGTTATCTACAACTATCCCAATTGGAGATTCTTTAGCCGCCTCATTGCTTCTAAATACTATTTTATCCATAAAAGGCGCGGTTCGGGTCGTAGTAGCCTTGTTCGTATAAATATCGAAATCAAAGTTTATGAGATAGTATGCAACAAAACGCGGATTAGTATCGTTAATATAAACAATATAATAATCGGTTGTCGCATAGAAATAACCCTTGTCGCCCCTGTGACTTTCAAGCGGCGGTTCTATATACGGCGGTGTGCCGTTGTCGGGAACATCAGAACCGTCATTAAATATGCCGCCTTGCGGGTCTTGGGGTGTGCCGGAGTCATTATCGCCGTTGTCCGTTGTTTGGTTCGGTGAAGGGGTTTCTGTTCCGTTGTCGGGGGTGTTGTTGTCGGGGGTTTCTGCGTTTGCACCTTGATTATTTGCGGGTGAGTCATTATTGGGGGTATTTGATGAAGCTTCATCACCGCAAGCCGCTAAAGTCAGCGACATTGCGAGGGCTATGATTAGTGCGAGGATTTTTGTTACTTTCATTTTTTTGAGTTCCTTTCATTTAGTTTAAGTTTGTTTTATCCTATGACGCGTAAATCTGTGCCGTCCATGCGAATTGCGGAAATCTGTGGTGCATTGGCGGTAAAATAAATCCATTCTCCGACTATACAGAAGTATACATTTTCGGTAACGCCGGCTAATACAGCAAGCTCGGTCAAATCAGAACCGTCAAGGCGGGCTCTATGCAGTACGCCGCCTCTAACATAATAAATCATATCATTGGCGATATTGAAAGTTTCTATATAAAATTCGATGCCGATACCGCCGCCTGTAAGGGGATTGTCGCTTGTGCCTGTATTTGGCGAAACGATAGTTTGAGGTCTGTTTGTGGGAATTAGTCTTAACTCGTTTCCGTCACCGTCAATCTCGACAATGCCGCCGCCCCTTGTCGCATTTCCGTATGATACGACATATAGTAATCCGTTTTCGACAATCATTTTAAAAATTTGCGGCGAGTCAATGACAATCTCTGTCTCCTCTGTTCCGTCAGTTCGGATTTTCTTAGTAGCACTATTGCTTCTTTGCCGATAATAAATCCAATCCCCGTCTACATTCAAATAATCGACCGAATATTCAACCAATTTCTGTGGTTCTGTGCCGTCTGTGCGAACCTTAAAAATGCCGTCAAAGGTTTTGTAATAAATCCAATCGCCTATAACGGTAACATCACCTAACCCCGCTGAGGCGCGTACAACTTGTGTTAAATCTGTTCCGTCAGTTCGTATTTTATAAATCGACATACTCCCTGCATAATAAATCCAGTCGCCGACTACGTTGATACTGCCGAAACAAAACCAATCGGAGTACCCGTCTCGCTCTATTAAAGTTGTTTCGCCTGTGCCGTCAACATTAATTTTATAGAGCGACCTGTCATATGAGCGGTAATAAATCCAGTCGTCTTTTATTGCCGCATTTCCCCCGTTTGAAAGGTTACTGTTTGTGTTGCCGCGTTCGTTGGGGTCAACAGCAGGTTCTAAGACTACGGGTTCTTCGGGTATTTGGGTGGTCGGCGATGCGGTTGTAGACGGGGGTGTTGTGGTTGTAGGCACGGAGTCGGGTATAACTGCGTTTCCCGATAAATTTAACCACATAGCGGGACGAACGCCGTGCTCGTTTTTGACACCGAAGCCGTTTCGGTCTTCGATGCCGCCGTCGGCTTTGACGGGTGCGGCAGCATAACTAATGCCGCCGGGCGACCGAAGCCACCAATAGAGAGCTTCGCCGCCGGAATCATACACTCTCCTCGCCAAATCGTCTGCGAAATACGCTCTTGCTTCATCTATGCTAAGCAGGAAAATTTTGTCTACTGTGTTGTTGCCGCCGGGCGTATCGTAAGTTGGATTATTGTTGTTGATTAGCGTTGTTTCGATAATCCGCGCTTGGTCTGCTTGGCTGAAGCTACTCAAAAACTCGCCGTTTAAGTAGGCGCGAATTGTGCTGTCTTCCCATGTTATGTCACCGCCGGGTTCATGGTATGGGCGTGCTTCCAATACATACTCGCTGATGACCAACGTCCTGCCGTCCTGCACGTCAAGCACGCGCCAGTCATATCCGCCGAATGGAATAACATCGCCGATATTTGCTGAACCGGATGCATCGCCGCCGTTGCCGAGGTCATTGTCGCCGTTGCCCTGCACCTCGTTCGTTGACGGTGTTTCAGTTCCGTTGTCGGGGGTGGTGTCGTTGTTGTCGGGGTTTTCATTGTTTTGCTCGTTTTGCGGATTGCGTTCTCTCGGCGTAAGTCCCTCCGATGAATTATCGCCGCAAGCCGCTAACGTCAGCGACATTGCGAGGGCTAAGATTAGTGCGAGGATTTTTGTTACTTTCATTTTTTGTGTTTTCCTTTCGTGGTATTTTGTTTACTGCTGTGAAACATAAATTTCATAACTAAATTCAGACACCGGATATTCTATTTGCTTATAATGGGATTGTAAATCGTCTAAACTTGCCGTCAGCTTTTCTAAAAGTTCGGCTTTTGTTGTGCTTTTGTAATCGTAATAATCTCTGGTATTTCCATACATATTGTAATACGCTACATCGTAAAATTGTGCACGCGGACCCTTAGCATATATTATGTTGTCCATCAAATAATAAGCCGAGCTACTGTCATCTGCGCTGAAGCTATTCACTGCTTGGTCTGCGTTTGGATAGGCTTTTTTGGCAAATATTGCGACGCCATTACTCTCCCCGTCCGGATAATTCCATACCTCTGCCCCGACGCCGTCCCAAAAAAAGTACACAACATAGCCCGTTGTTATCTCGTCGGGTGGCGGCGTTTGTTCAACCCAGTTTCCATTTGAGTCAATATAGCCATCCCATGCCGGTTGAACCCAATTTCCATTTGAGTCAGTATAGCCAGCCGAAGGTCGTATAATAATTTCATACGAATAAGCTATATAATCGTTTGTAAGAGCGTAGAAAAATTCCGCATCGCTTTCGTGTGTTTTAAAGGATTCGGGTAAGTAAAGCGGTGGGCGGGTTTCCCATACAGGCGGGGTTCTATGCCATGGTGGTATGAGATGTAGAAATTCTTCGGGGGTTGCTGTTCCGTTGCCGGGGGTGTTGTTGTCGTTGTTGTCGGGGTTTTCTGCTCCGTTGTCGGGGTTTTCTGCGTTTGTGCCTTGGTTGTTTGCTGACGGGTCGTTGTTGGGGGTATTTGATGAAGGCGTAGCTTCATCGCCGCAAGCCGCTAAGGTCAGCGACATTGCGAGGGCTATGATTAGCGCGAGGATTTTTGTTGCTTTCATTGTTTGGGGGTTCCTTTCGTGGTATTTTGTTTACGGCTGTGAAACATAAATTTCATAGCTAAATTATTGCGCGGTTTCTTTCGCACTTGCGGTTTTGTTCAGCCGCTCTGTTACGCTGTGTTGCTCTTATTATTGCAGATTCAGCCACATGGTCAATCGCATAAAGCGATTTCTACTCCACCACGTCCGCGACCTCAAAAGTTAGTCCTTCGTAAATTCTAATAAACGTGTTATCGTCCGGGTCATGCAAAGACAAACCGTGCATATTAAAATCTGCGACAACCCAAAACTCGATGATGTCGTCGAAGCCGAACCCCGGCTTAAACTGTTCCGTCCATACGGCGGTGAGCCCCGTTTCATCGATGCTTATCTGCATATCTTCGGGGTTTCTTATTACTATGTCCTTTTCTAAATCCAATGTCATATAATCCCATACGTCGTAGCCAAGGTCTCCGTAACCAATTCTGAGTCCGGTGGAGACAGAGCCACCGCGGTCTGTGCCTATTGCGAACAATCCTCCTATGCAGGCATCTCCGGAAAAGTTATAAATCCCGGTAATGGTCCAATATGCGAAGAATATCGTCGCGGGGTCTCTTTCTATCCATTCCCACGGCATGATATATGTCGGCTTTATTGACGTGTCTTTGTAAACAAACGACATCGTACCGTCACCGTTATTGGTCGCGCTTAATGTGATAGCGGTAGGGTCGAAGACGAATTCGCTTAACTTTGTATGGGGTACGAGTTCATCAAACGGCACAATAACATCGTTATTGCTGAACTTAATATACGTTTGTCTGTCTTGCTCTAAGCCCGAAATAGTAAAGCCTCGAACCTCAACATCTCCTATGTCGTCTGCGCTGTACTGTTCCGGCATAAAAAATATCAGCAACACGCTGTCACCGTCTATTTTTATGGGGTCGTAGCCGTTGTTATGTGTATACCTAACCGCAGCACCGTAAATGCTTAAAGGCTTGTAAAAACCATTGCCGAAATGTATACCTATATCACTGAAAGTGCCCGGATTCAACTCCAGCGCGGCGAGCCTTTCCGGAAGCTCGGGGATTGTTATGCGCATGGCAATCTCCTGCCCTTGTTCATGTTTTCCGCCTATGCCCACTTTAAGCTCGGATACGAGCTCCTGTCCCTGAGGTATGCTGTCGGCGTTACCCTGTGTTTGGTTCTCTGACAGGGTTTCTGCTCCGTTGTCGGGGTTTTCTGCGTTTGTGCCTTGGCTATTTGCGGGTAGGTCGTTGTTGGGGGTATTTGATGAAGGCGTAGCTTCATCGCCGCAAGCCGCTAACGTCAGCGACATTGCGAGGGCTAAGATTAACGCGAGGATTTTTGTTACTTTCATTGTTTGGGGGGTTCCTTTCGTGGTATTTTATTTACGGCTTTAAATAATAGTTGCGTTTTGGGGGACAAGTTCGGGGGGTTCCTTCATATACGTTACCGTACTATTCATTCGTAGTTCTTTTACAGTCATCGCTAATCCCTCAACTTATATTTTCTGTTCCGATTTGCACCAATCGGAATGATAATATTTTCGTCTTCAAGTTGCGAAAGCGTTCTTCTCGCTGTCTTTGAACTGCGATTGATAACGCTCGCTATATCTGCGGCACTTGCTTCTCCGTTTGTGGAAAGGTACGCAATTATTTTTTCGCGGTAATTATTATCGGACATTTTATTGGACACTTTATTGGACACTTTATCGGACATTTGCATTTCTGTGTCCAACAACTTAAACGGCACAATCGTCTTAAACACATCGCCATCGCTGAGTTCAGGCTCGCCGCCGGAATAAATTTTTGTAAACTTATAAAGGTTCCTCACGCCCGAACCAAGCACATCAGCTCGCCCGATGTTAATGAAAAAATTTGCAAGTAACGGATTTTTCGGAAACGGCGCGAAGTTATCGGGGTCGATTTTACCGGGCGTTTTCGGCAAGCTCCAGTTCTCGGTCGTAATTCGTTCGCGTTCAATTATAATCTTCGCAGGGTAGGCACTCGTGTAGTCGCGATGAACGAGAATATTGCTGACAAGCTCGCGTGCAATTGAAGCACGGACACTCACCGACTGCCCGTTGATAATATGAAACCTGTCAAGCGTGTGCTTGCTTATGAAGTCAATGAGTTGCTCGTAGGCATCAATCAAATTTGTCGATACCATCAAGCGGTCATCATAACGGTCGAGGTCGTCGCGGCGGCAGATTGCATCGGTAACATAATTCGCGGTGCATGAACGAATGACATCATCTTTCCCGAACAGCAAAATCGCCGCAAGGTTGTACCCGGTACTGCCAAGCTCGCGGCTCTCTTGATACAAGCCCGCGCTTTTTATAATTTCCTCATCGCTCATGCCCACCCACGGGTGGTCGGGAATCCGATTAGTCGCCAAGCGGCGAACCTTCGGCAAGAGCCGCGCAAAATCAAAGTCCTCATCTTTGGCGTAAGGAAAAATTTTGCGTTCGGAATAATCTGCGGCTTTGCGGCGATGAATCTGCGAAACCATTTCGGAGTTACGGGTTATATCCATGTCGCCGTCTTCGGCGCGGTCAAAAATTTTCCCGCCGAGCATAACCACCTGCGAGTTGGGCGGCACATAACACCACAGGATTGTTTTGCCGCCAAGCTCTGCTTCCTCCAACGAGATGAAAAGTGTTGGTGCGAACCTCTGCGGATTGTTGAGTAGGTTGGCGAAATCTTTTTTCATTTGAGCGACAGCTTTTTTATTCACGCCGACAACTTTCCCATCGTCCTCAACACCGAGCAAGATATGACCGCCGTAACGATTCGAGAAAGATGACACGGTTTCATAAACGCTACTCGGAAGCTCGTCCTTGCATCGTTTGAACTCAACCGTGAGTCCCTCGCCGTCGTGAATGAGTTGTTTTAGTTTTGTGAACATAGATTTTTACCTCTACAAGAATTTTATCACACTCGAAAGCAAACATCAATCATTTGAAAATTTTAATACCCCCGAAGTCAACCGAGTGAGGTTATTCGTCGAATTAATAAGGGTAGCATTAATCGGAGATTAGTGCGAGGATTTTTGTTGCTTTCATTTTTGGGGGTTCCTTTCATGATTAAATTAAATAATAGTCGCATTTGGCGGGATTATCGCTCTTATTCTTTCCCTAAGCGGCAAGAGCATATTCGGCGACACTGAAAGTTCATCAACGCCCATGTTTAAAAATATTTCGGTAAGCTCTAAGTCTGCGGCGATTTCGCCGCATATACCGACCCATATACCCGCATCCTTCGCCGATTTAACCGTCATTTCAATCATTTTCATGACAGCGGGGTGATGAGGTTCGTAAAAAGAGCCGATGTTGCTGTTCTGCCTGTCTGCCGCTAAGGTGTATTGGGTAAGGTCGTTTGTACCTATGCTGAAAAAGTCCACCATTTCGGCGAGTTCCGCACTTATTATAACGGCGGCGGGGGTTTCTACCATAATTCCAAACTCGGTTTTATTATTAAGAGGTATTTCTTCACGCTTTAAATCCGATTTCACTTCTTCGATGAGTTTAAGTACTTCCCCTACCTCCCACACCGAAGTAACCATAGGAATCATAATGGATATATTCCCGAATGCGGAAGCTCTGTATAAAGCGCGGAGCTGTGTTTTGAAAATTTGAGGCTCGGAAAGGCAGAGCCGCACGGCGCGAAGCCCCATTGCAGGGTTTTCCTCCTTCGGCATTTTAAAATAACTTACCTGTTTATCCGCGCCTATATCAAGTGTGCGGATAATGGTTTTCTTTCCGTTCATGTGAGCGGCGACTTTTTTATAAGCGGCAAACTGCTCTTCCTCTGTCGGCGCGTTTTTTCTGTCTAAAAATAAAAACTCGCTTCTGAAAAGCCCGATACCCTCTGCATCATTATTAACCGCATCATCAATGTCGGACACGTGATTCACATTTGCGTAAAGATTAATTTTTCTTCCGTCCGCCGTTACGCTCGGAAGCCCTTTGAGTTTATTTAACAACTCGCGTTTTTTACGAATTTCATCAAGCTTTTCGCTCATTGCTTTTATTACAACCTCATCGGGTTCTATGTAAAGTTTGCCCGTGAAGCCATCTAAAATTGCGTGTTTTCCGTCTAAGCTTTCGATATTTGCGATATTTGCGGAAATTTCCCGAAACCCGAAAACGGCGGGTAAAGCCAAAGAACGCGCAAGTATGGCTGTGTGTGAATTAACCCCGCCTTTCACGGTTGCTATACCTAAAACCATTTTTTTATCAAGCCCGACAGCCTCACCCGGCGTAATGTCGTCTGCGATAATTATAGACGGAGTTGTAATTTCATATTGTCCATAAAGCGCGGGACACAGAATTTTTTGAATGCGTCCCGATATATCCAATACATCTATTGCACGCTCTTTCATGTAGTCATCGTCCATAGCTGAAAACATCGCGCTGAATTTTTCCGCTGTTCGCTCTACTGCATACTCGGCGTTTACATTTTGCTCGCTTATTATAGCCATAACAGATTCGATATAATCCAAGTCTTCGAGCATCATTTTGTGAATATCAAAGATTGCCGCGTTTTCCTCGCCTAAGGTTTCCTTTGTTTCTTCGTATAACCGGTCGAGTTGTAAACATGCTTTAATGCGCGCTTCATCAAAACGCGCAGTTTCTTTTTCGGGGTCATCAATTTTTTTGCGTCCTATTTCCACCGCTTTATTTTTCAAGAAATATAAAGTTCCTATTGCTATGCCATCGGAAATCCGCACGCCCTCTATAATTTTCAAAATCTTTCACCGCCTATATATGTATTAATTATTTCCAAATCTGAATTTAAGACCAAAAAATCCGCCGCTTTGCCTATTTCAAGACTGCCGACCGCAGAGTCGGCTGAAATAGCCCGCGCAGGATTAATCGTAGCCGACTGTAGGGCGGTTTCAAGAGGGATTCCGAATTTTACGGCGTTGCGGAAACAATTCAAGAGATTCGCCGCACTCCCCGCAATCGCGCCGCCGACAGCTAAGTTAGAACGCCCGTCTTTCAAAATAGCAATCTGCCCCCCAAGCTCGTATTCACCGTCGGGCATCCCTGTCGCCCTTATGCTGTCGCTTACAAGGCAGAGCCTATCCTTACCGAACATCGCAAAAACAGCCCGCACCACAGACGGATGAAGATGTACCCCGTCGCATATAATTTCCGCAAAATCGGCATGGTCAAAAGCCGCGCCGATTACGCCCGGTTCTCTGTGTCCGAACGCGGGCATGGCGTTAAACATATGCGTTACATGGCATGCCCCCGCTTTAAAAACGGCGGCGGCACATTCATAATCCGCGCTTGTATGCGCTAAACTAACACTAACCGGAAATGCTTTAACATGGCGTATAAATTCTAAAGTACCCTGCATTTCGGGAGCTAAGTCAATCAAGCGTATATTACCGCCCGAAAGGTCATACAAGCGTTCAAAAAAGGCGGTATCGGGAGCTATGATGTTTTCGGGTTTTTGCGCGCCGCACCGAGCTTTATTTAAAAAAGGTCCCTCCATATTAACAGCACGCAAAACTGCGCCGTAACCTTTTTTTCCAAAATAAGGGGCGGCAATCTGCATAACACGGCAGAGCGTTTCTTCATCAAGCGACATGGTCGTCGCCGCAACGCTTGTAACGCCGTTTTTGCCGTAATAGGACAGCATTTTTTCGATGCCCTTTGAATCTGCATCGCTGAAGTCACAGTTTACACAGCCGTGAGTGTGTATGTCAACAAACCCGGGTACAACATACGCACCGCATACATCGACGGCTTCACCCGATAAACTGCCCGTAGGGGCTATGTCGGTAATAATACCGTTATTACACTCCAAATCGTATTTTTCAAATTTGAAATCCGCACCGAAAACTAAGCCATTACGCACTATCATAATAATTTTCTCATTTCATCGGCTACGTGCTGAACTTGTGTGCCGACGACAACCTGTACGCTTGTTTTCCCCGGACGAACAACCCCGCTTATACCTGCTGATTTTATAGCTTTTTCATTTACATCGGTATGATTTTTTACCTCGACCCTAAGGCGGGTTATGCAGTTGTCAAGGGAAGCGATATTTCCCGCGCCGCCAAGCCCTGCGAGGATTTGTTCTGCGATTACGGTGAAGTCTTTCGCGCCGCCTGCCGACGATTTTATTTTTATGTCTTTTATATTTTGAACATCATCATCGTCCTCGCGTCCGGGGGTTTTTAAGTTAAACTTAGTTATAACCATGCGGAAAAGCACGTAATAAATCACGAAAAATACCGCACCCGCAACGAATACACCCCACGGGTTCTGCGCCATGGGCGTTTTCCAGCATAGGACGAGGTCTATTAGCCCGCCGCTGAAATTGAATCCCGTGCGGACGGGTAAAGCCGCCATTACGCCCATTGAAATTGCGGTCAGCGCGGCGTGCAAAACATAAAGCGGCGGCGCTAAAAACATAAAAGCAAATTCAAGAGGCTCTGTAACGCCCGTCAGAAATGCGGCGAATGAAGCCGAGAGCAGAAGCCCTGCCGCCGCTTTTTTCTTTTTATCTTTTGCCGTGTGGAGCATGGCTAAAGCCGCACCCGGTAATCCGAACATCATAATCGGGAAAAAGCCCGTCATATATTGCCCCGTAACGCCGTATTCCCCCGTGTTGCTCCAGAAATTTTCAAGGTCATTTATTCCCGCCACGTCAAACCAAAACACCGAATTAAGCGCGTGATGTAAACCGAGCGGCAATAAAAGACGGTTAAAGAATCCGTAAATCCCCGCACCGACTGCCCCCAAGTTCATGATTCCCGAGCCGAACATGACCAAACCGCCATAAACGACAGGCCAAACAAAAAGTAAAAGCATAGCCGTGACAATGCTTACCCCACCTGCGACAAGCGCAACGCTCCGTTTTCCGCTGAAGAAAGCTAATGCGTCCGGTAATTTGGTGTTTTTAAAGCGGTTGTAACAAATCGCGCCGATTAGACCGCATATTATGCCGATAAACACGTTGTCTATTTTTCCGAATGCCGCACTCACGTCTTCAAGCGGAGTTTTGCTTATCATAGCTATAGTTTGAGGGGACAATATGCTTTGTATTAAAAGCCATGATATTAGCCCCGCAAGCCCTGCCGCGCCATCGTTTTCATCAGCCATACCTACAGATACACCCAACACGAAAAGAATAGGCATACTGCCGATTATTGCATTTCCCGCCGATATTAAAAATGCGGCTATTTGACTTCCTTCGCCCCACCCCGATGGGTCTAACCAATAACCTATTCCGAGCAAAACAGCGGCAATAGGCAGACAGGCGACAGGTAACATAAGAGACTTTCCGAGTTTTTGTAAATTTTTCATACTTTCAATGCCGCAACGCCTCAACTTGCATGAATTTTAAAAGTTTTGCGTTGCAAAACACACCTTTCTAAAATGTTAGGCTCCTTGCCCTATAGATTTTCATTTAAAAATAACAGGATTTTTTCGGCTGTTACATCTTCGTCTATGCCGTCAAAAGTAAGCGTTATTTCATCGCCGCATTTGAGTCCTAAGTTCATAATGCCGAAAATACGCTTTCCGTCAACCATTTTTTGAGGAGTTCCGACCCGCACCTCTCCCGAAAACCCTGCCACCGCCTTAACCAACAACCCGGCAGGACGTGCATGGATTCCTAATTCGTCCTTGATAATGTGTTTAATTTCTTTCACGTTTATGACCCTCCTTTCCGGGCAGTAATAAGCATATCCCCCGCTTTGACCGTGCCTTCTTTTGCGAAAGACAGCTTCCCGAAATCATCGGGGTTGCAAACTACTACGGGGGTGACTGTATCAAAGCCCTCCGCGCTTATCGCCGCCGCATCAAATTCCATTAGAACTTCACCCTTATTAACCTTTTCGCCGCTATTTTTAACAATGGTGTAGTACATCCCTTTCAGCTTTACCGTGTCAATGCCGACATGAATAAGAAGTTGAAGCCCGTCATCGGTCAACAGGCTTACGGCGTGACCGGTTTCAAACATTTGTTCGATAACCGCATTGCACGGCGCAAGAACACAGCCCGATTCGGGCTTAATCGCTATTCCGGGTCCTAAAATGCCTTGACTGAAAACGGGGTCGTTTATTTCCGAAAGAGGTATAACGGTGCCGTTCATCGGCGATGCGATAGTTGTAATATTACTCTTTTTTCCAAAACCAAACATAACTAATCCCTCCTTTTTATTAATTATATCATTATAAATGGAAATGTCAAGAAAACGTCTCTCTACTCTTTTATCCTCTGTATCTCCACCAAATGCTTGTAAAGCCCTCTTTTTTCCATAAGCTCGGTATGGCTTCCCGTTTCGGCTATCATGCCTTCTTTTAATACAATTATACAGTCTGCGCGTTTAACTGTAGACAGCCTGTGTGCGATTACAATAAGCGTCCGAAGCCCCGCGATTTTCTGTATGGCTTTTTGGATTTCACGCTCTGTTTCGGTATCTACTGCCGAAGTCGCCTCATCAAGAATAAGTATAGGCGCATTACACAAAAGACTCCGCGCAATGGAAATACGCTGTTTTTGACCGCCGGAAAGCCTCATTCCGCGTTCGCCTACTATCGTATCATAACCTAAAGGCAGTTCTGCTATAAAATCATGTATACAGGCGGTTTTTGCGGCTGTTATTACTTCGCCGTCTGTTGCGTTTGGATTTCCGTAGCGTATGTTTTCGCCAATCGTGCCGTTAAAAAGAAAAACGTCCTGTAAAACCATGCTGATATTTCTTCGTAAGCTCTGTAAGCTCATGTCTTTTATATTTATACCGTCAATTAAAATTTGTCCGCCCGTGACGTCATAAAAACGCGGTAATAGCGCGGCGAGTGTGGTTTTCCCCACGCCGGTAGGACCGATAATCGCGTACATTTGTTTTGCGGGTTGTATAAAACTTATATTCTTGAGTGCGTAACTATTATCATCATAGCTGAAATCCACGCTTCTAAACTCGATGTTACCGCTCAAATCTCCTGCGTCTTTCGCATCTTTTGAATCCGCTATGTCAGGCTCTGTATCTAATATTTCAAAAACTCGTTCACCGCCGGCTATGCCCGACTGCATATCTTCTACCAAACGCGCCATCTGTCCCACGGGTCCGTAAAATACGCTTATATAAAGTAAAAACGCAACAATTTCATCAAGGCTCATACCGTGATTGTTCAATACTAAATATCCGCCGACACCTACGACTATTACGTTTCCCGCAGAGGTGGCGAACCCGATTAACGGATGCAGTACAGCCGAATAAAATAAAGCGCGGATTAAAGCTTTTGAATATTTTTTCGATGTTTTAGTTATTCTTTCATGTTCGTCACGCTGACGGTTAAAAATTTGTATTTCTTTTATTCCCGAAAAGTTATCCTGTAAAGCCGCGTTTAATTCTGCGACATGTTCCTGCGCCTCTCTGTGACGTTCGCGGGATTTTTTAAACACCGGAAACACGAAAAGTAAAAAAGGTACCGGAATAAAAGTCAACGCGGCTAAAATTACGTTAGTCGAAAAAAGAATAATGCTTACACCGATGAACAAAATTAAACCCGACACAAGTTCGGGTACGGCGTGAGCTATAAGCGTTTCAAAATTTCGGGTATCGTTAATCACACGCGACATAAGCTGTCCTGTCTGCTTGTCGCTGTAATATCCTATAGAAAGTTTTTGCAGATGCGAGTATATTTCGGAGTGAAGCTGTGAGACATAATTCCATGCGGCGACATGCCCTATATAACTGTACAGAAACTGGCAGACTGCGCGGATTATAAAAACCACGAGTAAAAGCGCGGCGATATTTATAAGCCTCATAAGTGCGTCCGCATCCGGCTCACCCAAGACCTTAACCATCTCCTGCGTAATACGCGGCGCGGCTAAATTAGCGGCGGTGGCGATAAGCGTGGCAAGGGCGGCGATAAAAATATGAAGCTTATATCTACCGGCTTTTTTATAAATTTTAATCAGTGTTTTCATTTTTTTCTCTTATCAATAACCCTCTTAGCCTTACCTACATGCCGTTCGAGGCTTTTGGGTTCTACTAAAGAAACCTTAGTTTCAAGACCTAAAACAGTTTTCAATGAATGTTTTATTCTTGCGCGAAGTGCGTCAATATCGGCGAAAATGCCGAGTACGGAACCGTCAGTCAGCTCAACCTTTACCTCAAGCGTGTCCTGCGCGTTCTCTCTGTCAACCACCAATTCATAATAAGGCGCAACTTGTTCAATGGTCATAATTACACTTTCTATTTGTGACGGGAATACGTTTACGCCGCGTATTTTAAGCATATCATCCGAACGCCCCGTGGTCTTATCCATACGTACTGTCGTGCGTCCGCACTCGCACTTGTCATAATTGAGCCGTGTAATATCTCTCGTCCGATACCGCAAAACAGGTAGCCCTTCTTTTGTAAGGGTTGTTATTACGAGTTCACCTTTCTCGCCTTCAGGCAGAACTTCTCCCGTTTCGGGATTAATAATTTCGGGCAGAAAATGGTCCTCGTTAAAATGAAGTCCGCGGCGCAGTTTACATTCACCGGAAACGCCGGGACCTAAAATTTCGCTCATACCGTAATTATCAGTTGCGAACAGGTTCAAAGTTTTTTCGATTTGTGTACGCATTTCTTCGGTACAACCTTCCGAGCCGAAAAGTCCGAGCCTTACTTTTAAATCGTTTGATACGCCTAATTCTTTTGCAACTTCGCCTATGTACAAAGCGTAGGAGGGCGTGGATATAAGCGTGGTTGTTCCAAAATCCTGCATGAGCATGACCTGCTTTTCGGTGTTCCCCGACGACATAGGTATAATAGCCGCACCGATTTTTTCAAGTGCGTAATGAAGCCCGAGCGCACCCGTGAACAATCCGTACCCAAACGCCACCTGCGCTATATCTTCATCGCTCGCACCCACGGCTACGATTAAACGCGCCACGCAGTCACTCCACATTTCCAAGTCGCCGCGAGTATATCCGACGACCGTAGGTTTTCCCGTTGTCCCCGATGATGCGTGAAGGCGTAGAATTTTCTTCATAGGTACGGCGAACATTCCGAACGGATAGTTGTCGCGGAAGTCTTCTTTTACCGTGAAGGGAATGTTTTTTAAGTCGGACAGCGAACTAATCATATCGGGTTTTAAGCCTGCATCGTCGAATTTTTTCTTATACAATGGCAGTCTGTCATAACATACGGATATAGTTTTTTTGAGCCGTTCAAGCTGAAGAGCCTGTAATTCCCTGCGCGGCATAGTTTCCGCATTTTTATCAAAAAACATGATACCTCCTTATTCCCCAAGAGCGGTTTTTGCCGTTACGCTGACTTTTTCTTCATAGCACGAAAAGCAATGCTCGACAAATTTCTTTTCGGGGGCTTTTGTTACCGCACTCACAAGCGGAACGATTACAAGCCCTGCGAGCATAGCAAATGCTCCCGCATTTATCAACCCTGTCGGCGATGTTAAAAACTTAGGGAAATACTCCTTGAAAAATGCGTTAAAAAACAGGTTTAAAACAACCATAGAAATCATAAACAAAGAACTGAACACAAAGTTCACCCATACAGCGGCTTTAGTGACACGTTTCCAGAACAGCCCGTATAAGAACGGCGCAAGAAACGCACCCGCTAACGCACCCCATGAAATACCCATAAGCTGTGCTATCCAGATGACGCTGCCCCCGCTCGTATATTGGAAAATAGCTATAGCCCCGGAAATCGCGATAAACACAACAATCAAAAAGCGTATAACAATAAGCTGTTTCTTTTCGCTCATATTCTTAACAATATGCCCTTTCAGAAAATCAAGCGTAAGCGTTGACGATGAAGCAATAACGAGCGAAGACAGCGTTGACATTGACGCCGCGAAAACTAAAATTAATACAAGTCCGATAAGTAAATCAGGAAAATTTTCAAGCATTTTCGGTATAACAGAATCGAATATTACCGCACCCGTTTCGGGATTTCTCGCAACCTCTCCGCTGTAAAGACGACCGAAACCGCCGAGGAAATAACAACCGCCGGCGACGACTACAGCAAATATTGTTGAAATAATAGTTCCCTTGCTTATCATTTTTTCTGATTTTATTGAATAAAATCTTGCCACCATCTGCGGTAAGCCCCATGTTCCTACAGATGTTAAAATTACAACGCCGAGTAAACTGAAGGGGTCAGGTCCGAAGAACGATGTAAAAATACCGGGTACTGTTCCGTTACTCACACCTTCGTCCGTAACTGCCGCAAGCCCCGTCAGAGCGTTCATGAATCCGCCGTTTGAATTTAGCACTGCGGCAATCACTACGACGATTCCGATAAGCATAATTATACCCTGGATAAAATCGTTCACCGCCTGCGCCAAATACCCGCCCGCAACCACATAGACCGCCGTAAGTACCGATATGATAATAATGCAGTACACAAAATCTATGCCGAACGCCATACCGAAAAGGCGTGACAGACCATTGTACAAAGACGCTGTATACGGGATTAAAAACACAAAAGCAATTATAGACGCGCCGATTTTTAAAGAGCTTGATTTAAACCGCGTACCGAAAAATGCGGGCATTGTCGCGCTTCCTAAATGATGTGTCATGACGCGTGTACGCCGTCCTAAAATTACCCATGCGAGTAAAGAGCCTATTAAAGCGTTAGCAAGACCAATCCAGGTCGCCGCTATACCGAACCTCCACCCGAATTGCCCCGCAAATCCGACGAAAATAACTGCGGAAAAATACGATGTTCCGTAAGAAAAAGCAGTAATCCACGGTCCGACATTTCTGCCGCCGAGGACAAACCCGCTTACGTCAGTGGCTGTTTTACGAAAATAAAAGCCGATAAAAACTGTGATTGCGAAGAACAACAAGAGCATTAAAACTTTAATAAACATATTCCTTATTTTCCTTAAATAATTATTCGCCAACACGCTTTAAAGCGTCAAAGCACTCAACTATTATACTATAAAAAAGAAAACTTGTCAAGCCCGATTTTTCGGTTTTTTCGGACTTTTTTCGGACTTTTCTCTTGACATTTACCGACCCTTTAATGTATAATATGCTTATCTCATTAACAACTAACGTACTTCAAACACATGGAAGGCGGCGATAAATGTGTCTACAGAGGTATTAAAAATAACAAAGCCTACATATATGAAAAAACACGCTCAAATGGTAGCTGTGTATTCTTTTACTCACTTTTTAGTGGATTTTGCTTGTGCGTTTTTTATGTTCCGTATTATCGCGGGTACGCCGAACGGCTATCTTTGCGTACTTATTTATAATTTCTGCGCTTTTGCCATGCAGATGCCTATAGGTATTATTGCGGATAGGTTAAATAGAAACTTTCTGTTTGCAATGCTCGGTTGCGTCCTTGTCGGCTCGGCTTACGGGCTTGCGATGTTGCCCTTGGCGGCAGTCACAGTCATAGGAATCGGAAACGCCATGTTCCATATAGGCGGCGGAATTGATGTGCTGAATATAAGTCAAGAGAGACTCAGTATGCTCGGCGTGTTTGTTTCTCCGGGTGCGTTCGGAATATATTACGGGGCTATGCTCGGTGCGGACGGCGGCTTTTTAGGTTTTGGGAATTTGGGGCTTTTGATTATACCGCTTTCGCTCATCATTGCGGCGTTATTCATTTTGGTTGTTTATAAAACGCGGGGAGAAACATATATCGAAAATGCCGAATTTTCGCTTAAAACTCCGTCTTTTCATGGGGTTTCGGTTATGATTTTCTGTTTGTTTCTTGTGGTGTGTCTGCGTTCTTTTACGGGATTAGCTTTAGATTTTCCGTGGAAAGGTACAGGGCATACGGGGACTTTTTTAATCTGCGCGGTGGTTTTCGGAAAGGTTTTAGGCGGCTTTGCGGCTGACCGTTTCGGGGTGAGAAAAACCGCTTTCTGTTCACTCTTTGTAGCCGCGATTTTGTTTTTGTTCCCGTCTGTATCGGCGGCGGGTATTATGGCGGTTTTACTTTTTAATTTTACGATGCCTATTACGCTTTGGGCTGTCGCGAGACTCGTACCCGGTGCGAAAGGGTTTGCCTTCGGGCTGTTGACCTTCGGGTTATTTATCGGTTTTCTGCCTGTATATCTCGGCTTAAAAATTCCGCTCCAAATGTTTTGGCTGTACGCGCTGATTTGCGCCGTAACATTAGTCTTACTGATAGCAGGATTAAAAAGGGTAAAATAGAAAAACAAAAGAATAAAGAAAGAATAAAGAAGGTAGATTATGAGTATAGGCGGCGCGATTTTAAGCTCTCTTGCAATATCGCTTATTTTAACGCTCGTGCTTGAATCGGGTTTTTATTTACTGACAGTGAAATTATTTAAAAACAGATGCAACCTTAAAGACTTTTTTCTTGTTTTATTAGTGAACCTGCTCACGAATCCCGCTGTGGTATTGTCTTATTGGTTAGTCGTTTTATATACGGGATTTAATATTATTTTTGTGTTGTTCTTGCTTGAAGCGGTTGCCGTGTTGACAGAGGGGTATTGCTTTAAAAAATACGGTATAAGCTTTCTCCGCCCGTACATCTATTCGCTCTGCGTTAATACATTCTCGGTTTCGGCAGGTTTTTTAATTCAATTAATTTTTAATTAAGGGGGAAACAAAAATGACAAAGCGTTTATTATCAATTCTATCGGCAGGGCTTATGACCGCGGCTACGATGCTTGTTGCGTATGGGGATTTGGTTTTTTCTAATGGACATTTTAAAGCTACCGAAGATACTCCCGAAATCACACTCAACAGAAATAGATTTGTTGTAAATTCACAAAGCGGTTCTGTAAAACGATTATACATACCCGGCGAATATGAGATTCCCGAATACGAGGATGACGAATACGGGTTTATTTCGGAGTTTTTTGAGTATTTTAGGAGCGAACACTCTGAACTACCAAACGGAAGCATTGCTTACATCGGTTCTATATACTTATATGAAGGTGAGTATTGGGCACTCGAAGAAACGAGCCATTCCAATTATATTCCGGGATGGATTCGTATGGACGAACTTTTAGTTTTATATACGGCTGATGATTATATTGAACAAAACAAAGATAAGTTTTATTCAAATGAAAAAAATATTGACTCTGTTTTTATTGAAAGTGAAAATTTAGTTGTCTGGGAATGGCCCGGCTCTGACCGTGAGAAATACATATTAAATTCGGCAGATGCCTTTAAACGTGGGTTTAATAAATCTATCACATTTTCAAACAACATCTATGTTGATTTTGCAGGTCGTGAATGGGCGCAGGTATCTGCGCCGATTATATGGTATAAGGAAAGGTTCCAACATGACTATTGGATTTGCCTAAGCGACCCTGAAAATGCCGATATTCCCGCGTTTCACCCTGCACCGCCGCCTGCGCGGTGGTCTCCGGACGGTGTTGTCTGGTCTTCCGAATATGTGTCAAATAATAAAACCGATGCTAACTCGATTACAGACGTGCTTTATCTGCCGCAAAACGACTTTTATGAAAACCATGAAAGCATGATTTTATATTTGGGTCGTAGTTTCGCCGCGAACGGCGATGTCCAAATAAAAACCGCACCGAATTCTAAAAGCGGCACGGGTATTATCAAAGACGGCGAAACAGCATATATAAACTATTCCTGCCTGTATGGCGGCGAGTTTTGGGGCTACACACAACAACACGAGGGTTGGGTAAAATTAAATGACATGCTCGTTTTATATGATTATGTAGCTTTTGAGGAAGAATTTCTTAATGAATTTCATCCGTATGAGGGCAATTATTCGCTGATTAAAGAAACAAACTCGGCGGTTATTTGGCAGTATCCCGGCGCGGAAGAGCCGCTGTGGACTGTCGTAGATTTGGATATGGAACATTTCAGAGTCTCGCATGCCTATACAGACAAAGAGGGGCGTGAATGGGGGTTTGTGCCGTATCTGTACGGAAGCAGAAACATTTGGGTCTGTCTCAGCACACCGCTTGATGAAAGTATCGGAGGATTTCACCCTGCACCGCCGCCCGCAGTGTGGGAATCGGACACCCCGCATACAGACATAAAAGAACATACGAACGGGGATAACTCGCCCGTGGTTCTGATTATTGTCTTGGTTGCTGTGGTTGTGGCGGGTTCGGCGGTGTTAATCAGGATTTTTTGGAAACCGAATAAACCGAGAGGGGAAGAGGTATGAGGGCGGTGATTATAAGCGGTGGCAGGATTGAGGACTATGATTATATAAAAAAGCAAATCGAACTGTTTGGCGCGGAGCTTATTATCTGCGCCGACAGCGGTTATAACCATGCCGAAAAGATGAAACTCGCGGTCAATACTACAGTAGGCGACTTTGATTCGCTTGGGAGAATACCCGACGGGATTAAAATCATACGCTATCCTGTCGAGAAAGACTGTACCGATACCGAAATCGCTCTTTCTCATGCGAGAGACGCGGGTGCGTGTGATTTTTTATTCATCGGCGCAACGGGAACACGAGCCGACCACACCCTGACAAACATTTTTATGCTTAAAAACTGTCTCTCACGCGGCGAAAATGCCCAAATCACAGACGATAATAATAAAATAAGGATAACCGAAACGAAGCTTAAATTACAGGGCGAAAAAGGTACACTTGTTTCAATAGTTCCGCTCTGTGACTGCTTTGGGGTGACTACCCACGGGTTAAAATACCCTTTACAAAATGCGCGGTTAGAATTCGGCGGCGGACTCGGCGTCAGTAACGTCATGGATAAAGAAGACGCAGATATTTCGGTAGATGAGGGTACGTTACTAATAATTGAAGCAAGAGATTAATTTTTCTCTTGCTTTATTTTAAAAAATGTTATATAATTGTTTTAACTACATAATTACCCAAAAAATTTAAAGGCGGTGAAACCATGCTCCAACCGGTTAAGAACAGCGTACTTGTTATAGACGACCAGGTATTAAGCGATAAAATGCTGACTAATATTCTTAGTCCCGAATACATCGTTTACACCGCGAATAACGGAAAGGACGGTATCGAATCGGCTGAAAAGTATCTGCCTGATGTAATTCTGCTCGATATAGTTATGCCCGAAATGGATGGGTATGAGGTAATCCAACGGTTGAAAAACTCTGAAAAAACCCGTAATATACCCATAATATTTCTTACGGGGCTTAGCAATTTTATCGAAGAGGAAAAAGGCTTCGCCTTAGGTGCGGCAGATTACATAAGCAAGCCCTTCAGTGCGGCGATTGTAAAACTGCGGGTTCAGAACCAGTTAAAAATCTTAAAACAACAGCGCATAGCCGATTATGAGCTTATGAATTATAAGCTCGCGGGCGAAGCGATGAAAATCGCGCTCTGGCGTATGGACGTATTAACCCCCGTTATGGTAAGCCCCGAAGATAAAAATATATGGACATGGTCGCAGGAAGTTCGCAATATGCTGGGCTTTACCGATGAGAATGATTTCCCCGACACAATCGAAGCATTTCTCGCACGTATGCACCCCGAAGATTCCGAAAAAGCCATAGCCGCTTTCGCCTCTCACTTCAATGACAGGAGCGGAAACACCCCCTACGATATAGAGTATCGCCTTCGCCATAAAAACGGTGAATACAGATATTTTGACGGATTCGGAACCGCGCTTAGGGACAGCGAGGGCTTTCCTTTGAGGGTGTCCGGGGCGATGCGTGACATAACCGAAAAAAAGCAAATGGAAAAAATGCTCGGACGGCAGAATAATCTGCTCCGTGCGGTAAATTTAACGGCGAGCGTGCTTTTGACCGCTAAGGATGACGAGGCGTTTAAGGCTTCGCTTTCAAATGGTATGGAGATTATCGGACGCAGTTTAGACATGGATTGTGTCGAAATCTGGCAAAATGAAATAATCGACGGTAAAACCCACGCTGTTTTAAAGCACTACTGGCTAAGCGAGGTAGGAAAGAAAATAAAATCGACCGTCCTTGTTCCTTCGTTTGCATACGATATAACGCCCGAATGGGAATCCCGATTATCGCAGGGCGAGTATATACAGGGAGCTATTTCCGAACTCTCGCGGGAAGACAGGGAGTTTTTGAACATTTTTAAAGTGAAAACCGTGTTAGTTATACCTATATTTGTTCATGACCGATTTTGGGGTTTTTGCTGTATCGACGACTGCCGTAACTTTCGTACTGTCGCAGACGATGAAATCAGCATATTATGCAGTGTGTGCTATATGATGGTAAACGCAATAAACCAGCGAACCCTGTCCGAAGCAATGCGAAGGGCGGAAATCGCCGAAGCACGCGATAAAGCGAAAAGCCAATTTCTCGCCACTATGAGCCATGAAATCAGGACACCTATGAATGGTATCATGGGATTCGCCGAGCTTGCTTTAGATACTCCCGACAACGATTTGCATCAGGTCAGGGATTATATCTCAAGAATAAAAGAGAGTACTAAATGGCTCCTTAATATTATAAACGATATACTTGACATCTCTAAAATAGAGTCGGGAAAAATGGAACTCAAATATCTGCCGTTCGACCTGCATGACGTTATTTCGCGCTGTGAATCAATTATAATGCCTACCGCGAAGGAAAAGGGATTGAGCTTTATTGTCGAAACTGAGCCGCTGTCAGGAAAAAAGGCGATAGGCGACCCCGTAAGACTGTATCAAACACTTATAAACCTTTTGTCTAACGCTGTAAAATTTACCGACAGCGGAATGGTCAAGTTATCCGTAGCCATAAGAAATATCGAAGAGGATAAAGTGTGGGTGTTCTTTGAGGTCAAAGACGATGGTATAGGAATGAACCGTGAGCAAATCGAAAAGGTATTCGCGCCTTTTATACAAGCCGATTCCGGTACAACACGCAACTACGGCGGTACAGGCTTGGGGCTTGCGATAACGAAAAGTATCGTAGAACTTATGGGCGGTACTCTTTCGGTAGAGAGTACGCTCGGCGCGGGGAGCGTGTTCAGCTTTGAGGTATTGTTTGATACAATTGAGACATCTGACATACCGAATGAACCCTCGAAATTCGATTTAATGGAAAAACCGCTTTTTAACGGTTTAGTTTTAGTTTGTGATGATAATGTTATGAACCGGCAGGTCATAAGCGAGCATTTAGCGACCGTAGGACTTCGCACGGCGGTAGCCGAAAACGGTCAAAAAGGCGTGACCATGGTTACGAAGCGTATAGAAGAGGGCGAAAGCCCATATGATTTAATTTTCATGGATATGTTCATGCCCGTCATGGATGGGATTGAAGCCGCATCAAAGATAGCCGAACTCGATACGGGTACACCTATAGTAGCCATGACCGCGAATGTAATGGCAAGTGATTTAGAAAACTACCGAAAACACGGTATGCCTGATTATGTGGCGAAACCCTTTACATCAAAAGAGTTGTGGCGAATCCTGCTCAAATACCTCTCACCCCTGAAAATCGGCGATAACGACAGACACGAATCCGATAACGTAGAACTGCAACGGAAATTACGCCTGAGTTTCATAAAGAACAACCTGAGCAAGTATGATGAAATCTGCGATGCGCTGAAAACGGGCGATATAGAAGCGGCTCACAGACTGGCACACGGTCTTAAAGGAAATGCGGGGCAAATAGGCAAAAAGGAGCTTCAAAAAGCCGCGGAGAAAATCGAGTTTTTAATAAAGGATAACCTTCTCCCTATCCCCAAAACCGCGTTAAATGTCCTTAACGCCGAACTTAAAGCGGTTCTTGAAGAGTTGCGTCCGCTTCTCGACGAAATCGCCGCGCATAATAAACCGCTCTCGTTGAACGCGGAGCAAATCGCAGAGCTGTTTGACAAATTAGAACCGTTACTCGATAATCTGAATCCCGAGTGCGTTAATTTTCTTGACGATTTACGTGCTGTTCCGGGTACGGAGGAGCTTACGGGTTATATAGAGGACTATGACTTTGAATCTGCCGCTCTTATTCTGAAAGAGATAAAAAGATAGATTTAACATTACCCGTATAAAAAATGTTGGAGGTAAAAAATGAACCGCAAGTCGATATGCGCGTTACTTTCCGCGGCATTGTTTTTCCTCGCTCTCGCCGGGTGCGGCGATGTCCCCGAAAACAAAGCTGACTCCGCCTCTCCCGCTTTTACCTCATACCTCGATATAAAGGGTGTGACTGAAGCCGAAATAGCCGCGATAGAAGCGTTAAAAAACAACCCCGATTATGAATACTTTGTTTACGGCATGACGGCAAGCACCGAAATGTTTATTAACGAGTACGAAGAGATAAAGGGGTTTTCCGCTCTTTTCTGCGAGTGGCTGACTGAATTGTTCGGTATACAGTTTAAACCGGAAATTCATCAGTGGGACGACCTTATTGAGGGACTTAAAAACGGTGATATTCATTTTACGGGCGAGATGACCCCAACCGAAAAGCGGCTCGAAGAGTATTATATGACCGACAGTATCGCGGAACGCACTATTTCTTTTTTCCGCTTAGAAGACAGTCCGCCTTTTTCGGAGATTTCTCTTTCGGGTCCGTTAAAATATGCTTTTTTAGAGGGTTCTGTCACGTTAGAAAGTATTGAGAGTTCTCTTGAAAACGCGGGAGATTATGAGTTGGTTTTTGTTCATGGTTCAAATCATGCTTATGAGATGATGAAAAGCGGAGAGGCAGATGCTTATTTCACGGAAAACACTGTTAAAGCCGCATTTGACGGCTTCGGCGATGTTGTGATGAGTTCGTTTTTCCCGCCTTGCTTCAGCCCCGTATCGCTGACCACCCGCAATTCGGAGTTAAAGCCGATAATAGATATTGTTCAAAAGGCTCTTGACGACGGTGCGATAAGCTACTTGGCTGACCTCTACAGTCTCGGAGAGCGTGATTATACACAAAACGCACTACTCTCAAAACTGACCCCGACTGAACGCGCCTACATACGCGAAACCCCTGTTGTAAAATATGTCACCCAATATAATAATTATCCCATGAGCTTTTATAACGAAAACGATAAGGAGTGGCAGGGGATTGCATTTTCCCTGCTTGAAGAAATCAGCTTACTGACAGGGCTTTCTTTTGAACTCGCTCACGAGGATGAGTTTGTGAGATGGCCTGATTTGCTCGAAATGGTAGAAAACCGTGATGCCTCGTTTGTAACAGAGCTGATTCGCACGGAGGAACGTATAGGACGTTTTATTTGGCTTGATACCACGCTTGCCACCGAGTATTTGACACTCGTTTCCCCGCAGGAAAAGCGTAATATAAATCTCAACGAGGTCAAGCTTTACAGGGTGGGCGTAGTCATAAATACTGCTCAAACAGAAGCGTTTTACCGTTGGTTTCCCGACCATGATAAAATAGAAGAATACAATGACACGAGAGAAGCTTTAATCGGCATGAGAAATGGCGAGGTAGATTTAGTAATGTCGAGTACCAGCAACCTGCTCGTCATGACGAACTATCTGGAACTTACAGGGTTTAAGGCAAATATAGTATTCGATGACACTATCCAAGAATCCACAATCGGTTTTAACACAGATGAGGTGGTCTTACGTTCAATCATAGATAAAACGCTCAGCGTGATTGATATAAAATCAATACAGGACGAATGGAAAAACAGGTCGTTTGACTATCGTTATCAGTTGTTAGAGGCACAACGTCCTTGGATAATCGGCGCATTTGTTTTGTTCTTATTTATTATCGTTTTTCTTACGGTATTTTATATAATAAACATACGTAAAAACAAGACGATTGCCGTTCAGAATGTTATGGCACGTCAGTACGAATACGCAAATAAAATGAGCAGCGTACTGACAAGTATCACAAAATCTCCGACTATTTCCGCGGGGGTCTTAAAGGACGCCGCCGATATAATCGTGCGTGAAGGGTGTCATGCTTTGAATGTAAGCCGTGTCGGAGTCTGGAATCTGTCGAGAAACGGAGACGCACTCATCAGTGTTTCCTGCTACAATTCTCAAAGCGGTGAATATACTCTTCAAAAAGATTTTAATCTTTTAAATAATATAGAATTTACAAGGCTTTTTGAATCCGAGCGGATTATTGTTACAAACAATGTCAGAACTTCAGAGGTTTGGGCTGATATTGTTGACGACTATGAGCCTAAATTGTGTGCGCTTATGGATATTCCCATACGTGTTGACGGCGAGGCGGCGGGGGCGGTTTGTATTGAACAAGACCGCTCGGAGGCTTTCCCCGAAGAGCGTATATGGACGATAGAAGAACAAAGCTTCGCATCTTCTTTAGCTGATTTAATGGCTTTAGCTGTTTCGGGCGTTAACAGGCGAGAAGCACGCGATGCCGCAATAACCGCAAATAAAGCTAAATCTGAGTTTTTGGCGGTAATGAGCCACGAGATAAGAACACCGATGAACAGCATCATGGGCTTCGCCGAGCTTGCACTTGATACAGGGAATAACCTTGTTGAACCCCGGTCAAAGGAATATCTGCATAAAATAAAAGACAGCACAAAATGGTTGTTAAATATTATAAATGATATTTTAGACATTTCTAAAATAGAATCCGGAAAAATAGAGCTTGAAAAAACTCCCTTTGACCTTGGAGAGGTGGTTTCACGCTGTCAGTCCGTTATACTTCCTCTAACAAAGGAAAAAATGCTTGAGCTTAGGATTAATGCGGAATCCATGGGCGGAAAAAAACTTATCGGTGATGCGGTAAGGCTTTATCAAGTGCTTACGAATCTTTTATCTAACGCCGTAAAATTTACCGATAAGGGATTTATAGACCTTTCTCTGACTGTGAAAAATCTAAGCGAGAATAAAACAGCGGTACATTTCGAGGTAAAAGACAGTGGTATAGGAATGACTCCGGAGCAGATTAAAAAGGTGTTTGAACCGTTTATACAGGCTGATTCAAGCACCACGCGCAACTATGGCGGTACAGGACTTGGTTTGTCTATAGTAAAAAGCATGGTAGAACTCATGGGCGGAGAATTAAAACCGGAAAGCGTCCTCGGTAGGGGAAGCACATTTGGTTTTGAGCTTGTATTTGATACCGTTGATAGCATCGGTGAAGCAACTGATAAGGAAAAACAAATTAAACTTGAAAAACCGTATTTTGACGGTTTGGTTTTAATCTGCGATGATAATATTATGAATCAGGAGGTTATCAGCGGGCATCTCGCGCAGGTCGGACTGAGGACGGAGACAGCAGATAACGGAAGAATGAGTATTGAAATGGCTATAGGACGCAGACAAAGAGGCGAGCGTCCTTATGACCTGATTTTCATGGATATGTTTATGCCCATCATGGATGGTATGGAAGCCGCAACGGAAATAGCAAAGCTGAATATCGGAAGTCCCATAGTTGCAATGACGGCTAACGTAATGCCGGGCGAGTTGGAAAAATACAGGAGACTCGGTATGCCCGATTGTTTGGGAAAACCTTTCACATCGCAAGAGCTTTGGCGTATACTGCTGAAACACCTCACGCCTATATACGTTTTGAGTACAGATGATAGCGGGTATAACGATACACTGCAAAAAAAGCTTAAAATAAATTTCATTAAAAGTAACCATAACAAGTACGCCGAAATCATCGCCGCCTTAAGCGCAAACGATATAAAACATGCCCACAGATTAACCCATACTCTAAAGGGTAATGCAGGTCATATAGGCGAACAGAAATTGCAAAAAACAGCAGAAGAAATCGAAAAGATGTTAAAAAATGAAATTCTGCCCATACCCGAAGAAAAGATGAAAATACTCGAATCTGAGCTAATCGCAGTATACGAAAGGCTCAGCCCCCTTCTCGAAGAATCGGAAACCCGAGAGAAAAGCTCTCCCCCGAACGACGAACAGAGGCTCGCTCTATTTGAGAAATTAGAAACTATGCTCGACAATATAAATCCCGAATGTGCAAATCTTCTCGACGAAATAAACACCGTACCGGGTTCAGAAGAACTCGCGCATTATGTAGAGGATTATGATTTTGCGTCTGCGGCAAAAGCTCTCACCAAACTGAGGAGCAAATTTGAACAAGACTTGACGCCGCCTTAGAAAAATAAAGTCCGCGGTGTCAATTTTCGGTTATCTGATAAAAGTAAAAAAGAACGGAGAATATGATGAGGATTCATAAAAAGATAATTACTCTTCTTTCCGCCATGATTTTTGTCGTTTCTCTTGTACTTGCGCTTTTTATGTTTTTGAGCATAAACGAAATGCAGAGCCACGGTTCTAAAATGTCCGAAAGGTTAGAGCTTAACGCCGAAGAAAATGTAAGGCGCGAACTGCAAAATCTCGTCAATAATATCAGTAGCTACATCTTATCTTTAGAAGAAGAAATTGATAGGAGTATGCTTAATGCGGCACGGGTTCTTTATGAACTTGACAGATTATCAGAGGGTTCGCTTACTTCAGAGGATTTGGAAAGAATCCGCCGGGATACCGGTATGTCCGACCTTTATCTCGGTGATGCGAACGGTGTTTTTACGCTGAGTACCGAGTCTGCGGCTTTGGGTCTCTCTCTTTTTGACATTTGGGATGGATACCGCGCATTAGTCACGGGTGAAAGTGATTATATCCCATCGGATTTAAAAATAAAAGCAGAAACAGGAGAAATTTTTAAGTTTACCGCTATACCGCGCGCAGATAACCGAGGCGTTTTAGAATCCGCGCTTGACGCCGGCGCTGTCGAGGAATATCTGCAAAGTTTTATTAACGACAACAAAAGTATACGCTTTATGAACTTGTTTGATATAGACTTGATGACGCTGACAGACAACAATGCCGAGGGTGTGAGTTCCATATACACAAAAGGTATTTATGTCAGCCCCGGAGTTACTGAAATTGACGATTTATTTAAGAACTCGGCAGAAACGAAAATTTTCATGGACAGGCAAAACGCACAGGTTTATTCCCCTGTGATAAGCGATGGCAGAGTTCGATATGTGCTTTTTATCGAACTGGATACAGAGAACTATTTTGCAATGCAGGAGCTTATAGAAGAATCAATCGGAGACCTTGTTCGGAAAAGTATAAATTTCAGTATCATTTCCTTGGGTACGGTTTTTATTATCCTATTGCTCTTTACGGTTTTCATATCTATTGTAATAATAAGATTAGTAAGGCGGTTAGAGGAGGCTGTGCTTTCTGCCGAAGCCGCCAATAAATCTAAATCGGTTTTTCTGTCAACCATGAGCCACGAAATCCGTACACCTATGAACAGTATAATAGGCTTTGCCGAACTTGCGTTAGAAGTGCCATCGAGCGGTATGACGCCGAAAATAAAAGAGTATTTAACCAGAATAAAAGACAGTACCGCCTGGCTTTTAAATATAATAAACGATATTTTAGACATCTCAAAAATTGAAGCAGGGAAAATAGAACTCGAAAAAGTCCCCTTTAACCTCAGTGATATTTTTTTGCGCTGTCAATCGGTCGCTCTGCCATCCGCAAAGGATAAGGGACTCGACCTTTGGGTTTATTCCGAGCCGCACAGCGGCAAAAAACTACTCGGAGACCCTGTAAGACTGTATCAGGCTCTTATGAATCTTTTATCTAACGCAGTAAAGTTTACCGATGAGGGGATTATAAAATTTTCGTCGTCGATAAAGAGTATAAAGAACGGTCGTGCGGTCGTTTATTTCGAGGTAAAAGACAGCGGAATAGGTATGACGGCTGAGCAGACAGAAAAAATATTTGAACCGTTTATGCAGGCTGATTCGAGTACTACCCGCGATTATGGCGGTACGGGTTTAGGTCTGTCAATCGTTAAGAGCATAGTGGAAATGATGGGCGGCGTATTAATGGTAGAAAGCGTCTTCGGCGAGGGAAGTTCATTCAGTTTTGAGCTTGCGTTTGATACAATTAATAATGACGGTGAATTAAAAAGTAAAACCGAAAACACAGGTTACGGCAGAATTAAAAAGCCTTATTTTAACGGATTAGTTCTTATATGTGACGATAATTCCATGAACAGGGAGGTTATATGCGAGCATCTCGCACGTGTGGGTCTTGAAACCGTTACAGCCGAGAATGGCGAGGAAGGTGTAAGTGCAGTAAAAGAGCGTATTCAAGCGGGCAAAAAGCCCTTCGATTTAATCTTCATGGATATGTTTATGCCTGTGATGGACGGAATCGAAGCCGCATCAAAAATTACGCAGTTGGGTACAGATGTTCCTATTATCGCCATGACTGCCAACGTGATGTCCGGAGAAATCGAAAAATACAAAAAGCACGGTATGAAAGAATGTTTAGGTAAACCGTTCACCACGAAAGAATTATGGCATACTTTACTTAAATACCTTACGCCGGTTAAAGAATCGAACGTCCCCGCCGAGAAAACAGACAATGCGGAATTACAGAAAAAGCTGAAGATTAATTTTTACAGAAACAATCAAAGTAAATTAGACGATATTATTGAGGCTATAAGTAAAGGTGATATAAAAACAGCACACAGATTAGCTCATACGCTCAAAGGTAATGCGGCTCAAATAGGCAGAATCGGGTTACAAAGTGTGGCGGGAGAGATTGAAATACTGCTTAAAAGTAAAAAAATCCCCCTGCCGGAAGATAAAATGAACCTGTTGAAAATCGAGTTAGAAGCCACTCTCAGCGAGTGTAAAGGGCTGTATGACGAAAATACCGGGCATAAAAAGAACGAACCCCTGACCCCCGAAAAGACGGCGGAATTATTAAATAAGTTAGAGCCTATGCTTGAAAAATTGAATCCGGAATGTGTAAATTTGTTAAGTGAAATACGCGCTGTTCCCGGAGCGGAAAAACTCACAAAGTATATCGAGGAATATGATTTTATATCTGCCGCCGAGGCTCTCGATGAATTAAAAGCTAAAGAATAAACATTAAAACGAATATAAGGGAGGAAAAATCATGCTCGCAACTCAAAAAAACAAAGTACTCATAGTCGATGATGAAACATCGAACATTATCGCGCTGACCCACATACTGCAACCGGATTATAATATTTATGCGGTGAAAAACGGGGTAGCCGCCATAGAGGCGGCGAAAAAACATCAGCCTGATGTCATTTTACTCGATATAATTATGCCTGAAATGGACGGATATATGGTTATTTCCGCTCTTAAAGAATATGAAATGACGCGTAATATTCCCGTTATATTTATATCGGGACTAAGCGATGACGACGATAAAGAAAGAGGGCTGGCTTTGGGTGCGGCGGATTATTTAACAAAGCCGTTTTCGACAGCTTTAGTAAAGCTCAGAGTGTCGAATCAGGTAAAACTTATTGAACAATTCCGCACGAACGAATATGATATAATGAAATATAAGCTGTCAAACGATGCTCTGAATATTGCATTATGGGATATGGATGTCGTGAGCAGTGAACCTGTAAACCCTCAAAATATATTCAAATGGTCTGCGGAATTTCGTCATATGCTCGGCTTTTCCGATGAGTCTGATTTTCCTAATATATTACAAAGCTGGAGCGAACGTCTGCATCCCGATGATTATGAAAAGACGCTTAACGCTTTTGAGGCTCATTTAACTGATTATACGGGTCAAATACCGTATGATGTTGAGAGCCGCATAAAAATGAAAACAGGCGAATATCGGCATTTTCGCGCACTCGGAACTACCCACAGGGATAACAAGGGTACTCCCATCAGGACGGCGGGTGCGTTAATGGATATAACCGAGAAAAAGCAAATGGAACGAGAGATAGCCGACAATATGGCGAAAATCGAGAAAAACGCCCACTGGTATAAATCTATTCTCGATGCGATTCCTTTGCCTGTTACCGTCACCGACGCCGATATGAATTGGACTTTTGTCAATAAAGCAGTTGAAGATTTTTTGAACATGCGGTTTGAGGACATGCTCGGCAAGCCATGCAGTAACTGGGCGTCTGAAATCTGCGGTACCGATAAATGCGGAGTAGCTTGTGCAAAACGCGGTTTAAGACGCACCTTCTTTAATCGCGATGAATCCTCCTATCAGATAGACGTCGAGGTTCTGCACGACATAGAGGGAACAGTCGCCGGTTTTATCGAAGTCGTACAGGATATAACAAATATTCAGCAGTTAGCAAAAGAACGCGCAGAGGTCGAAATGACCAGTCAGGCTAAATCGGCATTTTTAGCCAACATGAGTCACGAAATACGCACACCCATGAACGCTATTTTGGGTATTACCGAAATCCTCATGCAGGACGAGACACTTCCCGACGGAACTGTGGAGGGTTTAGGTAAAATCTATAATTCATGCGACCTGCTTCTCGGTATCATTAACGATATTTTAGATTTCTCAAAAATAGAGGCAAATAAGTTAGATATTATCGCCGCCGAGTATAACACTGCGGGACTGATTAACGACTCCATAAATCTGAACATAATGCGTATAGGCGAGAAACAAATTAAATTTGAGGTTGAAGTCGATGAGAATATCCCCTCAAAGCTGATAGGCGACGAGCTTCGTATAAAACAAATATTAAACAATCTTCTGTCAAACGCATTTAAGTATACCGATAAAGGCATGGTTTCGCTGACAGCTTTTTCGGAAACAGGAGCAAAGCGCGAAAACGGCGAGGAGGATATAATACTTGTCATAAGCGTTCAGGACACCGGACACGGTATGACCGAAGCGCAGGTCGACAAGTTGTTTGACGAGTACTCCCGTTTTAATCAAGACGCAGGACATACAATCGAGGGAACAGGACTGGGGCTGTCGATTACACAGCGGCTAATAAACCTAATGGGCGGTGAAATACACGTACAGAGCCGTCCGGGCGAGGGTTCAATATTTACCGTTCGGCTTCCGCAGATAAAAACAGACGATGAGGTTTTAGGTAAAGAGGTATCCGAAAATCTGCGTGAATTTCGTCTGCATTATATACCGAGCGGTAAGAAATCACGTATAGTACGTCATTCTATGTCTTACGGGAGTGTTTTGGTTGTTGACGATGTTCAAACCAACCTATATGTGGCAGAGGGGCTTATGAAGCCCTACGGAATGAAAATTGAAACTGCGGGCAGCGGATTTGAAGCCATCGAAAAAATTAAAAACGGTAACGTGTATGATATTGTGTTTATGGACCACATGATGCCTATTATGGATGGTATAGAAACAACTAAAAAACTGCGCGAATACGGGTATGCACACCCCATTATCGCCCTGACTGCCAACGCTGTCGCGGGGCAGGCTGAAATATTTTCACAAAACGGATTTGACGAGTTTATTTCAAAGCCTATCGACACCCGCCGTTTAAACGCTTTGTTAAATAAGTTTATCCGTGATAAACAACCGCCGGAGGTCATAGAAGCCGAGCTTTTAAAGAACGCATCCGATGAAGCGAAAAAGAACACCGAAAGTAGCGGAACCGATTTATTACTGCTCGAATCCTTTATTAAAGACGCACATAAAGCTGTAACGGTATTAGATGAATTATGCAGAACGAAAGATTTTGAAAAAGAAAGTAACCTGCGTACTTTTACGATTACCGTTCACGGTATAAAAAGCGCGCTCGCTAACATAGGAGAAGCAGAACTTTCAAAATCAGCGTTTGAGTTAGAACGGGCAGGACGAGAAAGTAATATAGAATTAATTAAAACCGCCGCTCCTGAACTGCTTAAAAAACTGCACACTCTAATCAAAAAGCTTGAAAAGAATCAAACAACAGAACACGGTGATACCGATTATAACATTGAAGAACTGCTCGGAAAATTATCGGCTGTGCGTGACGCCTGTGCGGATTATAACAGAAAAGATGCTTTGGACGCTATCGGAAAGATAGAAAAATGCTCAAAGCAGACGAAAACGGTCATAGATACAATAAAGGAGTTTGTACTTCACAGCGATTTTGATGAAGCTGAAAACGCCGCCGCTGAATACATAAATGCTTTATCTCTTAAACAGCGAGAAAAAACGCCCGCTGGCTGCGATAAAACGGCAAATCCGCCTTTAAAGGAAATAAAAGGATTAAACACAGAAAAGGGGCTTGAACGCTATGAAGGTGACGTGTCGGTATATCTTAGAATACTACGTTCGTTTGCGGTTAACGCCCGCTCCATGATTAAGTCAATGGGAGTGTTTGAAAAAGATAATTTGAAGGATTATGAAACAACAGTACATGGATTTAAGGGTATGAGCTTTGATATTTTTGCAGATGAAACAGGAGAGAAAGCGAAGGCACTCGAATTCGCGGCTAAGGACGGGAACTTGGACTATATCCGAGAACATAACCCGCTGTTCATAAAGACCGCTACGGAGCTTATTGACGCTGTTGAAGCCGCCCTTTCGGATATAGACGCTAAAACCGTAAAGCCGGAAAAAGCCTCGCCTGACGTTGAGGTATTAGCGAGACTTGCCGCCGCTTGTAAGGTTTATGACATGGATGGCGTAGAGGCGGCGATGAAAGAACTCGACGCTTATAAATATACGTCCGACGACGGGCTTGTACAGTGGATTCGAGATAATGTCGATATTATGAACTACTCGCAAATAACGCAAAAATTATCTGATATTTAAAAGGAGGAACGGTTATGCAGGAAAAAAGCAGAAGAAAAATTATCATGGTTGACGATGTGGGGTTTTTGTTATTGTCGGCAAAGGAAAGGTTGAAGGAGCGTTATGAAATTTTTCCCGCAACTTCTGCCGAAACGCTGTTCGGGATTCTTGAAAACATTGAACCCGAAATAATATTACTCGATATAAACATGCCTAATGTTGACGGTTATGAAACTATTCAAAAATTAAAAGCCGACTCGCGTTTCGCCGATATTCCCGTTATATTTCTGACGAGCAAGAGCGATAAGGATTCTCTCATAAAGGGGAAAAATCTCGGTGCGGTCGATTTTATTACAAAACCGTTCACCGATGCGGTGTTAATCGAAAGTATCGAATATCAGCTTGACCCTAAAAAGCGAGAGCACAACAAACCGTTAATACTCGCTGTTGACGATAATCCGAGCATACTTAAAGCTGTCAACAGTATATTAAACCAACAGTATACGGTACGTACACTCACGAATCCCGAAAAATTGCAGGGACTTTTAAAGGTGCTGACTCCTGATTTATTTCTGCTTGATTGTAAGATGCCTATACTGCATGGTTTTGATTTGATTCCTATTATACGCGGTTTTAAAAAGCATGAAGAAACGCCGATTATATTCCTGACGTCGGAGGGTACTGTCGATTATATATCTACCGCCATAAGCCAAGGAGCCTCTGATTTCATCATAAAACCGATAAATAAGGATGTTCTGCTCGAGAAAATTGCATTACACTTAGGAGACTTTGTTATGAAGCGGCGGATTCGCTCTTTTGAATAGAAATTAGGGAGGAAAATATGCAAAAGCTTGTATTTGTCGTAGACGACAACGATTCAAATTTGACAATGGCGGCATCGGTGCTGGAAACCGAGTATCGTGTTTTAACAATGCCCTCTGCCGAGAAAATGTTTTCTCTGCTCAAAAAAAAGCGTCCTGATTTAATTCTGCTCGATGTTGAAATGCCTGAAATGAGCGGGTTTGAAGCCATGAAGCTACTAAAAGCGAATGAGGCGTATGCGGACATTCCCGTTATATTTCTGACGGGGTTAACCGACTCTGTAAATGAAGCCCACGGCATAGAACTCGGTGCGGTAGATTTTATAACAAAGCCTTTTTCGATACCTGTACTTATGAAACGGATTAAAAACCACCTCGATATTGACGAGTTAATCAGAGAACGTACAGCGCAGCTTGTACATCTGAAAAACGGTGTTGTGTTTATCCTTGCCGATATAGTTGAGAGCCGTGACCAAAATACCGGCGGACATATTGACCGTACATCGATATATACAGAAATATTAATAAATGCCATGATTGAACATGGTGTTTATGCCGATGAAATTAAGGACTGGGACTTAGAGTCGGTTATTTCCTCCGCCAGACTTCACGATGTAGGAAAAATATCTATTTCTGACTTTATTTTAAACAAGCCCGGAAAACTGACCGATGAGGAGTTTGAAATAATGAAAACCCACGCTTCCATAGGCGGAGAGATTATAGACAGGGCGATAGCGAGAACCGGCGATGCGGAGTTTTTATACAGCGCGAAACTCTTTGCGGCTTATCATCATGAAAAATGGGACGGCAGAGGGTATTCTCTCGGACTAAAAGGCGAAGAAATCCCCCTGCACGGACGAATAATGGCAGTTATTGACGTATATGACGCTCTCGTTTCCGAGAGACCTTATAAAAAAGCCTTCTCTCACGAGAAAGCTGTATCTATTATTATGGAGGATGCGGGAACGCATTTTGACCCGCTGATAGCGGAGGTCTTTTGTAAAGTAAACGAAAAGATAAGACAAGCGGCGTTAAATCACGTCCATTAAAACCAAAGCGGCGATTGCTTCTGCTACAGGTACGGCACGTATAACGACACACGGGTCATGTCTGCCTTCTATTTTCAGTTTTACGTTTTCTAAAGTGTTAAGGTCTACACTGTCTTGCTCAAGCGCGATAGACGGTGTGGGCTTTAATGCGATTCTGAAAACAAGGGGCATACCTGTCGTTATTCCGCCGAGAAGTCCGCCATGATTATTTGTTACGGTTGATACTTTTTTATCAGCCGCAATAAACGAATCATTATTTTCACTGCCCTTTTTTCTGCTTCCCTCAAATCCTGAGCCGAATTCTACACCCTTGACCGCAGGTATACCGAATAACGCACCCGCTAACTTACTCTCAAGTCCGAACATCCCGCCGCCTATTCCCGGCGGGAGTCCTTCTGTACGACATTCTATTATACCGCCGACCGAGTCGCCGTTTAAGTTTCTGATAAGTTCATACATATCTTCTTTTTCGCCGCTTATACCGCCTATTTCGGTTATATAAGCGGAAATACTTATGCCTCGTCTTTTCAGAATCTGAAGAGCGACTGCTCCTGCGGCACAAATCGGTGCGGTAAGTCTACCCGAAAAATGACCGCCGCCCCTCATATCTGCAAAGCCTGAATACTTTATATGAGCCGTAAAATCAGCGTGACCGGGACGCGGAATCTTTTTAATTTTTTCATAATCAGACGAGCGTGTATTTGTGTTTTCGATGACTATACCTAAAGGTGTGCCTGTTGTCTTTCCATTATATATACCCGATATAAACCGCGGTATATCGTCTTCTTTTCGCGGCGTGGCTATACTGCCGAATCCTCCCGGAGCGCGGCGTGCCATAAAGGCTTGAAGCTCTGTGAAATCAATCTCCTCACCGGAGGGAAACCCGTCAACCACTGCGCCGATTGCCTCTCCGTGCGACTCGCCGAAAATTGAGATTTTTAATCTATCACCGAATGTTGACGACATATTGTCCTCCTAATTTCTTATAATCTTCAAAAAAACGCGGATATGATTTTTCTACAGCCTGCGCATCTTTTATTATAACTTCATTTTCGCAGAAGCAGGCGCAAATCGCCGCCGACATGACAATTCTATGGTCGTTTTTTCCGTCAACAACGCCGCCGTGAAGCTTCTTAATGCCGCTACCGTAAATAACGAGGCTGTCTTCGTTTTCCGTGACGTTTGCACCCACGGCTTCGAGCATTTCCCGAACGCCCGAAAGCCGGTCACATTCCTTTAACCTTAATCTCGCCGCATTATACAATACGGTTTTCCCTTTCGCAAAAGCGCCGATGACCGACAGAATAGGGAGCATATCGGGTATTTCAGAAACATCGATTTCTATACCGTGAAGCTCATTCGGCGAGATTTTGACGGCGTTTTCGCCTATTTCAATATTCGCGCCGAAACGCCTTAAAACATTAATTATTTCTTTATCCCCTTGTGCGGAGTTCATGTCTAAGCCCGTTACCGTGACAGGCTCACCGATTGCTCCCGCCGCGAGGAAAAACGCCGCATTTGACCAATCGGACTCGACCATAACTTTTTTCGGAGAAACATATTTTTGATTTCCTTTTACTTTGTAGCCGCCACTATCGCAATTTATTTCAATATTAAATTGTTTCAGCATATCTAAAGTCATATCTACATATGCTCTTGATTCAAGCGGTGATGTCAATTTAATTATACTGTCGCCGTCAAGAAGCGGTAATGCAAACAGCAAGCCGCTCACGAACTGCGAGCTTATATTGCCGGGCAAAATGTATTCACCGCCTTTGAGACTGCCTGAAACCACGAACGGCGGTTTTTCTGCCGAAAATTCCGCACCGTTTGCACGAAGCGCGTCAAGTAAATCCGATACAGGACGTTCGGGAAGTCTACCCTCGCCGATAAATTTTGCATTATTACATATGATTACCGACAGAGGCAGTAAAAACCTGAATGTCGAGCCGCTGTCTTTACAATTTATGACAGGCGCATTTTTATTTTTCATAGCCGAGAGGCAATTTATAGTTGCTTCTATATCGTTTGATGTATCGGTTATATGAATTTCAGTTTCGCTCCCACTTAATGCCGCGCAAATTAAAGCGCGGTGTGCCGCCGATTTTGATGTGATTGCCGCTGTTTCACCCGCGAGAGTTTGCGGAGTTATTTTCACGTCCATATTATTGCCGCTCCTCCAACCCGCTTTTAAAAACCTCGAAAAGTTCTTCTGCGTCTATTTCTTTTATCACGCACTTTCCCACTCTTTCGGGGATAATTATGTTTATTTTACCGCCATGCCTTTTTTTATCGGACAAGCCCGCTTCGTATAACTGCTTTGCCGTGAAATTCATGTTCAAAACCCTCGAAAAGCCCGAAAAAGCCTCCTCTATTTCCCCCGAAAAATCGCACTCGCAATAACCTTTTTTATACGCCGCACGCGCCATAATTAACATTCCCAAAGCGACTGCTTGTCCGTGGCTATAGGCGTGTTCGGTGCATTTTTCAATCGCATGAGCCGCCGTATGCCCGAAATTCAAAAGTTGTCTCTGCCCTTTTTCAAACTCGTCAGATGCTACGATTTCACCTTTTATTTCTACGTTTCTTGCGACTATTTCAACAATATCTTTCATATATTCGGTACGTGTTTTACCTTTCAGCTTACCGAACAGATTTTCATCGTGAATAAACCCATGCTTGACTGCCTCCGATACGCCATCGGCAAAAGTCACATCACCGAGAGTTTCAAAAGTTTCAGGGTCGCAAATTACAGCGTATGGCTGATAAAACAAACCCGCTAAGTTCTTCCCTCCCGTGAGATTCACCGCAGTTTTCCCTCCTACGGAAGAATCCACGGCGGCTAAAAATGTCGTCGGAATCTGAATGTATTTTATTCCGCGAAGGTAAATCCCTGCGGCAAATCCCGCCATATCACCAACGATTCCTCCGCCGAGTGCGATTATAAAATCCGCACGTGTTACTTTATTCTCTGCTAAAAAGTTAATTATATTAATCAGCTCTGCGGGGTTTTTATGCTTCTCTCCGTTTTCAAAAACATAGCTCAAAACCTTGAATCCTGCGTTTTCGAGCGGCTTGCGAACCGCGGACTCGTATAAGGGATATACGTTGTCATCGGTTATTATGACCGCAGTTTTTGCTCTGTCGAATTCTATATGCTCCGCTAATTCTGAAAGCAGACCTTTTCCGATTATTACATCATATGGGGTTTTTGCATTGATTTTGATTTTTCTGTGTTTCATTTAATCGTTCCTCGTATGTATTATTCCTCAACATCTTTACCGCAGTATGGACAAAAGCGTTTATTTCCTTTTGCGTTCATTCTTTCCTCTCGTGCTCTTTCTATAAACCCTGCCGATATTATTCCTGTGGGTATGGCGATTAGCCCTATGCTCAGTATTGAAAAAAATGCTCCCAATACTTTTCCCATTGCGGTAATCGGGTAGATTTCACCATATCCTACCGTTGTGATTGTTATAACCGACCACCACAGACCGGAGAGAGCGTTTTTAAATACTTCGGGTTGTGCGTCTTTTTCAGCGTTATACATTAAAACAGAGGCAATGACCATTAGCGTAAAAATAATAAAAATTGAGAAAAATAATGACAATGCCTTTTTCTTAAATACGTCAAAGATAGTTGACAAGGATTTTATATATTCGCGTTTAATTCTGAAAAACCAAAAAATCCGCAAAAGCCTGAAGATTCTTAAAACATCCAAATCAATATAAAGCACTAAACGTAAATATGACGGTAATATGGCTATTAAATCAATCAGCATTAAAAATGTAAAAGCATAAGTCAACCGTGCCTTGAAAGGCGTTTTATTCTTGTATATTATATCTGCCGTCCACAGTCTTAATGTGTATTCAATCGTGAAAATCACAACCGTTGTGACGTCAATAATTCTTAAAATTAAAGATAAAGTTTTAGGTAATTCAAAAGTGTCGAGTACTATTACAAAAACATTGATTGCGATAAGAGAGACAATAAGCCAATCAAAAACAGTACTCACAAGGTCTTGACTTTTTCGGGGCTGTATAATTTTATATACACGTTTTTTTAATGCTGTCATGAATCGTCCCCCGCCCTTAATTTGCAGGCTATATCATTAATTTTACCGAGCCTGTGAAAAACCCCGCTTCTGCTTAATCGAGGCTCGCACGCCTCGCCGATTTCTTTAAGGCTCATTTCAAAATTATGAACCCGCAGTTCAGCTACGTGACGAAGCTCAGGCGGTAAAAAATCCTTACCTTTTTTCTCATATATAAGTTCTATATCCGCAAGCTGTTTTTCTGCCGCACGCGCGGTTTTTTCTATATTCGCAGAGTCACAGTTGACAGCGCGGTTTACGTTGTTCCGCACTTCTTTATAAATCTTAGCGTTCATTATTTCCATAGAATTCACGCCTGCACCAATATAAGTCAAAAAGTCCGATATTAATTCGCTTTCCTTTATATACAGCAGCGGTCGGCTCTTTCTCAAACCTTTTTTCACCTGAATTCCGCTTTCGGTAATAAGCGTAAAAAGCTCGTTCCGCTTTTTTTCATCGGGCATGTTTAGCTCAAGATGATAATTTTTATCCGGGTCGGAAACCGCGCCGCACGATAAAAAAACACCGCGTAAAAAAAGACCCGTCTCACAGTCGTCGCTCAAAGCGAACGACTCTCCCTTTATATAATCCGTATTAGATTTAGCGGTATCAAACTCGTCGGTTAGCTTTTTATAAAGGGCGGCGACCTGCTCATTTTCGGTATTGAATCTTCTCTTTACACCGAAAAGCATACCTCTAAGCAGAATAAGCCGATGATTTTTCACCGTTTCGCGGATTCGGGCGAGTTCGTTTTTAACATCGCTTGAAAAAGACATTTAATTCTCCGTATATCAAATATTCTTATGTAAAACTCCCGCGCTGTACCCTTTTTTCGATAAATATTCACGGAAATACTCCGCAAAAGCTACGCTCCTGTGTCTTCCGCCTGTACATCCAAACGCAATTGTCAGACGGCTTTTTCCTTCTCTGACATACTCGGGAATTATGAAGTCGAATAAATCACTGAGCTTTGTAACAAGTGTTTTTGCGGCATCCGAACTCATAACAAATTCGCGTACAGCCGTGTCAAGCCCTGTTTTTTCTTTAAGCTCCTCTATGTAAAAGGGATTAGGCAAAAACCGAACGTCAAAAAGCAGGTCAACCTGTCCGGATGTACCGTGCTTAAATCCGAACGACATACAGGTTATATTCATCGCGGCAGAAAAATCAAGCTCTAATAATTCTAAAACCCGCTCTTTAAGCCGCGTGACCGGAACGCCCCCCGTATCTATATAAAAATCCGCCGACTGCTTTAAAGGGGCGAGTATTTCATTTTCAGCGTCAATAGCTTTATCTATATCACCGTCTGCCGCGTCTATCAGAGGATGACGGCGGCGGGTTTCATTAAAACGCTTTTTTATTATATCCGCTTCTGCGTCCGTAAATAGTAAACGTACACTGTACCCCTGCCCTCTCAGTTCTTTAAGTCTTTCCGGCAGAGACAAGAACATAGAACCGCCGCGAATATCAGTTACAAACGCGATTTTATTTATCGCAGGATTATCTCTGCAAATTTCTGCAAATTTAGGTATAAGCTGAGGCGGAAGGTTGTCCGCACAAAAATAACCGGCATCCTCCAGTATGTCCGACACGCAGGATTTTCCCGAGCCTGATACTCCCGTGATTATAATAATTTCCATAATTTTAAACCGTCCCTTTAAGACATCTGCATAATTTGAACTTCTCTTTCAAGAGTTATTCCCGTTTCCTTTAAAACCCGTTCTTTTACGGCTTCTATAAGCTTTAAAACATCATTGCAAGTCGCGCCGCCTTTATTAATAATAAATCCCGCATGTTTTTCACTGACCTCGGCACCGCCCACGGAAAAGCCTTTTAATCCGCAAATGTCAATTAAACGAGAAGCATAATCACCCTCAGGGCGTTTAAACGTACTGCCGGCACTCGGAAATTCAAGCGGCTGTTTATTCCTGCGCCGCGCTATAAAATCATCCATTTTCGCGGTGATTCGCATTTTCTCACCGTCTTCAAGTAAAAATTCCGCTGACAGGACAATTTTCTTAGTCCCGGTGAAAGGACTTTTTCTGTGTGAAAATTTTTCTTTTTCGAGTTCAAGCGTCTTAATCTCACAATCCTCGTCAAGGAACTCACACCCCGACAACACATCGGCAATTTCACCGTCATACGCACCTGCGTTCATAAAAACCGCGCCGCCGACGGAACCGGGTATACCGTAAGCAAATTCAAAACCTGTCAGTGAATTATTACGTGCAAGTACGCAGACAGCCATCAGGCTCGCCCCCGCAAGGCAACTGATGCGCTTGTCATTATTAATACGAACATCCGCAAAATCGTCCGCGAGCAACAAGACTACGCCCCTTACGCCCTCATCACGCACAAGGATATTACTACCCTTCCCTATTACATAAAAGGGCGTGTTATTGTTTTTACAGCAAAGTACAATTTCCCGCAATAACTCACGGCAATTTACCTTAATCAAAATATCGCAGGCACCGCCGATTTTAAATGTCGTAAGAGCGGCGAGCGGCGCGTTTTTCAAAAATCCCGCTCCGTATTTGGCGCAAAGAACGCTTATTGTTTCGAGTTCGTTATTATTAATCATACTGCTATTCTATTCCGTTTGTTTTTTGTGTATGTGCTGATAATTATAGCATATTTGTTTAAAAGGCTGTCAACTGTGTTCCCAATCCGTAACCGTGTTACTTGCCTCGATATTTAATCCTAAGTTATCTAAAAGCTCTTGTGCGGCGTTATAGCCCATCTTTTTTTGACGGTTGTTCATTGCCGCGACCTCAAGAATGACAGCTAAGTTACGTCCGGGCTTAACAGGGATTGTCAGGTGGGGGATTTTCACGCCTAAAATAGCCATATAGTGATTATCCATACCCATACGGTCATACACTTTTTCGGGATTCCAAAGCTCCATTTCAACAACAATGTCAATCTTCTCCGAAACCTTAACTGCACCCATACCGAAAAGCTGACGGGCGTTTATTATACCGATTCCGCGTAATTCGAGGAAGTGACGGATATTGTCGGGAGAACTTCCTACAAGGGTTATGTTTGATGTACGGCGTATTTCCACCGCATCATCGGCGACAAGCCTGTGTCCGCGTTTTACGAGTTCAATCGCTGTTTCGCTCTTACCCACGCCGCTTTCGCCTAAAATAAGCATACCTTCGCCATAGACCTCAATTAATACACCGTGCCGCGTGATTCGCGGCGCGAGCTTTATGTTCAGATACGCGATAAGCTTTGCCATAAATGTCGATGTACTTTCCTTGCTCCGTAATACCGCCACTTCATAATTCGCCGCTACCGATAAAACCTCCGGATAAGGGTCAATCTCACGGGTTATAATGAATGCGGGAGGATTTGTCGCAAAGAGTTCATCGAACACCTTTAACCTTTCCTCCTCGGTATAGCGTGCTAAGTATGCGAATTCCGCCTTGCCCACTATTTGTATACGGCTGTTGTCATAATACTCATAGAACCCCGCGAGTTGCAGACCGGGGCGGTTTATATCGTTGTTTGAAATGCGAATTTCAGACAAATCGCAGGGGGCGTACAACGCCTCAAGCTCAAACTCCTTTACTAACATGTCGAGCCCTACATAAAATTCTTGCGCCATTTTTCATTTTCCTTTCATTTACTGCACTTTCCATTATATCATACTTTTCCGCTTTTGGAAAGGGTTTTATAACACAGAACAATCGTTTGTACAAATATGACTAAAATATTTACTTTGTTTGTAAATATTGTACAGATAATTCAACTATTGACAAATTTACCTCACCACGCTATAATTTATTCATACGAACTCTATATTAAAGCGGCGAGAAAATAAAATATACTCAATATAGTTTTATTCCGCAAGTTCCAACTGCATAATCACCGTTCCGCCGCTCTCTTCCGTGCTGACTGCTGTCGTGTCCCAAAAGCTGTATATATATCCGTCGGCAAGTATCGCCTTACGGCTTTTATTCCCGCCGCCAAGCTCATAAATATAAATGATTTCGTATCTTTTTACGAGCATTTCTTCTCCATCGTAATTATTGTAGTCAAAAACTAAAATTTTCTCTATGTCTGTTATACCGTTAGAAAATTTAACGGGTAAAATAATTGTACCCCTATTTTCCGAGCTTTTTGAGATAAAAACAGCATCTTCGTAATACTCTGCATCAGTAAACAGAAATTGATTCCAGTCGCCCTCTACACCGCTATCGGCGGTAATTAAATAAGTCGAAACGATTTTCCCGTCCTTATGCAGACTGAGACGTATTCCGGCTCTTTCGCCATCCGGGTTTGATTCACCGGCGACCTCAAGCTTTTCGTTATCCGGTCCCTTGAAAAACCTTCCCTTAGTTACAGCTATGGGCGGCGGCTCTGCAATAGGGACTACCTCTTCGGGACTCGCGGCGTCAAAAGCGTAGAGTCTGTCGGAAACAAAATACACAAGTGAACCGTCAAAGATTATGTCTTTTATAGGTGCATCACCATCCGAGCCTATGTTTATAACCCTCGAAAGCGGCTCTAAATCGTTGTTAAAAATATAAAGCGAGCATTTATTACCGCTATTTATAACCCCTACGCGCAAAATACTATACCTCTCGCTGACCGCTCCCGCGGGGATTGTCCCGTTTATATCGAAGTAAAACGGCGGGTTTTCTCCGAGAGGCTCAAACTCACCCGATACATCAAATCTGATAAGCCTCGATTTTCCGCCCGCCGACTGCGTAATAAATAACGCCTCCTCGCCTGAATATACCTCTCCCGCACCGCCGACCACCGCGAAGACGTTGACGCTGAGTTCTTTGGTTTGGTCTATTACATCTATTACGCTTATTAGGTTCATTTGGTTATTCATAAGAGACGCGGGCGGTGCGTAAATATTATTCATATCTACGAAACTCTTTTCACCGCCTACGGTATAAAACGGTACGAACGCTGATAAATCGCTGTAAGCGTGAGGTTCGCGCGGCGTGTAATCTGTTACTAATATAAATCTGTCTTTACGCAGTATGGTTGAATTATATTCACCGCAGACAGTCATTTCAAACTCGTAGCGGGTATTAAACTCCCGTGTGTCGTATACACGGACTAATACAATCGGTTGTATAAAATCATCGCTTAGTATCTTTCCTCTGCCGCTCTCCCCTGTCTCTTCCGTTTCTGTCGGTTTTTCCTCATGGAAATAACTCACCTCTTCACCGCCCTGCGACATTACATATAGTTGTTCATTTAAAAGCTCTATACCGAGAATCGTTTCGCCGTCATAGCGTATTTCTCCCGCCTTGTGCATATTACCGCTTCTGTATTCAACGATGTAGAGGACGTTGTCAATAATATAAAAAATATATCTGTCAGTGAAAAGCAGGGTTTTCGGAGCGGGTTCGCCATTGCCGCCGCTCGTATCGCCGTTTTCTATAATATTTCTCAAAGATGGCAGAGCTTCCGCTCCTGCGAGCCTTTCAGCAAGCTCAAGGTAAGTCTGCGGCACAGAATAAACCACAGGACGTTCTCTGTCTGGTAAAAGCGAACCTGTCATAAACCACCGCACGGCAAAGCTCGCGCCTATCAAAAGAAACATCATAAAAAAGCATAAACTCAGCTTACCCTTGTTATCCGAGGCGGATATCAGGACTGTTTCTTCACCATCATCAGGCTCGTCCTTTATTTCCGGTTCACCTGATTCTTTGATTTGTACGTCTTCGCGATAGTCATCGTCAGAAAAATCTACTTCTACCTCATATGCCCCGTCTTTTGCTGTAGGTACGGATTCGGCTTCTTTCTGTAACCGTTCTTGTTCTGCGAGCCGTTTTTGCGCCTTTTGCGCCTTTTGCGCATTAAGGAGTGCTTTACCGAGCCTTTCCTCATTGTTGAGGCGGCGTTCTTTTCCGCGAATACTCGCGAGCTTACAGGCGTCACTCAACAAACCCGCAAAATCATCGGAATTTAACAACGAGTTATCCAAAAGCTCAACCAAGCGTGAATAGGTAAGCCCTGCGCTTTCCTTTATTTCATTGTAAGTCTCATTGTTAATTTTAGAATTTCCGATTATTTCAAGAAAATCTGCGCCCGATAAATTTAATTTCTTTATTTCGGCTAAAAATCTTTCCGAATTCAAGGTTTCTATCATCTTTATACCCCTAAATAAAAAGTGCTTATTCTATTTTAACATATTCTCTGACTAAATTCAACAAAAATCGCAAAGGAGTGATTAATATCTCTTTTAACGACAGGTACACAGACCTGCGGCAAAGGCACGAAAGGCTCATCTATCACGACTTTTTCATAGAAGAAGGCAGGTTTTCCTTTCACTTTTCCATAGACGATTTCCATTTTAAGCCTGAATGGAACTTCCGTACACCTTTAACGGGGGATATAAGTCTGCTCGTTTTTAACCTCGGTATGGCAGAACTTATCAGTTATTGGAAGTCTGCCTGTCCGCCGATTGTTGAGGTCAGATGCGGCGTACTTGACGAATGGCAGACCGAATGGTGGAAAAAGCTCTATAAAAACGGTCTCGGCGAGTTCTTTTACCGTAACGGCATCAAAGTAACCGACGATTTTATGCAAATCTATACGAGCGGAAAATCTATCCCCTTGCCGAAAAAGCGAAGCTTACACGGCTGTTTGATACCTGTCGGCGGCGGTAAAGACAGTATTGTCACCCTTGAACTGCTCAGAGAACAAAAAGAAAGCTCCGTCTGCTATGTCGTCGGAAATATCGAGAGTGCGTTAAACTCCGCTAAAACAGCAGAGTATCCCGATTCGCATATAATTAACGTCTCGCGTACAATTGACCCTGTTTTACTTGAGCTTAACAGACGCGGTTACTTAAACGGGCATACGCCGTTTTCGTCCGTGGTTGCGTTTTCGTCGCTCATTTTTGCTTATTTATCGGGAAAGAAATATATTGTCCTGTCTAACGAAAGCAGTGCCAACGAAGGTAATACAGCAGACGGCGTGAATCACCAGTATAGCAAGAGTACGGAATTTGAGCGGGATTTCCGCCGATATGTTTCGCGAATCGGTGCAGAATTACCCGAATATTTCAGTCTTTTGCGCCCGTTCGGCGAACTCCGTATAACAGAAATGTTTACTCGCTATCCCCGATATTTTCCCGTTTTTAAATCTTGCAACGTCGGCTCAAAGGCTAATATCTGGTGCTGTAAATGTGCTAAGTGCCTTTATGTTTATATAATGCTGGCGGCATGGCTTGATGATGAAACGCTGATTAAGATTTTCGGCGAGAATTTACTTGAAAACGAGGGTTTAAGTACTATGCTTACCGCACTCGCAAGCCCCGATTATGACAAGCCGTTTGAGTGCGTGGGGACTCGCGATGAGGTGAATTTTTCTCTTTATAAGGCTCTCGAAAGGCGTACTCACCCGCCGCGGTTATTACGCGATTACGCATCTGAAATAAAAAAAGCCGATTTTAATATGCTCCGCTCATTTGATGAGAATAATTTCCTTCCCGATGAGTTCCGTGAATTAATACGCATTTTTAATATGACCGAATTACACAATTTCTTTAGAAATAAAAAGGTTTTAATCCTCGGTTTCGGTTTAGAGGGGCGTTCAACCTTGAAAATCCTTAAACAATTACCCTGCGAAATAATTATCGCCGATAAAAACGCGGAGGCTGTTAAAGACCTGCCGTATAAAACACATGTAGGCGAGGATTATTTAAACGCTCTTTATACCTGTGATTACGATATAATCATGAAATCGCCGGGAATTCCCCTGCTCGGCATAATACCCGATGCCGTAAAACAGAAAATAACCTCTCAGACCGATTTATTATTACGGTTCCGAAAAAACACCATTGTCGGTATAACAGGCACGAAAGGCAAATCAACGGTCTCTTCGCTCGTTTATTATATTCTCAAAAGTTGCGGGAAAAATACCGCTCTGATTGGAAATATCGGCGTACCGCCCCTTGAAAACGAGTATGACCCCGAAACCATCCTTGTCTGCGAGATGTCCTGTCACCAGCTCGAATACGTCAAGGCTTCGCCCGATGTCGCGGTTTTGCTCAATATTTATGAGGAGCATTTAGACCATTATAACAGTTTTGAGGATTATGCGGCTACTAAAGAAAATATTTTTAAATATCAGCGCGAGGGTGATATTTCCATTCGCGGCGAAGACGAGGATTTACACCGTTTCCGCGCTATGATTGAACCCGAAAAAACCAAGCTCCGCGGCGAATTTAATTACAACAATATAGCCGTAGCACTAAAAGTAACCGCTATTTTCGGATGCGACCCCGAAAAAGCACTCACAGCCGCTCAAAATTTTGCCGCCCTCCCGCACCGTCTTGAGCTTTTTGCGGAAATTAACGGGGTGGAGTGGGTAAACGACAGTATCAGTACAATTCCGAGGGCGTCAATCTTAGCTGTAGAAGCCTTTCCCGATACCGATACCCTCATTATCGGCGGCATGGACAGGGGAATAAACTATGATGAACTCATTTATTTCTTACAAAAAGTTGACAAAACCCAAAAACATGGTATAATTAATCTTATAGCTTTGCCGGATAGCGGATATAAAATCGCCGACGCTCTCACCGCTGAAGGGCTTGCCGTCTACCGTGCAAAAGATTTAACAGATGCAGTAAAACACGCCGCAAAGGTTACGAAACGCCGTTGTATACTCTCCCCCGCCGCCGCAAGCTACGGATTCTATAAAAATTTTGAAGAACGCGGCGAACATTTTAAGAGTTTAGTAGAGATATTAAGAGAATAGTTTAAATATCGGAGGTTTAAATGTTATTTAGTGATATAACAATAATTGACGAGAATCTAAACGTCCGTCATAATATGTATGTCGGCGTGAAAGACAAAAAAATCGCCTTTGTCGGCGACAGTAAGCCTTATGAAGATTTCGGAGATATATACGACGGTACGGGCAGGCTGTTGATGAGTGCGTTTTTTAACTGTCACGCTCATACGCCTATGACGCTCCTGCGCGGTTACGGCGAAAATTTGAACCTGCAGGACTGGTTACATACCCGTATTTTCCCTTTTGAGGCACAGCTTGATAACGAAGCCGTGTATTGGGGTACTCTTCTCGGGCTTGCGGAATCTATTCGTTTCGGTATAGTTTCAACCACCGATATGTATAACTTCTGTGACGTCATCGCGAAAGCGTTTACCGAATCCGGTGTTAAGGGGAATATTGGCAGGGCTATTCTCTGCTTCACAGACGAAAATCTGCGCGAAATGGATAGATTTCATGAATGTGAGGATTTATTTAAAGCATATCACAACACGTCAAACGGACGTATAAAAATCGATATGTCTCTTCATGCCGAATATACCTCCACCCCTAAGATAGTGCGTCAGTTGGCTGAATATACTAAAGAAATCGGCACACGTATGCATGTTCATGTCAGCGAAACTAAGTTTGAGCATGAGGAGTGTAAAAAAAGGCATGGGAAAACCCCTGCGGCATATTTGAGTGAATTAGGTTTATTCGATTCACCGACGACAGCCGCACACTGCGTTCATCTTGAAGATGATGATTTCACTATTTTCAAGGAGAAAGGTGTAACTGTTGCTTCTTGCCCAATCAGTAACTTAAAGCTCGCCAGCGGCACTTGTAATGTCCCGCTGTTGATGAAAAACGGCATAAATACGGCAATCGGCACCGACAGCGTTGCGAGCAATAACAGTCTTAACTTTATCGAAGAGATGAAGTTCTTCTCCCTATTACATAAGGGTATTTTCAATGAACCCGCCGCTTCTTCACCGCGCGATACATTGTACGCGGCGACAAGAGCGGGTGCGCTGTCGCAGGGACGCGAGGACTGCGGGCTTCTCAAAGAGGGCTTTGCGGCTGATTTAATCGTCATCGATATATCAAAACCCAACATGAACCCCGCACATGATTTAGTCAACAATGTAGTTTATTCTGCCTGCGGCGGCGATATAGTTCTTACTGTGTCAGACGGAGAAATCCTATATAAAGACGGAGAATACATGACTATCGACATTGAAAAGACTGTTTTTGAAGCAAATAAAGCGACCTGTAAAATCCTCAGTAAATTAACACGGGAGGGTACGGAAAGTTGAATAAATACGTAATAAAAAGCATAAGCAGTCCCGACGGTACGCCTAAAGGCGACCGGAAAAACATACAGCGTGTCGGGAGCATGATAACGATGCTTGAAGCCGTCGTTTCCCGCCCGCTTGGTTATGCCTACATAACAGACAAGAATGGCGACTTAAAAGAAGGTTCGTTTACCGGCGGCGTAGTCAAGCGGATACGCAAAGATGAAAACGCCGCAGATATAGAGATTGTGACGCCCGACAGCGTATTTAAGTTTACTTTAGCGGGCGAATACGATAATAATAACGAGTATGTTAACAGGTTACTTGCCGACAGCGACGACGAATCCGGATTAAAGGCTTCAATAACCCGAACCGGAGTAGACGATGTTACCTGCATTGACCTTGATACGCTTTTAAAGGAGATATAAAAAGCCATGAAGAAAATATACATTGTACTTATTCAAAGTCCCACCGTACCCGCGAAACTAATCGGGTTATTTAAAAGGAGCAAATATACCCACGCCGCACTCTCGCTTGATGAAAAATTACGCTCTATGTTCAGCTTCGGGCGGCACTGGATTTCATATCCGTGCCCCTGCGGTTTTAAACAGGAAAATTTTAACGAAGGCATTTACGGTAAATTTGCAGATTTACCCGGCGTCGTTCTTGAATTAGTCACCACGGATGAGCAGTATGAAAAAATGTTAGTAAAGCTCGATGATTTCCTGCTTAAAAGCAAGCACTATAAGTATAATTATTTAGGGCTGCTCGCTAACTTCTTCCGCTTAGATTATAAGCATAAAAACAGATTTTTCTGCTCTGAGTTTGTTTATTATATTCTGTATGAAAGCGGCATTTTCGACCTGCATACGCCTCGCGTATTCGTAAGTCCCGAAGAACTTTTAAAGGTCAGCGAAAAGGTTGTTTATCGAGGAAATTTAAAAAGCTATATTGAACAGACGACATGAACAAAAAAGCAACATATCTCATGTATAAAATAGGGAGTAGGTGTAAAAGCCTGCTCCCAAGTTACTTTCAAACCAACCCGAAGTTTTGAAGAATTGAAGCCGACTTCTCACACCATTATAGGCTGAGAAGTCGTGTTTGTTTTAAATTGAATTATACGATTTCAAATTATTTATCACACCAAACTCAAAAACATCGGGACACATCCGTCCAAAGCCTCAATATTCTTCTCCTCCATATATTCTAAAAACACTTTAAACCCGGCATTCATATAAAAATTCACGGCATCCGGAACAGAATACAGAATCAATTTTGATGTCTTTACCGTATTGCTTAATTTCTGTCATTAAACGAGTCTTCCATTGTTATATTCTTAATTTTTTTAGCCTGCGCCTGAACATCCTTTATTGTTTTTGAATCATTAAGCTCTTTAAACTCCTTAGCTTTATCAGATTTAACAGAGAATGTGACCTTTACAGGTCTGGATAAAACGCCCATTTTTAACACTTCCTTTTCTTTTACCTCACTACTATCTCTATTCATATATTACCACCTTTTTCGACAAAGTTCAATAGGATTTTGATTTGTTTGTGCATTATGACGAATAAAACAGTGTAAAACAACATGTATTTACTCTTTTTATCCAAATAATAGATTCACATAACATCAATTAGGGATATTATAACATATTGTTAAACCTTTTAATGTCGTAGATTGTTGTAACCTTCAATATTTCAAGCTCTTTCTGCCCCCCGAAAGCCGAAGCCCGCTTTTAATGAGGATTAAACCCAAACAAAAAGAGCGACCGTTAACGCCGCTCTGATTTTGCGTTATAAGGCTTGTTTAAGCCGCTACTCAACAAATACACGCAATATTGATTCATTGATATATTTTCCTGTCGCGACCGCTCCGCAAGCGTCTTATGCAACGATTTCGGCAACCTCAATTTAAACTGACCGCTGTAATCCTCTAAGCAGCTTGGCTCCGGAATAGGTATATTATCCTCAATACACGCCGTAAACCAACACTTCTTAGCGTCTTCGAACATTTCGAGTCCGTGTTCTATAGTATCGGCACAGGTGATACAGCCCGTTAGTTCGGGACACCTAAGAGCGAAACCGCCCTCTTCTTTGTCCTTGATGACCTCAACACGATAGTTTAACCCCATATAGTAGGATAAATCTTTATTCATGGTTTAATCTCCCTTCGTTCTCGTTTTCAATAATCGCTTCCCTAACCATTTTGATTTGAATTTTCTAAACAGCATTTCCTAACTTTTCATAACTTCACCTAAACGCTGTTATCATCGCATTTCATCGGTCGCCGCATTATTTTCAATTTCAAGAATTACCTTTGCATCCTCAAACTCCTGTACCCACTCTGCGAGTTTTTCTTGGAGTAAACTTTTATCAGGAAGATAAAGATTATACGCAGAAGCATATATATTCGTATTTTCGGGCAAAGTCATTTCAACTACGCTGTCATTTTTGTCTTTACACAAGAGTATTCCGATAGTTGGGTTCTCTTTCTCGGTTTTAACGTGGCGGTCAAAATAGTTGACATACATCATCATTTGCCCTAAATCTCTATGCTCTAATTCTCCGGTTTTTAGGTCAATGATAACATAACAATCAAGGAGTCTATTGTAAAACACGAGGTCAACCCAAAATGAGTTTTCATCAAACGTGAACCGCTTTTGCCTTGCTTCAAAAAGAAAACCTTTGCCGAGTTCCAAGAGAAATTTTTGCATTTTGTCGATTATTGCATTTTCTAAATCGCTTTCAGAATACTTTACACTTTCCTCTAACCCCAAAAACTCAAGTGATAACGGGCTTTTCAAAATATCACGGGGCTTTTCGATAGTCTGCCCCTCGTTCGCAAGGCGTAAAATCTCGTCTTTATCCCGCGACAACGCAAGCCGCTCATAAAGACTACTGTGAAATTGCCGTCTGAGATATTTATACGTCCATTGCCCTTTTAGCGATTCGATTTCATAAAATCTACGTTCTTGCTCGTTTCCGATGCGCATTAAAATAAGATAATGCGACCAACCAAGTTGAAAAGGATAAAAATTTAACGGTAATATTTGAAATAAATTGTTATTTTGGAATTCGGCAGACGTTATCTGCTGTTTTTGTTTTTCAAATTCAGCAGACGTCATCTGCTGAATTGACGGGGCGTAGACTTGGTAAAATTTTCTTGCGTTGCGAAGATTTGTTTGAGAAAAGCCTTTTTTAAAGCGACTATTCAGATACTTTGATAACTCCGCAAGTAGCTTTTTACCGTATTTAGCCCGCGCTTCGCCGTCTTGCTCCTGCTCGACAATCATGCGTCCGACCTCAAAATAAGTCACACACATAGTCAAATCTGCGGTTCGCCCTACGTGCGTCCGCGCCTGCTCTATGAGACTTGCTACATTCTCGAAGAATTTGTCGGTCATGGGGATTCCTCCGTTAAGCCTTATCAGGCAGTTTTAGGCTACACAACACCAGCCGCCTGATGTGAGATTACACATATATGTAATAATTTTAAAAATGATGCTCTATACAATTTCTATATGACTCAAATTCATCACCTCTTATTATATTATATCATGGTGCTGTATATGGTGTCAATAGGTCTCGGGGATTTATTTTTTCCACACTCCCCCTAAATCACAACCCCCGAAACCCGAAACCCGCTATTTAATGCGGTTTAAGCAAAATCGAACTATAAAAAAGTACACCTTTTTATAGGTCGATTCCATTCATGATTATAAACTAAAATCTTACAGCTGTCAAGCGTTTTTTTGAACTTTTTTACAGATTTTTAGGAAAATATAGGCGGTGAGAGTATAAAAATGGTAACTATAAAAAGGTGTGCTTTTTTATAGTTGGCTTTATATGCCCTGCAAACAAGAAAACAAAAAGAAAGGTAATCTGAAATATGCTCAACATAGCGATTTGTGATGATAACCCATCGGACATAGAACTGCTCGAAAAATATATTTCGGAGTATATGAGCGGTACGCCCTATACTATAAAAACATACCCTGACGGGGAAGCGTTTCTGAACGACCTGCCGACTGTTCCGTTTGATATAATCTTCATGGATATAGTTATTCGCGAGGCTAACGGCATCGACCTATGCGAAGAGGTGAACCGCATACAGCCCGATGCGCGGATTATTTATCAGTCCGCTTACATAGAGTACTTTAAAAACGTATATAAGACGACTCATATGTATTTTCTGCTGAAACCGATTAGTTTTGAGGATTTTTCGCGAGCAATAAAAAAAGTATTGAAAAGTCTCGAAAAAAAGTATATCATAATTAAGAGTATGGGAAAAATTAAATGTGATGATATAACCTATATAGAGCTAATAAATCATGATACGGTTTTTTATATAAAAAACGGCGATTTTAAAATCTCACGGCTAAAAACAAAAGAATTACTCAAATCGCTTCCCGATAGATTTGTTCGCTGTCATAAGAGCTATATTATAAATATTGACTTCATTAGCAATTATAATAAATCGAAAAAGCATATCACGGTTGAAAACGGTCAAGCGATACCGATTGGAGAAAAATACGCAGGTATTGTTGACAAAACATTAATAAATTATTGGGGGGGAGCTTTATTATGTTGATGATACACGCCTTGCTTATAGTTAGATTATTTATGTATGCTATAATTTCATTTTCAATAATTGATTATATGGTGCCGAGAAAAAGTAAAATCTTATCTTTTTTTGGATGTACGTTGGTTTTATATATTTTAAATATTCTTATTTTATTTGTCGAAGATATTATTCTGCATTCTGATTCTCCTAATTCTCAAGAAAATATGTCTGTTCCACAGGTTACGATGCTCGTTTTATTTTTTATTGTATATTTTTCAGCTTTACATATAAGTTTTAAAGATTCTTTCTTAAAGAAAGTGTTTGTAACATTATTAATACTTGTTATAGGGATAATTAACGAGGCGATAATGGCGTTCATTAGTTACCATTTGCTCGATTCTAATTCTTTAAATAAGGTAGAAGGTATTTTTTCTCCGCTTGAGCCGTATCAGATTATATCAAGTATACTCATTTTAACAACATCGCTCATTATTTATACAACAGTTTTTAAAATTCTCATAAGAAATAATAACACATGGGAAAATCAAAAGAAGTTTGTAATATTAATTTTCTTATCTTTACAGCTTTTTTATGGCATTTTCTTGTTAAATGCTATTTATATATTAAAACAACTTTCATCTATGCTTCAAACAGTTTTTATAGCGATTCCGGTTGTAAGTATCATACTTTTTATTTATTCTTTGTATTCAAAAAATATGAATTATAAACTAAATCAAAAGAGCGAATATACAGAATTACTTATTGCTTCGCAATCAAAACACATTAACGAAATTTTAGAGCAACACTCACAGATAATGCGAATAAAGCATGATTTAAGTACTCACGTTAGAGTGATTTCTGATTTAGCGGAAACTAAAAAATACGATGAGCTTATAAAATACGCACAAGAATTTAAAGAAGACTTTACCCTAAAACCTCTTCATTTTTGCTCACGTAGCGCAGTTAACACCATACTTTCTTATATATACAACACTGCAAAAGAAAAAGATATTGATGTACAGATTTTTTTTGATGATAAAGGCGCGGAATATATAAGCGACATCGACCTATGCACTGTTGTATCAAATTTATTGCAAAACGCAATAGAAGCCTGTGAAAGAATAAATAACACTGATACAAAGCGTTTTATAAAGCTGGCGGCAGGCTTAAAAGCCGAGTGTTTCATTATAAAGCAGATAAATTCCGGCTTACAGCCTAACGAAGGTTTAAAAACCTCTAAGAACGATACCAAAAATCACGGTGTAGGGGTTTATATTATCACAGACATGGTAAAAAAATACAATGGAAGTACGAAATTTGAGTTTTCCGACGGTGTTTTTGAAAGTACGGTTATCTTGAGCAATTAGCTCTTAAAAATATAACTGCTCCGAGGGTTTTCGGGGCAGTTTTTCGTGTTCACGCCAAAAATCGGGGTTTTCACGACAAAAGGGTTGAAATTCGGTTTTTTATAAGGTAAAATGGGGGAAATAAATTATTTTGGAGGAACTTTATGAAAACAAGAAAAATTTTATCAGCAATTATCGCGGCGGCGGTAATACTTTCGCTGACACTTATTGTACCGCTGACAACAAGCGCGAGCGACACTTACATCACCCCCGCAGGGTATAATGACAACGACTATCAAAAGTTGGTATCATTCGCATTACAGGACGATAATTTGACTAAGTTAGGATGGGATTTAGAAAAACCCGATACATGGACGGGAATTACTTGGAATTCTGAATCTGATAAGAGGGTTACAGTTATAGATTTATACAACATAGAATTGTCCGGTAAACTTGATGCGTCTGATTTTACCGCACTTTGGTTTCTGGGTGTAACTTTTAATCAACTTACCGAACTTGATGTGTCAAATAACACAGAGCTTACAGCGTTGTCTGTAAGTATAAACCAACTCACCGAGCTTGACGTATCAAATAACACAAAGCTTACAAGTTTAACTGTAGGGGGAAACCAACTCACCGAGCTTGACGTATCAAATAACACAGAGCTTACAAATTTATCTGTAGCGGGTAGCCAACTCACCGAGCTTGACGTATCAAATAACACAAAGCTTACATCTTTATCTGTAGAGAGAAACCAACTCGCCGAGCTTGATGTAACGAATAACATAGAGCTTACATATTTATCTGCAAATGAAAACCAACTCACCGAGCTTGATGTATCAAATAACACAGAGCTTACAAAATTATTTGTAGATTTTGTAAATGAAAATCAACTCTCCGAGCTTGACGTGTCAAAAAATACAAAACTTGAAGAGTTGTGGGTAGCGGTTAGCCAACTCACCGTGCTTGACGTGTCAAATAATACAGAGCTTACGAATTTGCTGATATTGAATAGCAAGCTCACCGAGCTTGACGTGTCAAATAATACAAAGCTTACGAGTTTGACGGTACCGAATAACCAACTCACCGACATCTCTTCGTTTGAAAATTTAGAAAATCTTACTTATGTTGATGTGAAGTATAATTTTTTAAACTTAGATAGCGAACCGGAAAAAGCTTCAATTACTAAAATTCAAGCAACAGTTGATAAGAACAGCGGGACATTTGAATACTCTCCCCAAACAACTTTCACCGTGACATTCAATGATTATAACGGTACATTCCTTAAAGGAGAAACCGGCATATATTACGGGACTTCCGCGACCGCACCGACCGAGCCGAGCCGTTCGGGATATACATTTACAGGGTGGGACAGGGCGTTTGACAATGTTACAAGCAATCTAACCGTTACAGCGCAATATACCGATGAACCCAGCGATACTTACCCTACCCCCGCAGGGTATAATGATAACGACTATCAAAAGTTGGTATCATTCGCATTACAAGACGATAATTTGACTAAGTTAGGATGGAATTTAGAAGAACCCGATACATGGACGGGAATTACTTGGAATTCTGAATCTGATAAGAGGGTTACATCAATAGACTTAAGTGCCAAGGAATTGTCCGGAAATCTTGATGTGTCTGATTTTACAGAGCTTACGTATTTGCATGTAGGTCTTAACCAACTCACCGAACTTGACGTGTCAAATAATGTCAAGCTTAAGACTTTGAATGTGTTCGAAAATCAACTCACAGAGCTTGATGTGTCAAATAATATCGAGCTTGAGCTTTTGGTTGTGGATTCAAACCAACTTGCCGAGCTTGATGTGTCAAACAATACAGGGCTTACGGGTTTATATGTAATGGAAAACCAACTCGCCGAGCTTGATGTTTCAAATAATATAGAGCTAACACATTTGAGTATATGGTATAACCAACTCACCGAGCTTGATGTGTCAAAAAATACAGAGCTTAGTTATTTGGGTGTAGCGTATAACCAACTCACCGAGCTTGATGTGTCAAATAATATCAAGCTTGAGAGTTTGCAGGCACTTGATAATCAACTCACCGAGCTTGACGTATCAAATAACACAGAGCTTACAGCGTTGTCTGTAAGTAGTAACCAACTCACCGAGCTTGATGTGTCAAAAAATACAAAGCTTGAGAATTTGCAGGCGGGTGGGAATCAACTCATCGGGCTTGATGTGTCAAAAAATACAGAGCTTACGAATTTGGGGGTAGAGGATAGCTCGCTCGCCGAGCTTGATGTGTCAAATAACACAAAGCTTGGACTTTTAGGTGTACATAATAACCAACTCGCCGAGCTTGATGTGTCAAATAATACAGAGCTTACACTTTTGAGGGTAGCGGATAACCAACTTACCGACATCTCCTCATTTGATGATTTAGAAAATCTTAGTTATGTTGATGTGAGAAATAATTTTTTAGACTTAAACAGCGAACCGGTAAAAGCTTCAATAACTAAAATTCAAGCAACAGTTGACAAGAACGATGGGACATTTGAGCACTCTCCCCAAAGAACTTTCTCTGACCCCGATAAACCCGGCGACACTTACCCTACCCCCGCAGGGTATAATGATAACGACTATCAAAAGTTGGTGGCGTTCGCATTACAGGACGATAATTTGACTAAGTTAGGGTGGGATTTAGAAAAACCCGATACATGGACGGGGATTACTTGGAATTCTGATTCAGAAAAGAGGGTTTCACAAATACAATTTTTATTTAGTTCATTATCCGGAAAGCTTGATGTATCTGATTTTACCGAGCTTGAATCTTTGGTTGCACTTTACAGTCAACTAACCGAGCTTGATGTGTCAAATAATATAAAACTTTGGGATTTGAATGTAGAAGGTAATCAACTTACCGAGCTTGATGTTTCAAAAAATACAGAGCTAACATATTTAAATGTATGGGGTAACCGACTCTCCGAGCTTGATGTTTCAAAAAATACAAAACTTAGAAGTTTGGGAGTAGGGTATAATCAACTCACCGAGCTTGACGTGTCAAAAAATACCGCGCTTATGCGGTTGGAGGCAAATACAACTCAACTCACCGAGCTTGATGTGTCAAATAATACAGAGCTTACGTATTTGAGGGTAGCGGATAACCAACTCACCGAGCTTGACGTGTCAAAAAATACAAAGCTTACGTATTTGGAAGCAACGAATAACCAACTCACCGAGCTTGATGTATCATATAATACCAAGCTTAATGTTTTAGAAATAGGTTTAAACTATCTCATCGAGCTTGATATTTCTAAAAACACTGTGCTTGAGTTTTTAGGTATAAGTTGGAATCAACTCACTGAGCTTGATACTTTAAACAGTTCGGAGCTTAGAACTTTGATAGCCACCGGAAACAAATTCATAGACATATCTTTTCTTGAAGATTTAGAGAATCTGGGAAATTATAGCTCTTTGGATTCTATGGATTATTATTATTCTTATTCTCTTACCCAATATTTAAGACATATTAGTATAGATATGAATAATCTGGATTTAACCGCTCAGTCAATAATAACCTCTATTGAAAAAATCGAAGAAACGGTTGTTAATAACGGCGGGACTTTTGTATATTCTCCTCAAAATGAACCGGTTGAACCAGACGAACCAGACGAACCCGATGAACCAGACGAGTCTAACCCTTTAGATGATGTAATAAAAGATGCTCTCAAAGGCGATAATCCCCGAATCGTCCTTGATGAAGACACAGGAAGCGTTATATCCGAAGACGCTCTTGATATGATTAAAGACAGTGATAAGGTTGTTGAAATTGAGCTTGAAAGCGGCTTAGTCATAACAATAGACCCCGATAGCATCACGAATAACGCAAAGGCTATTGACCTCAATATTGAAATAGTACTGACAAGTACAGGAAATCAAATCCCCGGCGTCCCCGCGAACACACTCGCTATTACGCCGCCGCCCACTACTCACGGTGAGTTCGGGTTTACAATTAGTTTTAACATAACA
>Ga0099364_10000180_pt1 | contig 107070 bp, 96 predicted proteins | sample TergutTh196P3_FD_73070 | JGI IMG/M metagenome (GOLD analysis project Ga0099364, IMG submission 73070) | Microcerotermes parvus P3 segment gut microbial communities from Pointe-Noire, Republic of the Congo - Th196 P3 | ecosystem: Host-associated > Arthropoda: Insects > Digestive system > Gut ...
TGTAGGAGCTTCTAAGTGGGGAAAACTCAAAAGCGGCGCGGGGTGGATTGGCTTGGGTATGACTGAATTTATAAAATTTGCGTAAGGGGTTGATAATTGTGGTTGAAAATGTGAACAGCGCGATTGCAGTAATCACAGCGGTTGGCACTGCGATTATCGGGGTTTTGACATATTTTGTCGCAAAGGTTTACCCGCTAATTAAAGACATCAAATTTCCGTCAAAACACTACAAAGATATGGCGGATACGATTAATTTACACGGTGAGTGTATTCAGAAAATTTCGGATAAACTTGACACAATAGAAGCCTATGAAAACGAGGGGCGCGAAAGCCGCTGTACCATGAAGGATACGATTGTGGACATCATGGCGCGATTACATCAAATGGAATACCACACTTTAGAGGGTTCATCTTACAGGCTTAACAGCATGATTAAGCAAATTGTGAGACGTTTAAAAGAGGGTGATTTTGACGGAATTTCAAGCGATTTGAAAGTCATAAAACGAACCAAAGCCACTTATAAAAATTTGCTTGGTGACAAAACATGTGAGTTTAGAGAAGAATGGGACGAATTTATGTCGTTACTTCAAGAAAAATTGCCCGAACTTCATACATTCATGGTTGATTAAAGTAAATCCGGCAAAGAAGGGGTAGCAAAATGAATCCGATTAAAAAGATTTTGAATTTGACATTATGTCTTTTCTTGTTTTCCGCCCTTTGTTGCTTTGTTGCGTTTCATTTGGGGTTTAGGGTGTTTTTGATTGAGGGGGATTTGAATATCCCCGCGTGGCTTGAATTTAGCTTAACGGCGGTGCTGTTTTACATAAATCTTTTTCTAATTGGCTCTTTTATAATTGATGAGTATAATTTTAGAACGGCTTTGAAATTGATGTTGCCTTATTTTGGGTTTGATTTAGCGTGTAGCATTTTGATTGAAAACGCTTATTCTTATGCCTTTTTGTTTACAGGCGTTTTGCCTTTTGTTTATATGTTGGTTTTATCTTTTAAACGTAAAAATTTTAAATCTGCGGTAAAGCGATTGTGCAGAGCATATATGATTATAGCGATTTTTCAAGTGATAACGGAGATTTATAAGTTGAATATCTTTAAAGTTGGTTTTGATTTTAGTTTTTTCCAACTTTTGATATTGACGATAGATTTGGTTGTGTTTTTAATTGTAATTTACTGTACTGGAGGTGTTAAGTATGCGCTGGGGAAGTATCATATTTTATCCGAAAACATCCAAACTCCTAAGTTGGATTCGGAAGATTTAGCGGAAATTGAAGCCTGCAAACAGTTGAGGGGCTTCAAGCGAATTAAGGCTATATCGTTATTGCTCAGCTTTCAATTGATTCAATGGGCGATTGTATTGCTTGTATGTTCAATTGGGGACGTTTTAATTGAGGGCTTGGCAATAACGGTTAGCTTTGTCGTTTTCGGTACTGTCATCAAGCGAAAATGGCACAGTCAAAGCGTTTTGGTTTGCACAATATCAAGTGTTGTCATATTTTACACGGCGGCGAGATTCGCGCCGTCTTACAGATATACGCAACTTTTACCTGTGGTGATTGCATTGTTGATTTCATATGCTTCTTATAGGGTTGTGGTGATTCAAGATGAATTTGAACGCATTAAAAAAGAAAATGATGATTTTAAAAATGGCGGGGGCGGGGTTTATGATTGGAAGCATATTAGGAGTATTTTGCGGGGAAAGCCTATTGATGTTGTTGAAAAAGACCTTAAATCAGCTTTGCTGCCCGAAGAGTTTGAAGCGATTTTTTATAAGGATATTTTGAAAAAGACGTTTGATGAGGTTTTTGAACTTACGCATTATTCGATAAGCTCAATAAAACTTTATCGGACAAACGGTTATGAAAAGCTCTCTAATTCAAGTTTGGTAGTTGACTGCAAAACAGAATAAATTCAGTTGCCTCCTTTTTAATATATATTTTTTGATTTTGACGGGTTTTGTGCCCGTCTTTTTTTTATGCAAAATTTACTAAAATGTTTGTGAGTATTTGTGCATATTATTTTTGAAAAAGACTTGACATACTAATAAGAGTATGTTATAATATATATAGAAGATAAAGAAAGGGGGTGGTTAAATTGAGGGACAAAATTAAAGAGCTTATCGAAACAGCAAAACTGCTCAATAAGCTCACAGCAGAGTTAATAACCTTAGCCGGAACAGTAACTCTGCTGTTACTGACAGTCAAAACAATAATCAACTTGATTTGACAGACAGGGGGCAAAAGCCCCCGCCCCGAAAGGGGTTATATATAATATATCATAAAAGAAAGGAGATGTCAAGCATGAAAAAGGATATTTTAAAATTAATTTTCCTTGTATTAAAATTGGCGGGAGCGGTTGCGGCGTTATGCTTCGGAATCGTTGGAGCGATAAATATGTTTTTAGGTTAGGAGGCGCGGTTTTATGAGAAAAACAACAACTTCGGCGGCGGTAAAAAGGCGGTATAATGAAAAGACGTATCAAGTATATAACTTCAACGTCCGCAAAGACGGTCCGTTATATCAAAAATTAGAGGAATACAAAACAAACAACCCGCAAGGGCTTTCCTCTTTAATAAAGACCTTGCTGGAGGAACATTTTAAGATAGAGGGCGGTTAACGCTCTCTATCTTTTTTTTATTGGCTAAATTTTGTCTGTTTTTTTAGCGGGATTGGCTATTTATTGGCTTTTCTTTTTGAGGGAAATGAGGTAGAATGGTATTGTTGGATATTTTTTACGAGGTGATTTTATGGCGGAGTATAAGCAAGCAATACCATTTATGGCAGTTATATCCGAGGACGGCACTATATATGAGTGGGAATCGGGAACGCGCAGGACGCGGCATATTGTCGGGTGTGACAGCCAGAGAGAAGAGGAATATTTAGCTGAAATATCAGAACTGGGCGAGAAGTTGGAGAGTTATTATAATAAATTGGTGGAATTAGGTGTGATTATACCGCCGAAATCTGCTGAAGAAATAGCCAAAGAGCAAGCCGCAGAACAGGCTGAAATTAATAGGCTCTTGCTTGAAGAACTTAGAAAAATAAACAAAAAAGTTGAAAAGTTAGAAAAGGGCGGTGCTGTAAATGAGCGTGTGGAGCGGGATACTGAGCTTTGCGAAAAACAACCCCGAAATGCTACTAAGCCTAACCGAAAGTCAAGTAACGACAATCGCGAGAGCGACAGGGCAGTCCCCTGCGAAAATCAAGAACGCCATCAACATGGGGAAGAAGTACCTGCCGAAAATAAAGAATAGTCAAGACGGCGGAATCGGTATATTAAAAGAAGTCGGGGTAAGCTCTGAATTTGCTAAAAGCATGATTGAGAAATACGGCGACAAAGCCGAGAAGCTAGGCATAAGTCGGGGGCATATTGATTCTGTAGTTGAATCATTGGAGGGGTCAAAAGAACAGGGCGTCAAGATGAATCGGACGGAGCGGAGGGCGGCAGGGCGGCTCTCACGCAAATATCCAAGTCTATAGCGGGCGACCGTTATAAGATATATGAAAGGAGCGGATACTATGGCAGTATACAACGCGGGAAATGATGACAACATCATCGGCGGCGGCATGGGTTACGGTTACGGTGGCGGCGGTGTCGTTGCAATCGTGCTGATTCTCTTAATCCTCTTTGCAATTTTCGGTAAGGGGTTCGGCGCGGGTGCATATGACGGTCACGGACACGGCTACAATTGCGGTTGTGACGTCAAGGCACGTCCTATGTTCTTTGATGAGAGCAATTTCGAGGAGGAGCGCAACATCAACAACAAAATTTGCCACGCAGAAGACATTAACAGAAACGAGGGCGAAAAGACCAGAGCGTTAATTGTCCACGAATCGGAGAGAGCGGCAGACAGGGCTTGGATGAAAGACCAGCTTTGCTTGCAGGAAAAGAACGCTGAAATCGCTATGCTGAAAGGTCAGATTTATACTGACAATAAGTTTGGTAAAGTTTACGCCGACCTTGGCAAAATTGAGTGCGAAATGCTGAAAAAGCCCCCTCTCTGGGGCTGCGCCGATACACCTGTGATGAAGCATGTTGACAACGGTTGCAATCCTTGCGGCGGTCGCAGGGGTCGGCTTGATGATGAGTTTTTTGTGTAATCATTGTTGAAAAAAACATTCGTATGGATTCCCGATAAATCCAACTTTGAGGGGGCGGGAAGTATTCCGTCCCTTTTAATTTAACGAAACGGAGGTTTTAACATGAATCCTTGGGGTTTAGCTTTGGGCGCGTTTATCGGAACGTATTTCAATAATCAGAAATTCCGTGAAAGTGTTGACAGGAATGTCAACCAGCTTATCGGCAAGGGGCTTGATGTGCTGAATAAGGGCAGTGTGCTTGATGAAAATGAATCAATAATAAATTGTGAAGGAGATTTTCAATATGAGACCTAGAATACCCGTAATAGTACCTACCACAGAAACAACCACAACGGGAACAAGTGTTGTTTTCACGCTTCCGGCAACAATCGTGCCGACCGTCACGCCGCCGACTACTTTCAAAATGCCTGTCCCCGAAATCACTATCCCTTTGACCGGGACGGAGGAAGTTGACGTTTCAATCGGCGGCACAGAGACACCTTTAGTAGATAATTTCGGATTATTAATCACTTCGCAGATGTTGCCGAAACCGAGAGTAATTGACGGTGAATACGTTTCGCCTGTTCTTTTACTACAATACGGTGCAAGCGGCGCGAACAATGTATTTTTTGTCCGCAGGGGATTGCGCCCACGCAGAACTACTGTCAATGTCGTTACGCCCCCGGTAACCTAATATGAAAGGGGTTTTTGTATGAATTATACGGTTAAAAATGAAAATATGCAAGGTTTTACCGCGATTTGTGATGAAATCGTCACGCAATTTCATTTAGGTTCGCTTTGGCATAGAAATTCAGCTATGTGCATGAGAAAAGGGGCGTTTCGAGGATTTGGCGAATTGCACAAACGAATGAGTGAGCATGATTTTTGTAAAATGCTATGTTTCGATAAGGTCATAGCGGACAGAATCAAGCATATGCCGGTTATAAACACAAGCGATTCCGGCAGAGCCTCCGCTTACGTTTTCGAGGCGACCCCGCAAGGAATCAAGGAGCATTTTGCAGCGTGGTTACGCCGTGAACAGCATTACGAGCAGCTGCTCAACGGTGGCATTGACATGTCGCGCTCAATCAAACTTGCGATTTATGATGAGCTTTGCTGTATCCAAAAGAGCGTTCAAGAAGAGATTTTTCGCGTTGAAGTATTAACAGACCGCCTTGATGTCGGCGGTTGGAGCGGACACGATGTTGCTTACGTCTCCGAACTTTATCATAAGCACTTTGAAAACGGCGGCGGCATGGATATTACGCTATCGTGACCGTATATGAGCGGCTTAACAAGCTAAAGCGCGGACAATCGGTTTTTGTTGACCTGCATGAAACTTTATTTGACAGAGCGGATTATTCGGTGAATATTCCGCTTGTCAATGCGTTAAAGGCGGCACAGGGGCGGGGTGTGGTTGTCGTTTTATGGACGGGCGGGAATTGGAGCGAAACCGTTTATGGGGTTGAGCTAATGCGGCGGTATGAGCTTGTTTTTGATGATGTGATTATGAATGTTGTTAAGGGGGATTTGATTATAGATAATTTGGCGGTTGGCTTTTTACAATAAAACATGGTTTTAAATATATGTATCATTGAAGCGTTAATCAGCTAACCCTAGTAGACATCATAGCCGAAGACGACGGTATAATAGAAATGATAGACCTAAGCATAAAATCCGAGCAGCTTTACAGATTCTTATACGAATGTCTTGATAAACGCGAAATTGCAATTATAACCCATCGCTACGGTCTTTACCGGCATAAGCCGCTGACCCAGCGCGAGGTTGCCAAAAAGCTGAACATCTCCCGCTCTTACGTATCCAGAATCGAAAAAAAAGCACTCTCAACCCTCAAAAAGAAATATGACAAAACCTCTTTTTTAGATAAAGGTTAGGTTTTGGCAGTTGCTGTCACGGCAAACGCAAGGGATATTAACTCATGCGTTGCTCACACAAAAGCATTGGAGGAGGTGAATGGAACATATAGTGCTATCGAGAATTAAAACAAAAACAAAAAAACAGCGGGCAACCCCGCTGTTTTTTATTAACAAGAATATTAACGAGAATTATGAAACAGCAAGAGGATAAATACCGGATTGAGAACCTGCGCCTGTTCCTGCTCTCCAAGCTGCCTTTTGTGCATCGCTAGTAAGTTGGGTACCGGAAAGCCCTGTGCCTGTTTCAGACCAAGCCGTCCAGACTGCCGCAAAAGATGTAGGGTCTGTAACTGTTCTGGATACTCCCGCAAAGTTAACGCCGAGAAGCTCAGTCCAGTTCGCTGTGTACCCAGTGCCCCAAGCAGTAGTTGTGCCAACGGGCAGAGCAGCCAACGGTGCAGCAATATCTACAGGGTTAGGAATAATAACCTGACCTGAAACAGTTGCCGCGTCAGCAAGAGCAGTTGCTACTGCAATGTGAGCAGTTCTTGCGTTTGAGTTAGCTCTTGTGATTCTGGAGTTTCTTAAGTACCCCAGCATGGAAGGAACAAGAATTGCTGCCAAAATACCGATAATTGCTATAACCACGATAAGCTCAATAAGGGTAAAGCCCTTAGCCTTTGAATTTCTCATAAGAAATTCCTCCTTTTCTAAATTAAAATATTTTTTATTAAAAAGCACAAGTGCCTTTTACCAAAATGAAACGATGATTGCTATGCTATGTCGTCCGTGTAAGGGTAACTCCCGTATTTGTCTACATTCGCTCTGAAATCAATCATATGACCGGGTTGATTTGCATAGAACGCCGTAGTGCCGCCGACCCGAAGCAGATTGCCTATATTGGCTTGACCGTTAATAACTGGACCGTTAGTGTCCGGCGAATATACCACTCTTTCAACGGTGAAGCTTCGGTCTCTGGTCACTCCGTTGATTGCATAAGCATCGCGCTGAAGATTAAAGTAAACATCAAATCTCCCGTTAACGCCCGCGCCGATATTGTCTTGAATCTGCCGCGCAAGGCTTGCGTAACGCTCGGTTGTAACAACCAGAACTTCGGCACTTCCGCCGTTCAGCCGAACCGCGATACGATTAGTCAGCGGGCTAGCCGCAGAATTAATATGAATCATTCCATCGGTGACGATAAAGCTTAGTATTACCCTGTCAGCACTTGCTCCGCCGGTTACATCCGCTTCTAACGAAGGATTGATTTCCCAGTTAATCAAGCAGTTTTGGATTGCCGATAACCCCTGCTGTGCCGCGCCTTGAAAAGCTTGCCTTTGCGAAGTTCTCATAAACCCGGTTATAGCCCAAGAAGAAATCGACATCAGAACCCCCAGAATACCTATGACAATAATAAGCTCAAGAAGAGTAAAACCTTTTACCTTTGAACCCGCGAACCCCGCGCTATTGCCATTGCCTCTGTCGGAGACGGTATTCCTTTGAGCAGTTTGATTCAAAACCATTGGAATCCCCTCCTCTCCTTATCTGTTTATTATTATACACGAAACAAAACCTTTTGTCAATAGAAAAATGATATTTTTTCCGCTAAAAATGTGAATTTGTTGAAAGCTTCACTTTCCATTGCGATAATTATACTTTTATGGACATTTTAACCAAAAAACAGAAAGCCAATTTACAGTTAACCGTTAACAATGAACAATCAAATGCCTCTGGTGCTCATGAAGCGTTCAAATTCCGCGATGTCCAGTGATTTTTCTCTCGCGTGGATTTCGGTGATTAAGCCTTCCTTAACAAAACGTGCCAGCTCTTGGTCGAGGCAAACCATTCCGTCCTTACGCCCTGTCTGAATCGCGGTTTGAATAAGGTGAACCTTATTATCCCTTATCATCGCTTTAACAGCATCGGTCGCGTTCAAAACCTCAACAGCGGCAATACGACCCGAGCCGTCCGCGCGGGGGATAAGGGTCTGCGCTATAATGCCGACCAGAACCGTAGCAAGCTGGGTGCGGATTTGCGACTGCTGATGCGCGGGGAAAACGTCGATAATACGGTTAATGGTATCAGCGGCGCAGGTTGTGTGCAGGGTTGACATAACAAGGTGTCCTGTTTCCGCCGCGGTAATCGCCGCGTTGGTCGTCTCAAAGTCTCTCATCTCTCCGACGAGGACAACGTCCGGGTCCTCACGGAGCGCGGCGCGGAGCGACATGGCGAAGCTCTCAACATCGTCCCCGATTTCCCTCTGGTTAACCATACAGCGTTTATGCTCGTGAACATACTCAATCGGGTCTTCAACCGTAATAATATGAGCCGACTTATTCAGGTTAACATGGTCAATCATAGCCGCCAAGGTGGTTGATTTACCCGAACCCGTAGGACCTGTAACAAGCACGAGCCCTCTGGGGCGCAAAGCAAATTCGCCTAAAATCGGGTGCAAATCCAAATCGGTCAAGGTCGGTATGTCGTTACGCAAAAGACGTATCGCGACAGCCGTATCTCCCCTTTGATGGTACACGTTAACCCTGTGACGGTATCCGCGCCGCGTGACATAGGAAAAGTCCGTGTCAATCTTATTCTTGATGTTTTCCATATTACGCCCCGTGGTCATCTGCTCAACAATCTTCATAACGGCGGCTTCGTTCATCTCCGGGTAGGAGCTAAGCTTTCTCAAAGAGCCGTGCAGCCGCACAATGGGCGATATTTTCGTGGTAAAATGCACGTCCGAGCAGCCTAATACTCTCGCCTCGTCAAGAATCTTGTCAATGCTGATGATAATCTTGTCAACGGTTACGCGTCTTTCTCCGGTGTTATCCATGTTCATCAAATTCCTTTCATATATAAATTATACCAGTATCCTCAAACCTAACTCCTCGTTACACAGCATAGGTAACTCTTACCAGCTCATCCATGGTACTTTTCCCCTCAATGCAAAGGTCGGTTACATTATCGCGCAGGAGCTTTGTTCCCTGCTGTCTGGCAAGTGCCGAAAGCTGGTCGATTGTCCCCTCGTTTGCGATGAGCGCACTCATTTCGGGGGTGCAAATCAAAATCTCATGTATAGCCGTCCGCCCGGTGTAGCCCGTATTGTTGCATTTCGGACAGCCCGCAGGGTCGTAAATCGTGCAGGGCTCGGTGATATTCATAAGCTCCATATCTTCCTCGTCCGTGGTTCTGGGCACTTTGCAGGCATCGCAAACCTTTTTAACAAGTCTCTGCGCCACAATCCCAATCAGCGAGGTCGCAACCATATAGGAAGCAACGCCCATGTCAATCAAACGGGTAATGGTGGAGGGCGCGTCATTGGTATGCAGGGTCGAGAGCACCATATGCCCCGTAATCGCGGCTCTTATAGCAATCTCGGCTGTCTCTTGGTCGCGCATCTCTCCTATCATAACAATGTCGGGGTCTTGACGGAGGATTGAGCGGAGCGCGGCTGAGAAGGTCATACCCGCCTTAGCGTTAATATGGCACTGGTTAACGCCGTCAATATTCTTCTCCACCGGGTCCTCTACGGTGACTACGTTTACATTCGGCTTTGCCATCTCGCCCAGAGCGGCGTAAAGGGTGGTGGTTTTACCCGAACCGGTCGGACCGCAAACCAGCATAACCCCCTGCGGAACTTTAATCATAGCCGCGAATTTTCTGTAGTTGTAAGCCGACATGCCAAGGTCGGTGATTTTTCTGACGGCGACATCGCCCGTGGAAAGTATACGGATAACGATTTTCTCACCGCAGACAACAGGCAAGCTCGAAACACGGACGTCCAAGGTTGAGCCGTCAACGATTTGGGTGAAACGTCCGTCCTGCGGAATTCTCTTTTCGGCAATGTTCATGCCGCTGATAATCTTAATACGGGTAGCAAGCGAGTTTTGGACAACGGGCGTAACCGACATAAGCTCCATAAGGTCGCCGTTTACGCGGATGCGGATTCTTGTAAAAGTCTTAAAGGGCTCAATATGTATATCCGTTGCATCGGCGCGGAATGAGTTTTCAACGATGGTTGTGGCAAGCTTAACAATCGGCGCGTTGTCAACTCTGTCCGCCGACTCTTGGTCTAAGCCGTCGTCGTAATCAATAAATTGATTCTCAATCTCTCCCAAAAGCCCCGACGTTGCACTGCTTGAATAAAATTTGCCTACCATCTTGGTAATCGCCGCTTTGGTCGAAAGCACGGGGACAACGTCCATCCCCGTCATAACCTTGATTTCCTCAAAGATATAGAAGTTTACGGGGTCATTGGTCGCTACGTGCAGCCGCTTACCCGTCACCTTGATGGCAATAATAGTATGCTTCTTGGCAAGCTGTTCGGGGATTCTCTTAACCGCATCGGCATTAATCTCAATGTCGGGGTCTTCAAGATTAACAAAAGGAACGCTCAGCCGTCTGGCAAGAATCTGACCGAACTCAATATCCGTAACATATTTAAGCTCAATGACATAGTCGCCGAAATATTTACCCGGCGCGTTCTCCTTCTTTTTTGTCTCTAAAACATGGTCAAGCTGTTCTCTGGTTATAATCCCCTCGTTGACCATGTGTTCGCCTATGGGAATGTTTTTCATCGTAACCCTTCCTTTTCTTTAGTATAAGCTAAAAAAGCTTGTAATTTGTATCAATATATGTTAAGATATAAGTATCATTATATTCAAAATATTCAAATGGAGTTGATATTGTTATGATGGAACCAACCTTATTGGAAACCGTGCTTTCGGCAGGCATCTGCTTCATGGCGTTTTGCTTCGGCATAACGGTGGGGAGCTTTTTGAATGTCTGCATCTACCGCCTTCCCAAGGGGGAATCTATTATCAAGAGCAATTCGCACTGTATGCGCTGTCGGGCACCGATTCTCAAACGCGACCTTATCCCGCTGGCAAGCTGGCTTATCCTCAAAGGCAAATGCCGCAGTTGCGGGCTGAAAATCTCGCCGCGTTACATGCTGGTTGAGGGGCTTACGGGGTTGCTTTTTGCTCTGGTATTCGCAAGCCACAACTTTTTTATTGATGGGCTTACCTACCCTGCTCTCCTGTGCATATTCATCGCCTTTATGGTGGAAATCGGCTTTGAGGATTTTGATACCAAGGAGATGAGCGTGAGCGTACTGCTCCTTTTGGGGATTTTCGCCGCCGTTGTCCGCGTACTATGCCTTTTATTCCCTGCCGTCCTGCGAAGCCGCGATATACCGAGCTTGGAGGACAGCCTGCTGGGGGTAACCGCAGTTAGCGTCCCGTTGCTGTTATTCGGATTTGTAATAACGCCTTGGTTTTACGCCGCGTTCATCTGCCAAGACCGCAAGCGGCTGTACAAAATCAAGAAAAATCTCAAAAAAGCCGAGCCCGGCAAAACAAAGGCTCTGGAAAAAGAAATAACCCTCTTAACCGAAAAAATAAACAATAGCGAGCCCGTATACGGCTTCGGCATGGGCGATATACTGCTGATGGCTGCCGGGGGGTTGATGCTGGGCGCGAAAGCGGCAATCACGGCGGCTTTCGCCGCAATGCTGTTGGGTGCTTTGTATGCCGTCATAATTATAATCAAACGCCGCTATTCCACCGAAGAAATCAGTTCCGATTTCGCATTCGGACCATTCCTTGCCGCAGGCTTAATTTTCGCCGTATTCTACGGCACGGAAATCTTTGAGCTTTATGCTTCCTCCCTGGTCTTGGAAGCTCCCTTTTAGAATCAACGCAGGGGCGGCAACCAGCCGCCCGTTGCATTGATTTCATGGTTTACTAAAGGGGCATGGTCCTAATTGTCAATTCTCAATTGTCAATTGTCAATTGATTTACAGACCTGTATACCACTTGTTAACATAAACAATGTACGTTACGCCGCCGGGCGTGTTTGAAGAGCCGTTGAATCTTGATACATCATACATACCGGGCTCGCCTACTCTGTTGCTCATATTCAAGAGCTTAGCCTCGCCTTTCGTACTGATAACGCCTTGGGCGTGACTGTTGAGGTTGTTTGTCTGAGAATTCGAACGCCTGTTAAGATTGCTTGTATTCAAGCTGGAAACCGTAATATCTAAGCTACGCAGTTCATCATCGGTATGCGGCAGCAGTGCTATGGAAAATGTGGCAGGTCCGTAAAAGGCAGGACCTAAGGCAATCCGCATATCGTCAACGCTTGACGGTCCGCCGCCCGAAACGGGGGTTAGGGTTGTACTGCTGTACCGATAAATGCCCTTTCTCACTCTGCCCGTGTAAGGGACGCCGTTGATTGCAAATTCGGGTCTGGTTCTGTTGTCTATGGCGATAAGGTGAACCTCCATCGTCCGACCCTCTTCGAATTCCATATGGTCGTCGGCATCGTTTAAGAATTGCGTGATGGCAACCGCCGGAGAGGTGCTGTTATTGTCAACGGCGAGATGCGTAGCGAAGCGGATATTCTCCGCGATATACCGCATAATGCCGTTTTGGGCTGTGCGCTGGGTTTCCATTGTGGTCGCTTGGGAATAGACATCCCCAAGCGGTTTGAAGAGCTGCATAATGCCGAGCATCAGTATGCTCATAATTACCATTACGATAACCAGCTCAACCAAGGTAAAAGCCTTAAACCTTTTCATCGTCACCGCCCCCTTTATTCATCAAAAATCACCGCTTCCATGTACTTAAAACGAAGCCTTTGCGTATCTCCGTCATCGTCAACGGTATCATCGGCGTTGCGCGAGAAGAGTATGTGCGTATTCACCCCAATGGTGTAAACGGCAGGGGGGTAATTACTCGTAACTCCGTTCGGGCGAGGCAGACCGACAGGTGCCACACCGTCATCGTTGGTCACGGGTTCAAGAACAAGTGCCTGCGGAGCATTCGTTGCTATCGGCTGTCTTACAGCACCCGCCGGAGGTGAATGAGGAGAGGGTAGCGTAGTCCTAACCGTATCTCCCTCCGCGTACCTTTCAACATACTTCATCTGCTCTGCAAGGCTGGCACTGTTGAATTGATGATTTACATTCATCCGCGCAACCGCGCCGTAAACCTGCGCTATCGTGAGCGAAGCGATACCGAGAATTGCCATAGCCACAATACATTCAACAAGGGTAAAACCCTTACATTTATTTTTAGTCATAGCCTTTCCTCCTTTCACTACCTCCGCGCAAAGCTGCTTGCCTTAGCTTCTCCGCCATCTTCCGGTATCACAGGGCTGCCGGGATTGCTCGGAAGCTTTTCCTTGCTGATATAAACAATACCGGGTGCGTTATAAGAATCCATTTCTCTGCATATAACCGCGCCCATAATGGCGGTGTTGGGTACAGGTGTCAAAAAACCGCCCTCCGCCTCGGGTTTATTCCAATACTGAACATCTCCGCCGACACTGCCGCGGTTCAGTGTCATTTTACCGGAAGGCATGATAAAGTATGCCGTAAACCAAGCCGCCGGCTCTCTGAAGTAAAAATGCGAATTCGTCCCGCCGTATATGTCAATCGCCGGAGGGGTTGTTTCATAGTTTACTACAGTCTGGGAATTTAGCGCGATAATAGGATTCGGGAAATCCCCACTGCCTTCGCCGGGGTTCGCTATCTGAAACCACTCGGGGTCATTATAGCGAATCGCCGCGTTCTGGAAGTTACCAACGGTCTCGTCCTCTTCAATCATCAGAATTAAGCGACCGCCCGAGCCTGTTACCGTAAGCTGTAGGTTATTGTTATAATTGCCTCTCAGCACAAATAGCTGGTCTCCGCTCGAAACACTAATTGTCTGCCTCGTGTTCGGCAAAACAGGGACGCTTAATTCGCTGACAATACCCGCAATCGTATCCGCCGTAGTTCCGAGATAGCTTTGGAGAAGCTTCCCTGCGGTTAACATCAGAGCTTCTACGTTAGCCTCGCTGTAAATACCCGTATTCGCTGCCGCATCCCAGTAAAGGTTAGTGCCGAAGCGCGGCACGTAGCCGGGGGCGTTAATCATATCGTTAATCGTAGCGGAGTGAATAACGCTTATTAAATCGCCGTTTGCTTTAAATGATGGGGGGGTTTCCACGAAATACGATGCGTAGAAAAATTGCGCCGTAGGGACTATAATGGTGCTTTCAGTCGTATTGTGCAGGGGAGCAGGTAAGGTATATCTTCTTTCAATCCTGCCGTCAGCATTATAGTCATACGTAAAGATTTCATAATGAAACGCGTTAGCGTTTATAACGCCGACACCTGCAGCCATTCCGCTCGCTACCTCTGCATAGGTATATATCCCGTTGCCATCTTCGTCAAAGACTACATACTCGCCCGTTGTTCTTCCGTCCAAGCAGATTAAAATATTCGCGCCTTCTATAAAGCCTAAGCGAGAATTGGGTGCGCCTCCGCTGAGGACAAGGTCTCTGACATAAGTCGTTCCGCTTACGTTAAAGTCTGTATCCTCTGTTCCCGTTACAAAGGTCGTAGCGTAGACGTTGCCGTGTACGTTAGGGGCTGAGCTGTTAGCGGGCTTAACAAATGTGCTCGCAATTACGCTGACCGAATTTGTCGCGTCTCCGAATACAGCACCACCGCCGGGGAAACTTAATTCATTTCCGACAAAGAGATATGTCCCTTGTGCGTGTGCTCTGAATGTGGTGGAGTTTTGAACGACAAAGTCGCCCTGTGCCACAATCCTGTCACCTTGGTTAAGCCAGCCTGTACCTGTAGCACTCCAGTAGAAGCTTCCGACCGTAAACAACGTGCCGGAGATATTACCGGCGTCACTCATAGTGGTAACGCCCGGGTTAAGCGAAGAAAAGCCCCCGTTAAAGCCCGTTGCCGCACCGCTTCCGGCAGCTGACGTTCCCGTTACTTGAAGCCCCGCGCCCCCGCTGTCACCCGGAGGAGAAGTAAAGCCGCCGCCCAAGTTAACATAAGCAACCGCTACACCCGGTACTCCGTTTACCCATGTCGTAACGGTTATTTTTGCATAAAACCTATCCTTGGAGCGGTCACCTGCGCGAATCGCAGCTTTAAGAGCCTCATCGTCTGCGATTATGCTTGTGTTTCCGTTGACATATTCATGTATTTCTTCCTCGGTGAATTGGCTGGCATACAACCTATCAACAAGCTCGACCTTAACCTCGGCTCTGTCGCCATCGGCAAACCGACTATGCCCATCGCCTGTTGGCGGAAAAGTAATCTCGTATTTAAGGTGAGTGCGATTGGTTTCAGCTGTGAAATACCTGTCGCCGTAAGAACCCGTGGGGTAAACACTATCCGATGATGTGATATTAGAGGCGAGTCCCAGTGTGTTATCAATAATTCCCGTGCCATCATCCCTAACCACCATCAGCTTGTAAAATTCAAGCTGCAAAGCCCTGCTTTGTTTGATGTTATTCGAGTTGTCGTCAGAAACGCTGTATTTCATAGGCGTTCCTGCTGAGGAATCCCAAGCGTGGTAATCATTGCTGTTAAGCACAGCCAGAAAAGAGTCAAGCCCCGACCTGGCAGCGTAATAAGCTTGGTTTTCTTCATACTTCAAAACCGAGCGCCTGTTTGACGTTGAGACAGCCGATAGAGTTGCCATAAGCATAACCATAAGCACAAACATTACGGTAATAACCATAATTAAAACTGCGCCCTTAAATGGTTTGCATCTTCTTTTTTCAGTCATAACCAATCCCCGCCCTTTCTTTAATTAATAACCCTCTCTTCTATTTTATGCCGTTCGGGATAAACCTGCTTACCCCGAACGGACAAAAAACCGCGGAAATTTGCCGGATAGTGCCCAAGCGCGCCTTATTGCTGAACAGCCCTCAACAGCTCATCCGCATCCTCAATCACCCTGTCAACATCAAGGGGAACAATGGAGAACATGGATATGTTCATCGTATCCTTGTCTTCCTCTTTAGCAAGCCTTTCGCACCTAGTGCTTGTGACAAGAATGGTTTTGTCATCTGATGCTATGTCGGTTAAGCAGTTTAATAGCTCTTCAATACCGCTTGCAGCGTCAATTGAAAATTCCATCTGTGTAACGCCGAGGAAAACCGAGGGTGGTTCTCCGATTCTTTCGCCGTTGTACTCTCGGTAAACCTCTTCGGGAAGCTCGTTAAACAAGTCAGCACTCATTTTCATGCCGTAAGCAATCGCATGATGGGGCAGAACCCTGTACTTAAAGAGCAAATCCGCCATTGCGTAGTTTGTCTTTACCTCCATTACGGTAATATTTCTGCCGCTGAGTATATCGGTAACAGCCTGCTCCATAATATATGGGTCTGCCTCTTCATAGAAAGGAACCTGCAAATCCCTTATGCCTTCCGCAGAAGCTTTAATGGTGTCAACCAAATCCGGCATAGTGGCGATTTTCCTGTTTACCTCATCAAGCTCCGCTTGCTTAACGTCAAGCTGCTGCCGTACTAAGGTCATATCGTCAACCTTAGGGCGGACAATGACCAGCGTGCCCACAACTAAAACGATAAGACATATAATAACGATGAAAATAACCTTATCCCTGTAGGATAGCTTCGTATTCATGATATAACCTCCCCATTACTGTCATATTGTACTTGCGGCTCCGGCTCTTCCTCGGTATCCGAAGCGAGCTCGGGCGTTGATGCTTCCTCTGTCTCAGCTTCCCTTATATCAAAAATAAGTCTGAATTCATACCTAACGGAAGGAATTTCCGAATCAGTTACATCGTTAAATCCCGTGTAGATAATATTGTCAAATATATCCTGCTCAACAAAAGCTTCCGCGATAATAGCAGGGTCGGTGGACTGAGGAACTCCGAGCAATAGGGTGACGCGCCCTGCGGCGTAGCTGAATTCCAGCCATTCCGCTCTATTTCTCCGCAGAATGTCGTTAATATCATTCCACTGTTCTGTGGTAAAGTGGGGGTGAGATTCGTAGTATTCGTCCGCAGCACGCAACTCGTTACTGTAAAGGTTAAGGTTTTCAATGCTTTTTTCCGCCCGCTCAACCGCATTAATTCTGGCGAGAACCTGTGGGCTTCCAAGCTCTTCTTCAATCCTGTGAATGTCCGCGTTTATGTCGTTAATGGTAATCTGGAAATAAGCGAACGCCGCACCCACGACAGCACCCGAAATAAGCATAGCGATAATGACAGCCGCCGCAAAGCTTGAACCCGTACCCGAACGCCCGGTTGAAGCGTCAATCTCCAAAAGATTGATTCTTTCAATCGTCTTGTCGGTTTTAAACATCGCACCGATTGCGTTTGCGTAGGATTGGAATTCAATATTCTCATATCCTTTAACGCTGCTCGGCACACCCAGCATACTGGTTTTAATGTCCATCTGCTCCAGCGCGTTGGTAAGCCGGATAAATTCGGTGGTATCGCCGTAGAAAACCACGTTTTGAATGGCTTCTCCGCCGCTCCTCGACCTCTGGAACTGGAACATTCTGAAGATATTTTCGTTAACCGCTTCGTATATGTAATCCTCGGAATCCTCATAGTCCTCGGGGTCAATTGATGCGAAACGGGAGAAGGTAAGCTGTCCGTTCTCGTAAAGGTTCAAGCTCAAAAAGCTTGCGTCAATCTGAACGAGCAAAAGCGGCATCTTAGATTTAATCTTAGAATCGCTTAAAATAAGCCTTGATATGGTATTGCAGGCGACTGCCACGGAGCGAAGCCCGATTCCGAGCATGGAGAATACTTTTTTGAAGCAGTCGATTACATCGTAGGGGAGTGCCGTAGCCAAGACTTTAAGAGCTTGAACGCCCTCGTCCTCAACCTCACCCGCGATGGTGTAGGAGATGGAATAATCCTCGCCGATTCCCATTGTGTGCTGCATTTGATTTTGAATCATTGTCAAAAGCTGGTTGCCCTTCGCCTTGGGTATGTGCAGTTCCTTGAAGATTACAAGGTTTGAGGAAATGCTGATAACAGCCTCTTTGTCCGCCATGTTTTTAGATTTAAGCTCATTGTTAATGAGCGTCGCCATTTTAGGTATATCTTTTATATGACCATTAACGACCAGACCCTCGCTCACGTCAATCGTGGAAGCAGTAGAGATTTTTACCGAACCTCTCGCCTCTTCACCCTTGACAATGTGTATGCGTCTGTCGGTAATATCAAATGAAAGCATACTCGTCACCTCACATTTTTATTAATTAAAACAGGAAACCCCTGCATAATTCCTTTTTGTTAGCCAATATTTTCCATAGAGTTGTATATAGCCGGAAGAATACCCGCGATAACCGTTCCGATTGCGCCGCCCATAAAGATAATCATGACAGGCTCTATCATACCTACAAGACGCTGAATCGCCGAATCCGACTCGTCCTCGTAAAAGTCCGCGGATTTTTCAAGGATTGTATCCAAAGCACCCGATTCCTCACCAACGTAGATGATAGATATAAACATGGATTCAAAAATGCCCGTCCTCTGAATCGATGACGAAAGCTGTTCGCCCTGCTTTACCTCGTCAACGACCGATATAAACGCCTTTTCTATATACATGTTATTCAGAATTGCCGCCGAACGCTGAAGGCTCTCAACCATCGGTATTCCCGAAGAATAAAGCGACGACAAGGTTCGTGCAAACCGCCCCGTATACACCTTTATGATAAGCTTTCCGAAAGCAGGACCTTCGCATATAAATTTATCAAATTTATACCGAACATCGGGAATTTTCAGCAGATAGCGAATAATAAATATAATTGCCAGAACAACCCCGACGTATATGTACCAATAAGCAATCAAGCTGTCGGAAAACGCGAACAGGAAGCCGGTAAGACCCTGCATATCCTTCTCCGTCATCAATTCCTTAAAGGTAGGCATGATAAAGGTAAACATGATGATAACAATCGCTACGCAAAGAACCGCCAGTATAATAGGATACATCAGCGCGCTCTTGATTTTGTTGTTCAGCTTAGCCTCTTTGGCGTAATGAACTTCAAGCCGCTGAACCGTGACATCCAAGCTTCCCGAGGATTCCCCCGCTTGAATCATGGAAATCATAAAGTTGGGGAAAGCCCCCTGCTGCATCCTCAGAGCATCCGAAAAGCTCTGACCTTTTTGAACCTCTTCGTAAATCTCTTGAAAAACCTGCCTGGGTCGTTTTTTCGTCTGCTCCTTATAAAGAATGTCAAGTGCTTTAACAAGGGTCAATCCCGAGGTAAGCATGGCACTCAGCTGTCGGCAGTTGTAAGCAAGCTCGCTGATTTTGAACTTGTGCAGCGTATTAGAGCTCTTGTTACCCTGTATTTCCTTGTAGTTGGAACAAAACAGACCCTTTTCATTGACCTTTTCCAGAAATTCGTTTACGCTCTCCGCTGTCATCTTGGCGTTCTTAATGACGTTTCCCTGAACATCCGTAGCGGTATAGACAAAAGTCTTCATAAACGGGGGACACCTCCGATTAAATAATTTTACATCAACAGGCAATAAACCCAATGATACCATAACTCATTATACCATTTTTAAAAATAAATGGCAATACACATTCTCAACAAATTATCAAAGAAAATTGTACTTTTTAAACAAAAAAAATTATAATTTTCACTTATCGCATACCTTACACTTTATATTATACAGCACCTTTTTCGATTTGTCAATTGTTTCACATATATTTTTGTTGCCTTATGTCGCGCGATGTGTTATAATATATTAGAAATTGATTATTTTATGAAAGGACAGTATACATATGGCTCTTGTAATTGCGGTCGCCAACCAAAAAGGCGGGGTGGGAAAATCAACGACTACGGTCAACCTTGCGGCTTGTTTGGGAATAAAAGGAAAAAAGATTCTCTGCGTTGACATGGACGCACAAGGAAACACGACAAGCGGCTTCGGCATAAAGAAAAAAAGCTTAGAGGTTACAATCTACGATATATTGCTGGGTCAGCGGCGTATTCAGGAAGCCGTAACCGACTCGGGCTTCAAAAATGTCTCGCTGGTATCCTCAACCCCCGCATTGGCAGGGGCGGATATTGAGCTTGTAGAGCTTGACAACCGCTCAAACCGTCTTAAAATGCAGCTATTGACCATCAAGCAGGATTATGACTACATATTTCTGGATTGCCCGCCCTCCCTGTCATTGCTGACGGTCAACGCCCTGTGCGCCTGCGATTCGGTGCTGATTCCGCTCCAGTGCGAATTTTATTCGCTGGAGGGTCTGTCACAGCTGATTGAGTCTATCCGGCTTGTCAAGCAAAGGTACAACCCGACTATAGATGTGGAAGGTATACTGTTCACCATGTACGATAACAGGCTCAACGTCACCAACCAAGTGGTAAGCGAGGTTCGCAAGCATTTCCCCAATAAAACGTACAAAACGGTAATCCCCCGCAATGTCCGCCTTTCGGAAGCACCGAGCTTCGGGAAGCCTATTGTATATTTTGATAAGGTTTCTAAGGGTGCTGTTGCTTATGACAAGCTGTCCGAGGAAATACTGGCTCGCCATAAGGAAAAAGCCAAAGCCGCGAAGCACACCTCTTAGCTTGAAAGGAGCATACAAAAAATGCCTAAAAGAACCGGTCTGGGGATGGGCTTGGACGCGCTTTTTGAGGACAACTCGGGTGACTCTGCCGAAAAGCAAAACGTGAGAATGTCTCAAATCGAGCCGAACAAGCAAAACCCCCGCAAAAATATTGAGGAAGAAAGCATAACCGTGCTTGCTGACAGCATTGGCAGGCATGGCTTGATTCAGCCGATTTTGGTGCGTCCCTTTGCGGACGGCTACCAAATCGTAGCGGGTGAACGCCGCTGGCGCGCCTGCCGAATGTTAGGGATGACGGAAATCCCCGTAATCGTCAAAAGCTTAACCGATTCCCAAACGGCGCAAATCGCTCTTATCGAGAATATACAGCGCGAGGATTTAAGCCCCGTTGATGAAGCGGCGGCATACCGCGAGCTTATGGAAACCCACGGCATGACGCAGGAGCAGGTATCCGAAACCGTCGGCAAATCCCGCTCCGCTGTAGCAAATTCCGTCCGACTGCTTTCACTTCCCGACCCTGTTTTGGATATGCTCAAAAAAGGCGAGCTGACCGCAGGGCACGCAAAAGCAATTGCAGGGCTGAAAAATAAGGAAATGATGTGCGAGGCGGCTATGCGCGCAAAAGGTGACGGCATTACCGTAAGACGGCTTGAAGCCATGGTAACGGAAATGAACGAGGAATTTTCACCCACGGGCAAAGCGCGGAACGAAAAGCAAGCTCTTCAAGACGGCAAAAAAAGCTTAAAGGAAAAAAATGACCCGGAAAAGCAAGCGATGAACTATATGACGGAGATGGAAATCAGCTTGGAAAACGCGCTGAGCCGAAAGGTTAAAATCTGCTCTAAGGACGGCGAAAAGGGGACAATTACCCTAGACTTCTTTGACAAGGACGACCTATCATCTCTGGCGGACAAGCTAACTATATATTAAAGGTGGTTGATGAAAATTAACCTTAGGAGCATATCCCGCATCGGCGTATTGGCAATCCTGCTTCCATTGTTCGGAGCGGTCGCCTATGCGGAAGCGGAAACGCCGAATACAGGCTGGAATGATACGGGCAGGATTGACGTGAGGATAACCGCGTCAAGGGGGCATGTCCCCATCAGCCCTTATATATACGGATTATCAGCAGATGGAAGCCTTTCCTCCGTTACCGTACATGCCGCTAAAAATACGGGCGCGGAGCTTTCCTCCTATAACTGGGAGTCGAATTTTTCAAATACGGGAGAGGCGGGCAATAACGCCAACAATATGTCCCTTATAAGGGGATATTCGGGCTCTGCTTTAAACACCCCCGCGCTGAATACGCAGATGCTTGTCGCTAAAGCGGGGAGAAACAATATACCCGCGCGGTTCGTCACGCTGCAGATGATGGGGTTCGTTGCCCGCGATTCCTTGGGAGAGGTTACTCTTGAAGATGTGCACGAAAGGTTTGACACTGTCCTTTTCGGCAAGCACGGGGACTACCTTTCCGTCCCTGATGTGGATGACGGCGTTGTTTATATGGACGAATACGTAAGCTTTCTTACCAACAGCTACGGGCGCGCTTCGGCGGGCGGCATAAACGGATACTTCCTTGACTCCAAGCCGGAGGAATGGGTTCTTCACTACCCCGTATTGGAGCTTCCCCCTCTTACCGCCGATTCACTGCTCGAAAAATCGGAACAGCTTGCGGCGGCGGTGAAAAAAATCGACCGCTCGGCTTTGGTTTTAGGTCCGTCCGTATCGGGGCTGGGCGCGTATGTGAACCTGCATAATATCAGCGACACCGAAAACTACGCGGATACACACAGCTGGTTTATAGATTACTACCTTGACAGGATGAAGCAAGCCTCCGACACTGCGGGCGTGCGCCTTCTGGACGTTCTTGACCTCCACTACATTACCGAGGCAAATGACTTTTTAAGAGAGCCGGTCGTGACAAGCAACACAATTTTCTCCAATTCGGAGCGTATGCAGGCAACCCGTCTGCTCTGGGACGGGAGCTATACCGAAAACAGCGTTTCCGCCATAAGGCATAAACAGCACACGCCGATTATCCCTACCCTTATGGCTTCAATCAGAATTTATTATCCCGGGACAAAGCTTTCCTTTTCGGAATATAACTTTGGCGGCGGCGGACATATAAGCGGGGCGATTGCACAGGCGGACGCGCTGGGAATCTTCGCCCGCTACGGGGTTTACATGGCTTGCCTTGCTCCGAATACCGCAGAGTTTGCGTACCAAAAATCAGCGATTAATCTATATACCAATTACGATGGAGAGGGCTCATCTTTCGGCGACACAATGGTTAGGACAGATAACGGCGGCGATAACATGAGCTCCGTTTACGCGGCAATCAGCGGCGGAGACGAAAGCACGCTGAAAGCCGTTTTAATCAATAAAAATAACAGCGAGCAAAAGCAGGCGGATATAAAGATAGAAGCTCAAATTGCTTATGATTCCGCCGAGGTCTACAGCATAAACGGCAGGTCGTTTGAAATACGCAAAACAGATTTTGTAAGCGATATTGAAAATAACAGCTTTACCTATTTGATGGAACCTCTTACCGTCTACCTGTTCGTATTCGGGACGGACGGCGAAATAACCTCAACCCCAAGTTATATAGTAACCGGCGCGACTGCCACCCAAGCAATACCCGCGGAAACCCCGCTCATCAAAGAGGGCGCGGAGGACGTACCTGTTTCGGACGCTCAAAACGAAGAGGCGAAAATACCGGCGGTAACCGAAGCCGGGGAGTTTGAAGAATACGAAAACGGCAGCGGCGCGCTTTCGCCGGGCGATGAGGACAGCCATGTGCCCTTGCCTCTGAAAATCGTAACCGGCACTCTTGCGGCGGCGGCTTTGCTTGGTATTATATATGTATTCGTAACCGATGTCATTCATGTACGCAAGCCCAAGGGCGAAATTCATAACCCGCGTTCTTAGAGCCTGTTCAATATCTCCGAATGAGTGAATTTTAAGGATTGTCACTTTCCTCCGTTTTTGCATAAACTGTATAGCGGAACAAAAAAATATCCCCTATAACATATTGCTGATGATTATTCTGAGCAAAACTGTCAACAATATAACCATAAACATCATGTGCTTTTGCTTTTTAAAGGGAATTCTGTTAAAGAGCAAGCCGCCGTGAAGGTTTAAGTTCGGTAAATAGGAGTGTATGGAAGTGTCAATACGAAGGGGAGAAATATATTACGCGGATTTAAGTCCCGTAGTCGGTTCGGAGCAGGGGGGTGTGCGACCTGTGTTAATCGTGCAAAACGATGTGGGGAATAAGCACAGCCCTACCGTAATCGCCGCGGCTATAACAAGCCAACGGGAGAAAACCAAGCTACCGACGCACATTGAGGTAAGCGCGTCCGAGTGCGGACTGCAAAAGGACAGCATCGTGCTCTTAGAGCAGATTCGTACCATTGACAAAAAGCGGCTGAAGGAGCGTATGGGCGTTTTAGACCCGCCCGCCATGACGCAGGTCAACGATGCTCTCTCGATAAGCTTCGGACTGGGAAGCAATGTCGGACAGCTTACATAAGCTGCCGCCGTTGATTCGCTTAATATAATCAGCGGCGGCTCAGCCCGTACCGCAGAGCCGCCGTTGAAAATACAAAACCGCTCCCGGGTAGGTGGGGGTGGTTTTTTTGTGCAAAAATTTCTCCCCCCTATTGCCAAATTCCCCTAACCATGTTATAATATAATAAGGAATTTTTTAGCCTTGATTTATGCCTTGAAATTGGCGGTTCACACGGATTCCGAATATGATATTGGGGGTTTTTTTATGAAAAAAATAAATTTATTAAAAAGAGCGGTGCTTTTATGCCTTTGTATTTCTTTGTCGGTTTCGGCTTTTGCGGTTAAGCCTTATATTTTTGCGGCTGATTCGGCTGATTTAACGGAGTTAACTGACCCGGCTGAATTAACCGAGTTAACCTATTCAACCAATTCAACCGTGTTGTACAGCGATACGATGGACGATGCGGGTTGGGACTGGAAACTAACGGACGATGGCGTTTTGACTATTACCATAAATCAAGACGGCTCGACAAGCTGGACGGATACACCCGCGGCGCAGTTGCCGTGGTATGTATACCGTAATGATATAATCGAAGTAGAACTGCCTCATGGTTTGACTAATATCGGCAGTAATGCGTTTGCCGGATATGAAAACCTTGCAACAATCAATTTTCCGAATACCCTCGAAGAAATTGGGTGGGATGCGTTTAGTCGGTGTAGTTCACTTGGAGAGATAGATTTATCAAGCACCAGTCTTACAACTATAGGTATATCTGCATTTTACGATTCAAGTATTACTTCAATCACTTTCCCGAGTACCCTTGAAGAAATTAAGGATTCGGCGTTTTCTAGTTGCGAACAGCTTAAAACGGTAAATTTATCAGGCACGAACCTTAAAGCTATAGGACGCTATGCGTTTTCATTTCCGAGTCCTCCTGTTCCGCCTCCGGCTCTTACTTCAATAACTTTCCCCGATAGCCTTGAAAAAATAGGGGACAATGCGTTTGCATTTTCTACAAACCTTAAAACGGTAGATTTATCAAACACGCAACTTAAAGTTATAGATGCTCGTGTGTTTAGTTATAATAGTACTCTTGCTTCAATAATTTTACCGAATACCCTTGAAGAAATAGGGGACAATGCGTTTATTGGTTGTTGGGAGCTTGAAACAATAAATCTATCAAACACGAAACTTAAATCCATAGGGAATCATGCATTTAATACTTCGGGGCTTACTTCAATAACTTTACCGAATACCCTTGAAGAAATCAAATCAAGTGCGTTTTTGGGTTGCGCAGACCTTGAAGCAATCGATTTATCAAACACGAATCTTAAAACTATCGGAGAAGTGGCTTTTGCAGACTGCACGAAGATGACGGATATTTTTATTCCGGGAAGCGTAATCAGTATAGCGAACGATAGGATTGACCTGAATACTATTATAACCGACACCAACAGCGACCTTATCATTTTCGGAATTTATGATTCATATGCGATTGAATGGGCACATGAGAGTGGTTACAGATGGTTTTATCAAGCCCATGAGGAAACCATGAATGACAAGCACCCGCCCGAAATCCACCAAAATGTCCCCGTTGAATTTACTTTCAATACAGCGATTCCTCATAATGACGGCATGGCGTTTAGCATAACTCCGCAACTCCCCGCAGGGCTTACTTTGCAAACCAACGGTACAGGCGAATATGCCCCGGGTACGATTTACGGAGTTGTCACCGACCCTGCTGTTATAGAGCAATACAAAAACGGCAGAACTTTTACTGTCACCGCGCGCCCGGAGGGTTATCCGAGCGGCAGATATGATGTCACGGTTGAATTCACGCTTACGCTTGTCCCTAAAAGCGGAGACGCCACCGCAGACGGTGACGTTACCGATATGTTTGGGTTTGAGCAAGGCGGCAGGCTCGGCGGTGATACGGGTTTAATTGAATTCGATGAAAACGGTAACCCGAACCCTCCGCCCGTCATGCGCCTTAATGCGCCGTTTGGGAAAAATAGCGAAGGCTATGGCTTTCATGAATTTTATATAAATGGTATGTTAAGAACAAGAGGAACGGTAAAAGACGACCCCAACGACGGCGATTATTACGCCGAAGAGGGCAGTACAATCATTACAATCAGAGACCAAACTTTCGCAGAGCTCGGCGATGGTACGCACACCGCAACGGCGACATTTCGGCGTGTTGATGATTCAAGTGACATTGAGCTGGACGCTTGGAAAGCCGAAGCGGGAGATTGGGATATAAGGGTGCAATCCGTTTCGCAAAATTTTATCATTAATCACCCAAGTCCCGAACCCGGACCCGGACCGAACCCCGAACCCGGTCCTAAACCCGACCCGCAACCACAGCCTAACCCGCAACCCAACTCGCAATCCGATTCACAAACCCGCAGCTCAACCCGAAGCCAACCCCAACCCCAACCAACAACTAACACCGAAAACGAAACATCAGATAATACTCATACTGCTCAAAACACGGATTCAACCCCTAACTCTGATTCCGAGCAAAACCCGACTGCCCCCAATACCCCCGAAACATCACCCAGCAATACTGAAAGTAATAATAACACAGAAAATACATCTGGTAATACTACAGACAACTCGGAAACACAAAATCCCCCCGTTGAAAACAATAATTTTTCAACCGAGGGAAACACTGTCAACCCAACAGGCGGGGCGGCTGTTAATCCCACAGGCGTGACAATTACCGATGATGAATATTTACAAACCATAATCAGCGGACTTGGCATAGACGAAAACGGCAATTATTATTTCATTTTAGACGACAGCGGCGAGCCCTTTAAAGTGCGGATTGACATACCCCTTGATGAATTTATCCAACTGTATATAGACGGTTTACTGCTAACCCTCAATTTGGATTACACCGTAACCGAGGGCAGTACGATTATCGAAATAAGCGCGGAGCGTTTAGCGGAATTCGGCAGCGGTTTACGCACAATGAGTGCGGTTTTCCTTAATGAAACGGTGAATATTACTTTTGACATCATACTGCCCGCGCCGCAAGTACAAGTGTTAGAAGTTACTCCGAGTGTTCCGGCTGTTGCGGTGAATGAAGTGCAGGGTGTTGAGGCTGTTTCGGAATATTCAGATGTGGCGGAATCGGGGAATTCTGTTGTTATTGTTTTTTGTGCATTAATAGTGTTGGCTGGAGGGGTTGCGGGTTTTGTTATTATAAAAAGGCGGCGTTCATTCCGTTAATTTGTTGTATTGTAGGGGACGGGCTTGCCCGTCCCGTATACATTTCTCTATTATAGAGTATCGGGACAGGCAAGCCTGTCCCCTACTGCATAGGTTATACTTTAGCTTGCTCCTGCCCGGTTACTCCGATGCTCAGCAGATACAAGCAATATTGATTCACCGATACGCCCTCTTGCATTGATTTCTGCGCTAAAGTTTTGTGCAGTGTTTCGGGTAAGCGGAGTTCGAGTTGCCTGCTGTATTCGCTAATGTCAATGGGTTCGGGGATTGGTATCCCGTCTTCAAGGCAAGCCGAAAACCAGCACATTTTAGCATCTTCAAGCATTTCAAAACCATGCTCTATCGTGTCGGCGCAGGTGATACAGCCTGTTAATTCGGGGCAACGAAGGGCAAAACCGCCCTCTTCCTCGTCCTCAAAAACTTCAATTTTATATTTCAAGCTCATATAATAATCTAAATCCTTAATCATAGCTCTTATCCTCCTTTTCATATTCGAGCAAAGCGTCTTTCACCAATAAAATATATACTTTATTCATTGGTTGCTGTTTGGGTATAGTTATAGATTTTTTGCCGATTTTCCTAAATGTATAATGACTGCTCCCGCTTTTGGGTTGACATTGTGTGTAACCGATTCTTTTTAAGGCTTTTGCTAAATCCTCAAAGCGCAAGTTTTTGTTAATTTTAATTATATCGCTGATTAATTTATCCCATTGGCTCAAAGCTTATCACTCCCCTAGTTATTATATCATGGTATTCTATATAGTGTCAATAGTGAAGTGCAAATAATATGTGAACGCAAGTGTGAATAAAATAAAAAGGATTTTTAAAATACATTGACAAAACTCAGCTTGATATGATATTATTATAGTATTGAAATATAAAAAATTTTAATTAGAAAGTAGGTTTTTATATGAAAAAAATAAATTTATTAAAAAAAGCTGTACTTTTGTGTTTGTGTATATCTTTGTCGGTTTCGGCTTTTGCAAATAAGCCTTATGTTTTCGCGGATGATTTCACTGAATTAACGGAGTTAACTGACCCAACCGACCCGACTGAATTAACCGAGTTAACCTATTCAACCAATTCAGCCGTGTTGTACAGCGGTACGATAACAGATGCGGATTGGGCATGGGAGATAACGGACGATTGGGTTTTGACTATTACCATAAACCCGGGCGGAGCTACGGGCTTAAGCTCTTGGAGCGGTATGACGTGGAGTGCTTACGCTTCGAGTATAAAAGAAATCAAACTGCCCGAAGGGCTTATTTCAATCGGTGAGAATGCGTTTCCATCATATGCAAACCTTGAAGAGGTTTATTTTCCAAGCACTCTTGAAGCAATAGGCTCTCGTGCGTTTGTCAATGGCGGGCTTAAAACACTTAATTTGTCGAACACAAAAGTAGAAACCATAGGGGCGAATGCTTTCCATCTGAATCGACGGCTTGAAACGATTGATTTCCCGCCCTCTTTAAAGACTATCGGCACGTATGCGTTCTTTGAATGTCCCGCTGTTGAAACAATTGATTTTTCGAGCGGTCTTGAATCAATCGGGGAATTGGCATTTGCTATGCCGCCCCCCGGCGGAGGTGCATTAACCGATTTGGACTTGTCAAAGACAAGCCTTGAATCGGTTGGCAAATATGCGTTTCAATATCGGCATAATTTAGAGAATGTGAATTTATCGAACAATCAAATTAAAACGATTGAAGACTATGCCTTTCACGGCTGTTCTTCCATTCAAACACTCACTTTTCCGACAACGCTTGAAACGATTGGGAATTATGCTTTTGCCTCAGCTATGGCAGGAAAACTCAGTTTATACGAATTAGATTTGTCAAACACGAAAGTTGCAACTATCGGAGCAAGCGCGTTTGAATCATCTGAAATTGAAAGATTAGTCTTGCCGACGACGATTAAGTTTATCGATAACGGAGCTTTTTCTCTTAACTCAACTATTGCATCTTCTTCTAAACTGGAAACAATAACTTACCCCGGCGGGCGCGATGAAGTAGGCGTAGCTGTATTTCCCGACAGCCTTGAAACAATAGTAAACTACGCGTTTAGTTTTGCCGCTATCCGCGAAGTTGATTTATCCAAAAACACTAATCTTACGGGGCTTCCCAACAATTGTTTCACATATAACCCGTATTTGGAAACCGTGATATTGCCCGAACATCCCGATTTTACAACCTTAGGCAATCATGCGTTTGCTTACACTCCGCGGTTGGAAGATATTTTTATCCCGCCTAATGTGACAACCTTGCCGGAGAATACTTTTATAAGAAATTCAGACGTTGCTGCTCTCGACCTTATATATATCTTTGCGGAATACGGTTCATACGCGGCAAACTGGGCGGCAGATTTTGAGGCAAATTTTGCAGGCAGTTCGAGAAATGATTTCCTGTGGTTCTACAGAGCTGACCCGATTGCTTTAAGCGAACAGCCGCCGTCGATTTATCAGTATGTTCCGTTTGAATTTAGTTTTAACACGGGCGTTCCTTTAAACCGAAACATGATTTTTGAAATAGAATTCGGAGCAAACGGCAATGAGCCACTCCCCGAATGGCTTAATTTCAAGACCTACGGAATTGACCACACAAAAATGCCTGCAAATGAATATTTTACAGAGGAAGAAATTACCCCCGGTACTCTTTGGGGTGTCTTTACCGATGAAGCGGAAATTGCGAAATATAACGGCAAGCCGTTTAAAATCACGGCATACCCCTTTAACCACGGCGAGGGCGCGCCGGACAAGTATAAGAACAGATACAGCGTTTCGGTTGCGTTCAACTTGGAGCTTGAAGCCCACCCGGACGGTGAGTTTACCTCCGGCGAGTTTGATTTTAAAGAGGGCGGCACACTCGGCGATGAAGGGGGCAATATAGAAGTTGAGGTTGACGGCACGGGCAAAGTTACTTCTATCAAAGGCTCGCGTAGGATGTATATGGAAGCCCCTTTCAGCAGGGACGGCAAAAGCTGGCATTTCCACAAGTTTTATATAAACGGCAAAGAGAGTGACGGCTTTGAAGCCGAAGAGGGCAGTACAATCGTTACAATCAGAGACCAAACCTTTGCGGAGTTAGGCGATGGCGACCATACCGCAACGGCAACTTTCCGCCGCGCCGATGGCGACAGCGGCGTTAATTCTATGCAGGATTTGCAGGGCAACGCTTGGGATGTCAGAGTGCAATCCATTTCGCAGAGCTTTACAATTAATCCCAATGCAAACCCCCAACCCGACCCTAAACCGCAACCACAGCCCAACCCTCAGCCCGACTCACAAAACCGCAGTCCGTCAAACCGAAACACAAACCAAAATCAACCTCAACCCGACCAACAAGCTAACGCGGAAAACGAAACGCCTGTTGCTCCCGTTGATAACACTGCTCAAAACACGGATTCAAGCCCTAATCCAACCCCGAATCCCGCCACCGAGCCAAACCCGACTACTCCAACTCCACCTGTATTGCCAACTGACAATACAAACAATACTGAAAGTAATAATAACACAGAAAATACATCTGGTAATAACACAGACGACCCGGAAACACAAAATCCCCCCGTTGAAAACAGCAGGCTTTCAACCGAGGGAAACACTGTCAACCCAACAGGCGGGGCTGTTGTTACGCCCATGAACCAAACAATTGCCGATGATGAGCGCATACAAAGCATAATCAGCGGACTTGGTGTAGACGATGAGGGTAACTATTATTTCATCTCAGACGAAAACGGCACACCTCTTAAAGTGCGGATTGACATACCCCTTGATGAATTTATCGAACTGTATATAGACGGCACATTGCTAACCCGCGATTTGGACTACACAGCGACCGAGGGCAGTACGATTATTGAAATAAGCGCGGAGCGTTTGTCAGAATTCGGCAACGGCTCACGTACAATCAATGCTGTTTTCCTTAATGAAACGGTGAATATTACCTTTGACATCATACTACCCGCGCCGCAAGTGCAGATGTTAGAAGCCGCTCCGAGTGTTCCGGCTGTTGCGGTGAATGAAGTGCAGGGCGTTGAGGCTGTTTCGGGATATTCAGATGCGGAGAAATCGGGGAATTCTGTTGTTATTGCTTTTTGTGTATTAATAGTATTGGCGGGGGGAGTAGCGGGTTTCTTAATCGTTAAAAGGCGGAGGGAAAGCTGAGCGGGATTCCTCCCCCCGTCAGCCTTGCTGACACCCCCCTCCGAGAGGGGGGCAATTCCTGCCTCCCTCTTTGAGGGAGGTGCCGTCCGCAGACGGCGGAGGGAGTTTATGATTTCACTTGAAAAGCTCGTTGTGCGAGCCTGTACGTTCAAGAATAACGAATGTTTTGTTTTCCGTTAAGCGATAAATTAAAAGCCAGTTTGGTTCAATATGAAGCTCTCGTGAGTGTTTCCAATTGCCTTGTAATGAGTGGTCTTTATACTCGCTCGGCAATTGTGCGCCTGTAATAAGCAAAAGCAAAATTTTATCCAGTTTGCTTATATCTTTACCTTGCCTTTTTACGCATCGTTCGTCTTTTCGGTATTGAGAAGTATATTTCAGCGTTCTCATGTCTTATCCTCTCGTTCGTTTTCCAAATCCATTGAACGTCTCATCTCTTCAATTGAAGAAAAACCGGGTTCGGGATTATTTTTAATAATTTCCTCGCTCTCTTTAAAAGCGGCAAGCGTTGTTTCGTTTGGAATGTCAATTTTTTCATTAATATCAAAAGGGAAAGCATCTGTTAAAGCCATGCGCTTTACGAACATGTTTATAGCCGTTGACGGAGAAATGCCGATGCGTTCACAAGTGTGATTAAACATTATCTTATATTCCGCGCTTACTTTAGCACTAATTTGACTTGTCATACAAATCACCTCTTTTAGTTAGTATATCTATAGTAACACATAGTAATACTTTTGTCAATACTTTTAAAGCAAATGTGATATTAATTTGGTTATTATTTGACAAAGCTCAAATAATATGGTATTATTATAGTATTGAAATATAAAAAATTTTATTTAAAGATAGTATCTATAAGTTTAATCAGAAAGTAGGTTTTTATAATGAAAAAAACAACAATATTAAAAAAAGCAGTACTTTTATGCTTATGTATTTCTTTATCGGCTTCGGCTTTTGCGAGCTCACATAAGCCTTATGTTTTCGCGGATGATTTTACCGAATCAACCGAGCTGACCGAAACGACAGACCCGACTGAGTTAACAGAATTAACCAATTATTCAACCAATTCAACCGACCCTATCGTGTTGCACAGCGGTACGATAGATGATGTCGAGTGGGAATGGGTGCTCACGGACGATGGGGTTTTGACTATTACAAGAAATCCGGACGGACCGACAAATTGGACGGATATACCCGGGGATAGCATGCCGTGGCGTTCTTACGCTTCAATGATAAAAGAGGTTAAACTGCCCGAGGGACTTACCGAAATCGGCGAAAGAGCTTTTTACGACATCAATATGAACTATTCAGGAACATGGGCAAGTAGGTATGCAAATCTTGAAACGATTCATTTCCCAAACAGCTTAGAAGAAATACATGCCTATGCGTTTTACAGAACAAATTTAAAATCAGTTAATTTGTCAAATACAAGCGTTAAAACTATTGGTAACCAAGCTTTTAGGTATTGCTCCTATCTGTCTGAATTCTATTTCCCCAATAGTCTTCAAACTATGGGGCAATCTGTATTCTCCGACGGTAGTAGCTTAATAGAGGTCGATTTATCAAATACACAGCTTACCGAGATTAGTGACTTTGCGTTTAGAAGTCAACATTTTTTAAAAAAGGTAAATATAGATAACGGAAAAATCACAAGGATTGGGGAATCTTCGTTTGGATACTGCTACAGCCTCGAAGAATTTCCTTTAACCGACATAATTACAGATATAGGTCCTAGTGCTTTTGGTGTAACCAATAATTCTTCGCGAGAACTAATTGATATGTTGGAGCAAGCAAATTTAACTTCTATTGATTTATCAAATATACCAATTACAGTTATACCAAGCTCATTAATCAGGGACAGGTACAACATAAAAAAAGTGATTCTTCCCGCAAATATTACATCAATCGACAATTATGCGTTTAGTTCCGCTTATAACAACGCAAACTCCTTTGTTACCCAAAGACAAGGGCAACTTGAAATCGTAACATACCCCGGTGCACCGGGTAACGGCAGAGCGGGATTGTATGAATTTCCGGACAGCCTTGAAAGTATTGGGCGGGGAGCGTTCTTATTCCAATCTGTTAAGGAGCTTGATTTGTCCAATACCAAGCTTACAGAAATCCGGGATGAAACATTCATGCGCTTGGATTATTTGGAATTGGTTACATTGCCGGAAAATAAAGGTTTCACAAGGATACAGTCTGAATCATTTGCGTACTGCTCTATATTAACAGATGTTTTTATACCCTCAAGCGTGACATCATTTTCCAGATCCAGTTTCACCAGCGATAACAGCCGCTATTGGAATCAACCTTATTATTTTGCAGAATACAGTTCCGTTGAGGCACTACGGAAGGTACACCCGATGGGCTTGTGGCTTTATAAGGCTGACCCTATTGCTTTAAGCGAACAGCCGCCGCCGATTTATCAATATGTTCCGTTTGAGTTTAGCTTTAATACGGCAGTGCCTTTTAACCGAAACATGGTCTTTGACATAGAATTCGGCGAAAACGGAGATGAACCCCTCCCCGAATGGCTCAATTTTAAATCCCAAGGTATTAACCATTATGAAATAGAATTAGATGCTTTTGGCAGGGTGATAATGCCGGAGGAATTTGAAGAGGAGGAAATTATCCCCGGTACTCTTTACGGCACTTTCACCGATATAGACGAGATTGAAAAATATAACGGAACGCCGTTTAAAATCACTGCTTACCCGTATAATATTACAGATGAAGGTAATCCGTACAGGTTTAAAGACAAATACAGCGTTTCGGTTGAATTTACTTTAGAGCTTGAAGCCCACCCGGACGGCGAGCTTGCTACAGGTGAGTTTGATTTTAAAGATGACGGCACTCTGGGCGATGATGACGGAAATATAATCATAGAGTATGACGAGAACGGAAGCATGACTGACCTTGACGGCTCAACGGTGATGTATTTAGACGCGCCTTTCACCGCCGATGATGATACGTGGGCATTTGACGGCTTCTATATAAACGGCGAATTGCAGCAAGACGGCAAGGATTATGAAGCCGAAGAAGGCAGTACAATCGTTACAATCAGAGACCAAACTTTTGCAGAGCTAGGCGACGGCGAACACACGGCAACGGCGACTTTCCGCCGCGCCGACGGCGATAGCGGCGTTAATTCAATACAAGATTTACAGGGCAACGCCTGGGACGTAAGGGTGCAATCTGTTTCGCAGAGCTTTACAGTTAATTCCACTATAAACCCTAAGCCCGACCCCAGTCCTAATCCCAACCCCAACCCTAACCCTAACCCTAACCCTAACCCTAACCCGCAACCTAACCCACAACCTAACTCGCAATCCGACTCAACAAACCGCAGTTCAACCCGAAACCAACAGCAACCCCAACCAACAACTAACGCTGAAAACGAAACAACAGATAATACTAACACTGCTCAAAGCACGGATTCAAGCCCTAATCCAACCCCAAATCCCGACACCGAGCCAAACCCGACTGCTCCAACTCCACCTGTATTGCCAACTGACAATATAAACAATACTGAAAGTAATAATAACACAGAAAATACATCTGGTAATACTACAGACAACCCGGAAACACAAAATCCCCCCGTTGAAAACAATAATTTTTCAACCGAGGGAAATACTACCGAACCAACAGGCGGGGCTGTTGTACCCCCCACAGGCGGAGCAATTGCCGATGATGAATATTTACAAAGCATAATCAGCGGACTTAGCATAGACGAAAACGGCAACTATTATTTCATCTCAGATGAAAACGGCACACCTCTTAAAGTGCGGATTGACATCCCCCTCGATGAATTTATCGAACTATATATAGACGGTGAACTGCTAACCCGCGACTTAGACTACACAGCAACCGAGGGTAGTACGATTATCGAAATAAGCGCAGAGCGTTTAGCGGAACTTGGAAACGGTTTACGTACAATGAGTGCAGTTTTCCTTAATGAAACGGTGAATATTACCTTTGATTTGTTAACACCCGCGCCGCAAGTGCAGATGTTGGAAGCCGCTCCGAGTGTTCCGGCTGTTGCGGTGAATGAAGTGCAGAGTGTTGAGGTTGTTTCGGAATATTCAGATGTGGCGAAATCGGGGAATTCTGTTGTTATTGTTTTTTGTGTATTAATAGTGTTGGCTGGAGGGGTTGCGGGTTTCTTGATTGTTAAAAGACGGAGGGAAAGCTGAGCGGGATTCCTCCCCCCGTCAGCTTCGCTGACACCCCCCTCCGAGAGGGGGGCAATTCCTGCCTCCCTCCCAGAGGGAGGTGCCGTCCGCAGACGGCGGAGGGAGTTTGCGCGTGGTGGGTTTTGTAATTGTAAAAGGACGGCGTTCATTCAATTAATTCGTTGTACTGTAGGGGGTTATATTTTAGCTTGCTCCTGCCCGGTTACTCCGATGCTCAGCAGATACAAGCAATATTGATTCACCGATACGCCCTCTTGCATTGATTTCTGCGCTAAGGTTTTGTGCAGTGTTTCGGGTAAGCGGAGTTCGAGTTGTCTGCTGTATTCGCTAATGTCAATTGGTTCGGGGATTGGTATTCCGTCTTCAAGGCAAGCCGAAAACCAGCACATTTTAGCATCTTCAAGCATTTCAAATCCATGCTCTATCGTGTCGGCGCAGGTGATACAGCCTGTTAATTCGGGGCAACGAAGGGCAAAACCGCCCTCTTCCTCGTCCTCAAAAACTTCAATTTTATATTTCAAGCTCATATAATAATCTAAATCCTTAATCATAGCTCTTATCCTCCTTTTCATATTCGAGCAAAGCGTCTTTCACCAATAAAATATATACTTTATTCATTGGTTGCTGTTTGGGTATAGTTATAGATTTTTTGCCGATTTTCCTAAATGTATAATGACTGCTCCCGCTTTTGGGCTGACATTGTGTGTAACCGATTCTTTTTAAGGCTTTTGCTAAATCCTCAAAGCGTAAGTTTTTGTTAATTTTAATTATATCGCTGATTAATTTATCCCATTGGCTCAAAGCTTATCACTCCCTTAATTATTATATCATGGTATTCTATATCGTGTCAATAGTGAAACGCAAGTAATATATGAACACAGTTGTGAACCAAATGAAAATTTTACTTTTCTTATTGCCAAATTCTCTGAAATATGCTATAATTTTATTAGATAGGTATTTGTTATAATATGATTAAAGGGTGCTGTATTGAGGATTTGGAGGTCGATGAAATGCAAGAGGCGATTAGTGCATATAAAGCAGTAACGGTAACTCCCGAATTCCAAGAAGTCGCAAGGTTAAGAGAGCTGGCAAGACTTAATGAGGCTTCAGCTTTGGCTCATGCAAAGCGCGAAGGTATGCAAGAGGGGCTTCAAACAGGGCTTCAAAAGGGTAGGCAAGAGGGCAGGCAAGAGGGTAGGCAAGAGGCATTGAAAGAAGTTATTGACAGCCTTAAAAATAGCGGAATATCTGATGATGTTCTAAAACGTATATTGAAACTTTGAAAAAATTCCACCTGTGGAATAGTTATGTAGGGGACAGGCTTGCCTGTCCCGCCAATACTGAATGATATAATTTAATTTGAAAGGTTGTTTTTTGTAATGAAAAAAATAAACACATTAAAAAGAGCGATGCTTTTATGCCTTTGTGCTTCTTTATCGGTTTCGGCTTTGGCGGGTGCGAATAATCCTTATGTTTTCGCGGATGATTTCACTGAATGGACGGAGTTAACTGACCCAACCGACCCGACAGAGTTAACAGAATTAACCAATTATTCAACCAATTCAAACGTGTTGTACAGCGGTACGATGATTGATGTGAATTGGCATTGGCAACTAACGGATAGCGGCGTTTTGACTATTACCATAAATCCGGGCGGCTCGACAAGTTGGACTGATACACCTTGGCAAGGTTTGCCGTGGTATATATATCGTAATAATATAACCAAAGTAGAGTTGCCCGAGGGTTTGCTGAATGTCGGTGAACGGGCGTTTCTCGGCTATCAAAACATTGAAGAAATAGATTTCCCGAATAGCCTTGAAAAAATTGAGGCTGGAGCATTTGAGGTATGTTTAAACCTCAAAAAGGTTGACTTATCAGAAACGAAAGTTAAAATTATAGGAGAAAGTGCATTTCGACAATCAGATTATACTGAAGTGATTTTCCCGAATAGCCTTGAAGAAATCGGGAAATATGCGTTTAAAGAGTGTCGGTACTTAGAAACGGCGGATTTATCAGAAACAAATCTTAAATTTATAGGAGCGGGTGCATTTGAATCGTCCGGTCCTACTTCAATAACTTTCCCGAAAACTCTTGAAACAATTGAAGCCGGAGAAAGAGGAGCATTTGAAAATAGCTTCGTTGAAACGGTAGATTTTTCAAAAACGAATCTTAAGGTTATAAATGAAAAGACGTTTTTTCATGCTCAGCAGCTTACTTCAATCATTTTCCCCGAGAGCCTTGAAGAAATTGAGAATGAGGCATTTGCTATGTGCATAAGTCTTGAAACAGCAGATTTATCGGAGACGAATCTTAAAACCATAGGGAATCAAGCATTTTACTTTAACATTGTTCTTACTTCAAACTTTCTTCCTTATGGTCTCACAACTATCGGTCAAGGGGCTTTTTTTGGCTGTCTCGCGTTTAAAGATATTTTTATTCCCGACAGTGTAACAAGTATAGGCGCGCGTGTTGATTGGGATGGTGTATTCCACAATGAAATGATTATTTTCGCAAACTATGGTTCATATGCGATTGAATGGGCAGATGCACAGGGCTATACATGGTTTTATCAAGCTCATAAGTTAGAAATGCAAGCGTCGCCCCCGCCCGATATTCACCAAAATGTACCCGTTGAGTTTACTTTTAACACAGAGATTCCGGGTAACAGAGGCATGAAGTTTAAGGTAACTCCCGACCTTCCCGCAGGGCTTTTCTTGCAAACTGACGACAAGGGCGATTATGCCCCCGGTACGATTTACGGCGTTGTCACTGACCCTGCCGAAATCGGAAAACACAACGGCGAAACTTTTACGTTCACAGCGCACCCCGTGAGTTATACGGACGACACAGCGAATTACACGGAAGGCAAATATGATGTTAAGGTTGATTTTGTTCTTACGCTCGTTCCCAACGGCGGAGACCCAACTGTAAGCGGTGACGTTACCGATATGTTCGGCTTTAAAGATGAAGGCAGGCTCGGCGGTGATACGGGTGAAGTTGAATTAGATGAAGAGGGAAATCCCATCACTTCGCCTGTCATGTACATTGACGCACCTTTTTCGGGGAGCAATGAGGGCGAATATGGCTTTCAAGGCTTTTATATAAATGGTGAAGAACAAGAAGAGGGCGTGGATTATGACGTTGAAGAGGGCAGTACAATCATTACAATCAGAGACCAAACTTTCGCAGAGCTCGATGATGGTAACCACACCGCAACGGCGACATTTCGGCGCGTTGCTCCCGATTCAAGCGACATTTCTCTAAGCGATTGGAAAGACGAAGCGGGGGATTGGGATATAAGAGTGCAGGCTGTTTCACAGAATTTTACAATTCATAACCCAAATTCGAGCTCCGACCCCGGTTCTAACCCGGACTCCGACTCTCAGCCGCAACCCGACCCACAACCGCAACCTCAGTCCAACTCTCAATCCAATCAGCAACCCGACACACAAAACCGCAACTCAACCCGAAGCCAACAGCAACCCCAATCCAACCAATCCGACCAACAAGCTAACGCGGAAAACGAAACGCCTGTTGTTCCTATTCATAACACCGCTCAAAACATGGATTCAACCCCGAGTACCCCCCCCCGTATCGCCTAACGATAGTTTTAATACCAGCAATAGCGAAGTTTCCGATAATCATAACACGGAAAGCTCCGAAGAGCAAAGCCCTCCCGCCGAAAACAGAGGAGATTTAACTACGGAAAATACCGGCGAACCAACAGGCGGCGCAGTTGTCCCCCCCACAGGCATGACCATTACCGATGATGAATATTTACAAAGCATAATCAGCGGACTTGGTGTAGACGATGAGGGCAACTATTATTTCATCTCAGACGAAAACGGCACACCTCTTAAAGTGCGGATTGACATACCCCTTGATGAATTTATCGAACTGTATATAGACGGTTTACTGCTAACCCTCAATTTGGATTACACCGTAACCGAGGGCAGTACGATTATCGAAATAAGCGCAGAGCGTTTAGCGGAAATCGGAAACGGTTTACGTACAATGAGTGCAGTTTTTCTTAATGAAACGGTGAATATTACATTTGATTTGTTAACGCCCGCGCCGCAAGTGCAGGTGTTGGAAGTTACTCCGAGTGTTCCGGCTGCTGCGATGAATGAAGTGCAGGGTGTTGAGGCTGTTTCGGGATATTCAGATGCGGCGAAATCGGGGAATTCTGTTATAATAACTTTTGGTATATTAATAGTGTTGGCTGGTGGGGTTGCGGGTTTTGTGATTGTAAAAAGACGGCGTTCATTCCGTTAATTTGTTGTATCCATTCCATCGCTGAAATATTGCACAAATTTTTCGTAGGGGCGACCGCCCCGGTCGCCTGAATACCTCTGTTATTTATTCCTTTGCCTGTCCTTTCGGTCACCCGGATACCTCTGTATTTATTCCTTTACCTGTCCTTTCGAGTGTCAGTCATTTCGGGCGAACGAGGCGTTCGCCCCTACAAAAAATTGTTCATTATGAAAAAAATCAAGCAGAGCGAATGAATAGACACTAATTGTTAATTGCAAAAAGGAGGTCATTTTAGATGGAAAAACTACATTATGATGTATTTATCAGCTATCGCCATGGGGAGCTTGATGGCTTTATCGCGGAGAGGCTTCATAAAATGCTTGAAACCTATCGCGTACCGAATGCGGTTGCTCAGAAAATCGGGAAGAAAAAGCTTTCCAGAGTGTTCCGTGACCGCGATGAGTTGCCTACATCTTCCAACCTTTCGGACAGTATAAACGATGCCCTTGTAAATTCGGACTTTTTGCTGCTGATTTGCTCCAAAAGAACCTGCCAATCCCAATGGGTCATGCGCGAGGTTGAAACTTTCGGCGAGCTTCACGGCAAGGATAAAATCATAACATTGCTGATTGACGGCGAGCCGGATGAATCTTTCCCCGAAGGGTTGCGCGAGCGTAAAATCGGCAATGAAATCATCTTTGTTGAACCGCTTGCCGCCGATATACGCGCACATACGGATGGCACTCCCGTCTCCAAAACCCGCGATAAAAGCTGGGATAGGAGCTTAAAACTTCTTAGAACCGAGGAAAAACTGCGGCTTTTAGCACCCATTCTGGGTTGCGCCTACGATAATCTGCGCCGCCGCCACAGGCGCAGGCTGATTCAAAAAACAGCCGCTTGTATCGGCGCGGTGTTCGCGTTAACTTTGTCATTCGGCGCGTTTTCTACTTATCAGTATCTGCAAATCGACCACCAAATGCAGTTAAAATTAGAGAATGAATCTTATGTTTTTGCCGAATATTCCGCGACCGCCCTTGCAAACGGCGACCGCGATGAAGCGATTCGGCTTGCGCTTGACGCTCTGCCCCAAAACTTAAATAAGCCTGAACGCCCCTTTGTCATCACAGCGGAACGCGCGCTTGCCAATGCCTTGGGCATTTATGATGTTAGTGATACCTTTAAGCCGCACAAAACGGCGGTATTCCCCGCCGCTCCTACTAAGGTTATTCTTTCGCCCGGTGAAAAATATGCGGCGGCTGTTTTCCCTTTTTCCGTTGCTGTAATTAACACGGAAAGCGGGGATATTCTGCACAATTTGCCCGCTTTGAAGTCAATTTTGGCAGACGTGCAATTTTTGTCCGACAATATAATCGTATATTCGGGGGCTGACGGAATCACCGCATATGATATAGAGAGCAATGCAATTTTATGGCAAGGCGGCAGGGCTACAACTATAGCCGTCTCCGACGATAAGTCAAGGGTAGCCGCTGTTTTGACGGATGAGAACAAGGCGGTTGTCTATTCGGCGGACGGGGCAGTTATCGCGGAGGTTGATTTCGGCGGCAAAAAAATGCGTACCCCTGCGGAGGATTTATTCAACCCCAATGATAGGCTTTTCGCGCTTAACTCAAATGGGAGCAGATTGGCAGTGAGCTTTGACGATGGCTCAGTGTCTGTTTATGATGTTTCAAATATTTTTGAAAATGTAATCCTGCCCCAATCGGATGCGGGTTATTTTCAAGGCGGTTTTTATGAAAACGCGCTGTTTTTCTCTGCCGTTTTTTCAAACTCCGCAAGCTGTAAACTTTTCTTATACAGCCCCGATTTAGAGCCGCTCGGAGAATATAATGCCGATTCTCTAATCACTGCCGTTGCCGGGGACGATGGCTTGTACGTATCTAACGGAAATATGCTTGCTTTAATAGATGTTGCGACAGGCGAGTTTTACGCTGTTTTATCCGCAGGCGGAACAATTTCATCTTTTTCGCAAAGCAATGGTGTCTTTATTATAAATGAAACGAGCGGAGACTACAGGTTCGCGGGTGGTTTATCCGGCGTAACCAAAACTTACAGCTCTGACAGCGTTAACCATTTCACGGATTTAGGCAATACTTACGCGCTGACAGGCAGCCGCGATTCAAGAACCGTGCGGATTTTGAAAAGAGCCGTTAATCGTGATAACATCTTCTTTTCCTACCCCTTAGATTACAGCTTTTCGGAAGCAAAAGTAAGCAATGATTCTTCGCGCGTTATGCTCTATTCCTATACGGGCTTTAGGCTTTACAGTGCGGACAGCACCTTGATTGCCGAGCAGAATTTTCCCAACCCGTTTGATGTTTTAGATACGATGGTTGACAAAGCAAGCGGGAACATTGCCGTTATATACGCGGATAAAGTAATCTTGTATTCGGGAATTGACGGAGAATTGCTTGATGAATTTGAAAATTTCGGAAGTGCCGTTTTATTTGATTTCAATAACCCGCGCGGGCAAGCTCTTACCACAGAGGGCGGGCGGGTTTTGTATGAGGGTGAATATGTTGCAGACGGCGAAATCATCGGGGTACTTCATGCTGACGGCAATAGAACTGCCTTTGCCGTTTCGGATGGGGCAGTTTGCAGAATATTTACCGCCGCGCCTAATTCTGCGCCTGCCGAAAAATTTACGACCGATGTACGCGGTCGCGCGGAGGTATATTTTACAGGTGATTACGTTTTCATCTCACCCATGCACGGCGATGCTAAAGTTTATAATCTTGACGGGGTGTTTATAAGAGCGATTGAAGAAAACGCATACATGACCGAAACCGAGCAACTGGGCGAATATATTGCGGCGGGATATGTCAACGCATACGGTGAGCGTTATACTTTGATTTTAGCAGGCGAAGAGCTTGAAACGCGGCTGGAGATTCGCGGCTTCACGGGGCTGACAGGCAGGGAGCTTCTGCTCTTAGACGACAGCGCGGGAAGCCTGCACACGCGGGAGCTTTACAGCACCGAAGAGTTAGTTAGTTCAGCAAAAGAAAGGTAGTAGAATATGTTCACTCTATCAGCTTTATTAAATCATGACAATTTTGTTATTCAATGCCACAATTACCCCGATGCGGACACAATTGCGGCGGGCTTTGCTTTATATTTATATTTGAAGGAGAATGGTAAAAATGCGCGGCTGATTTATTCCGGCAATGCGAAAATTACTAAGGCTAACCTGCTTGAAATGATTAATTTGCTTTCTATTCCTATAGAATATGCGCGGGAAATGCCGCCGATTGATACGCTTGTATTGGTTGATTGCCAATACGGTGAGCGGAATGTTGAAAAACTTGATTCGGCTAACACCTATGTTATTGACCACCATGTGGAGGTAAGCCGCAATTATACCGGGGTTATCAACAATCATTTAGGCAGCTGCTCTACAGTTATTTGGGATTTATTGAATAAAGAGGGTTTTGATTTTAAGAAATACCCCGATATTTCAACCGCGCTTTATTACGGCTCATACACGGATACAAGCGGCTTTGAGGAAATTGCCCACCCATTGGATAAAGATATGCGTGACGGTTTAAAATTCAGCCAGCACATCGTTAAAAGGCTGAGAAACAACAACTTATCTTTATCAGAGCTGGAGATTGCGGGGGAGGCTTTCAGCCGAAATACAGTAAACAAAGCGTTAGGTTACGCAATCTTTCAAGCCGCCCCTTGCGACCCGAATATTTTAGGATTTATAAGTGACCTTGCGCTGCAAACCGAGGGCGTTGACGTGTGCACGGTTTATAATGAAAATAACGACGGCTATAAACTTTCTATGCGCTCTTGCATAAGGGAGGTTATGGCGAATGATTATGCGCGGTTTTTAACCGAGGGTGTCGGTAACGGCGGCGGACATAAGCAAAAGGCGGGGGGCTTTATCAGCAAAGCCGCTATTGCACAAAAAGAGCTTTCCATATCGGAATATATGGAGCGGCGCACGGAAGAATATTTCGGCAGTTATGATGTTATAATGGCTTCTGACCATGACTTGAAAATTTCCGAAATGAAAAAATTCAAAAAGAAAAAACGCCCGGTTTATTATGCGAAAACCGCCGATATTTTCAAGAAAGAAACGCCGCTCACAATCAGGACGCTTGAAGGCGATGCCGAAGTTGAATCATCAGATGATATTTATTTGATGATTGGCATAGAGGGCGAAGTTTACCCGATAAAATCGGAGAAATTCTACCGAAGCTATCGGGTTTTAGATGTTGCTCATGATTATAATTTTGAATACCCGCCCTCTGTGATTAACAGAATATCTACAGAATCGGTAAAGATTATGGGGTTTGCAAAGCCCTGCATTTCAACGGGAGATGTTTATATATACGCCGCCCCGCTCACACGAAACACCAAAGTTTTCACAATCTGGAATGAAGATGAATATATGGCGGGCAGACCGGGTGATTACGTCGCTGTCCGCGCGGACGACCATCATGATGTTTATATTATTAGGGGGGATATATTTAGCGGGACTTACGGGGAGGTGTAGACTAGGTAGTTGACCACGCCCCCGCATTACCCGCTGCGGGTAATGTTTTTGAAAATTCTTTCACGCAAGAGCCGTTTTCATATACCCTAATGGTTGCGCTGTTAGTGTCGGGATTCTTTAAGCAAGTTACTATTCTGCCTTCGCTGTCGATAACGGCATCAAAGCTTTCATAGATGAATTGATTGCCGTAGTTGGTTTTGGTTTTTGTTTTGCTGAATTTGCCGTCTGCAAATGTGACTATTTCTTCCGTTGCGGGCACTTGCCTGTTTCCGAGCGCATTTAGCCCGGGCATGTTCCGCCAGATTATTTTATCGCCGTATGCGCGGGGAAAGCTAACGTCGTCTTTTTGCTCGATGTTCGTTTTCCCTGTTTTCAGTTCAACCGTTCCGTAGTAATTCACGGACGTGCCGTATGTTGTGCTGCCGGTTCTAACCGGCTCACCCATTCCCTTGGCGTAAAACGCCGCATAGTCGCCTGTCAAAGCAATTCCTTGAAAGTTATTAGGTTTTTCATTGTTTAAATCCATTAATAATATTTTGCCTTTCGCGCTGAAATCGGTAAGATACAGCTTAGAATCCACGGCGTAGCAAACCCTGCCGTCCGTTACGTCAATCAAAGACGGGTCTTTTACTAAAGATGAAAAGTCATATGAAGCTGTGTTTTTAAGATTTTTGTCAAGCACCGTGCATTTTACGCCCGTGCTTCTGATGCCGTTCAGCTCAGCGTATAACAGATAGACGGATTCGTCAGTGACCTTAGCCTTTAAACTCGCCGCGTTGGCGGGCAGAGCATAAGACGCCCTAATGTTGTTATCTTTATCAGCTTTGAAAAAATAACCCGCTGAACCCTGCCTTTTGTAACCCTCGTAATACACGTTGCCCTCATCATCAGTTGCGCGAACAAAAACAGTAGCCAAATCCGAAAATTTCAAACCGACTGCCTCATCGGATAATTCCGCCGAAGCGTTTATGCCTAACATACCGCTCAATATAACGGCGGCTAATATAATTGCAAGTTTTTTAATCATGTTCATTATTCCTTTCTTTCTCACATCAAAAAAATTATATAACCCAATAGGGGTTGTAGGGGACGGGCTTGCCCGTCCCTCGGGGTGAAACACTATGACAAAATTTTATGCCACATGCCGCAAGTGAAGCGCGTTCTCACGGGACAGGCAAGCCTGTCCCCTACAATATAATTGTCAATTATCAATTATCAATTGTCAATTGTAATTGTTTCCACCTGCTCGGGGTCGATTACAACGTCAATGTTGAAAGTCACTGTCAGCGATTCGGGTGATGTTGTTGAACTCTTGAGTTTCATTCCGTTTACGCTTCCGTCTTTCATGATGAGAACGGCTTTTGTATCTGCTAAGTTTAGCGGTATAGCTTCGATTTCGGCGGGAGAATCCAAATCAGCAGAGAATGTCACGTTATAAGGCGACACTTCAATGTCTTTCACAAATACATCCAATCCGCCCAAGCTTATATTTTTATTTATGTTAATCATGCGGGTAAGGCTTTCAAAATTAAGCGGTGCTGTAAAGCTCCAATGTCCGTCCGAGATAATATCGGGGCTGTTTTTATAATCAAGCCAATAAGCCTCGTCAAAATACATGTAATCCAAATCGAGATACAGGTTTTTTCCGATAAGGGATTCCTTTTCCGTATTGGATACGCGTACATCAATCACAAATGCCGCTTTGCCGTTTTCTTCGGCAATTACTTCATAATTCATGCCCGTGCTCTGGCTTGTTCCCCAACCGTCTCCCGGTTGAGCTTTGGGCGACAGCAGCCATATGTCATAGGGCGGCGGCGTGTCATCATCGGCATATCTTAATTCCCCCAAAGTATCGTCGGTTCGCATTTTTATATTGCCGAATCGGAAATCTTCGAGTGACCTGCCGGAAGGGTCGTATACGTCAAGCAGGATTTTCAAGCTTTGACCATCGCCTACTACGCCGCGAAGGGTTACGTCAATGCCGCCGCTTGATACTGTTTGGTTTACGGCAGACCCCGTTGCGTCAACAATCGGCGACATGGAGGATAAAGGAGCGATTCCCCCATCGGGCGACTGCTCATTTAAAATCCCGCGGAAAGCATCGCTCGCGCTTAAATAATACGCGGCGACCGTAATCCCCATTGCCATGACGGCGGCGCAGACTGCCGCCGCCAATACAGCGGGGCGTTTTACTAAGCGTATTCTGCTTTTAGTAAAGCTAAAACCATCGTTAAATTCCTCGTTCACGCCCTCGCTCAAAGCGATTTTGCTTGAAACAAGCTCGTAGACCCTGTCCGCGCTCACATTCTCCCGCGCGGGATTTTCATAGACAACACTGAATTTATCAAACTGCTTTAAAAACGACATATTCATTATAGTTACCCCTTTCATCTAATGCCTTTCTAAGGCTTTTTCTGCCGCGGTATAACCGCGCTTTTACTTTGGATTCGCTTAACCCGACAGCCGCCGCAATCTCTTTATCCGTCTCAAACATAAACAGCTTGCGGGTAAAAATCTCCCTGTTTACGGGGGACATTTTCATTATAAGGCTTTGCAGCTTATCAATAAACTCGCTGTCAATAACCGACATCTCCATATCCTCATCCGAGATGATTTCTATTTCATCTGTTGAGTAGCTTTGATTTTTGAGCCGATTATAGCGGTCAATCGCATTGTTTCTTGCCGTACAGATAAGGTAGCCCTTTATCCCCTCCGGCTTTTCAAGCTTATGCAAGGTTTTCCACATGCTGATAAACGCATCGGCGACACATTCCTCGACATCCTGCGGATTTTTAAGTATACGCGAAGCAACAGCGGTCAGCAGTCCCGTATACCGATTTATCAATTCCCGCAACCCCATAGACGGGTTGCTCGTCAGCAGTTCCAACATCTGTTCATCATTCAATCATATCACTCCTATTTTCAATTAAAAAGTACTTTCACTTATTAAGACCTGTTCAGAGGCGGTAAAGACACGCTTACTTATGTAAACATTCTGTGAACAAAAAAAAAAATACGCCTGCACCCCGCAGACGTATTTACGCTCTATATGCTCATCTCATTCTTGCAATAATCTCATTTGCCTTAGCATAAACCAAATCACTGTCTTTGGCAGAGAAGTTGCCGTTTTCATATAAAACCCTGCCGTTTACCATGGTTAAGGCGACATTTTGCTTAGAACCTGCGTATACTATATTCTTGACTATGTTGTTAAGCGGCTGCATATTCGGCTGGTTTAGGTCTATGACCGTAAGGTCGGCTTTTTTGCCCTCGGCTATAGTGTCACAATCGTCAAGACCTATGGCAAGCGCGCCACCTTTACACGCCGCTTCGAGAACCTGAACCGCAGACATTGAAGCCGCATCTTGAAGCAAAATTTTCTGCAAAACTGCGGCAAGATACATCTCCCTAAACATATCAAGCGCGTTATTGCTTGCCGCTCCGTCCGTCCCTATCGCGATATTTATGCCTAAATCCAGCATCTTAGCGAGCGGTGCGATTCCGCTTGCGAGTTTGCAGTTTGAGGCGGGGTTCGTAACCGCCCAAAGTCCGCGCCGCTTGAAGATGTCAAGGTCATTACCCGTCATATGAACGCAATGGAAGCCGCCGCCGCCGTATTCATACAGTCCTACGCTCTCAAAAAGCTCAGTCGGGGTCATTCCGCCGTGCCGCTCCTTACAGCCCTCAACCTCAAGCGCCGTCTCTGAATTATGGGCGAAAACAGGGGCTTTGTAAGCTTTTGCCATCTCCGCGATTTCTTCCATAAGCTTAACATCATTAGTATATTCAGCATGAAACCCAAGTTTGTAAGCGACAAGGGGGTCGTAATTATTATACTCTTCGTAATATTCTCTCAAAATTTTAGGAGTTGTCCCGAAATTATTCACAGAGCCGCACATAGTGAGCCGAAATCCCACATCCTTAGCCGCCGCCGCGACGGCTTGCGGCTCAAAATACATATCAAAGCAAGCCGATATTCCCGAGCTTAAATATTCCATAAACGCAAGGCGCGAAAGCCAGTAAATATCATCGCCCGTAAGCTTCGCTTCCATTGGGAAAACCTGCTCATGAAGCCATTCGTGAAGCGGCAGGTCATCGGCATAGGAGCGCAGAAAGGTCATAGCCGAGTGGGAGTGGGCATTTTTGAACGCAGGGATTATAAGATTGCCCTTTAAGTCAATTTCACGTTCAAAAGTTACGTTTTCCGGCACAGGCTTTGCCTCTCCGACATATGAAATGCTGTCACCGTCCGTCCAAACCTCGCCTTGTGTGATGTCTGTGTTATTCATTGTTAGGATTTTTGCGTTGTAAAATTTTGTACTCATTGTATATTATTCTCCTTTTATTACATTTAATCGTTCATAAATATACAATTAGTATATTTACATATAGTTTATACTAATTTCCCCCAAACCCCAATATCGAATCCGTCAAAAGCCTCTTGAAACGCGGGGCGGCTTTGTCGGCGGTTTCTTGTACCTCATCGTGAGTTAAAGGGCTGTCGGTTATGCCGCAGGCTAAGTTTGAAATGCAGGATACCCCGACCACTCTCATTCCCGCGTGATTTGCAACGATTGCCTCGCAAGCGGTTGACATACCGACCGCATCCGCGCCTAACACTCTCGCCATGCGAATCTCAGCGGGTGATTCAAAATTAGGTCCCGTCAACTGCATATAAACGCCCTCTCTAAGCGGAATGTCCGCTTTTTTTGCGGCGTTTCTTACAATTTCGCGCAGTTCCCTGTCATATATATTACTCATATCGGGGAAACGAGTGCCCAATTCATCAATATTAGCCCCGATAAGCGGCGACCTGACCATGCAGATTTGGTCTGAAATAAGCATAAAATCGCCTGCATTAAAATCGAAATGAACGCCCCCCGCGGCGTTAGTCAAAAACAATTTTTCCGCCCCCATAAGCTTCATAAGGCGTATGGGGAGCACAACGTCTTCCATCGGATACCCCTCGTAAAAATGCACCCGTCCCTGCATAATCACAACCTTAACCGCCCCGACATAACCGAAAACAAACCGCCCCTTATGACCTATAATCGTAGAAACGGGGAAGCCGTCAATTTCGGAATAGTCAAGGGTAGCTTCAACCTTGATAGTATCCGCATAATCCCCCAGCCCCGAACCCAGCACCAACGCGACCTCCGGCTCAAAGCTTACCTTTTCCTTTACTTGGCTAAGGCATTTTTGCAGTCTTTCATATTGTTTGTTCATAAAAAAGCTCCTTTATTTACTTTATTTTTATTTAGAAAACTGATTCCTCTGAGCAACCGCCAGCCTATCACAAAGTTCATTTTCCGGGTGCCCCGCGTGTCCTTTAACCCAGACGAATTTGACATTATGCGTATCGAGCAGGTCTAGGAGCTTTTCCCAAAGGTCAGCGTTAAGCGCGGGCTTTTTGTCGGATTTGAGCCATCCGTTTTTGCGCCAGCTTCGCGCCCAGCCTTTTGTAACGCTGTCAACTATATATTTGCTGTCGGTAGTAAGCTTCACTTCGCAATTAGGGCGGTTCAAAGCGGAAAGTGCCTCTATTACGCCGGTAAGCTCCATGCGGTTATTGGTAGTCATAGCCTCCCCGCCGGATAATTCTTTTTTATGCTCCCCGAAGCGCAAAAACGCGCCCCACCCGCCGGGTCCCGGATTGCCCGAGCAAGCCCCATCGGTAAAAATTTCAACAATCAATATAAATCCTCCGCTCAAATCATGTTAACGGCAGTTCTCAACCGCCTTTTTAAGTAAGCTGTAATTTTGCAGTAAATCTTCCGTATCTTTATAGTTTTGCCGATATAGTTCAAGCATAATATGCCCCGTAAAGCCAACGCTTTTAAGCTCCTTAAACAGTGCCGCGTTATCATATTCGCCATCGCCGAATTTTAGGCAATCGCCCCGCGCCCCCGAATCCGAAAAATGAACGTGCTTTATATGATTGTCCAGAGCCTTTACAAATTCAAGCGGGTCGCCGCCCTCGCGGTGCGCTTGCTTTGTATCAAGCACAAATTTGGCGTTTTCGCCTAAAGCGTCCGCCATCTCCTTTAAAAAAGTCATGCTCCCCGCCGTACAGCGGCTTACGTTTTCATGCAATACCGAAACGCCGCATGAATACGCCGCCTCCTGCAACCGCATATACCGCTCAAAGTAAAGCTCATTTTGAATTTTGTTTTCCTTTTTATTTCCGTGGAGGATAAAATAATCCGCCCCGAATTGGTTCATAAACTCAAAAAAACGCTTATAGTAGTCGAGCATGTCAATCACCCGCCGCTCATAGTCGGTAAACAGCATCATTGTTTCAACGGCGCATGAAAACGGGTGCACGGCAACCACGTCAACGCCGTATTCGCGCTTTACCGCAAGCATTTCGGAAAGGTAAGGGTCGTAAAGCTCGCAGTGCGTATTTACAAAAATTTCCGCAGAGCAAACACCGCCCTCAGCGATTTGTGCAAAGGCTTTTTCAAGCGGCATAGGGTAGAAGCTTGCAGTTGTTATCCCCGTTTGCATAAAACATAACCCCTTTTAAATATTATACCATGTTTTGGGGTGTATGTCAAATTCTTTTAGGGACTGTTTATATATAAAAAATATCATTTCAAAAATTTTAACACTTGACATTTTTCGAGGTTTGCAGTATAATTAAGTCAGATATTAGGCAGGTAAGGGCGGTTGCAATCATGTATCTTGAATCTCTGGAGCTTCAAGGCTTTAAATCGTTTCCCGATAAAATTAAGCTTGAATTTGACAAGGGCTTAACGGCTGTAGTCGGACCTAACGGGAGCGGGAAATCGAATATAAGCGATGCCGTGCGCTGGGTTTTGGGCGAGCAATCGTCTAAAACCCTGCGCGGCGCAAAGATGGAGGATGTTATCTTTTCGGGTACCGTTCTGCGGAAGCCTGTGGGCTTTGCGAGCGTTACCCTTAATATTGTTAACAGCAAGGGGATTTTACAGCTTAGCTCCGAGCAGGTTTCGGTAACGAGAAAACTGTACCGCAGCGGTGACAGTGAATACCTTATAAACGGCGCGCAGGTGCGCCTAAAGGACATAAATGAGTTGTTTATGGATACGGGACTGGGGCGGGACGGATACTCCGTCATCGGGCAGGGCAGAATTTCGGAGATAATATCGGCAAAATCGGGTGAACGGCGCGAAATATTTGAAGAAGCGGCGGGTATATCCAAGTTCCGCTACAAAAAAGCCGAGGCGGAACGCCGCCTTAACCACGCTGAGGATAATTTACTGCGCCTGCGCGATATATTGAGCGAGTTGGAGGGGCGGGTCGGACCGCTTAAAGCGCAGTCGGAGAAAGCCGCGCTTTTTATAGATTACTCTGAAAAAAAGAAAATATTGGAAATCTCCGTGTGGGTATGTGTGCTTAACGAGCATAAAAATCAGCTGAAGGAGCTTTCAGAAAAAATACTAATCAGCGAAAACGATTATAACGCCGCCGAGGCTGAAATCGCGAGGCTGGAGGACGGCATAAATAAGGTTTATCAAGACATACAAGATAAAACCCTGCTGATTGAAAGGCTTCGCGAAAAAATACTTGAAGCGGAACGCGGCAATACCGCGCTTCACTCCGACATAGCCGTTTTTGAAAACGATATTTTACACAGCAGAGCCGCTATTGAGGAAATCGAAAAACAAAGAGAGCTTTCTAAAAATTCAAGCCGCGAAAATCTTGATATAATTGAGAAAAAGCTTTTTGAAGCGAAAAAAGCCGATGATGAGGTCGCGGCAATTACCGAAGAATACGGCGCGGCTTCCGAGCGGCTTGAAAGGCTTTTGAGCGAACAAAGCGATTTTGACAGTGACCTTGCCGAGGCGAATAACAGCTTGAATCGGCTCTACATACGCCGCTCCGAGTTGACTACCGCCATTGCCTCTTCCGAAAACGCCGTTGCCGACATGAATGAGGAGCTGTCCGGCGCGGACGGCAGGGACGAGGGCTTTCGCGCACAGATGGAGGCTCTGCGGCGGGAGAGAGCGGAAACAGACGATGCCTTGTCAATTGTCGGCGAGAAGATAAGCGAATATTCAAACCGCCTTGCGGGGATGCAAAAGCTTTATGAGGGGCGGAACGAAAAGCTGGAGCTTTCAAAAAAAGAGCAGGAAGCCCTAAGCTTTAAGATTAACGATAAAAACCAAAGAATCCGTATGCTTCAAGACCTTGAAAGGAGCATGGAGGGTGTGTCAGGTGCGACCCGTCAAGTGCTGAAAGCGGCTGAAAGGGGTCAGATTAAGGGCGTGCGCGGCTCTGTGGCAAGGCTTATTACGGTTGAGGGCAGGTTCAGCGTAGCGATTGAGGTAGCGTTAGGCGCGGCTATGCACAATGTCGTGGTTGATAACGATGACGCGGCGAAGAGGTGCATAGAGCTTTTAAAAGAAACAAAAGCGGGCAGAGCTACATTCCTGCCGCTTACCAATATAAAAGGGAACAGGCTTCAAGATAAAGGGCTTGAAGATAATACAGGCTTTATCGCCCTTGCCGTTGATATTGTATCCTACTCGCCCGAATATACGGATATTTTCACCTCTATTTTGGGCAGGACGGTAATAGCCGAGGACTTGAACACTGCCGGAGCAATCGCTAAAAAATACGGCTACCGCTTTAAAATAGTAACCCTTGACGGGCAGGTCATTAACGCCGGCGGCTCATTTACCGGCGGCTCTGTTTCAAAGTCGGCGGGCATCTTAACCAGAAAAAACGAAATAGAAAGGCTTGGGGGGGAGCGCGCAGAGCTTGAAGAAAAGCTTGCTTCATCTGTTCTGGCTTGCGAAAAACTGAAAACCGAGGCGGATAAGCTTTATTTTGATATGGAGGGCGTTAAGGAAAATACCGCTCTGGCGCATGACGACCAAATCCGCTTTGAATCTGAAATTAAGCGCATTGAAGCGATAATCTGTCAGACAGGCACTCAGCTTGACGATGCGGAGGCTTCGCGCGCACGCTTAAAGGCGCGCTTGGCGGAGCTTTACTCAAATGCCGAAAGTGCGGCTTTGGAATTGAAAACCTGCCAAGCTCAAATACATGAAAAAGAAAACCTTGCTTCCGAAAATGAAGAAAGGCGAACAGCCGCGCAGGACAAGCGCGGAGAGCTTTCTTCATTGATGTCAGAGTTAAAATTGCGCGAAATGGAGGTAACGAAGGACCGCGCCGCCTTGCTTAAAGAGGCGGAAGACCTGCGGCTTCAATGCGAGCAAATCGGCGATAATACCGTCCGACTTGCCGCCCAAAGGGAAGAGCAGGAGGCGAATATACTGGAAAAGGAGCGGCTGATAGAAGAAAGAAAGCAGGGGCTTGCGGATTCGGATGGGAAAGTTAAGGAAATCAACGAGAGGATTCTTTCCGAGCAGTTAAATGCGCGAGAACTGGAGCGCGGCTCAAACGAACAGCGCGTGAAAATCAGGGAGCTTTCCGACATGAAGGAAAAACATTCGCGTGAAACATCGCGCTTGGAGGAGCGCAAGATTTCGGTCACGCAAAGCTGTGATGAAATTATAGCGGATATGTCGGAGCAGTATAACATCTACCAGTCCGAGGCGGCGGATTTAGCACAGCCCGTAAGCGACTTAAACGCATCGAAACGCGAGCTTGACGGAATGAAGCGTAAAATCCGAGAGCTGGGTAACGTCAACCTTGCGGCTATAGAGGAATACAAGGAGGTATCGGAGCGTTATCATTTCCTCTCTGAACAGCTTGCGGACGTTGAGGCTTCAAAGCGGGAATTAGAGCGGCTTATAAACGAACTGACCGATGATATGCGCCGAATGTTCACCGAAAGTTTCACATTGATAAATGAAAACTTCAAATCTGTTTTTACAGAGCTTTTCGGCGGCGGAAGCGCAGAGCTTTCCCTCTCAGACCCGGAGGACGTTTTGGAATCGGGGATTGAAATCCGGGTTGCGCCGCCGGGGAAGGTGATAAACAACCTGTCGCTGCTGTCCGGCGGGGAGCAGGCTTTCGCGGCGATTGCCATATACTTCTCCATACTGAAAATCAAGCCCGCCCCTTTCTGCATACTTGACGAAATAGAAGCGGCACTTGATGATATAAATGTAATTAAATACGCGCGATACCTCCGCCGCTTTACCGATACAACACAGTTTATTCTGGTAACGCACCGCCGAGGAACAATGGAAGAAGCCGACATCATGTACGGCGTTACAATGCAGGATAAAGGGATTTCCAAGGTATTAAAAATGGAACAGCCGACGCCGCCGGTTACGGACTTGGTATAATGTACAGTTTACTATTTAACGCCATAAATGCTAAGCAGTCCCATATTTAGGGTATATTATATTAGCCCGAAAAACCGAACGGAAGCTACGCACGAAGCTTAAAGCTTTCACAAAAGTAGTGGTAGGGCGGTTATAATATACCTTAAATATGGGACGGTATGAAACGAATAAAATTAGGTTTTAAATTTAATTTCCTAATTATCAGTATCTTGATTTCTTCCCAGAAGATAGTCAACAGATACGTTAAAGTAATCGGCAATTTTAATTAAACTTTCGGCGGACGGAATACGTTCGCCTTTTTTCCAATACCCTATCATACGGTCGGGTATTCCTGTATCCTTTGACATACGATAGGGGGTTATATCCTTTTCATTTAAAAGATAATTAAACATTTGTGTAAAAATCATAAAAATACCTTCTATTATTGTTGACTATTTAGTCATTAAAGTTATTGACTAAATAGTCAATATATGATATAATTAAATTAAAAGGGTGAACCGTTAATCCAAAACAATCCCGGCTTTTACAAGATTTTCGTTATGCTCGGCATATGTTTTGGCAAAGAAGGTTTCTCTGGTTTCAATATTGGCGCAAAAGAAGAAATAGTCGGTTTCGGTAGGAAAAAGTACGGCATTAATGGCATCCAGCCCGGGGTTTCCTATCGGACCGGGGGGAAGCCCCGCAGATTGATAGGTATCATACGCGGCAAACATAGCCTCCGACCTTATCTCGACATTAGGCTCAATCACCTCGCGGACATATTTCCTTGTCGGGTCAGACTGCAAAAGCGGAAAATCTGTAGGGCTGTTCAGCCTGTTCCAAAACACGGAGGACACTCGCCGCATATCGGACTTAAAGGGCACTTCCGCTTGAACGATAGAGGCTAAAATCAGCGTTTCCTCCAAAGTCAGCCCTAAGTCGCTCATACGTCCGTAAATATCGGGCGTAATTTTATTCGCAAAATTAGCGTATATTTTTCTTGAAACAATGAGCGGGTCCTCATCAAGGAAAAATTTGTATGTATCGGGGAAAAGATAGCCCTCCATCCTAAAAAATTTCAAGGGCGTATCCTCCACCAGTTCCTCAAATGAAAAGTCGAAACTTGCAGAGTTAAATACGCGGACGAATTCATCTGCATCGCATATACCCTTTTCTTCAAGCCTTCTTCCGGCTTCAATTAAGCTGATTCCTTCGGGGAAAACAACATCAGCGGATTCGCGGGGAGATTCCACTACCTTCATAAGCTCATCCACCAAATCCCCGTATGACATTTTGGGGGTAAAGCTGTGAACACCCGAGATATACGAGCCATCCGTACCTCTTACCTTAGAGAAGAATATGAACAGCCATTGCTCCTCAATAATTCCCTCATCGAAAAGTATTTGTGCAATTTGTGCGGTATTTGAGCCATACGGGATTTCAACTACAATCTCGACATCGGACCTGCCCAGCCCCATAAGCTCTTGCGAATAATGAATAATGTTTACGGCAAGGAAAACAGATGTTCCTATAATTACAGCCGCCAAAATCAAGCCGAACATAAGCCTTGACGTGCCTGCTCCGCCGCGCCTTTTTTTTATTTTAGAGGGCTTCACATAGTGCTCACCGACTTGCTCTTCCTCATAGTTTTGGTCATATTCGTCGTAAACCTCATCGGACTGGTTATCATCGTATTCATACTCATGCTCGTATTCATATTCGGATTTTTCTTTTGCCTCAACGACGGGCTCTGATATGGGCTCTGCATTTACCTCCGAATTCGGCAAGGCTTCGCCTAAGCTTTCCTCATCGCCGGGCTCTTGCGGGAAGCTGTTTAGAATATCGTCAAGTGCTAATTCGGAATGGTCTTTATATTTTGCTTTAGTATCCATTTGAAAGCTCCTTTTCGGTAATAATTAAATCCACCGGTATGTCATGCGCCTCCGACGGCAGCCGTTCAGCAAGGCACGCGCCGTAGGTAACACCTATTTTGTATAAATCGGGGTATTTTGACAAAAATTTATCGTAATAGCCCTTGCCGTAACCTATCCGCCGCCCGCTCACATCAAAAGCGACCGCAGGCACAACGCAAACTGCACAGCTGAAATCCAAAAGGAGCGGGCAGCCCTCCGTAGGCTCTGATATTCCGAAACGCCCGCGCTCCAAATCGGATAAGGACTTAATGATAAAAAACGCCATATCCGCACTGCCGTATGAACAACGCGGCGCGGCAACGGTTTTTCCGTGAGCGAGAGCGTGCAGAATCAGCCCCTTAGTGTCAACCTCACATTCGGTTGAAGCGTAGGTCAGCAACGTACTGCAAGCTTTAAATTTTTCAACGCCTGTTAAGCGCAGAAATATTTTCCGCTCAAATTCTTTCCTTGCTTCAAGGGGAATCGCCCGCCTGATTTGAGAATACTTTTCCCTAAGCGCAGCCTTCGCGGCTTCTATCTCGCGCATAACATAGCATCCCGCAGAGCCTCGGCGCGCTCCTTGGAAATCAACGCCTCAATAAGAGCAAACCCGAATTCCATAGAAGCACCCGCGCCCCGCGCCGTGATGATATTCCCGTCTTGAACCGCCTGCGTATCTTGAATATCCGCGCCTTCGAGCTTAGCCTCCCAGCCCTTATAGCAAACAGCTTTTTTACCGCGCAATAACTTTTTATTCCCGAGAATGGAAGGCGCGGCGCAAATTGCCCCTATAAAAACATTGTTTTCCGCGCAATAGTCTACCGCCCTTTGAACATATTCGGATTTTTCAAGGTTAGCCGTACCCGGCATACCGCCGGGCAAAATTATCATTTCAAGGCTTCCGTCCAGAACAATGTCCTTTTCCGAAATATCGGCGGCGATGTAAATGTCGTGCGCGCCTCGGATAAGCTTATTTTCGCTGCCCACCCCGACTGTTACGACTTCCTTATCGCACCTTTTGAGCATATCAAGCGGCGTAACCGCTTCGATTTCCTCAAATCCATCAGCTAAAAAAATATAAATCATAACAAACTCCTTATTTATAAACTGTTAAAGGTTAATGGTTACCGTGTTTTTCTCCAATAAAAATCTGGGATAATAAGAACGCTTCGCTTTGCGGAGACCTTCAAGCCCTAAATCCTCCTCGCGGTTTATATACGTGTACCCTGCCGTTTCTGCTTTAGCAAATTCGTGGTTTATAGCGGCGTATGAGCCTTGAAGCAAGGGGTTGGCTTTTTCAATATGGATAACAAAGGTATCCGAATTTAAGCCCTCGCCAATGGTAAAGCCTTGGATTTCACCGTCAACTCTGACAATGCCGCCTTTAAGCTCCAGTGCTTCAAAATGGTTAAAAAACGTATTGATGGCGAATTGCTCGGAAACGCTTGATTCATCATCGTAGCCGCCGTTTAGGTTATAGTTTTTGACGGCGAATTCTATGCAGTCGTCAAAATCCTTTTCGGTCAGCGCGTTATATTGCCAATGATTATGGTTAAACCTGTTAAGATGGTTGCGTTTCCCGTGGTATTTTTTGCCGGAAAGCGTCCGAAGGTCTTCCGCGCCGTAGATATAATCAAAGCCGCCCTCATCTTGGGTTACGGTATACCGACCGGGGTAAAGCTCCTCAAAAATCGGCAGATTGCCGTTTGTTACCGAATTTACTGTAAAGGGGACGTTGTTTTTTTCCGAATATTTCGCCATCTGATTAAAAACATCGCGGTAATCACCCTCCCCGGCGGGGAAGATGAACTGCGCCCCATGCTTATGAGAGCAGGATATATAAAACCCCTTATACCTGCAAATCTGCGTATCATAGAGCCGCCGCCACGCCATATTATTGGAAAACGAATATTCACAGCCCCTAAAATCCGAGCTTTTAAGAGCCGCCTTAATCCATTCCTTGTCGTTTAAAGCTATTGTTTTGAATTCAAGCATCTATATTATACTCCTGTGTTTACGGCATTAAATATTCTTCAATGGTGATTCAGCGGGACAGTAGCTTGGTGGTTAACCGCTGGTTCGGTAAAATTAACCCGCCGCTTTCATCGCGCTAATAAGCGGGGGAGCTTAACTAAGCTATAACTATTCTATCATTTTTGATGAATAATGTCAAGCATGAATATTTTTTACATGCGGCAGGTTAAACAAAAAGGACGCGGTGAATACCAACGTCCTCTTTTGAATTATCAACTACCTGCACCGACCGCGACCTGCTGCCCAATTTTCGCGGCATAAGCTTGTTCCGTAATCAGAGCAGTGGTAGTATACGCCGTCATGCTCATGCAGACCGTAGGCATCGCAACCTTCAACAGTGCAGATTTCATAGCGCGGTTGCTGTGCTGTTTTTGCCGCTCCTTGCCCAATTCTTCCTCCTCCGTGGCAACCGCGAGCAAATGACGTAACGCCGATTGCGCTGACAACCAGCAATACTGCCGTTAAAGCGGAAATAATCCTTTTCGTCATATTACCATCTCCTAACATTAAAATTATTTTAATTATACCAAAAATTACAGCAGGGTTGCATTTTAATAAAATTAATAAATTGTAAATTTTTTTACCCAAAGCCATGTTCTAATCGGCTTTGTTTTTCGGGGTGCGTCAAAAATGGGGAAGCTTATAAAAATAAAACTATTGACAGATTGGGGGGGTTGGGGTATAATATATGTGTAAGGTAGATAACTATCTAATGCGCTTTACCGCTCGGCGTAATAAATTAGCGGTTTGAAGGAGGTATCTGTTATGCGTAAAATTGAAGTTTTGCTTAATGAGGAAAAAATCAGAGCAGAGGGTAAGTATGAGCTTGAAAAAATATATGCGGAGCTTGATAAATCTTTCATTAATAAAGCAGGTATGCAAAAATCATTAGGAGCAGACGGAACTGTAATATACTTTGTTTCTATAATGAAAGATGAAAACCATTATGCAAAAATTATGCTTGCTATTAAAGAATATGTAAAAGAAAAATGGTTTACCGATAATGTGTTAAAATATCTTTACGGCGACACATATGGTAGCAACAACCCTAACGATTATAGTATTGAGGACGTTTTAGAGGAATGGGAAGTTGGGAAATCTGTGTTGGTATAAAATGGGGGATTGTAAATGGCGGTTAAAAAAATAAGGAAAGCTATAAACTTTGACTTGGATGATAAAGCACTAAAAGCCGCCTACCCCAATCCGAAAAGCTATAAAAATGCGTGGAGTGACATCAAAAAGTTTATGCTTGCAAACGGCTTTGAACGCAGACAATATTCCGGGTATAACTCAATTGAACCTACAACCCAGTTAAAAATCAACAAATTGATTGACGAGCTTATAGAATCTTTGCCGTGGCTTACGGAAAACGGCGTTATACAACAAATTGACGTAACAGATATAGGAGAAACCTACTCATTGAAGCATTTGTTTGAAGAGGTCAATATGTCAGAAAAACGAAATCTGATTAGTCTTAGGCAATTCGGATAAAGCCCCCAAAAGCTCTAATCGGCTTTGTCTTCCGGGGTGCGTCAAAAATGGGGGAACTTATAAAAATAAAACTATTGACAGATTGGGGGATTTGGGGTATAATATAAGTGTAAGGCAATTATTGCTTTATGTTTAAAATGTTTGTCCGCTCCCCGATATGCGGATTCCAAAATAAATGGTCGGGTTCAAAATGTTTGTCCGCTCCCCGATACGCGGATTTCAAATAAATGGTCGGGTAAAAAATAAGTATTTGGGGTTCTGCTTACGGTAGAGCCTCAAATTTTTATGTCGTCTGCAACATATTCCATTATGTCACCGGGCTGGCAGTCAAGCAATCTGCAAATTTCCTCTATAGTTTTAGTGGATATTGCTTTGCCTTTGTTCATTTTAGCAATAGTAGCAGAATGAATTCCGCTTTCACGCAAGCGGGATTTATTCATTTCCTTGTCAAGTAATAGATGCCATAATTTTTTGTATGAAATTCCCATTTAAAAACTCCTAAATAATTTTGTGTAAATTTGTTAAATATGTCAATAGACAAAAATAACATTATAGTGTACAATTAATACATTATAATAAATAGGTGGTGAAATATTTATGTATGAAAAATATAAACAAGCTTTTGATGATTATATATATAATCTGTTGGAAATTTTGCGTTTGGAATATTGCGAAACATCAGAATATTGTTTACATACAGAAAAAACAGGTAAAATGCGTGATATTTTAGAGGGCGAAATTAGAAGCGTTCAACAAAATCTAATTGAAGATTGTTTTGAGGTATTGCTGAAATCGTCAGAAGCGGAAATGGAGTTCGTGTTTAAAAAAGCTTTTTTGTGCGGTGTTTTATTTTCGCGGCAACTCTAAAAAAACGAAATCTGATTAGTCTTAGGCAATTCCGATAAAGCTCCCGAAAGCTCTAATGATTCTATTACGGCTTTGGTTACACCGCTCCGCATTTGAAGCTCGTCTATGGATAGCAGCTCACCCTTTTGCGCCGCTTCGTGTAAAGCCCGCGCCGCATAAAAGCCTACTCCTTTTACAGAGCAAAAGGGCAGTCTTATTTTACCCTCCTCCGGCAAATAGCTTGAAGCGTCTGATTTATATACGCTGACGGGCAGGAATTCAAGCCCTCTTGCAAGCATTTCATTGATGAGCATAAGTGCGTCAAGTGTACCGGATTCTTTAGCGGTCCGCTCATTACCCTTGTTCTTCAGCATGGTGATTTGAGCGCGGACGGCATCTCTGCCCGCAACGGCGGAATCATAATCAAAATCCTCGCCTCTTACGGTGAATATGGCGGCGTAAAACGCAAGCGGTTCATAAACCTTAAACCAACCCAGCTTCATCGCCGCAATTACATAAGCCGCCGCGTGCGCTTTAGGGAACATATATTTGATTTTCATACAGCTTTCAATATACCATTCGGGGATATTATGGGCGCGCATCTGCTCCTTCATAGCCGCGGTAAGCTTTTTTGCCGCCTGTCCTTTTCTTGTGATTTCTGTGATTTCAAATGCCAGGCTGGGGTCTAAGCCGTGGTAAATCAGCCTTATCATAATACTATCTCTTGTACCGATAACCTGTGAAATATCGCAGGTTTTATTCTTGATAAGCTCTTGCGCGTTGCCCAGCCATACGTCCGTTCCGTGTGATAAGCCGGAAATCTGCAAAAGGTCTGAGAAATTAGAGGGCTTTGCTTCAATAAGCATCTGCCGCACAAAAGATGTGCCCATCTCCGGCAGTGCCAATGTCCCTGTTTCGCAATCTATTTCCTCGGGGGTTACGCCAAGCTCCTTAGGTGAGGTATACAGGCTCAAAACCCTCTCATCGGCAGGGAAAATGTTAGTGGTTTTAATTCCTGTTAAGTCCTCCAAACGCTTATAAAGGGTCGGAACATCATGCCCTAACTCGTCCAACTTTAGTATAGTATCATGGAGCGAATGGAAGTCAAAGTGAGTGGTAACCACGTCCGATTTCGTATCATCGGCGGGGCGTTGAACAGGGGTAAAATCCGTAACCTCATATTTTGAGGGGACTACAACCATGCCGCCGGGGTGCTGCCCCGTCGTCCGCTTTATGCCCGTGCAACCCATAATGAGGCGGTTTGTTTCGGCTTTTGAGGCGGTCTGCCCCGTTTCGTCAAGATAGTGTTTCACAAAGCCGAATGCGGTTTTTTCGGCGATTGTGCTGATTGTTCCCGCTTTGAATACATTGTCCGCTCCGAAAAGCTCTTCTGTATATCTGTGCGCGTTTGATTGATATTCGCCGGAAAAGTTAAGGTCTATATCCGGGGTTTTATCGCCGCCGAAGCCTAGAAAGGTTTCAAACGGAATATCATGCCCGTCACGGTTATACGGCGTATTGCACTTTATGCAGTCTTTAGCCGGCAGGTCATAACCCGAGCCGACAGAGCCATCGGTAAAAAATTCACTGTGCTTACATTGCGGGCAGACATAATGCGGAGGGAGCGGGTTAACCTCCGAAATCCCCGCCGCAAACGCCGCAAATGACGAGCCGACAGAACCCCGCGAGCCGACCTGATACCCATCCTCATTCGATTTAGCGACTAACTTTTGCGCGATGATATACATAACGGCGAAACCATGCTTGATAATAGAGGATAATTCCCTTTCAAGCCGCGCCGATACCGTTTCGGGCAGTTCGTCACCGTATATTTTTTTGACACGCTCCCAAGAAATTTTCTGCAAATCCTCATCCGCACCCTCAATTTCGGGGACAAATGTGCCTTTCGGAATCGGTAAAATATCGGGGCTTACCATATCTGATATAAGATTTGTGTTAGTGACTACGACTTCATAAGCCTTTTCTTCACCCAGATAGGAAAACTCGCGGAGCATTTCTTCGGTTGTCCTAAAAAATAAAGGAGCTTGAAGCTGTGCATCGGAGTATTTTTGACCGAAGAATAAAACCTTGCGGAACACACTGTCCCCCTCGTCCATAAAGTGAACATCACAGGTAGCGCAGACGGGGATATTAAGCTCCGCGCCCAGCTTGACGATTTGGCGGTTCAAATTCTGCAAATCTTCAATCGTGTTAATCTTGCTGTACTCCTCGCTTCTAATCAGATATTCATTGTTAAGCACGGGCTGAATTTCAAGATAGTCGTAGAATTTGGCAAGCTCTTTTATTTTTTCCCAATCCGCGCCGTCTTTAACCGCGCTGAAAACCTCGCCCGCCTCGCAAGCACTGCCGATAATAAGCCCCTCGCGGTGCTTTATAAGCTCTGACATGGGTATTTTAGGGTTTCGGTAAAAATATTCAAGGTTTGCTTTGGATATTAATTTATACAGGTTTTTAAGCCCCGTATTGTTTTTCACAAGTATGATTTGGTGGTATGCTTTCAGTGTTTTAAGGTCGGCGGTTGAAATGTCGGGGGCGTTTACGGAATATGCCTCACAGCCGTATATAACTTTAAACTCGCCGCCGCCCCTGCGGATTTTATTCACCGCCGCCGCCGCATCCGGGAATGACTGCGCTACGCCGTGGTCGGTTATGGCGATTGCTTTATGCCCCCAGCTGTATGCCCTCTCAATCAGCTTTCCGACCGGGGTGATTGCATCCAGCGCGGACATATTGGTATGCAGATGAAGCTCAACCCGCTTGACTTCGCTTTTATCCGCCCGCTCTTTCTTTTTTACTTTCATTATATCGCTTGCTCTCATGTTCACCTCTTTGTCAAAGTTATCATATTCGCTTTTGCCGCGAATGATTACGGTATCGCCTTTTTTTAAGGCAGTCAGCGAATTAGCTGCACCCTTGTCCTCAAAGCTTTTCAGTGAAATTGAGCTTGTATAGTCCGTAATACTTACAGAAACGGCAAGCTTTTCTTCGCCCGCCTTAGTGCGGATTTCCCTTTCGGAGCAGTCGAAAACATCGCCCCATATGACGACACGTTCCATATTTTCTTTAATGTCAACGATATTGGTAAGCATAAGCTTGCTGATTTTTTTGCCCTTTATAACCTCGGCATTTTCTGTATATATCGGCAGGTTCATATCTTTTAAAGCGGTAGTTATGTTTTCGGTTTTTTGAACGGCGGCGGCTTCGGGGAAGCGGCAATCTAAGCGGAAGCTGTTTAAATTTAGCTCTCTTTTAACCGTGTCCTCAAAATCGGAGATATAAGCGTTATCCAGCCTTTGAGCAAATGAAACCGAAATGGTAAGCTCCGTCAATTCTTTATTATGTATAAGCCTTTGAACCTCCCCCCTGCCCATAGCGGCGGGAACAGAATCCGCATATTCGGAAAATAAATCCTTTATAAACATTGTATCCTCCCTTATTGCAGGCTGATTTTAAGCTTTTTCAACGCTTCGGCAGCCGACTTGAATTCATAATTCTCTAAATAACCCGCAAGCTCCTCCGACCCCGGAATCGCCTTGATTTCATCAATCAGATTTACGCAATTAGGCGATAAATTTTTAATCATCGGCTCTAATCTGGCAAATAAATCGGCAATTTGCTCTGCGTTCAAGCTCTCCTTGGTCTCTCTGCTTTCAAACTCGTCAAGCAGCGGCTTCAACTCCGTAATGACATAGGTCAGCTCATTTTTGAGTTTTTTCATGCTTTCAGCGGGGACAATGTCCAAAATCTTTTTAGGAGCTCCATCGTCAGCGATTTCATTTTTAAGGTAAGCTTCAACCTCTTCAGCGGCATGTTTCAGACCAGCCTTACCTATCAGCCCCGCGCTCCCTTTCAGCGTATGGGCAAGCCTGTGAGCAAGCTTTAATTCACCTGCCTCCGCGGCTTCGATTATATTAAGATATAACCCGCGGTTATTTTTAACAAAGCTCAGCCTCAGCTTCCTTTGCAGTTCACAGCTTACCGATTCGTCCTCATCTCTTGCTGTGACGCTTACGGGGGTTAGGTATTTGAGCAGGATTTGCCATAGCTCTTGTGAGGTAAAGGGCTTCCCTAAGCAGTCGGGCATTCCGCATTTTCTGTATTTTTCCAATTCGTTCACCATGATGTTCGCGGTTGTTGCCACTATGGGCGTTCCCGTATTTAGCTCCAGTATTTTTGCGGCGGCTTCAATGCCGTCCATAACCGGCATAAATATATCCATAAAAATCAAATCAAAGGGCTTTTCCCCTTTTTGTATACGCCTCTTGACCGCTTCCACGCCGACCTTGCCGTTCTCCGCCGCCTCCGCGCTGAGCCCCGCGCGTTTGAGATGCTCGCAGATGACCTCCCTGTTCATGGGGTTATCATCGCACACCAAGGTCAGCCCCTCAAAGCGCGGCTTTTCAACCATGGAGAAGCCCTTGCTCTCAGCCGCTCCGTGGGGTGCTTCAACCGTATCAAACACAAGCTCAAAGCTAAATGTACACCCGAGATTAGGCGCGCTTTCAACATTAAGCTTACCGCCCATCATTTCGACCAGACTGGTCGTTATAGATAAGCCCAGACCTGTCCCGCCGTAGTTGCGCGTTGTGCTTGAATCCGCCTGTATAAACGGCTCGAATATTTTTTCAAGCTGCTCTGAATTCATGCCTATGCCGCTGTCCTTTACCTCAAAGTAGACGTTCGCGCTTTCATTGTCCGCGCTTTTTATTGAGGACGAAAGCTTAACCATCCCAATATCGGTGAATTTTACGGAGTTGGAAAGCAGGTTCATCAGAATCTGATACAGCCTTACAGGGTCTCCCAGCATTTTTTTCCCCGGAAGGGGCTCGGCGTAAACCCTCAAATCAAGCCCCTTTCCTTTAATGCCGGGCAGAATCACGGAGCGGCAGCGCGAAAAAATCTCATACAAATCAAAGGGAACTCGCTCTAACTCAATCTTACCCGATTCGATTTTGGATATATCTAATATATCGTTGATTATATTAAGAAGCCATTTTGTATTTTCTGTGATTTTCCGCAGGAAATCTTTTACCTGCGGGGTGATGTCACTGCCGGGCGCGTCCAGAGCAAGCTCCGCAAACCCCATTATGCTGTTCATCGGCGTGCGGATTTCGTGGCTCATATTCGCAAGGAATTCGCTCTTTGCGCGGTTTGCCACCTCGGCGGCGTTAAGCGCGTCTTTCAGCTTATCGGAGATACTTTTCCGAATCACAGAGCCTACGACAATCAGCCCCCAAGAGCGCAAAGCCTGCTCCTCACTTTCCGCGAAAACACGCGACTTGAAGGAATCATCAATCCCCACAAAGCCCCAAAATTCATCCTCTATGAAAATCGGGACGCACAAGATTGACTTCATATTAAACCTGTTAAGCGTTGCGCGCTCATGTACGGGAAGGTCGCAGATAGGTCCGTTTACAACGCCGTGCTGTGAGAGAATATCGGGCCAGCCCGGGAGGGCATCTTGGTATGAGAATTCGGGCGTTACGTCCATTTTCTGCACACCCTTGCCTACCCATCTGTATTTTACCTTAAAATAAAGCTTGTCATCGTTTTCCTTTCGGAAATTTTCCCACAGGTAGATGCGGCTGGCATCCAGCTTCTGGCAAAACCTCTCCATGCTCCGATGTATAGCATCTATATGGCTTTCGGAATCGGATGCCAGCAGAATCGCGGCAGTATCGTTAACCATTTGTGTAAATTCAAGATGCCTTTCCCTCTGCTTATCCGATTCGCGGAGCATCTCAGACGCCGCCAAGCGCACGCTTTTTTCTTGATACAGCTTATCCATCTTTTTCTTTGCCGATTCAAGGCGGACTAATATGACAATCAGAGCCGAAGCCAGAGCTGTACCCAAAAGGCTTATGAAAGTCATCATCTCATACAGTTCTTTATAATATTCCTGCTCGGGTATGATGATAACGAGATACCAGCCGTTTTCAAGCCGCCTGCCAAAGGTAACGGAACGCACGCCCTCGTAATTCTTTACCTTACGCATGGAAACATCCGAGCCCTCCAATATGTCTTGCGTGAACTGCTTCATCTGGTAGTTAAAATCGCCCAGCACCTCGCCTTGAATTTCAAGGTTGGGGTGGATAATCACACGTAGGTTCTCATCCGCCATAAAGCCGTAACTGCTCGGGGTGATTTGCTTGTTTATGACTATATCTCTTATAAAATCAACTTTAAAATTAATGCTTACTATGCCGATGGGATTACCGTTATCGTCAAAGATTTGCTGAGAGTAGGAAATTTCAAGCTCTTCGGATTTCGCGCCCAGGTAAGGGGAGGTAATCGCTATTTTATCGCCCGCGTTTACGGCGGCTTTATACCAAGGGCGTTCTTGTGCCGTAAAATCATCTGTTTCCTGCCAGCCCCCGCCGTCAAAAAATTCCTCACTGTCATAAAAGTAGCCGAATACACTGCTGTAGCTGTCTGTCCTTGCTCTTTCTTTAAATTCGGGCGAGGAGTACTCGGTCATGTAAGCTTTTACGGCTTCTATTCCATCGCCGCGCCTGTAAATCCCCTTTATGTTTCCGGCTATAAAATTCAGCGTTGCTTCCGGCTCTGTAAGAATGTATGAAATAAGTACCTGCGTATTGTTCATGATGTAGTTTGAGCTATCCAAAAGCTTTGTGTTCAGCGCACGGAACATAATCAGACAGCTTGAAGCGACCATAAGAAAAAACGCGACAAGCACAAGAAGAAGCCTTGCAGACAGCGAATTTTTTAACAGCATTTTTCGGCTCCCCCGTTCATCTTATTTTGTGCATGTTATCAGAGCGAATTTGTTAGTTATATTATACTATATATGAAAAAATTTGTCAAATAAAAATTTTAACAATTCCTAAGCTCAAACGGCTCTTACACCATTTCAGAGGGACTGCATAAAATGAATGAGGGAAGAATGCCTTTTTCCTAATACACTGAAAGGAACGGTCATTTTGACAGGTAAATATACTGTAGCGTTCGGGTCGGTCACAATCGCTATGAAAGCCCAGACGCTTCTTAATCATAACGGAATCCGCACGTCTGTCGTAAGGACACCTAAGAATCTTTCCTCGGGTTGCGGCTACAGCTTATCCGGCTACGGAGAGGTTTCAATGACGGCGTCGATTCTGGAGCGGAACGGCATAAAATACAAGGCGGTAATGGAAACGCCGGAATAGCTGTGCTCCTAAGGGAGTATCATCCGGCGCGCGTATGAAAGGATAGTAACAGGAATGGCTATTGTAAACTTTGACAATTCAGCGACATCGTTTCCCAAGCCCGCCTCTGTAAAGGACGCGGCTCTGTCAGCTATTGCCGATTGCGGAGGGAATCCGGGGCGCAGCGGGCACAAGCTTTCAATTCAAGCGGCGGCTCATGTTTTTAATGTCCGCAGCCGGGCGGCTCATTTTTTCGGCGCGCAGGTTGATAATGTCGTGTTTACCTTAAACTGCACCCACGCGCTTAATCTGGCGATTCAGGGTGTTATGCGGAGGTATAAAACGGGGCATATTATCATATCAAATCTGGAGCATAATTCCGTAGCGCGACCCGTCCACGCGCTGTCAAAGTGTTGCCGATACAATTACAGCATAGCGCGGGTTTCGCATGACGATGATGAAACGATTCGCAATATAAAATCGCTTATAACTCCGAAAACGCGCCTTGTAGTCTTTTCGCTGGGGAGCAATGTAACGGGGCAGATAACGCCGTTTAGAAAAATAGGCGCGCTTTGCAACGAGCGCGGAATTTGCTTTATAGGGGACGGCGCGCAGGTATGCGGTGTCCTGCCCGTTACCCTCGGCGATGGGATTAATATCCTCTGCACCTCGGGGCATAAGTCCTTATATGGTCTGACAGGGACGGGGCTGCTCATCACGGACGGCAAGCACCACATAGCCCCCGTAATGCAGGGCGGGACGGGGAGCACCTCTCTGGAGCTTATTCAGCCTGATTTCACGCCGGACAGCTTAGAGAGCGGAACGGTAAACACCGTAGGAATCATCGCTCTCGGAGAGGGTTTGCGCTTTATTGAAACGGTAGGCTTGAATAACATTCGCAGGCACGAAACCGCGCTCTGCGAAAGGTTTTTGCAGGGTGCTTCAAAAATCCCCAAAATCAAGGTATACCGCAATGACAGAGTAAAGGATTATCTCCCCGTTATATCGTTCAACCTTTACGGCAAGACGGCAAATGAAGCGGCTTCCCTGCTGAGTGACAGCGGGTTCGCGCTTCGCGGAGGGCTTCATTGCTCCGGCTTAGCTCATAAATCAATCGGCACTCAAATTGATGGTACAGTTAGGTTTTCGCCATCGTTTTTCAACAATGAAAGGGAAGTAGACGCACTTTTAGGGATTCTGGAAAAAGCCGCCAGAGAATAATAAAGGGCGTGCCGATTCGTCACGCCCTACAAGGTTTGCAGATATTTTGGTGCTCGGAGGCTACCCGAAATAAAATAATTCTCAAAATGTTAAAAAAAAATCTATAAACATCTATTGACATCATGAATGTTTAGTAGTATACTAAATATTAGTTGGTTTTTGCTTATTGCTCTAGGGGTATAGCTCAGCAGGTAGAGCGTCGGTCTCCAAAACCGCAGGTCGAGGGTTCGATTCCTTCTGCCCCTGCCAATAAAACGCCGTGAAATTCAGGGTTTACGGCGTTTTTGTTATTTTGTTGGCTATGCTGTTTGAGAGTATATTTTTTAAAATTGGCTGTTATGTCGGCTGTCGGGTGTTTGGTTTGGCATTTGCCTCTTGTTGTTAAGGGGGTTATCGTGGGGAAGAATTATCCTTATTATTATGAGGGGCGGGATAATGGGGGGTGAGGGCTTGGGCTTATGAGTTAGGGCTTTTCTTTGCATAAAGCTTTCATTATAACGTCCCCTTATAATTTAAAACTTCCTTTAAATATAAACATCTTGCTATAACCTATTTTATCATATATTGAAAATAATGTCAATGTTTTTTATAATCTTTAATTTAGATTTCATTTGAAACAGTATTGACAATATCAGATAAATCATCTATAATAAAGTTAAGATAAAAAATAAGGCGGGTTGAATATGAACGATTTTACGGTTGAACATCACGTTGAGTCAAATATAGAAAACTCCGCCGCATTTTTCAACAGCGTAGCAAAAATAATAGAACAAGCACGGTTACACATCGGGCAAACCACCGACTTGACTATGTGCATGACTTATTTTGGAATAGGGCGAATCTGCAAATCGCAAAGCTTGGTCAGACCCGCAAATTTTGCAACACACTGTTGCAAAATTACAATGGCTCAATGATTATCGAAATTACAGATAAGGTTTGAGTATTATGATTATCTCCGCATCACGCAGAACGGACATACCCGCATTTTATTCCGATTGGCTAATCAATCGGCTCAATGCGGGTTCTTGTTCAGTGAAAAATCCGTTTAATCCTGCACAAATTCGGCGAGTATCGCTGTTGCCGCAGGACGTTGACGGGGTTGTGTTGTGGACTAAAAATGCCGCCCCGCTTTTGCCGAAAAGGGCGGCACTTGATAAATATAAATACTATTTTCAATACACAATTACGCCGTATCACAGCGATATAGAGAGCGGGCTTGCCGATAAGAAAAGCGTGGTAATTCCTGCATTTATCGAGTTCGCCCGGCATATCGGTGCGGAGCATATGATTTGGAGATATGACCCGATTATTATTACAAAACGCTATAATTTTGATTACCACATCAAAGCGTTTACAAAGCTGTGTGAACTGCTTTCGGGGAGTACCAAAAAGTGTATAATCAGTTTTGTTGTTGCTTATAAGTCGGTTGCGAAAAGTCTGCGCGAAGTTGGGCATTTGGAGTTGGGAATTGATGAAAAGTTGCGATTGACGGAAGCGTTACTTAGTATAGCAAAAGATTATAATATCACGCTTTGTGCTTGTTGTGAGCTAGCAGAATTAGAACAACTCGGCGTACAACCTATATCATGCGTGAACGCTGATTTATTTGGTGTAAACGCTTTGCGTGATAAAAATCAGCGGAAAGGTTGCAACTGCGCTGTCAGTGTTGACATTGGTGCATATAATTCTTGTATGAATGGCTGTCGATATTGTTATGCAAATCATTTCGAAGCTAAAGTCAGAGCGAATTATGAGAAGCATGATGTGACCGGGGAGTTGATTCTACGTTGCCCCTGCCAATAAAATCAAGGTTAACTATGTGCATGACATATTCACCCTTGACACAAACCCCAAACTGCGTGCGGCGGTGATAACTGCAAATGAAAAATCCACACTTGACATTTCAGAGCGTTTAGGTTATAATAATATCAGAGAGGATGGGGAGTTGGATTGAAAAAGCTGAAAATTTATCTCGACACATCTGTTATCAGTCATTTAGACGTAACTAACCGCCTTGATTGGATGGCAGAAACCCGAAAACTTTGGGACGAAATAACGGCGGGAAAATACGATGTTTATTTATCGGAAACAACTTTGACCGAGATAAGCCGTTGCGAACCGCAAAAATTCAATTTCCTTATGGATATACTTGACGAGATTGAATATACAGTTCTTCCGCCGAACGAGGAAATTGACGAAGTTGCCGAAATGGTTGTTTCTATGGGCATACTAAAGAAAAAAAGCCTTGACGATTCTTTCCATATCGGTTCGGCTGTGGTGGGCGGTTGCGATGTTATAGTTTCGTGGAATTTCAAACATCTTGTAAACATCAAAACAATTAAAGGCGTTAGGGCGATTACAACTTTGCAGGGTTATCCGAATATTGAAATTGTTTCGCCGTCTATGTTGATTGAAAGGGAGGAGTAAATATGACTATGCCTGAATTAAGCCCATATTTTACTGTTGAGGATATTCACAAAGTCCGTGAATATCATTACGAAGTGACAAAAGATATGTCGCAAGAAGACCGTTGGGCATATTATCGCAAAGGAGCGGAGGAATTCAGAAGACTATCAGCCGAGCGAAAAGCATTAAAGCAATCGGCGATTTAAGCTGTTGGTTTATTCTCAAAAAAACCAACAAAAAACCAACTAAGTTGCAGAAACTTATGAAAATCTGCAACAATTAGGAACAACCGTATTATATAAATTCTTGAATTTATCTTAACTTTCAGCAAGTTGCGGTGAGCGACAGCAATAAAAAACGAGAGCTCCAAAACCGCAGGTTGAGGGTTTGATTCCTTCTGCCCCTGCCAATAAAACGCCGTGAAATTGAGGGTTTACGGTGTTTTTTGTTATTTTGTTGGCTATGCTGTTTGAGAATATATTTTTTAAAATTGGCTGTTTATGTCGGCTGTTGGCTGTCGGGTGTTTGGTTTGGCATTTGCCGCTTGTTGTTAAGGGGGTTATGGAGAGGAGAAGCTATTCTTTTTTACTTACCTATTAAATCACTTAATTTTTTAGTTGCATATTTTCGTTCTCTGATATGTATGCTTTCTTTTGCAATATCTTTAAGGATATTATGAGTTTTTGCATTATTTGAATATGATTCACATAATTTATCAATAGCATTTTTTCGTTCTCTAATATGAATTGAGGTTTTCACCGTATGTATAAGGGTATCCAAAAGAACATCTGAGCTATCTTCAAGCACATCTGATGAATCAAGCTGTGACAAAGTTGACTTTGAAATTGACTTATTTGAGAAAATTCCAAAAACAAAAGCTAATAATGCAAAAGCTCCTCCCAAAATTTGTCCCTTATCACTTTCATGGAATCCGTGAATTATAACAGCCAAACCAACAATGCCAATAACAAGAATAAATACTCTGTATAATAAAACTTTCATCATAACATCCCCTTATAATTTAAAACTTCCTTTAAATATAAACATCTTGCTATAACCTATTTTATCATATATTGAAAATAATGTCAATATTTTTATCTTTAATTTAGATTTTATTTGAAACAGTATTGACAACATCAAATAAATCATCTATAATAAAGTTAAGCTAAACTATATAAAGATAGAATTAACACTGAACAAAGAAAGGCTGATTTCAATGAAAGCATTAAAACTTACGGCAGCTGCCTTATCAACAATACTGATTATCCTGTTAGCGGGTTGCGCCGGGAGTGAGGGTAATGAATTAATTGAACTTCTTGAAGAGCATGACTATTCGAGAGAAATGAACGCCCGGAATAATTCGGTTGCTGCACCGATTATTGAAACAACAGCCGACCATGACAATTACAGTGACGTTGACTACGACTTCGGCGGCACAATTAGCATGGGGAATACATCGGGGAATATTGTGAATAAAGGGCTTGCGGCTTTCGATGGTGAATGGATTTATTATTCCGACCCTGCTGACGGATACAGGCTTCGCAAAATGAGTATTGATGGTTCTGTCAACCAGCTTTTGAGCAATGAGCAAGCGATTAACATAAACGTATTAGACGGCATTGTGTATTTCACCTGCGTTAGTTTTAATAAATATGCTTACAGGATTTTCCCCGATGGCACGGGTGAGGATGACTTCCCCGGCAATGATGCAAACTTTCTGACCGTTGCAGATGACGGTTGGTTTTACTATAGCCGCTATCACGGTATTTACGCAAGGAATATAACCAACTACAGGAATAATATGGAACCGGGAGAATTTTATATAAACAGAATGATTTGGGATTGGGGCGATGAAATAAGCCTTGCAGACGGCAAAATCTTTTACATAAACAAAGAAAAAGACGCCCTCTATTCAATGGCTAGAGACGGCAAAAATGTCAGCCTTACAGCAGATGAAAGATGTGCATATATCAACGCCGTTGACGGTTATGTTTATTACAGCAGTACAGATGAGGGCTTGAAGCTTTGCAAAATAAGCTATGACGGAACGGGCAAGACGGTTCTGTTAGATTACAGAACCGAGTATATCAACGTATCCGATGGGTTTATTTATTACAGTAGTTACGCGCCGGGCGAAAACGGTTCTTTATGGAGGATGCGTACCGACGGAACGGAGAAAACCAAAATCAGCAATGACAGATGCCGCTTTATCAATGTAATAGGGAATGTGGTTTTCTACAGCAATATGAATGACAGCGACAGTCTTTATATGATTAGCACAAACGGCGAGGGGCGCAAAAGAGTAAACGGCAGAACAATTCCCGAACCCGGCAAAGAACCTTTTGTTTATAACCAAACCGCAGAGCAGATAACCACCACAGGCAATATTGCAAACAACGGTCTTGCCGCTTTTGACGGTGAATGGATTTACTACGCAGGCGATAACAGCCAACTTTACAAACGCCGCGCCGACGGCTCGGAAGAAACTCTTCTGAATAACGAAGAAAGCTTGCAAATCAATCTGCACGGCGAATGGATTTACTATGCAAACTCTGACGGTATTTACAGGATTCGCACTGACGGGGCGGAGAGAACAAAGCTCTCTTCAGTATACGCACGCAACATAACCATTACCGCAGACGGGATTTACTATATTGATAACGCTGATTGGCATTCGTTATACAGAATAAATCATGACGGCACAGGCAAAGTTAAAATATCGGACGGAATTGCCGAAATGTCTGTTTACGATAATACAATCTATTTCCGCTACTATGATTTGGAAAAAGACAATTATTATTATTCGGGTGCAATAGGCAAAATGAATCTTGACGGCTCTGGTAAAACCAAAGTTGCTGATGTAGCGGCTGAAAAATTTCACGTATCGGGTGACTATATCTACTTTGTTGAGGAAATAGGGAGCGGAATGGCGAAGCGCAGTGTTTACAGAATGAATCTTGACGGCACAGATATAAAAGAAATATTCAACACAGGCAACAACTGGGCGATGTTTATCGATATTAATGCCGCCGATGACGGCTGGCTCTATTACAGCGGCATTGAGCTAAACGGCGTATTCGGAATCGGAACAAGCTGCCCGCTCTACAAAATCCGCCCCGACGGAACGGGCAAGGTGCTGCTCGATGATGAATATATGCAATATTACAATATTAACAAAGCGGGGGATTGGTTAGTCTGCACTGCATCCAGATGGGAGGGCGATGATGTCGTTGCCTATATTATCATGGTGCGTACAGATGGTGCAGAAAAAATCGTATTAGGTTCGCGCTAGGTTCGCCTAACCCTTCAACTTAAACTGTGCAATCAATTCATCCAGCATATCGGCTTGACTGCTCATCTCTTGCGATACCGCCGAGGATTGCTGTGCCGTTACGGAATTTTGCTGGACTACTTGCGTAAATTCATTGACGGAAAGGTTTATTTGATTTATAGAAGCAGTCTGCTGACCTGATGATTCTGCTATTTCAGACAGAATTTTGTTGCTTTCCTCTATGCCGGATACAATTTCGCCTAAGCTTGCGGCAGTTTCACCGGCTATCTGTGTACCAAGCTCCGCTTTTTCTACCGAATTAGCAATAAGGGTTGAGGTTTCTTTTGCGGATTCAGCACTTTTGGAAGCTAAATTGCGTACCTCCTCTGCAACAACAGCGAAGCCTTTACCCGCCGCCCCCGCTCTTGCCGCCTCAACTGCGGCGTTGAGGGCAAGTATATTAGTTTGAAATGCTATGTCGTCAATGGTCTTAATAACCGTGCTGATTCCTTGATTTGCACGGTTAATTTCATTAACCGCATTGACCATCTGCTTCATTTGATTTGTCCCTTTTTCGGCGTTTTGCATGATTGTGTATGCAAGGCTGGCGGCTTCACCGGTTCTTTTGGCATTTTCTTCGGTTTTGCTTGAAACTTCGGTAATTGTAGCCGATAGCTGCTGTAAAGTTTCGGCTTGCTGTGTTGAAGCATCCGCCAAATGGCTTGAACCGTCGGAAATTCGTTTTGAACCCTCGGTAACTAACGCGGCTGATTTGTGAATATCGTTAAACATGGCATTGAGGCTCTCAACGACCTTTCTCAGAGAAATACCGATTGTATCTTTTTCGGAAATAACCTCAACATCAATCGCCAAATTCCCGTTTGCAACGCTTGCCAATTCTTCGGATACGTAAATAATCCTGTCCATATAGCTGTCGCAATCGGTAATCAGCTGCCCTATTTCATCACCGTTCTCTTTGAATCGGTTAAACATTGCGTTAACCTCATCCGAGCAGGTAATTTCGCCCGTCGTCGCCGCGCGCTTGAAAAATTTGGCAGTTTCGACAATAGGTTTGAGCATACGCCCCGTGAAGTTGTAGATTGCGGCAGGGATCAATATAATCATAAGTAAAGCTATAATAACAAGAAACAATAATATCCTGTCAGCTTGAGCGTTTACTTCCGATAACGGGACGACTACCGACAGGTAATACGTTTCATTATTATAATCAAAATTAACAGGTGTTGTTAAAACCATGCTGTTTTTTCCGTTTACGCCTGATTTCACATTTGCAAACACACCCGAATCAGGTGAACTCGGATAATCCAATCCTGCTGACTTCTTATTTGTCATCCAATCGTTAGGATCGGGTGCATAAACAATTGTTCCTTCATTATCGGAAAGAACAATATAGCCTGTATCGAAAATTTTCTGCTCCGAAAAAAAGTCACTGATAAGCTCAAGAGCAATATCAACGCCCAAAACGCCGAGTTTTTCACCGTTTTGTGTTGTAATCGGTGCGGCAATCGTTACCATATCAATGGCAATTCCGTCTATAACATCTCTGTAAGGCGGCAAAACGGTTAATCTGCCCGTATTGAAAGGTTCTGAATAATAAGGTTCGTCGTATGCTTCAAGGTCGTCGGGTTCTGTCAGCGGGATAAAGTTAGCCTGTCCGTTATCGTATTCAATGAAGCCTTCAAAATGCCGCCCGTCGGGATATGTACCGTAATCGGTGTTCATGTATTCGGCGGCTCTGTCATCGAATTTATCCTCATCAAACATAAACCAAAAGCCGCTTAAAAAATCCGCACTCTGCGTAAGCGACTCCATATAGGCGACAAATTCTTCACGGCTGATGATTTGCTCACTCACCGTATGGGCAGTCTGCCGGACATTGGCGTTGAGAAAAACGGTGGGAACGTCAAAGGTGTTTGACACCAACAGGCTGAGATGCTTTGAAATATCCGTGAGTTTCTCCTGTGCATCGCTCGCTGCTTTCGTGTGTGTTGAGATAAATACAAATACGGTAATTACGGCTATTCCCAAAAATACCAACACAGCTAAAATCAAGCTTATTTTTGTTTTAAGACTGCGAGACCTCATAAAAAAATACCCTCCATTATTTTAAATGCGTTTTTCGACTATTATATCATACTATATAAAGCCGACAAAAACAAGGAACATTGGCGGGTACTTTTATATTTTTGATTAAAGATTAATGACTCCTATAAACTGAACCTCATAAAGCCCCGTAACCGGGTCGCGGCTTTCACTGTCTGCGAAAATGCCTTTCCCCGAAGGCAAAACCGCCGCTTCATTCCGTCTTATTTTGCGCCCTAAAGTAATTTCAGCTGTTTTAATCACCTTTTTAAACTGTTCATTTGTCCCTGTTTTTAAGAAGTCGGGCAGGTCCCCGTATTTTACCGCTCTGAACCAATCGTAAATCATGCACTCGCGCAGTTGAGCCTCGTCAACGCCTTTCAGTTTGCGGCAGAGGATATATATCTGCTCCGCATAATATTTGAGCGGTACGCCGTAAGCGGGAGCGGCTTCGCCTATTGTCTGAAACAGTGCAAACGGGCGGATTTCCGCCGCCCCCGCTATATACCTAAGTGTTGATAAAAACCGCCCCTTATTATAGGTATTTCTAAGCGCGTCCTCCGCTTGCTTAATCATCTTCAAATCCGAAGTGCTGAGCCAAGGACTGCTGATGATTTCATAAGGCGGTTCTTTTGAATAAACGATAGAAGTATTCTGCTCCCGAATCTTACTGCCGTGAAGAAGCTTTAAAAAGCCGAGTTGTAAGTTATGCGCGTTTAACGCATATGCGCGCTCAAAGCTGTTTTTAAAATCAGACAGTGTTTCAAGGGGAAGCCCCGCGATTAAGTCAATATGGATATGAATATTTTGATGACTTAGCAAGGCGCGTATATTTTCCTCCGCCCGCGTCAAATCCGTCTGCCTGCAAACGGCTTTAAGCGCGGGCTCAAAGAAGCTTTGCAGACCTATTTCAAACTGGATTCGCCCCGGCGGCGCGGTTGCTAAAAGCTCAATTGTCCGCCCGTCAAACAAATCCGCCGCCGCTTCAAAGTGAAAACATCTTGAAGTATTAAGCCCTATGATATATTCAAACAACTCATATGCGCGTTTGGGGGAGCAATTAAATGTCCTGTCCGTAAATTTAATGACCTTTGCGTTAGATTCCGCCAGCTTGCGGATTTGCTCCTTAGCCGTTTCAAGCGGCAAAAATTTTACCTCACTGCCGCCCGATAAGCAGTAGGCACAACTGAAAGGGCAACCCCGCGATGTTTCAATATACGCGATTCTGCCGTTAAGCTCGTCTGAAAAGCTTTCAAAATCGGGGGTGATAAAGCTTTTGCTCGGCTTTACTTCCGCGTTGCAGAATACTAAGCCGTCTTTTTTAAAGCATAAGCCGGGGATTTTGTTGAGGGAGGTTTTATTGGCAAGCGCGTCAAGAAGCGCGGGGAAGCTTTGCTCACCCTCGCCTTGAAGCACAAAATCAGCACCCGCTTCAAGCCAATATTCGGCGTTGTGAGCGGCTTCGGGTCCGCCCGGAACCAAAGCCGTTTCCGGCATAAGGCTGCGAAATAATTTCAAAAGCCCCGTCACCATGCCCGCGTTCCAGATGTAGGTTGAAATGCCTACCAGAACGGGGTTATGAGCCGTCACCAAGTCGGCGATGTCGTAAAAGCCTTGGTTTATATTCGCTTCAATAACAATAACCTCGTGCGCCGTCTTGGAATACCGCGAAACGCCCTCCGCCAGAACCCGCGCCGACAAAGAGGTATGAATATATTTGGCATTAATTGCCAGAATCACTACTTTTTTCATGATTTAATTTTAACACAATACTCAAATTAAAGTCAAGCTGTCATTTATTAGAAAATATTGCAAATTATTTGTGAAGAAATGATATATTACTCAAAATTTTGGTAATAATAAATAAATTTTATACTTATTCACTACTATTTATGTGAACAAATGCTATTGACATTTGTTTAAAATAATGTTAGAATTATTATACAGAACGATTACACATAAGAAAAAGAAAAAAGAGGAGGAAATTTTTTATGTCAAGAAGATTCAAGGCATTACTCAGCGGAGTACTTGCGGCGGCAATGGTATTGTCACTGCTGGCAATCCCCGTAAACGCGCAGCCGAGGCTGAACCGCACCAGTGCATCCATCACGGTCGGCTTCGTGGGGAGCTTAACGGTATCGGGTGCTACAGACACTGTTCGGTGGACATCAAGCAACACAAACGTAGTTCTTGTAAACTCGCGCGGTCAGATTAAGGGCGTAGGGGTAGGCAGTGCCATGGTTACGGCAACCACGGGCGGCACGAGATTAAACTGCGCGATTACAGTTACGGCGGGAAGAATTACCCCGGGGGTATCCAGCGTAACAATGTCCAAGGGTGATTCCACCAAGGTTAACCTCAACGTAAGAATGGCAAGACCCCGCTCACTCGCGGCTTCAAGCTCCGACAGAAATGTTGCTACGGCAAGCTGGAGCGGTGCTGCGTGGGATGGCGACAATATCCAAGTAACCATTAACGCAAGAGAAAACGGCACAGCAACCATAAGGGTTTACGCCAAGGAAAACCCCAATGCTGTTTTCTGCGATATTCAAGTGAGAGTAGGCTCGGGAACAAGCGACCTTATCATTTTACCGCAAAGCGACACGGTTAACGTAGACATAGGGCAGACGACTGCTTTCCGCGTCGGAACATCACAGCCTAACGCGGTAAATGTAACCTCGGCAAATCCTGCCATAGCAACGGCGACCTTAGGCACTTCAAGCGGCACTGCCACAAATATCAATATCAGAGGAATAGCTGCAGGTAATACAACTATCCGCATAGTGGATAAAAACAATGCAAGCAACTTTGCCGATGTAAGAGTAACCGTAGCGGGCTCGTCAAATCAGTATTACACCGCCACCATTCTGCGCCCGACACCCCTTACACCCTCCGACCAGGTACTTACCTTTACAGAGGGCAACATCACAAGGTATATGCTCGTTCCCTCGGGTTATGACGCGGCGTTGGCGAATACTGCCTTTGCAAGCGCGCTGAATATCTATAACTATTATATCGTTTATTCGCAAAGACCGCCTACGAGAGCAACAGGCGACACGGTAAGAAACTTTACCGCAAACATAAATAACAGAAATGAAGCGCGCTTCATCCTTGTCCCGAGAAACCCGGACGAAGCCCAGCTTGCAACCGCGCAAGCCGACTATACCAAGGTGTGGGAATATCACACCATATACAACATCCGCCCGACGACAAGGGTTAACTCCGACAGAATTGAACAATGGACAATTACCGACGAAAACAACAGGAATGTTCAAAGGTACATGCTCGTACCCAATTGGGATAACGGTTACGCGCAACAGCTGATTGATGAGGATAGGAACAACAGTTCCAGCTTTACTCATTATACGATGCTTAACAGCTACCCGGCTAATGTATCAAACAGCGATTTAGTTCTCCATTGGACGAGTATAAACAACAATTCAAGCAACGTAACACGCTATATGGTTGTTCCGCGCAACACATGGAATACCAGAATTGAAGCGAACAACGCAGCGATTAACCGCCCCAATTCTCCTTTGCCGCACTTCACCAATACGCTTTACTTAAACCCAATCTCAGGGATGACCGGTATGCCCTACAATCTTGTACAATTAAACGTAGTAGGGAGTACATCAAACAGCCCCGGATATATCTATGTTGCCCAAGGGGTTAACAATGACAACGTATTAGCCGGAATCATATCTAACGCAGTCCAAAACAGAGTGAATAACTCAGTTCAAATCGACTAACAAAATAACAATAAAAACCCCGCCGGATTTAAATACCCGGCGGGGTTTTTATTAAAGAATTTTATTTAGATGCCTCTTCAACCGCAACAGCACAAGCAACAGTCGCGCCTACCATCGGGTTGTTACCCATACCGATTAAGCCCATCATCTCAACGTGAGCCGGAACGGAGGAAGAGCCTGCGAATTGTGCGTCCCCGTGCATACGACCCATTGAGTCGGTCATGCCGTAGGAAGCAGGACCTGCCGCCATATTATCGGGGTGCAGGGTGCGCCCTGTTCCGCCGCCGGACGCAACGGAGAAGTAGCCCTTACCGTTTTCTGTAGCCCATTTCTTATATGTTCCTGCTACAAGGTGCTGGAAGCGGGTGGGGTTGGTAGAATTTCCCGTAATGGAAACGTCGGTTTTCTCATGCTTCATAATCGCTACGCCCTCTAAAACATCGTTACAGCCGTAAACCTTTACCTTTGCTTTTTCACCGCTTGAATAAGGCTTTTCGGAAACGATTTTAAGCTCGCCCGTATCAAAGCAATATTCCGTATTCACATATGTAAAGCCGTTTATGCGCGATATAATCATAGCCGCATCTTTACCCAAGCCGTTTAAGAAAACACGGAGCGGGGTGCTTCTTGCTTTGTTCGCCGTTCTGGCAATTCCGATTGCGCCCTCAGCCGCCGCAAAGGATTCATGCCCTGCTAAAAAGCAGAAGCAATCGGTTTCCTCCCGAAGCAGCATAGCCCCCAAATTACCGTGCCCCAAGCCAACATCTCTTTGCTCCGCTACAGAGCCGGGTATACAAAACGCCTGCAACCCTATTCCAATCGCCTCTGCGGCATCAGCCGCTTTGGTTAAGCCTTTTTTAAAGGCAATCGCCGTGCCCAGAGTATACGCCCAAACAGCGTTTTCAAATGCAATCGGCTGAATACCCTTGACAATTTTATCAACATCAACCCCCTTGGACTTACAAAAGTCCGCAGTTTCGTCAATATTTCCGAAGCCGTATTCCTTTAAGCAAGCCTCGATTTTCGGCATACGCCTTTCTTGACCCTCAAACTTAGCCATTTATATAATCTTCCTTCCCTATCAATTTAAAAAGTGCACAGGAACTTGTCCGCATTACCGAAAGCTCCTTATTCCTCTCTGGGGTCTATGTACTTAACCGCGCCATCCTCTTTAGAGTAACGACCATAGGTTCCTATGTTGTTATTGTAGGCATCCTTCGGGTCAGCACCGCGGCGAATATCCTCCAGCATTTTGCCTACCTTTACGAATTGATACCCGCAGGGCTGGTTGTCTGCATCAACGGCGACCTTTAGGATATAGCCCTCAGCCATTTCAAGGTAGCGAACTCCCTTAGCTCCCGTTGAAAAAATCGTGCCGACCTGCGAGCGCAAGCCCTTGCCCAAGTCCTCCAGCCCCGCGCCGATGGGTAAGCCGCCCTCGGAGAATGCGGTTTGGGTGCGCCCGTAAGCGATTTGAAGGAACAATTCGCGCATTGCGACATTAATCGCGTCGCAAACCAAGTCTGAATTTAAGGCTTCAAGTATGGTTTTGCCCGGCAGGATTTCGCCCGCCATAGCCGCCGAATGGGTCATGCCGGAGCAGCCTAAGGTTTCAACCAAAGCCTCCTCGATAATGCCGTTTTTTACGTTAAGGGTAAGCTTGCAGCAGCCCTGCTGCGGAGCGCACCAGCCAACTCCGTGAGTAAGTCCCGAAATATCCTTAACCTCATAGGCTTTAACCCACGAGCCCTCCTCGGGAATCGGCGCAGGTCCGTGGTTAGGACCCTTTGAGAGCTTACACATTCTCTCAACCTCATGCGAATACATCATAATCAGTACATAGCTCCTTTCAACAAAGTATAAATATATTATATAACATCTAAGGGAATAAATCAAGTTAATTTGTAAAAGATATTAAAAAAATAAAATAAGCTATTAAGGAATGAATATAATGCCGATTATACAAAACGAGCCGGATGAAATCATTGAGGAAAATACCCCGACGAAGGAACAGCTTGAAAAAGCCGAGCTAATCGAAAACACCGGCGAGGTGGTTGTGCAAAATGCAAAGCATTTAATCCACTGCCTTACGGTTATCGGACAGGTTGAGGGGCATTATTTATTGCCCGAAACGAACAAAACCACCAAATACGAGCACATCATGCCCGCACTGGTCGCGATTGAGCAGGACCGCTCCATAGAGGGACTGCTCATCATCTTGAATACCGTCGGCGGCGATGTCGAAGCAGGGCTTGCCATAGCGGAAATCATAGCGGGGATGAAAACGCCTACCGTATCAATTGTCGTAGGGGGAGGACATTCCATTGGTGTGCCCCTTGCCGTTGCCGCGAAGCGTTCCTTTATCGTCCCCAGCGCGACGATGACGATTCACCCCGTCAGAATGAGCGGCACGGTGGTTGGCGTTCCCCAGACATTTTATTATTTTAACAAAATGCAGGAGCGCATAATTAATTTTGTAACGCGGCACAGCGGAATTACCCCCGAGCGGTTTAACGAGCTTCTTATGAACACGGGCGAACTGGTCATGGACGTAGGCACGACAATTAACGGCAACGATGCGGTAAGCGAGGGGCTAATCGACAGCTTAGGAGGGCTTTCGGACGCGATAGGGGCTTTATATGACATGATTGAGAATACGCAGATGCGATATACTATACTATAAAAAGAATGGCTAAAAAATTGTAGGTTCTTACAAATTTAACCCGAAACGAATTTTACGGCGCGGATAATAAAATTTTGATAAAAAAATACCCAAGTTTTCGTTTCGGGTTAATAAAATTAATAGCTTTTTGAAGTGTTAGACCCCAATATTACATGCTAAAAATACATTTTATGGAATTTATTAACCGAATTTCACAAAATACGACCGAATTCCACAAAGTGCTTGACATAATGTTTTTTTGTGGTATAATTATAAGTACGTTTTTCGGATTATTAAGAGTTGGGTAAAAAAGCTTAAATATTTTGGTAAAAATGCCCAAAATTTAAGCATTGACATAATCAGTATTTTTTGATATACTTATATTATGATGTGTAAAGCAACTCTTTTTAAAAAACGAATATAATATTATAATTTTGAAAGAGTGATTGATAAATGCTGTTGGACTGGAATGACCTTTGCGAGCAAGAGAAGTTGAGCTATGCAAAAATATACATAATTGCTAAAATTAGGTATAGTAAGAATGGCGTAAATGAGATAGGACTTGCGTTTATTACAAGAGAACACATTAGTGCGAATGATTTTACTTTTGAAACCAACCCAAACTGCTATGGATTCTCGCCCGGGGTTAGAGTAGCAAAAAATTCAAGCGTTAGCGTGAATCCTTTGACTAAAGAAATGTATTCCTTGATAAATGAAAGAGAAGGAGGCAACCTTGATTATTATCTTTCACTCTTTCATAACCACGGAACGGGAGCTTCATTTTGTTTTGTCGATATAGCTACTTTTTTGGTTGTAACAAAGGTGATTTCCACCTTGCTAGATACCAGTAGCTATATATATGTTTTGCGTAAAAACCCCGCATACGAAAACATATTTAATGCTCCGAATGATGAGAGAACCAAGCAAGCGCAATTGGATTTAATTAAAGAAATATTAGAAATTGTAAGACTTGGATTGAAGGCTTTCAATTTTAGAATGTCTGCGCTAAGAGGTAATGTTGCAGCACAAAATCTATTAAAAGATATATATTGTGATTGGGTTTGGGGTCGCGTATCCTGCGAAATTCAAAAAAGCACTTTTTTGGAGCGTTATAGAATTCCCAAAAGCGATTTAAATGTGCTCTGCCTTGAAATAATTAAATCGCTTGATGAAGATAAAAATGAAGCCAAGGAGGAGTTTGACTTGTCTAAGGCTGAATTGCTTTCACTTTTTGAGGACATTCCTTAACAGATATAATTCTCACTATTTTGCGGGATTTTTGCTGTTTGCCGAAAATAAAACCATAGTCGCTTTTTGGCACAGGTTTTGTTTTGAAGCATACAATAAGCAAAAAGACTGCGAGCATGGTGAGTTTTTTGCTCGTTAAGAAATAATATAATATTTAATTAAATATAATATTTAATTAAAAGGAAGAAGGAGTTTTTTATTAATGCTCACAGAACTGAATTTTAAGGACTGGGTTTTAAATCCCGAGGAGGAGGAGCTTTACGAAAAAAATATGAAGCTTGTTCCTGAGGGTACGCAGATTGATTTCTTGGAGGAGTGCGAAAACGCTGCTTACGGAGAGATGAAAAATTATCCGTTAGACGACATTACGATTATGGCGTTTGCTATAACCAAAGAGGAATTGAGCCCATACAATGATGACAAGCACGCAACGACCCCTTGGACCACCATACTGGAAGAAATTTTATCTAATAGAGGGCATCAATTTCATCTGTAATGGCTTGTCTAAAACAAAACACTTTAGGCAAGCTGTAGGTGGGCGTTGCATCCCCTCTTTGGCTAGGCATAAAGCTATTATATTATCCTTTGAGGGGATTGTCACATATTTTATTTTTGACTGCTTGTGCGGTCTATTCTTGTTTTATCTGAAAAAACATTATTATTGCTGTAATTATTAATATTTTGTTAAAATTAAGCCACCCTATAATTTTCTTAAAAATACCTTTACAAATTCCTTTTTTTAGTGTACAATTATAATCATCATTATAAATGTGCCTCTTTTTGAGGGGTATAGGAACAGGAGAATACGGCGATGTTTGAGAAAATAGATGAAAAGTACGCTTACAGCGGAAATGATTTGGGTGCGGTTTATACAAAGGAGGAGACAAGCTTCAAGGTCTGGGCTCCTTTAGCCGCAAATGCCGCAGTGCGGCTGTACCATAGCTGCAGGCATGAGAAACCGTTCAAAGAGCTAGTCATGACAAAAGAGGCGGGCGTATGGGCGCAAACCGTTCAGGGGGATTTGGACGGCGTTTATTATACCTATGTCATAACCTACGACGGCATAGAGCAGGAGGTTATCGACATATACGCGAAATCGGCGGGCGCGAACGGTGCGATGGGGCTTATTTTTGACCCCGCCGCTCTTAATCCCGAGAATTGGGAGAACCAAACCTCCCCGCCATTGCAAAAATATACCGATGCCTGCATATATGAACTCCATGTCCGCGACTTTTCGATTGACCAGGATGCGCGGTTTGTCAATAAAGGTAAGTTCGCGGCATTTACCGAGAAAGGGCTTGTCAATACCGCCGGAGATAAAATCGGCATAGACCATCTAAAAGAATTAGGGATTACCCATGTCCAACTCCTGCCGGTCTACGACTTTCACACGGTTGACGAAACCGACCCGAAGCCGCAGTTTAACTGGGGTTATGACCCGATGAACTTCAACTGCTTGGAGGGCAGCTATTCCTCCGACCCGTTTGACGGAAAGACCAGAGTGCGCGAATTTAAGCTGCTCGTGCAGGCTCTGCATAACGAGGGCATCGGCGTTATAATGGACGTGGTATACAACCACACCTATTCAACCGCGGATTCCGGCTTTAACCTAACCTTTCCGAAATACTACTACCGCCAATGGGAGGGCGATTCTTTCGCAAACGGCTCAGGTTGCGGCAACGAGGTAGCCACCGAAAGGGCAATGGTTCGCAAATATATCATAGACAGCTTAACGCACTGGATGACGGAATATAAGCTTGACGGTTTCCGCTTTGATTTAATGGGTCTTTACGACATAAACACCCTGCGGGAGATTAACCGCGTTTTGCGCGAAATAAACCCGCAAGTTATGCTTTACGGCGAGGGCTGGACGGGCGCGGATTCTCCTCTGCCGTATGAAATGAGAGCCATGAAGCTTAATGCCCGAAATACCCCCGCATATGCCTACTTCAGCGATGATTTCCGCGATACGGTAAAGGGCAATAACTTTATCAATAAGGAAAAAGGCTATGTAAACGGCGCGGAGGGCAGGGAGCATTTTATAAAGGAGGTTATGTCCGGCAGAGTTCCGCACCCTCAGCTTCAAAGCCTGCATAAATACGCATGGACAGACCACCCCTATCAGACAATCAACTATGTTGAGGTACATGATAATCTAACCCTATGGAATAAGCTTTACTACTCAAACATCGTTGACTCGGAGGCGACCCGCATAAGGATGCACAAGCTTGCGGGGGCGATTGTGTTCCTCTCACAGGGAATCCCGCTTCTTCACGCGGCTCAGGATTTCCTGCGCTCCAAGCCGTTGCCGGGCGGTGCGGTATTCGACCATAACAGCTATAAATCGCCCGATGCGGTTAACAGTATAAAGTGGGACAGGAAAGCCAAATATAAAGCCGTTTTCGAGTATTATAAAGGACTGATTGAGTTTAGAAAGGCTCATTCAGCTCTCAGAATGTCCGAAAATGCCGAGGTTGCCGAGCATTTGCATTATTTTGACGCGCTTCCCAAGGGCGTGGTCGGTTTCAGCCTTACGGGAGATGACAGCTTGGAGGAAATCATAGTATTCCTAAACAACGGCATAAACCCCGTCGGACTTCACGCTTTCGGAGAATATTCCGTTTATATTGACGCCCAAAACGCCGGAAACACCCCCTTATACAACATAGAGGGCGATTATTCACTTGCACCGATAAGTGCGATGGTATTAGGCAGGAAAAGGGAGGAAAAGCCCGAGGTAAGCGAAGCTGAAAGCGTTGAGGTTTGCGAAACCTCTGCCGATGATGCGCCGTCTGACATGGAGAATCCCGTTGCCGAAAATCAGCTTAATCCAACGGTTTACCCGCCTAATATGTAAAATTTTCAAAAACTCTTGCTAAAATAAAGAAAATGTTATATAATATTAAGGGTAAGGAATGCTTTGGGTATCAAGGCTTCTGAATTTTGTTTCTTGAAAGGAAGATTATAAATGGCAGGCTTAAACAAGGTTACGGTTGATGACATTAACGTAAAGGGCAAAAAAGTACTGGTAAGGTGCGATTTTAACGTCCCCCTAAAGGACGGCGCGATTACAAATGACAACAGAATTACAGCGGCTCTACCAACCATCAAAAAGCTCCTCGCAGACGGAGGGCAGCTAATCCTCTGCTCGCATCTCGGCAAGCCTAAGAACGGTCCCGAGGACAAGTTTTCATTAGCCCCCGTTGCGGCGCGGCTGGCAGAGCTTCTGCCGGGCGTTAAGGTTACATTCGCCGACGACGGCAACGTGACAGGCGAAAAGGCAAAGGAAGCCGTTAACGCTATGAATGACGGCGATGTAGTGCTGTTGCAGAACACTCGATTCAGAGGTGCTGAGGAAACAAAGAACGGAGCGGAATTCAGTAAGGAGCTTGCTGATTTAGCTGAGGTGTTCGTCATGGATGCTTTCGGCTCGGCGCACCGCGCCCATGCCTCCACTGCGGGCGTTACCGATTATATTAAGGAAACGGCAGTAGGCTACCTTATGAAAAAAGAGATTGAGTATTTAGGGAACGCGGTAGAAAACCCGGAACGTCCGTTTGTCGCGATTTTGGGCGGGGCTAAGGTTTCCGATAAATTGAATGTAATATCAAATCTGATTGATAAATGCGATACGCTGATTATCGGCGGCGGGATGGCTTACACTTTTGATAAAGCAAACGGCTTTGAGGTGGGCAATTCGCTGATTGATGAAGAAAAGGTTGATTATTGCAAGGACATGATTGAAAAGGCAAAAAATTCCGGCAAAACGCTTCTTATGCCGATTGACCATGTAGTGGCAAATGATTTTCCCAACCCGATTGATGCCGAAATCGCGGTTGAAACCGTTAAGGTTGACGAGATACCTGCCGATAAGATGGGGCTTGATATAGGAGAATGTACGCAAGCTCTTTTCGCGCAAGCGGTTAAGTCGGCTAAAACCGTTGTTTGGAACGGTCCTATGGGCGTGTTTGAGAATCCTATTCTTTCAAAGGGCACTATAGCGGTCGCTAAAGCTCTTGCCGATACCGATGCCGTAACGATTATCGGCGGCGGCGATTCGGCGGCGGCTGTAATGCAGCTTGGTTTTGCCGATAAGATGTCACACATCTCCACAGGCGGCGGAGCTTCCCTTGAATATCTTGAAGGAAAGGTTCTTCCGGGCGTGGATTGTATTGCGGACAAGGCTTGAGTTTGTCAGCAAGTAAATTCAGCAAAATAAACTGCTTAAAATGTTACGCCAAGAGCGTAATTCCGAAATTGTTAATTGACAATTGTTAATTGCTATAGAAAGGGTTGGGAAAACATGAATAAGGCGTTAAGAAAGGCAGTAATTGCCGGAAACTGGAAGATGAACAAAACCCGAACCGAGGCGAAAACCTTGATTGAGGAGTTGATTCCGATTGCGGCTAAATTTTCAAGCTGCGAAACGGTGATTTGCGTACCGTTTACCAGCTTGGAAACGGCTTTGGAACTTACAAAGGGGACTAACATTAAGGTTGGCGCGCAAAATTGTCATTTTCAAAAATGCGGCGCGTATACGGGTGAGATTTCAGCCGGAATGCTTGCCGAAATGGGCGTTGAGTATGTCATTATCGGTCACTCGGAACGCCGCCAGTATTTCGCCGAAACAGACCTTACCGTAAATCGGAGAACCAAGGCGGCTCTTGCGGCTGGGCTTACCCCCATCGTGTGCGTAGGAGAAATGCTTTCCGAGCGGGAGGACGGCATAACGGAAGCAATCGTCATGCTTCAGACAATAGCCGCGTTTACCGGAATCTCCGCCGAGGAAGCAAAGAAAATCGTCATAGCCTATGAACCCGTCTGGGCAATCGGCACCGGCAAAACCGCTACTGATGAGCAGGCGGAGGAGGTATGCGCCTTTATACGTAAAATCATGGCTGATAAATACGGAAACGACACAGCGGAGGTCATGGTCATCCAATACGGCGGCTCAATGAACCCCGGCAACGCCGCAGGACTTTTGGCAAAGGAAAACATAGACGGCGGACTGATTGGCGGCGCATCGCTTAAAGCATCGGATTTCGGCGTATTGCTTGAAGTCGCGAACGCATGAGGTTCGCGGGCTACACTCCCGAAGCGCGCGAAAAAAAGCCGTTACCCAAGCTTGTTAAAGCCTTGCTGAGATTGTTGATAGGCTGTGCTTTAACTGTTTCATTTCTTTTCTTTGCGGTTGATTACATCAGAATCAAAAGGGATAACAAGCCGCCCGTTTTCTGCATAAAGGCTATAGAGCATGAAAGCGGCAGTGTTGATTATTACGGATTTCTTTACAAGGTCTGGAAAGATTACGACCCCTTTGAGCGTGAAACCGAATACTATATAACCTTTTGGTTCTTCCCTAAATTTTTAAGTATATGAGTAAAAAAGCCGTTGAACACGGCTTTTTTAAATTGACATTCCCGCCAAAATATGTTATAATAAAAATACAAAAAATTAACAAGAAAGGTCTTGACTTAAATGCCCAGACATGCTACAATTTTAGCAAGCAAGCGGGTAACTTCGCTCTTTCGGCGTGTCTTAAAATTTATGTAAATATATGGCAACTGCCCCCTGTTTAGGAGGTAGTTGCTTTTTTTGTGTTAAGGATTTACACGAAGGGGTTCGTTAACCTAAATTATCCCAATCAATGTCATCGTCGTCAATATAATCGCCGTTTTCCGCTTCTTCGAGCGCGGCTCTTTCAAAAGCGGTAAGCTTGGTGTAGTCGGGGTCCCAAGCCAAAACAAGCCTTTTAATAAATTCAAAAGCAAAGTTCTGCTCATCTTCGGGAAGCATTTCTACCATATTCGCAATTTGCATTGTTTTCGTTGACATAACTAATCCTCCTTGTAAATATCGCCGCGAGAGCCGATATTCATTATGAATAATGCCTTTAACAGCTTTCTTTTCATATTTTACTTTCATAGGTCGCTCCAAAGCTCTGCCCCCTTTCCCTATAACTATAATTATACCCCCTACCCCCCATTTTGTCAACATAAAAAACAACAAACAATTAACACTTTCCCAAAAACCTTGACACCCCCGCCCAAAATATGCTATAATAAAAACACAAAAAATTAACAAGAAAGGTCTTGACAAAAATGCCAAAATATGCTACAATTTTAGCAAGCAAGCAAGCGGGTAACTCCGCTTTTTTGGCGTGGTTTAAATTTTATATAAATAAATGGGCAACTACTTTCTGCTTTAAGCAGAGGGTAGTTGCCTTTTTGTGTGCGGGACGGGCAAGCCCGTCCCCTACAGAATAAAATGGTGGCAAATTTTTTCGTAGGGGCGACCGCCCCGGTCGCCCGAATACACCGCCCTCGGTCGCCCGAATAACGCTGTTATTTATTCTTTTGCCTGCTCTTTCGGGCGAACGAGGCGTTCGCCCCTACAAAGTATTTTAAAAATAAAAAAACGGAGGATTTACCATGTTAAAAACCAAGAAAACAACCCGCAAATCCCGCATTATCCCTATCCTAACCGCCCTGGCAATCTTCATCTCAATCTTCACCGCGCTGAATATTTCAGCGCAAACCTTTTACTATGAAACATCAGGCAACGGCTGGCATGTTGGTTGCGTTGTATATGAAGATGACGAGGGTGAATTCGTTGCTGCTGTCTATACACTCACAGTTTCTTCAGATGTCGGTGTGGCATTTTCTCAAGAAGCCGGTATGGCAAATTGGCGGGCAGAGCTAAGCGGTTGGACTACACCCAGATACATAACAGAGGTTATAATCGAAAACACTGTTACGACAATAGGCGATGCGGCGTTTTTAGACATAGGTGCAGCTACCATAGAAATACCCGATAGTGTTGTGTTTATAGGAGGCGGCAGAACATTTAACAGCGATTTCTTAACCGCAATAAATGTTGACCCGAACAACAGCCATTATTCAAGCCTTAATGGTGTGTTATTTAGTAAAGACGGAACAGAGTTGAGAACATACCCGGAAGGAAAGGCAGAAGCAAGCTATACCGTCCCCAATGGTGTTACGAGCATATACAACCAAGCATTTGCATCGGCAAAAAATCTAACCTCAATTGTTATTTCGCAAAGCGTGGAGTTTATAGACTTCGCCGCATTTGCAAATTGCGTTAGCTTAAACTCTATAACATTCACCTCACGAACCCCGCCGACATTCAACGAGTGGGCATTCTCCGGTGCTCCCCCCGCATTGACAATACACGTCCCACACGGTGCAAAGGCGGCATATGCGGCAATTGAGGGGTTGAGCAACTTCACTATACATGAACTTCCCGCCCCTGCTATCCGAGATAATGACGATGATAACAATAACAACCGCGGCGGAAGCTCCGTAAGAGATACAATCATCAGCGGCGGCGGAATCGGCGGCGCGGCAGGGAGCATAAACAGCAGCGGCAACTCCGAAATCAACGGTCATTTTGAAAATGACACCTACATAAAACACGCTGAAACCCCGCTGGTTTACACAGCAGACAAAAATTATGCAGACTTCAGAGAAGTCCGCATAAACGGTCGCCGACTGACAAAGGGTACACATTACACCGTCAAAAGCGGCTCGACAATCATTACCCTCCTGCCCGAATATCTGGACGCACTTGAAGCAGGAGAGCATGAATTAAGCGTTCATTTCAGCGGGCTTGCAGTGGTTAAGGCTTCGTTTATCGTTGAAAACGCCGAACATGACGATGTTTCGACTTTGGCGGGGATTTTGGAGGATTTTGATTCAATAAGCTTTCCCCCAAAGAACTAAATTTTCGGCTTGCTTGCCGCAGCAAACACAGGTTTCGGAAACCTTTTCAAATTCAAGCGGCATACAGCGCGAACCAACGCCTGTTTGCTCCTTAACCCTATCCTCACATTCCTCCGCGCCGCACCACATAGCTTTAATAAAGCCATCGCCCTTGCTTTCGAGCGCGGCGGTGATTTCGCTTAGCTCCTTGCAGGTATAGGTTCTGTTCTCGCGGTTTTGGAGAGCGTTTGCGTATAAGCCGCCCCGAACCTCGGCGAGCTTTTCGGTAACGGCGGCTTCAAGCCCGTCTAAGCTGACCACTGTTTTTTCACGGTTATGACGGGTAACGATTACGCACTGCCCCGCTTCAATATCCTTAGGTCCGATTTCGATACGGACAGGAACGCCTTTCATTTCATATTCGGCAAATTTCCACCCGGGCGAATTATCGGAATCATCAAGCTTAACCCTAAACTGCGCCGACAACTGACCCATTACCTCGCGGCATTTTTCCAAAACCCCATCCTTGTGCATGGCAATCGGGAGGATTACGGCTTGCACGGGGGCAATGTCGGGCGGGAGAACCAAGCCGTTGTCATCGCCGTGCGTCATAATAACCGCGCCTATAAGCCGCGTTGTAACGCCCCAAGAGGTCTGGTGCGGAAATGCCGTTTTATTATCCTTACCTGTAAACTGAATGTCAAACGCCCTCGCAAAGCCATCGCCGAAATAGTGAGAAGTTCCTGCTTGCAGAGCTTTTCCATCGTGCATAAGAGCCTCTATGGCATAGGTCGCTTCCGCGCCTGCAAACTTGTCAGACTCGGTCTTTTTCCCCTTTATAACGGGCATTGCCAAATATTTCTCGCAAAATTCCGCGTATATGTTAAGCATACGCTCTGTTTCTTCAATTGCCTCTTCAGCCGTAGCGTGAATGGTGTGCCCCTCCTGCCATAAAAACTCGCGCGAACGCAGAAACGGTCTTGTCGTTTTCTCCCATCTTACGATATTGCACCACTGATTGTAAAGCTTCGGCAGGTCTCTGTAGGAGTGTATGATATTGGCGTAATGCTCGCAGAAAAGCGTCTCAGATGTCGGGCGGACGCAAAGCCTTTCCTCCAGCTTTTCCGAGCCGCCGTGAGTGACCCATGCAACCTCGGGAGCAAAGCCCTTAACATGGTCTTTTTCCTTTTGCAAAAGCGATTCGGGAATAAACATCGGCATACAGACATTTTCGTGCCCCGTTGCCTTAAACATGCCGTCCAGTACGCGCTGGATATTTTCCCATATAGCGTAGCCGTAAGGGCGTAAAACCATACACCCCTTAACGGAGGTATACTCAACAAGCTCCGCTTTTTTTACAATATCGGTATACCATTTAGCGAAATCCTCATCCATAGAGGTAATCGCGGCAACCATTTTCTTATTATCGGGCATTTTTATCATTCCTTTTTTTATTTTATAAACACAACTGTCCCAACGTCCCCTAATCCTTGACCCCTAAACCCTATTTTTATTATATATTATTTTCACAGATTTGTCAAATAATTATCTTTAATTTGTAAAGCTTTACAATAAATTGTCTATTCTATTTACATGAATTGTATTATCGTGTATAATTATATAAGAGCTTGTGCTCTGAAATATTTTTAATTGGAGGCTTATCATTTATGAAAAAAGGTTTTAAAGCACTAATCAGCGCGTTTTTGGCTGCGGCTATGGCATGTTCAATGTCGGGCGTTACGCTTTTTGCGAACAACGACACTGCACCCACCACCCAAACCGCAAATACGGAGCAATCATCGCCCTCGGAAATCTTCGGCAGAAGAAAAAGCTTTTCCGCCGTCAGAGGGTATGACTTTTCGCAGCACACCAACTCATCCAGACAGATGCTGTTTTCCGAAAGCAGAACCTACAGGCAAGCAACACGGTTAATGAACGCAAAGACATTCTATATCGGAATGCAGATGAGGATTGACAATGATTTTATGGGACATTCGCTTTCCGCAGAGGTCTTTATAGCGAACAGCGATGACAGAATCTCCATGATTATGAATTTAGATTTAGGCGACAATGCTCCAACCTCGCTCAGGGCTTATGTTGACAACAAGCAATCCATACTGTATGACAGTGAAACAAAGAACGGCTATCGCGTAAAAGCCGATAACGAGCTTAAGATAGAAGAGATGAAAAGCGAGCTTTTAAGCGTTTTCTCAACGGGAACTTCCGGGATTAATGCTATGAGCAACCGAACCATACATGTTTTTCAGCTTACAATCGGCGGCGAAAGGTATATATATGAATATATGCCGAGCGATAAAACAGGGTATCTGATTGACAAATACGGGGAGTTGTGCGGCGTTTACGTTGATGACATGTTTATAGCTTTCCATGCTTTCACTCCGAAAGTCCCCTCCAATGCTTTCGCCCGCCCAAGCGGATACACAATCGTAGACGTTGACGAGCTTGACGGTAAATTTGACATAGACATAAAGAATTGGTTTTAATTTCAATTGACAAATGGGGACGGTAAGTGAGCCGTCCCCATTATTTTTGTTTATGATTGATATTCAACAATCGCAATCTTTTCAATCAGAACCTGCTTTAAGGGCTTGTCACTCGCATCGGTTTCAACCTTAGCCATTTCGCGGACAACCTCCATGCCTTCAAAAACCTGACCGAAAACCGTATATTCGCCGTCTAAGAAAGGAGTGCCGCCGACTTCCAGATATTTTGCTTTAACATTACTCGCCGGCATTCCTGCTAAATGAACATCGGCAAGGGTCGGGTTTGTGTTGACTATATAAAATTGACTGCCTATTTCGTTGGCGTGCTGTGGTCTTGCGTAAGCGACAGCTCCGCTGAAATGATAGAGGTTCGGTGAAACATCTCCGTCGATTTTGCCGCCGCCAAGGCTTTCACCGCCTGTTCCGTTTCCTTTGGGGTCGCCGCCTTGGTTCATAAATTCCTCTATGATTCTATGGAAAATAAGCTCATCATAATAGCCCGATTCGGCAAGCCCTACAAAATTTTCAACCTCTTTAGGGAGAGCTTCGGGAAACAGCTTGATTTTTATATCCCCAAAGTCCTTTACCGTGATTACCGCTATTTTTTCGCCCGCTTGCGGAGGGTTAAAATTCAATATCTCCCTAGTCGCGGCAGGCTCGCCGTTTGCGGGGGTTGCGTTCGCGTTCGGCTGTTCAAGCTCAATAAGCTGTGAAGCCATAGGCTCACCCTTGCACCCCGAGAAAACCGCCATGCCGAGTGCCGCCAAAAGAACCGCGCTTAAATTTTTCCTTTTAAACATCATTTTTAATTCCTTTCTCTTTGAGCATATTATTTAGTATTTGAAAGCTTCCATCTGAAGGTTGAAATCCGCTGTGCCTTGGTATTGTCAAAAGAAATATTGCTGGCAATCACGCTTAGGTCGTTATAGCGATAGTCTGTTTTCGCGATTTTATTGCCGAAAGAAATCGCCGCCTTGATAACGTCCGCGCCGAGGTTTTTTTGGATAACCGCGCCTACCTTTTTATTGTCCCTCAAAAAGTCAACAACATCCTTCGCACTCGTAGGCTTGGTATCGCAGATATTATACACGCCTTGATAGGTAATCCCCTGCTCAACGCTGAGAATACCCATAAGAAAATCAACGGCGTTATATACACAGCAGAAAGAAAATCCATAGTCGCCGTAGCCGTAAATATAGCTGCAGCCATCCTTAGGGTCGTAAATTTTGGACATAAGGTTTTCGCAGAAATTTTTATTATAAATCGGGCACAGCCTTGCGATAATCCCCTTGCTGTTTGATTTGCCTATAGCCTTAGAAAAAGTCTTTTCGCTGTCATACTTCATTTTGGCGTAGTCGGTAAAGGGTTTCGCTTCAACGGTTTCTCTGACAGGCTCGCGGCTTTTAACGGTCGCGTAGACCTGATGGGTGCTTAATATTGCTATATCCTTAATATTAGCGTCAACAGCCGCTTTATACAGGTATTTATCAACCATAGAGGAAATTTTTTCCTGCAAAGGGGTAATTACATTTGAGAAATCGTTATCAACGGTACAAGCCAGATGGGCAAGAAAATCTATTTTATTGCCGCTCAAAATAGGTATAATTTTATCCTTATCCTCGATATTCGCTTGAATAAACTCATAGCCGGGCTTACCCAAAAAGCTGTTAGGTCTGTTGTCTGTACCTATAACAGTATATCCTTTAGCGAGTAAAACCTCGGTAAACTCCGTCCCGATAAGACCCGATGCGCCCGTAACCATTACTGTTTTCAAATATCCCGCCATCCTTTCACGCGCGCTTTTTGATACGCTTCATAATTATATCACAAAAGAAAAATAATTGCAATAGCGTTTTTGACAAATTACGCAGTTCTTTGCCTCTAAACTTTATCTAAAATAACGATTAGGTCATCAAAATCGTAATTTTCCGCGGCTTTTCTTAAAGCCCCAAGGTCGGGAACATGAACTCCGACCCAATCGTAAGCGTAAAGCTCATCTATAATCCTTTCACAATCGGAGGGGTTAAATTCCGAGGCGGCTTTTTTCAACCCTTCGGAAAGCACCGCATATTCGTCCTTTCCCCCGGGCTTGCTCCCCGCAGACCTTGCGCCGTCATTCGGGGGCGGAATTTTCAAATTGATAAGGGCGCACATCTCGCGCATACGAGATGCGAAAAAAGCGTACCTTTCAAGAGCGGGCAAATTTTGCTCCGCTTCAGCCGCCGCCTCCGCCAACCCGTAAATCCCCAGATTTCCTGCGATTCCTTTTATTGTGTGGGCATATTTTTTTAAGCTCTCGGCATCAGCCTCCGGCGCGGGCGGCGGGTACTCGGAAGCGAATCGGAGCAGAGATTTTACATACAGCTTTTCATTCCCCGCGAATCGGGCTAAGCCCTCGGGGGTATTAATCCCTTCTATGCTTATATTCATACCTGCACTCCTTATTAAAGCATTAAAACAATTTTTACGACCTTAATTATTATACATCATATTAAACAATATGTCAATACTTGACTTTTAATATAATTTTAATAAAAAAACATTGACCCAAAGTGATATATGTGATATAATAATAACATATATCACTTGAATAATTTGAAAGGGGTGGTTGGCTATGGAAACAATATTACAGCTCGCTTCGTGGGGCGGCTCAACGGCTTTGAGAATCCCTAAAAATTTCTTACAGCAGTTAAATATGACTGACAAATCAACTGTAAAAATCAAGATTAACCGCAACAATGAATTAGTTGTTATGCCATATGTAAAGCGAATGACAATACAGGAACGCTTTGAGATGTATCCTGCAAATTATTTCCAAGAAGAAGAGCTCGATTGGGGCGAAGACATAGGGGAGGAAATAATATGCGATTAAATCAAGGTGATATAATTCAAGTTAATTTTAACCCGACAATAGGCAGTGAACAGCAAGGAAAACGCCCCGCAGTGGTAATTTCTAATAATTTTGTGATTAAAAACACCGCTATCCTTTTTGTTGCTCCTGTCACATCAAAGCAAGGAAATTCCGCATTGAATGTGGCTCTTGACGAAAGAACTAAAACCATAGGGGCTGTTTTATGCGCTCATACACGAGCATTAGACCTTTCAAAACGCCCCTATGATTTCATTGAAAAGTTGCCGCCGGAAAAGCTGAAAGAGGTTTTGGATGTAATTATCAGCCTTGTAGAGCCGTCCGAATAATACATAAATATAATAGGGAGGATAAATTTTATGAACAAACGTATGGAATTTATAGACTTTATGATTAAGAGCGGCGCGCTTCTTTTCGGGGAGTTTAAGCTGAAAAGCGGGCGGACAGCACCCTATTTCGTCAACACGGGTAATTACAGCTCCGGCGGTAAAACCTCGAAGCTGGGCGAATTTTACGCCGATTGCTTAATCAGCAACCATATTCAATTTGAAACCCTTTTCGGACCTGCGTATAAGGGGATACCCCTATGCGTTTCGTGTGCCGCCGCATTGTACGGCAAGCATCATATTGATGTCGGCTATTGCTTTGACCGAAAAGAAATAAAAGACCACGGCGAGGGCGGCGTCATTGTAGGCAAGAAGCTGAGCGATGGCGAAAAGGTAGTGATTATAGAGGATGTAATCACAGCCGGCACGGCAATCCGCCAAGTCCTGCCCGTACTTAAAGCCGCAGCCGATGTAAATATAACAGGCATGGTCATATCCGTTGACCGCATGGAGGTCGGCACGGAAAATGTTACGGCAGTCAAGCAGGTTAAAGAAGAATTCGGAATCGATGTTTATTCTATAGTAAACGCCAAGGATATTATAGAGTACCTCGAAAATATTCCCGAAGGCTTTGCCGCCGTTGAAAATGCCGCCGAATATGCTTTGAAAATGCGGGAGTATTTGGTTCGGTATGGAGGTTAGAATCGTTAACGGTTAACATTGAACAGAATTGGGGACTTAACTCCCTCACTCCTCGTTCCTAAGTCCTAAAGCCTCATTCGCTATATCGACAGCCTCCTTTGCATCCTTAGCGTAGAAATCCGCGCCGATTTTCAAGGCGTATTCCGGGGTTAGCACCGCGCCGCCTACCATAACTTTGCAATTAATGCCGCTCTCGCGTAAAAGCGTTATGGTATCTTCCATAGCACGGAGCGTTGTTGTCATAAGCGCGGACAGCCCTACAAGGCGGGCATCATGCTTGCGCGCCGCTTCGGCAATCTCGCTCGGCGGGACATCCTTACCTAAATCAACCACCTCAAAGCCGTAATTCTGCAACAGGAGCTTTACGATATTTTTCCCTATATCGTGAATGTCGCCCTTGACCGTTGCCAAAACGACCTTACCTTTTGATATGCAGTCGGGGCTTCCTTTTTGTGCGGAGAAGTGTCTTATTTCCTCAAATCCCGCTTGCGCCGCACTTGCCGCCATAATAAGCTGAGGCAGAAAGCTTTTGCCCGCTTCAAATTCAGAGCCGACCGAATCAAGAGCGGGTATAAGCATGGTGTTTACAATGGTCATGGGCGGCGTGTGGGTAAGGAGCTGTTTCGTTATAAGAGCGGCTTCTTTTTTTAATCCGCTTTTTACTGCGGCTTCAAGCGTCAAGTCGGAGCTTTGCTTTGTTTCCGCACCATCTCCGCTATCGCGCTTAGTTTGATAGGCGGCGATAAATTCGGCGGCGTTAACGTCAAGCTTATTTAAGAGGTTATGAGCTAAAACCGCGCCCGTCATAGCACGGCTGTTAGGGTTTATGATTGGCAGGTCAAGACCGTTTGCCAAGGCAATTTGCAAAAAACTGCTGTTTATAAGCTCTCTTTCGGGGAGACCAAAAGAAATATTGGAAATGCCCAACACCGTTTTAAGCCCAAGCTCGCTTTTAACGCGGCGTAAAGCCTCAATCGTCTGCATAGCACTTTCCTGTTCTGCCGACACGGTAAGCGTCAGGCAGTCAATATAAACGTCCTCCTTTTTTATGCCGTAGGACAGAGCCTTTTCAAGTATTTTTTGAGCAATTTTAAGCCTGCCCTCCGCAGACTTGGGAATCCCGCTTTTATCAAGCGTTAACCCCACCGTTGCCGCGCCGTATTTTTTAATTACGGGCAACAGAGCGTCAAGCGATGCGTCCTCGCCGCTTACGGAATTGACGATAGCCTTGCCGTTATAAACGCGCAAAGCCGCTTCTATTACGTCCTTATCCGTGGAGTCAATCTGTAAGGGCAGGTCGGTAACGCTCTGCAAAGCCTTTACAGTCCTTACCATAACCGCCTTTTCGTCAATGCCGGGGATACCCACGTTAACATCGAGTATATCCGCGCCCGCGTTTACCTGCTCGATTGCCTGCCTTAGGATATAATCTATATCCCCGCTTTTTAATGCTTCTTTAAAAAGCTTCTTTCCCGTAGGGTTAATTCTTTCCCCGATAATACGGGGGCGGTTAATCACTACCGCTTTGGAAGCGGAGCATACCGCAGATACAGGCGTTTGGCGCGTGATGCCGGGGGCGGGCAGGGTTGAAAATCTCTCCTTTAGCTTTTTTATAAATTCCGGCGAAGTTCCGCAGCAGCCGCCGACTATTTTTACGCCGTATTCGGCAAGCTCTGCCATGCCTTGGGCGAACTCCTCCGCCGAAAGGCTGAACAGCCCCGTTTCCGGGTCGGGGAGCCCCGCGTTGGGCTTAGCGATAATCGGCAGGCTGGTCCATTCGGACAATTCCTTTATAACCTGTGCCAAATCGTTTGCTCCTAAAGAGCAGTTTACGCCAATGGCATCCGCGCCCAGACCCTCTAAGGTTAACGCCATAGAGGGGACACAAACGCCCGAAAAGGTTCGCCCGCTTTTTTCAAAGGTCATACAGGCAAGAACCGGCAACTCACTATTCTCCTTAACGGCTAAAACAGCCGCTTTCATCTCATATAAATCCGCGAACGTCTGTATGGCAAAGAGCTGTGCTCCTGCTTTTACACCCGCCTTTACCTGTTCGGCGAACATCTCATATGCGTCCTCGAACGAAAGCACGCCCGTCGGCTCTAAAAGCTGACCGATGGGCGATATATCCAGAGCTAACAGGGTGTTGGGGAAATCGTCTTTTAGCGCGTCCTTAGCGACTTTTGCCGCTTGAATGATAACCTCTTCAACGCTCTTACCTGTCCCCTCCAGCTTGTAGCGGTTTACGCCGAAAGTATTCATGCTGACTATATCCGAGCCTGCCTCGGCGTAGGAGCGGATAACCGCGCCGACCATATCGGGCGAGGTAAAGTTAAGCATAACGGGATTTTCCCCCGTTTTCATTCCTTTTTTTTGCAATTCCGTTCCCATAGCACCGTCAAAAAATACAAAATTATTTTTCAGCAGTTCTTGCAGTTTATTTTTCATATATATAACCATGCTCCGTTCCGCGCGCGCAAGCATGAAATTCGCATGGTCTTGCCCCCTTTTTATTTTTTATTTAAGTATAACATATTATATTACGAATTGTCAACTTTTTGCTTTGACTTGTTTGGGTAAACGAAGGTTGATAATTTGTGAACATATTGTGTATTTTAATTTTCAAAATATTAATTTACTTCCAGCTATTGACTTAAAAGCAAAAATATGCTATTATTATAGCGTATAAGGTAAATTTCAGTTAAGAATAACTTACAAGCGGAGGAAACGGTTATGTCCGAAAATAAAAACAGCATACTTATAGTGGATGATGAGAACTCGAATATTATGGCGTTGACCCATATTTTGAGTGATGAATATATAATCTACGCGGCAAAGGACGGGTGGGACGCGATTGACGCCGCCAAAGAATTCTCCCCCGATTTAATTTTGCTCGATATTATCATGCCCGGAATGGATGGCTACGAGGTTCTCACCGCGCTCAGAAAAACAGAAAAGACCAAAAATATACCCGTTATTTTCGTAACGGGTCTAAGCAGTATTGACGATGAGGAAATCGGCTTGACCTTCGGCGCGGCGGATTACATCATTAAGCCCTTTAACGCGTCCATTGTAAACCTCAGAGTGCGGAATCAGATGAAGATTATTAATAAGCTTAAATGAGTGGGTTGCGGGGGCTATGTATTGGCACGAATATATTATTTAAAAAACCGCCATAATAGGGCGGTTTTTTAAATAATTGCTTACCGGCATAACTTACGCTCACTGTTCATTGTTAACTGCCTCACCGCCGGAGATTTCAAACCAAAATGTACTCCCCACCCCCATGATTGAAGAAACGCCGAACCTGCAGTTATGCTGTTTTAAAATTTGCTTTACTATTGAAAGCCCCAAGCCTGTTCCGATAACATCACGCTTGCTTTTTTCGGCGCGGTAGTATCTGTCGAAAATCAGCGGGAGCAGTTCCTTTTCAATTCCGGCACCCGTGTCGGTTATTTCAATCAGCGTATGATTTTTTGAATTTCGCTGAACAATATAAACGGTTTTATTTTCGCCGGTATAGTTAACCGCGTTATTAATAAGATTATATAAAACCTGCTCGATTTTTATAGTATCGGCTGAAACTGTAAAAGGATTGCCGAGGGACAGAATAAATTTATATCCCTGCCGCTCCGAAAAAATCTTGTAGCGTTCCATAATGCCGCTTATTTTTTCGGTTATATCAAATTCTGTTATATTTAGACCGACAACCCCGCTTTCAAGCGCGGAGAGGTCCAGTATATCCTTTACCAAGGAGGCGAGACGGTCGCTTTCATCAATGATTATGCCGATGTGTTCATCCCGCTTTTGAGGATTTCCGCCCGATATGTCGCGCAACATTTCGGCGTATGCCTTTACCATGGTTAAGGGCGTTCTTAAATCATGGGAGATGTTCGCGACAATATCCCTCCGCAAGCCGCCTACCTTAGATATTTCGGCGGCGGCAAAGCGCAGTGCGTCTGCAATCAGCTCCGTTTCGGCGTAGCCCTGCCCGTTAAAATCAAGATTGCTCTCTCCCTGCGATAATTTTTTCGCGCAACGGGCAACTCTTTTTACGGGGCGTTCTATACGCCTTGCTATAAAGAGCGAAACACAAACGCCGAGTGCGAACAGCATCGCAAGGATAAAGAAAATCTGATTTTTTACTAAAGCCGCCTCCGAATCAAGCGGCTCTAACAAGACGTTAAGGTAAACATACCCCGCAGGGCTTTCGCGCTCTCCCAAAATATATGCTAAAAGCAGGGTTTCCTTTCCGAAGCGGTTTAACGGTCGGGCGTGAAATAGTCCGTCCGGGCTTGCCGCCGCTTCGGCACGGCATAAATAAAGCTCAAGGTAGTTGAGGCTGTGGAGAACACAGCTTTCGCCCATTGCGTCAAACCGATAAACGAGCCTCCCTGTTTGGTCCAGAATCAGTATGCACATATTATTCTCATAAGCCAGTTTATTGAGCATATCCGCCGTGAAATTCTCATCATTTTCTATATTGAGGATATAATCCGCCGCCTTTTTCGTGTCGCGGATTTTTGCATTTTTGTAATTCGCCTCGAAAGACGAGAGAAAAGCGACCCAGAATAACAAGAGCATAAGTGCTGTAAATATGATTAAATATAACCAAACGGTATTACGCACTTTCATCACAAGCTTTCCAATACGCCGCAAACCCTTTCAAGCTCCTTGCGGATAAGAAGCTTTTGGGGACACTTAGGTTCGCAAGCTCCGCAGTTAACGCAATGCTCGAAAATTTTCCCCTCTCCCCAAGGGTTCTTTTTATACCAGCCGTATGCGCCTTTGATTCCCTCGCTTAAACCGTATACGTTATGGTGGGTGTAAAACTCGAATATTTTAGGGATGTCAATCCCGGCGGGGCAAGGCATACAGTATTTACAGCCGGTACAGTACAGTTCCCTGAATTTAGCCGCATCCTCCATCGCATCGCCCAGCCGCTTCCATTCATCGGCGGTGATTTCACCCGCTATGCTCGCTACGGCGGCATTTGCTTCAAGGTGCTCCATGCTCTCCATCCCCGAAAGGGCACAGTCAACGCTTTGGTTGCCTATAACAAAGCGCATGGCAAGCTCATAGGTCGCGTTTGATTTTTTCCCGGTAAGCTTTTCATAAAGCCCGGTCGGCGCAGAAAGCCTGCCGCCCCCAACGGGACCCATGACGACGACCCCCAGCCCCTTTTCCTTTGCATAATCCATCATTTTTTCGTGTGAGCGGTCAAGCAGATTATACTGCACAAGGACAGAGGAAAGCCCCGGCACGTTGTCTATTATATAGCTCATATTTTCCGGCTCATCGTGGAAGCTGAACGACATATGTCGAATCAGCCCTTCGTCTATGCACCTTTGGGCTTCTGCCATGATATTATCCTTTACAATTATTTCCGCCGTGCCTTTATTAATGCCCCAGAAGTGGTAGAAATCAACATAATCCGTTTCCATTTTGGCAAGGCTTCCCTCTAAAAACCTGCGAAAATCGCCGATTTGCTTATATTCACCCATCGGTATTTTGGTTGACAGGTAAAGTTGCGAGCGAAACGGTTTTAACGCTCTGCCCATAATGCTTTCGCTGTTGCCGTTAAGATAATAAGGCGCGGAATCGAAGTAATTCACGCCCAATTCAACGGCTCTTTGCAAGAGCGGAAAGGCTATGTCCTCATTCACATAATGCTTGCCCTCCTTTTCAATTTCCGGCAGTCTCATACAGCCGAAGCCCAGAACAGAAATATCCAACCCTGTGTTTCCGAATTTGCGGTATTGCATAGTGTTCACTCCTTTTCGTTATTAAAAAATAGTTGTTAGCGGCTGGTTGCTTTAATTTAAATTGACTTAACGGTTATCAAATATAATAATATTTTCATTTAAATTTACGGTAAAAATAAATTTACTAAGTATATTCATGCCGATAATGCCGTCAATTTTAAACTCATCTAGGTATTTGTTTGAATGAGCGGGTATGTCAATCAATTCAAAAGAGCTTATCTGAATTTTCGGCACAGTTACTTCATTTGCCGTAGTTATTCCTCCGCCTGTTCTTACGGTGATAGGCTTATCGTAAGTTATATAGCCAAGCCTTTTTATTGCTGAATCAGAAAAAGTTGTAATTGCCGCTCCTGTATCAATAAGTACGCGCATAGAAAAATAATCATTGTCTATGACGCTCCAAAAATCAACCTCAGCATATATTAAATCTTTTATGATTACAATATCAAGCTTTCCCATTACAACAAAAACCCCCCTTCTTCATCGGGAAATTGACCTATATATAAGAATAGACTTTTAGGATTTTTCGACCATACGTCAAGTATAGTTTCTTTGTCTTCGCTTGCGGCAATAACCTCTCCGCCTAACGTGGAAAAATATTCGCTTTTTTTACGATTGGAAATACAAACAAATTTCCCATCATACTGCTTTTCAATTTCCTGCATTGTTTGGTACATATGGCTACACTCCTTTTAGTGATTAGAAAATAGTTGTTAGCAGTCAGTTAAAGTAGTCTTCCGCATTTTTATGTTGGCTTGCGGGGTGGTTTGAATTATATAGCTTTACCACTTCCTCAATAGCATCGTTTGACATAAAGGGCAGATAATCCTTAGCATAATCCCAATTCCCGGTTAATTTAATCAGGTTTATTGCGCCTTTGTCAAAATTGATATTCATTTCAGAGCCAATGCGCTTTATATCATCGGGGTCGTCTAAAATGATATATTGGTTATTATGAATAATTACGATTCGCTTGTCTGATAAAATCACGCCTTGGTTTATTATGCCGTCTTCATAAGAGCCTTCAATTGTCACGAAGTTGCCTTTAACCCGAAATTTATTCATCCAAGCATAGTTGATTTCGCTGCCATCATAAATTTCCCCATCGTAGATTTCACTTAGCTTCAAGCCGTCCCAACTAATGTTGCTGATAGAATTTTCTTTTGGCTCTGAGCTGGTGTTTGTGTTGGGTTGACTCTTGCCGTTATCCAATTCAGCAACATACTTATCAAGATTTTTTAAAGCCTCTTGCACCCCGTATTCATCGCACCCCGACATTAAAATGGCGAGCATTATTGCTGACAAAAAAACTACTGATGTTATTTTCATTTTGTTAGTCTCCTTGTTATAATTATAGTCGTTAATCGCCCGTATGCCAACGAATTTTCCGCCCTCAATCTTCGCCCCTCGTCCAAAGCTGCCTTAACTCCTCATCGGGAAGATTAGTTACCCTCTTAATCATATCAAAGGATAAACCCTCTTTAATCATCCTGACCGCATTTTCAATTGCGGCTTCCAGCTTGCCCCTTTGAATCCCTGTTTGAATCCCTGTTTGAATCCCCTCGTTCAACCATTTCCTATCGCGCCTGTCGCGCATGATTTCTATTGAATGTGTCATAGAGTCCACATCTCCTTTCGCAATCGCTTGCTTGAATTTTTCTTTAAAATCATCGGGCGCGTCCCCCTTGAATTACCCCACCTCTTTTCTATAATTATATCTAATCAAGCAGAAAATGTCAAGCGGTCAAGAATAAAAATTCACGCAAGAAACACACGGCAAAAGCACCTAATTTTCAATGCGACCCTTATCATATTCCCTGTAGGCTTCGGCTTGTACTAAAGCCCTCCCCATTTTGTTTAAGCTTTTGTAGATGTTAATCAATTCCTGTTCATCTTCTGTCAAATTTTGCTCTTGAATCGGGGGAGCGGCGCAGCCCGGGGGTTCGTTAGCGGGGAATTCAAAGCAATCGGTAAGCTTCTGCAGGGCTTGGGCTTTAACTAAGATTTTACCCTTTAGGGTTAAGCTTTTGTAAGTGTTAAGCAGTTCCTGTTCGTCCTCTGTCAAGGATTTTTTCAGAACAGGGGTGTTGGTGCGCCCTAAAAGATAATCTGTGGAACATTCGAGGTAATCGGCAAGCTTTAATAGTGCTTCGCCGTTAGGAATTACTCCCCTTTTCCAATTAGACACACTTCCCGAGGATAACCCCAATTTAGCGGTCACAGCACTTGGCGTTGTATTTTTTTCTTTACAAATTTTTTCAAAATTAGCATAATTCATAATAAACTCCTTTTGATTTAGTGAAGTTAAATAAATATCATAAAAATGATATTTTAGTATTGACATTATACCCGAAATGATGTATAATGTTTATTATAATAGTATCGTATCCAAAAGTTGTATCCATTCAGTCACTGCAATATTGCACAAATTTTTCGTAGGGGCGACCGCCTCGGTCGCCCGAAAGAACAAGCGAAAGAATAAATAACGTAATGATTCAAGCGACCTTCTGCCGTCTTAACTCCCTCCGTCACCTGCGGGTGACACCTCCCTCAAAGAGGGAGGCAAAAAGCTCCTTGCCTCCCTCTTTGAGGGAGGTGCCGCCCGCAGGCGGCGGAGGGAGTGATGGCGGAGGGAGTGT